>Ga0136613_10000415_pt1 | contig 19602 bp, 18 predicted proteins | sample AntDrymUQ2722106_2_FD_106649 | JGI IMG/M metagenome (GOLD analysis project Ga0136613, IMG submission 106649) | Polar desert sand microbial communities from Dry Valleys, Antarctica - metaG UQ272 (21.06) | ecosystem: Environmental > Terrestrial > Soil > Desert | place: Antarctica: Dry Valley... | reverse complement strand
TCCCAGTCGACCTGCTCGCCGGATCCCTTCACGATCTGCGGGTTCACCAGCTCGGTGATCCGCTCCTCCACCTCGATGACGGCGACCTGGAGCGGCACGCCGACCTGGTTCGCGGCAAGCCCGACACCGGGGGCGTCCCGCATCGTCTCCAGCATGTCCTCCAGCAGCCGATGGAGGCTCCCGTCGAAGCCGGAGATCCGTTTCGTACGCTCGCGCAGGATCGGCTCTTCGGCGGTGACAATTCGACGGATGGCCATGGCGGTGGGCATTGTACCGATCACAGGAGCGACTCGGGGTCGACGTCGATGGCGACGCCGGACGGCACGCGCTCGAGGGCGGCCGACCGCGTCTGGGCGTCCGGAGCGCGGATGACGACCTGCATCCGGTACCGGCCGGCACGCCGCACGACATACGACGGCATCGGACCGAGCACCTCCGCGCCGGGAACCTCGACCGCTGCCGCGGCCTGGCGCCCTCGCTCCTCGGCTCGCGCCCGGTCCGCATCGGCCACCAGCAACCGGGCGACCACGCTGAAGGGCGGATAGCCGAGGAGCCGGCGCCGGAGCAGCTCCTCATCCGCGAAGCCGTCGACGTCGAGCGCGGCCGCCGCCTTCACCGCGTAGTGCGACGGCGCGTAGCTCTGGATGATCACGCGCCCGGGGATCGGTCCCCGTCCGGCACGCCCCGCCACCTGGGCGAGCAGCTGAAAGGTGCGCTCGCCGGCGCGATAATCGGGCAGGTTGAGGGTCACGTCCGCGGCGATGACCGCGGCGAGGGTCACCGACGGAAGATCGAGCCCCTTCGCGGCGAGCTGCGTGCCCACCAGCACGTCGGTGCGCCCCTCCCGGAAGTCGTCGTAGATCGTCTCGAAACCGCGCCGCGCGCTGAGCGCGTCGGAGTCGAGACGACCGATGCGGAGTCCCGGGAACCGGGCGCGCAGCTCGGCCTCGATGCGCTGCGTCCCTGCCCCGAAGTACCTGATGCGCGCGCTGCCGCAGCTGGGACACGACTCGGTCGGAACGGAGGACCGGCCGCAGTGATGGCAGCGCAGCGTCCCGCCGTCGAGGTGATAGACGTACGGCAGCTCACAGTCGGGACAGCGGAGGCTCTCGCCGCAGTCGCGACACAGGATGAAGGTCGCCGCGCCCCGCCGGTTCAGGAGGAGGACCGCCTGCTCGCTTCCCCGCCGCAGGGCCCCCAGCGCATCACCGAGCGCGTTCGAGAAGACCGACCGATTGCCCGTCGCAAGCTCCGCGCGCAGGTCGGCGATCTCGATCGATGGGGCCGCCCCGACCCGCCGCTCGACCAGCTGTGCCCGTTCAGCATGTCCACCTCGGACACGGGCGAGCGTGACGAGGTCCGGCGTTGCGCTGCCCAGCACGACGCGTGCGTCCGCGATCACGGCCCGGCGCCGCGCCACCCAGCGCGCGTCGTAGCGAGGCGTTCGGTCCGACTTGTATCCGCCGTCGTGCTCCTCGTCGACGATGATCAGGCCGAGGCGCGGCAGCGGCGCGAAGGCGGCGGTGCGCGTGCCGACCACGACGCGCGCCTCTCCACGCACGACCCGCCACCACTCGTCGTGGCGCTCCCCGGCCGAGAGGCCGGAATGGAGCACGCCGAGCTCGTCGCCGATCATCGCGCGCAGCCGGTCCGCCAGCTGCGGGACGAGGCTCACCTCGGGCACCATCACGATCACGTCCCGCTCGGCCCGGAGGGTCTGGAGGATGGCCGCCAGGTAGACATCGGTCTTGCCGGAGGCGGCGACGCCCTGGAGCAGCAGCTCGCCACCGGCGGGCAGGGTCTCGATCGCGTCGAGCGCCGCCAGCTGCTCCTGCGCGAGCTCGTGTCGGAGGTTGGGCAGCTCCGCCCGGTGACCGAGCGGGCTGCGCTGCACCGTCCGCCACTCGAGCTGTGCCCGACCGAGCGCCACGAGCCGCCGCGCTGGTCCCAAGAGTGCCGGGAGCCCCATATCGAGCGCCTCGGCCAGCTCGGGCAGCGTGTGCTCCTCGCCGCCGAGCGCCTCGAGCAGTGCGCGCTGCACCGGCGCTCGCCGGGGCGGCTCCGCCTCACCGGGCAGCGGCCGCAGGACCCGGACCCGTCGCGGGTTCACCTCCGCCGAACGAAGCGACCACTCGGACCGAACGGCGCCCGCTCGGCGGAGCCGCTCGAGCCATCCGTCGCGACCGCGGCGCGGGGCGGCGCGCATCAGCGTCGCGTCGGCAAGGCTCCCGTCCTCGCCGATCGCGTCGCCCAGTCCGGGCGGCAGGGCCGCCGGGTCGAGCACCTGCCAGCGACGCGTGAGCCGCGACTCGAGCCCCGGTGGCAGCATGGCCGCCAACGTGGTGCCGATCGGTGCTCGGTAGTAGGTCGCGATCTCCTCCGCCAGCACCAGGAGGTCGCCGGTCAGCATCGGTGACGAGACGACCGCCTCGATCGGCTTGAGATCAGCGCCGAGTGCATCGGCCTGGCCGGGGAGCGCGTACCCGAGGGCGAGGCGACGACCGTACGGAACCAGGAGGAGGGATCCCGGCGCGGGCATGTCCACCTCGACCGGAACGAGGTATGTGAACGTCCGTTCCGGCCGGTCGGCCACCGCGTCGACGGCCACGCGCACGGCGCGGCCCGGCGACGTCACCGGCGCCGCCTCAGATCCGCGGGCGACGCGGTGGCTCGCGGCGTGCCTCGGCCTGGATGATCTTCCAGATCTGCTCGGCTGCCTCCTCGGGATGACCAGTCTCGTTGACCACGACGTGATCGTACGCGTCGGTGTCGGCCATCCAGTGCTCGGCATCGCGACGGCGTCGAGCCAATGACGCCGCGGACTCGCTCCCTCGCTGCTGGAGGCGCCGCGCCAGGTCCTCCATGCTCGGCGGCTTGACGAACACGAGCAGCGCGTCGGGAACCGTCGCCCGGACCTGGCGCGCGCCCTGCGGATCGATCGTCAGGATCGCGTCGCGACCGGCGGCCAGGATGCCGCGCGCCTGGTCGATCGGGGTGCCGTACAGGTGCCCGTGCACCTCGGCCCACTCGAGGAGCCCACCCTCGTCGCGGAGCTCGACGAAATCGTCCCGATCGAGGAAGTGATAGTGCACGCCATGGACCTCACCCTCGCGCCGCGCTCGTGTCGTGGCGGTCACGATCGGCACGACCTGTGGGTGGCTCCGTGCCAGCTCCGCGACGATCGTGCTCTTTCCGACCCCCGATGGCCCCGACACGACCACGAGCATCGGGTTCGGGAAGGTCATCCGCTTCCGCGCATCACTGACCGCCGGGTCGGCCTTCATCCCTCGACCTCGGCACCCACGCTGGACGGCAACAGGCCGGGGACGACCCGAACGCCGGACGCCTCGAGACACGCTGCGAGGTCCGGCGGCAGCTCGCTCCAGGCCCGGAGCCGCCGCGAGTCCAGCGGTCGCTCGAGCCCGAGCCGCGCGGCGTGCAGGAACTGGCGTCGCAAGCCACCCGGTCCCTCGCCGCCGCCGTAGCGCAGGTCGCCCGCGATCGGCAGATTGAGGTACGAGAGGTGGGCGCGGATCTGGTGGGTTCGCCCGGTCAGCGGTCGGAGCGCGAGCAGCGCGTAACCACCACCGCCCGCGATCAGCTCGTACTCGGTCGTCGACTCACGGCCACCGGCCACCACGGCCATCCGCTGTCGGGCCCTCGAATCGCGCCCGATGGGGGCTTCGACCCGGCCACGGGCAGACGGAACCTCGCCCCGCACGAGAGCGAGGTATTCCTTCTCGATGCTGCGGTCACCGAACTGGCGCATGAGGCTCGCCTGGGCCAGGTCGTTCTTGGCCACCACGATCAGCCCGCTCGTCTCCTTGTCGAGCCGATGCACGATGCCCGGGCGGCCGACCCCGGCGATCGAGCCGAGGGCCTCGCCACGATCGTTGGCCCGACCCAGCAGCGCGTTGACCAGGGTGCCGCTGCGATGGCCGGCCGACGGGTGGACGACGAGCCCGGCCGGCTTGTCGACGATGAGCATCGTCTCGTCCTCGTAGGCCACGCCGAACGGGATCGACTCGGCGACGAGGGTCTCATCCGTTGGAGCGGTGAGCTCGACCGTCACCTTCTCGCCGCCGGCAAGCCGGTCGCTCGAGCGCCGCCGCAAACCGTCCACCAGCGCGCGACCGTCACCGATGAGCCGCTGCGCGTGCGCGCGGCTGATCTCACCGACCGCCGAGACGGCGAGGTCCACGCGACCGGCCGGTGCCGGACCCTCCATCGTCCGATCGCCGATCGCCCCCATCACTGCGTGGCCTCCGCGGAGCGCGGCTGGTCGACGAACGTCAGGTACGCGACGAGCGCCCCGATGCCGAGCACGACCGCCGAGTCGGCGACATTGAAGGTCGGAAAGCGCGTCTCGCCAAAACCCAGGCTGACGAAATCGATGACGTAGCCCAGACGCAGCCGATCGGTGAGGTTGCCCAGCGAGCCCGCCAGGATGGCGCCCAGGATGAGATGGACCCAGGCCGTTCGATCTCGAAACGCGCGGTGGAAATAAACCACCATCACGATCGCCAGGAGCGTCACCGGCACGAAGAGCCAGGTCGCCCCGGGCAGGATGCTGAACGCGGCGCCGTTGTTGCGGACGTGCCAGAGCTGGGCCAGGTCACCGATTACGTCGTGACGGGCACCGAACTCGACGTTCGCCACCACCAGCGCCTTGGTCGCCTGGTCGGCGGCGTAGAGCAGGATCGCCGCGCCCGCGAGGACGAGCGCGGGGCGCCCCGATGCCTCTCGATCGCTGCCGGCCTCCACCGGCTCCACTCTAGCCGACCGATCGCCGGTCAGGCGCGTGCCACCGAGAGGCTCAGGCGTGCGCCGTCGAGGTCGAGCGCCTCTTCCGCGTCGGCATCGGCCAGCGTCGCGTACGGCCCGAGCGCGAGGCCGCTCGCCAGCAGCTCATCGGCAAGCCAGGCTCGATGCGGAAGGAGCCGGCGGGTCACCCCCTCGTCCCCCGAGATCGCCACGTGGACGCGGTCGCTGATCTCGTAGCCGGCCGCCCGGCGCATCGCCTGGAGCTTATGGGCGACCTCGCGGGCCATGCCCTCGGTCTCGAGGTCGTCGTCGAGGCTGATGTCGAGCGCGACGAGCAGGTCACCGTCCTCCGCGACCTCGTGACCCGGCCGCGCCCTTGCGGTCAGCTGGAACTCGTCCGGTTGAAGGGTTGCATCTCCCACGGTTGCGGTGCCGTCGTCGTTCAGCCGCCAGGCACCGGAGCGCACGGCCGTCATGATCCCGCCGACGGCAGACCCGTGCCGCGGCCCGATGACCGGCAGCAGCGGATAGATGATGCGCTCGACCATTTCTGATTCGTCGGGGATGAGCTCGATCTCGCGAACATTGAGCTCCTCGCGAATGTGGCCCCGAAGGTCGTCGTCCGCTCGGGCATCGGCGCCAAAGCCGTCCAGGCCAGCCGGAAGCTTGACACGTGCCGTGCGCAGTGGCTGACGGGTGCGGACCGCCGATGCCGACCGCGCGGCGCGTCCCAGCGCGATGGTCCGCCGCGCCAGCTCCACCCCGGCGTCCACGCCGGGATCGGCTCGCCCGGCAACGCGGTTCGGGAAGTCGGCCAGGTGCACGCTGTCGGGCGCATCCGCGTCGACGCCCGCCACCAGGTTCTCCCAGATCGTGTCCGCCACGTGCGGGATGATCGGCGCCAGGAGCCGGACCAGCGTCGTGAGCACCTCGTACAGGGTCGCGTAGGCGGCACGCTTGTCGGCGTCGAGCTCACCCTTCCAGAAGCGGCGCCGATTGCGCCGCACGTACCAGTTGGAGAGGTCGTCGACGAACGCCTCGATGGCGCGGGTGGCGCGCATCGGGTCATAGCCGTCGAACGACGCTCGCACCTCCGCCACGAGGGCGTCGAGCCGCGAGAAGATCCATCGGTCGAGCAGGGTCCGCGCGTCCTGCACGCCATCGACCTGCTCGGGCGTCCAGCGGTCGAGCCGGGCGTAGGTGACAAAGAAGCCGTAGGTATTCCAGAGCGGCAGGAAGAATCGGCGCACGACCTCGTGGCCCGGGCCGTACCCGAAGCGCAGGTTGACCGCGGGATTGGCGGAGGCAAACATCCAGCGCATCACGTCGGAGCCGACGCGCTCCGCGGCCTCGTCGAACGGGATCGAGTTGCCCTTGCTCTTATGCATCTCCTCCCCGTTCTCGTCCAGCAGCAGCGCGTAGGCGAACAGGGCGCGCGACGGTGCCTGGCCGGTCATGACGGTCGACTCGGTGAGGACCGCGTAGAACCAGTTCCGGAATTGTCCGGGGAAAGACTCGCTGATCCAGTCCGCCGGGTACCACTCCGCCCAGTACGCGCGGTCGGTATTCCACTTCAGGGTCGACAGCCCGACGATGCCCGCATCCAGCCACGGGTTGCCGACATCGGTCGTGCGCCGGGCACGGCCGCCGCACGACTGGCAGGCGATCTCGACCGCGTCGATCCACGGCCGGTGCGGCGAGTGGCCGTCGAACTCGTCCCAGCCGTCGACCGCCCGCTCGCGCAGCTCCTCCTTCGAGCCGATCACCTCCCATCCATCGCACTCGGCGCACTCCCAGATCGGCAGCGCAAGCCCGTAATAGCGCTTCTTGCTGATCATCCAGTCGCCCATATTGCGCAGCCAGTCGAGCTCACGCTCCTCCAGCCCGATCCCCTGCGGCAGCCAGGTCATGGCGCGCGTCGAGGCGCCGACCGGCTCGCGCAGCGCGTCGGTGGCGATGAACCACTCGTCGACGAGCCGGAATATCAGCTGCGTCTGGCAGCGCCAGCAGTGCGGGTACGAGTGCGCATAGGTCTCTTTCGCCACCAGCAGACCCTTCGCGTCGAGGTCGGCGACCACGTCCCGCGCCAGATCCTGTTCGGGAACCTCCGCCGCGCCGGCGTACCGGCCGCTCTGCCAGCCGAATCCGTCGGCGAACAACCCGAACTGGTCGATCGGGTCGATCACCTGGAGGCCGAATGCCTTGCTCAGCGCGAAGTCCTCCTGTCCGCAGCCGGGCGCGATGTGGACGATGCCGGTGCCCTCGGCGTCGGAGACCTCGTCCCAGGGAATGACCCGGTGTGCCACGCCCCGCGCCGCCGGCAGCTCGTCGTAGGGGCCGTGGTACTCCAGCTCCAGCAGGTCGGCGCCCGGCGCCTCCCGCAGCACATCGGTGTCGCGCGCGATCCGCCCTTTCGAGCCGGCGCTCACCCACCATCGTCGACCGTGCTCGCCCTGCACGAGCTGGTAGGTCAGCCGAGGATGGACCGCGGCGGCGACGTTGCTCGACAGCGTCCACGGCGTGGTTGTCCAGACGAGCAGGTCCTCGCCCTCGTGACCGGCGCTCGTGATCGGTAGGCGCAGGGTGACCGACAGGTGCTTCGCCTCGGCGTAGCCTTCGGCCGCCTCCATGTTGGAGATGCCGGTCCCGCAGCGCGGGCACCACGGCATGACGTCGTGCCCGCGATAGATCAGGCCCCGGCGGTGGCACTCGGCCAGGAAGGCCCAGACCGTGTAGTTGTTCTCGTCCGAGTTGGTGTGGTAGCTGTTGTCCCAGTCCATCCAGTAGCCGAGCCGCTTGCTCTGCTCGGTCTGCATGGCGGCGTACGTGTCCACCCACGCCTTGCAGCGCTCCACGAAGCGGTCGATGCCGTACGCCTCGATCTGACGCTTGCTGTTGAACCCGAGGTCCCGCTCGACGTTGACCTCGATCCAGAGGCCCTGGCAGTCGAAGCCGTTCTGGTAGCGCTGCCTCTCGCCGAGCATGGTGTGGTAACGCTGGAAGAGGTCCTTGTAGGTCCGCCCCCACGCGTGGTGCACGCCCATCGGGTTGTTGGCGGTGATCGGCCCGTCGATGAAGCTGAAGCGGCGCTCCGCGCCCTCGTTGCGCGCGAGGTAGCGCGCCATCGTGTCACGCTCGCGCCAGCGCTCGATGACCTCGCGCTCGAGCGCGGGCACCTCCAGCTCCTTCGACACCGGCCTGAACAACTCGATCACCGCTCCTGACAAGACGAAACCCGCCCCGGATCACTTCCGGGACGGGAACGATTCCCGCGGTACCACCCGCACTTGACCGATGGGCCATGCGGCGGCATGCGGTCCACTCGTCGCCTTCGGTATCGGGTGGCTGGCCCGGGAGGCCTTACGCACGGCTCGCGCCGCTTGGCACCTCCGGCTCGGAAGGGATGACCGATCGTCGCCGATGCCGCCCGCTCTCACCGTCTCGGGCTCGCTGGTGGCTCGGTTGGACGACCGTCGTGGCTTCGTCGACGCCGTCGTTCGGATTGATGGCCGATCGTGCCAGCGAGCCGCCACCGTGTCAATTCAGCTGAGCAGCGCCCTTCCGATAAAAACGGCCGTCGCCAGCCCGCCGGCCACCACCACGCCGACGATGCGTGGCCAGTAGACGCGCGCCAGGATCGCCCCGATCGTCGTGGCCGGGCCGGCGAGCACGAGCGCCAGCGCCGTGAGCCGTCCCAGATCGGTGTCGGGCGCAGGCATGCGGTCCAGGACGAGCGCGGCGCCCCATGGCACGCCGGCAGCGATCAGGGGCAGGATGAGCAGCACCAGGCTTGGGCCCGGCCGTGGTGCCCAGGACCGGGGCGCCCATCGACGCCGAGCGCGCCTGGACTCGGGTTCGGCGGTCGGCGGCTCCACCGTCCCGGGCGACGCGTCCGCCGGCAGGCCAGCCTGTGGCGCGAGTGCGGCGGCCTGACGTTCATCGCCCAGCCTGCGCTCGATGGTCGCTCGCTCGATGCCGGTCACCGGCGCACCGGCCTCGCTCGACGTCTGTGGCCGCTCCGAAGGCCCGAGCGCGGGCGTCTCGCGAGTGAGATCCTCGAGCCGCTGCCGGGCATGGGCCGCCCGCAGCAGGGCATCGAGCAGGGCCTCCTCGTCGGCCGCCGCGATGGCGAGGCGCCCCCGCTCGGTCGGGACCATGATGGCGGTCGGCGTGCGTGCCAGGCGCACCACCTCGATCGCCTCCTCGTCGCGGAGGATCGCCGCGCCCAGCTGCCACCCGAGATTCCACCTCAGAGCACGCAGGCTCGATGTGTTCTCGCCGCGCAGCCGCACGCGCGTGACCGGACCAGCGCTCAGTGGATAGATGCGCTCGCCACCGAACCAGCCCAGGCAGACCGCCGCCTCCTCGACGTCGAGCCGGACGCTGAGGAGGATGACGATGCCGACCAGCGCGACGACGACGACCAGCGCCCCCACCGCCGCGAGCACCAGGCCGGCGATGCCCGTCACGAGGACCAGTCCCGCCGCGACGGCGGCAGACGCGGCCAGCAGCGCCAGGATCGGCAGCGCCAGGAGCCGGGGTAGGGAGCGCGAGAGTCGGATGCGGGCGATCGGCGGAGCGCGGTCGGACATCGGCTCAGACCTTTTCGGTGACCTTGTACTCCAGGTAGCGGCCGGTCAGCAGGCGCGTCTGCGCGTCGAGCGCCGGCACCATGCTGAAGATGATGCCCACGAACGGCAGGCCAATCCACTGCACGTAGCTGATCGTCCGCTGCAGCCATCCCCACTCAGCAGGGCGGGCAGGCACGATTCGGTGCTCGACCACGATGAGGACGGCCAGGCTGACGACTGCCATGGTCAGCATGCTGCTGGCGTACAGCGGCAGGTTCTGGCCCAGGGTGGTCTCGCCGAAGGCGGGGTTGATGAGCAGTGGGACGGTCGCGCCGAAGGTGAGAACGAACGGGGTGATCGCCCAGTTGATGTGCTCGCCGAACAGGTTCACCACGCGCCAGAAGCGCGACGACCACGGGATCTCGGCGTGCCTGACCGCATTGTCGATCACGAACGGAATGTCGGTCACGCCCCACGCCCAGCGGCGGGCCTGGAGGTACTGCTCGGCCATGCTGCGCCAGTAGCCGCGCGCGCGGACCGCGTCGCCGTAGATCGGGATGAAGAGCGGAACCGCGCGGAATCGATCGCCGTAGCGGAAGTAGCTCTTCCAGTAGAAGCGGCTGTCCTCCGGGATCGCGTCGGTCGCCCAGTACCCGACGTCGTGGACCAGGTGAAGTGTCGTGGAGTACGAGCCGAAGCTCTGCAGCTTCTCCGGCAGCACGCTGCGCCACATCTGAAGCTGGGTGAGCACCGCCGCGAAGAGGCGCTGCAACATCGGCGCCGCCCAGATGTTGTTGTGGAAGTACGGAATCGGCTGATAGAGCTGGGTCTCGCGGTTGGGATCGGTCAGGTGGACCCAGGTCAGGTAGGCGAAGTACTGCGGATGGACGCGGTAGTCGGCGTCCAGGTCGGTGACGATGATGAGGTGGGGATCCATCCCCCGCTCGCGGACCAGCTTGCGATACAGGTAGCGGCCGCCCCATGCCATGGCGCTGCTCTTGCCGACCACGATCCCGGGCTCGAGTGGGTCCAGGATGTGGATGAACTCGGCGAACGCGTCACCGAACTCGGCCTGCAGCGTGCGGACGTTGGCGATGCCGCCCTCGTCCGTCTCGCGCGTGATGATCGCGCAGATCTTGCGCTCCGCCGGCCAGTCCGCCTCCGCCAGGGCGCGCACCGTGTGGCGCAGCTTGTCGAGCGGCTCGGTGTAGGTCGGGATCAGCGCGAGATGGATCAGCTGATCGGCCGACGGTGGGGTCGCCGACATCGACTCGAACGCCCGCAGGTCGTTCAGCTCGCGGCGCAGCCGGCGCCGCTCCGACCCGCTGGGACGGGCGAGCGCGTTCACACCGAGCGCACCGGTCGGAGCATCGGTTCCGATCGCGGTCAGCCGCGCCTCGAGCGTCGCGCGGCGTGCGGCGGGATCTGCCAGCCCCGCGAGACGATCGGTCCAGTCGACCGCCACGACGTCGCGGATGCGACCGAAGGCGACGATCACGGCTCCACTGAACCAGAGCGCGCGACAGAGCCAGTAGAAGTCGAAGCTGAGCACGAGATACGCGACGAGCCACGGGTAGCTGAAGCTCAGCCAGAGCGGCAGGATCAAGATCGCCCACGAGATCGTGCCGGGCACCATCTCGAGGAGCCGGCCGAGCCATCGAAGGCGATCGGGATCGTCGGTGGTGGTCATCGTCGTCGGGCCGGGCGGCGCGGCCGGTCGAGGACGAGACCAAGCCGTGGCGACGCCCCTCCTAATAGACCGGTGTCAGCCAGCCGCGGTACGCGGCCAGCCGACCGCGCACGGCGTCGAAGTAGGTCCGTGACAGGCGCTTGGCGACCTCGCCCGGGCGTCCGGTCCCGATGCGGCGTCGATCGATCTCGATCACCGGGCTGATCTGCGCGCCCGTACCGCACAGGAAGACCTCGTCGGCGCCGTACAGCTCCGTGCGATCGATCGAGCGCTCGGTCACCTCGATGCCGAGATCATCGCGGGCTATCTCCATCAGCCGCGCGCGGGTGATGCCCTCGAGGATGTTGTCGGTGACCGGCGGGGTGATCAGGACGCCCCGCTTCACGATGAACAGGTTCTCCGCGCTGCCCTCGCTGACGTGACCGTCGGAGGTGAGCACGATCGCCTCGTCGAAGCCGTTGAGCTGCGCCTCGCTCTTGGCGAGCGCCCCGTTCACGTAGGCGCCGGTGATCTTGCCGCGCGCGGGAATCGCGTTGTCATCGGTGCGACGCCAGCTGCTGACCTGCGCCCGGATGCCGCCCTCGGTGTCGATGTACTGGCCGAACGGGACGCCGAAGATGGTGATGTCGGCGTCGAGGTTGTGCAGGCGAACGCCGATCGTCTCCGAGCTCTTGTAGATGATCGGCCGCAGGTAGACGTCCTCCCGCAGACCGTCTCGACGCAGCAGCTCTAGCGTGATCTCGGCCAGCTCCTCGGCCGACTGGCGGATCTCCATCATCAGGAGCGCCGCCGACGCACGGATCCGTCGGTAGTGGGGTACCAGCTCGAGCGCGAAGAGCTGCTCCTCGTCGGCGTTCCAGTAGGCGCGGATGCCCTCGAAGACCGCGGTCCCGTAGTTGAAGCCATGCGTCATCACGTTGATGTTCGCGTCGCGCAGCGGCACGAAGTCGCCGCGGAAGAACGCCCAGAGCTCGCTCGTGATCCCCACGGACGTGCTCTGCGTTCGGTGCTCCTGCTCCAGCAAGCCAGCCTCCTTCGCTCGGATGCATGCCACGACAGCCACGCACCGGCGCCGCAAAGTATACCCGCGGCGCTCCGGCGCCCGGCCGGCGGTGGCTGAGCGGGCGGTCAATGGACCGGCGCGGCTGAGGCTCCGAGGTCGGTGAAGAGCGCCAGGTAGATGTAGAGGAGGTAGAGCGGTCCACCGAGCAGAAGCGCCCAGGCGGTGAGCCGGCCGCGCCAGATCATGCCGCCGAAGATGAGGATGGTGGCGAGGAACGCGACGCCGGCCGAGGCGAAGTAAATCGCGCTGCCGGAGGTGAAGGTCCAGGTCGTGAAGAGCAGGCCGAGCACGGTCGGCAGACAGCTCTGGAAGACCATGGCGCCGGTGATGTTGCCCATCGCCAGGGTGTCCTTGCCATTGCGGACCCAGAGGACGCTGTTGAACTTCTCCGGCAGCTCGGTGGCGATCGGGGCGATGATGAGGGCCAGGATCGTCGGGTCGAGGCCGATGACCTCCGAAAGGTGCTCGACGGCACCGACGAAGACCTGAGCCCCGACGATGATCAGCCCCAATGCCAGGACGACCTGCCCGATGACGATCCCCAACCGCGGCTCGCCGCCGGTCACCGAGTGGGCTCCGGGCAGCACGTCGATCTCCAGCATGCGCTCTGTGTTCAACGGCGCAACGCGGGTCAGGTGCAGCTTGTTGAGCGTCTCGGGGTCGCCTTCCTCGACGGTATCGGTGAAGTGGAGGCGCACGTAGACCGCGTAGAGCACGAACAGGAACGCGGCGGCAACCCACTTCAGCCAAGCGACCTCCTGCGGCAGGAAGGCGGTGCCGATGGCGACACCGTAGCCGACGATGAAGAAGGCGACGTCGCGCCCCAGCACCCCGGTGTTGACCCGCATGTCGGTCGTGCGTCGACCGCGCCGGGCGAAGATGACGATCGCGATGCCGGTGACGAACATCGCCAGCGTCGACAGCATGAACGGGGCGCCCAGGATGGCACCCACGCCGACCGCCTGCGAGGTCTCGGTCGCCGTCCCGCCCAGGATCACCGGGCCCAGGATGGCGATGACCGGGATGAGCGTCTCGGGCATGGCGGTGGCGACGGCGGCGAGGACGCTGCCCACCGCTCCCTCGGCGAGCTTGAGCTTGTGGCCGAGCCACTCGATTCCGTTGGTGAAGAGCTCTGCCGCGACCAGGATGATCGCGAGCGAGCCCAGGAGCAGGACGATGTCCACGGGTCGGGTTCCCTCGTATTGGCCGAATCGACGACGACGGCCGAAGGTCTCTCCCGACCACCACGGGATCGGTCGGCGTCACCGGGAGGGGCCTGACCCCCGCCGGATTGTCGATGACGCCTGTCAGGGGTACTCCCCCTCGGGCCGGGCTACTGTCGCGGACCGTCCGGCGAGCGTCAAATCACCGGGGTCGCGCGGGTCGTTCAGGGGCGGAGGTGCTGCGGGGCGTACGGCAGCAGCGCGACGTGGCGCGCTCGCTTCAGCGCGGTCGTCAGCATCCGCTGGTGACGGGCGCAGGTGCCCGTCTTGCGGCGCGGCTCGATCTTCGCGCGTTCGCTGAGGTATCGACGAAGGCGGTTGACCTCCTTGTAGTCGATGCTCTCGGCCTTGTCGACGCAGAAGTTGCAGACCTTGCGGCGGCGGCGGTCTCGGTAGTAATCCGCCGACTCGCGGCGTGATCGTGGGCTGGCCATGGTCGGTGTCGATCCTCGTGGATCTCGCCTGTGAGGCGAGAAGGGCTAGAACGGAATGTCGTCGACGTCCATCTCCACGCCGGGTGCACTGGAACGCTGGGCCTGGTCCGCCCCGCGCGGCTTGACCTGTGGCGGCGCGTCGTCATAGGCGCCACCGCGACCCGAGCCCCCGCCGTCCTCATCGCGCGGACGACGCTCGAGGTTGACGACCCGGGCGAACGCGAGCTCGAGGGAGGTCCGCTTCTGGCCGTCGCGAGCCTCGTATTCCCGTGCGCGCAGCTGCCCCTCCGCGTAGATCTTGTTCCCCTTGCGAAGCTGCTCGGCGAGACGCTCAGCCTGCTGCTCCCAGACGCTGACACGGAACCAGAGCGTCTCCTCGATCCACTCGCCATCAGGGCCCTTGCGGTTATCGTTGACCGCGACGCGCAGATCGGTCACCGCCTTGCCGCCGGGCGTGTAGCGCAGCTCGGGATCGGCGCCGAGATTGCCGATGATCATCATCTTGTTCAGTGTCATTGCGGCTCCTTCCCGCCGGGGGCTGCGGCCCCGGCGCGGTCCTCGTCGGCCGGCGCAGCGACGCGTCTGGCCTCATCCTCGGACGTGTCCTCGGAGGTGTCGTCCGATGTGTCCTCATCGTTCGACTCGTCGTCCGACGAGCCGGCATGGACGCCCGGTGCACCGGCAGCCGTCGTGGCGATCGGTCCGTCGAGGCGACCGGCGTCGGGAGCGATCCCGGCGCCGTCATCGGGGCCGTCCTCGCCGAGCGCCCGCGCGGCTGCGGCAGGGGCAAGCTCGTCGGCGGGCCCGCGATCCTCGAGCACGGTCACGAGGTGGCGCAGAATCTCCTCGCTGATCAGCATGCCGCGCTCGATCTCGCGCACCTGCGCGGGCTCGATGTCGAAATGGATCAGGAAGTAGCTCGCCTCGCGGTGCCGCTTGATGTCGTATGCGAGACGGCGCTTGCCCCACGGCGAAACCTTGCTGAGGCTGCCACCGGCATTGACGATTGCCCGGGTGACCTTCTCCACAGCTGCCTGGAGCTTGTCGTCCTCCAGGTCCGGGCGGAGCAGAAGCATGAGTTCGTAACGGCGCATCGTTGGCGTCGTCCTCCTCTCTCTGGGATTGCGACGTCATCGGCGATACCGAGACGCGGCAGAAAGGGGCTCAGATCATCGACATGAACCGCGCCCCCTGACCGGGAGGCGCCGGCAGAGTATACCCGAGGCGCACCGTTTCGTGGTGGCACGACCATCGCCCGTATACTCGGGCAACGATCATCCGCCACGGAATGCCATGCCGTCCAACCCGATTCTCATCTGCGCGCGCGAGGCCACGCTGCTCGGCGAGCTCGAATCCGCCCTGGCGGATGCCGGCTACATCACCGCCTCGGTCGGGTCCCCGGCAGACGCGGCCGCCGCCATGCGAGGCCGAGACTTCGATCTGATCGTGGCGGAGGGGCTCGCCGCTTCGGGGGCGATCGCCTCGCTGCGGACCGCCGGCGGCAATGGAGTCACCCCCATCCTGGTCGTGGCGCCGGCACAGGACGTGGAGGCCCGGATCGCGTTTCTCGAGGCGGGAGCCGATGACGTCATCGTCGGCGGCTTTGCCCACAGTGAGCTCGAGGGCCGCGTGATGGCGGAGCTCATCCGGGCGGGGAAGATCCAGCTCGATGCCAGGTCGGGCGCCGGCAGCGCCGAGATCGCGGCCTTCTTCAGTCCGAAGGGCGGAGTCGGGACGACGACGCTCGCGGTCAATACGGCGGTCCTGCTCGCCGGAGGTGGCAACGCGACCCCGGGTCCGGCCCCCGCCACCAACGGCGGATTTCCTCCATCGCGCGTCCTGCTCGTCGACCTTGATCTCCAGTTCGGGCAGGTCGCCACCCATTTGAATCTCACGCCGCGCTACGATATCGGCGGCCTGGCAAGCGACGAGCAGGCGCTTGCCGATGTCGAGCTCGCTCGCATGTATCTGACGACCCATTCCTCGGGCCTGGTGGTCCTCGCCGCGCCGAACCGGCCCGAGGCCGACTTCCGCGTCACGCTCGAGCACCTCCAGCGCATCTTCGAGCTGATGGGTCCGTCGTTCGACCACATCATCGTCGACCTCGGCAGCCGGCTCGATCCACGCACCGTGTGGGTCCTCGAGCAGGCTGACGCGCACGTCTTCGTCCTCTTCCCGGAGATCGCCGCCCTGCGCGCCATGAGCATGCTGATGACGTTCCTGTCCGATACCACGCCGCTCCAGGCCCGCGCCGCGATCGTGGTCAACCACGTCTTTCCCAAGGAGCTGTTGAAGACGCGCGACGTCGAGAACCTCCTGCAGACCCGGCCCGCGGCGGAGATCCCGTACACGGAGGTCGAGATGATCCGATCCGTCAACGAGGGCGTCCCGCTCGTCATGGCCCGGCCGACGTCGCCGGCCACGCTGGCGCTTCGCACGGTCGCGCAGGCCGTCATCGGTATCGAGCAGCAGCAGGCGGCGCCAAAGAGGAAGCCCGCGCGCCGAAGCATCTTCAGCCGCCGATGAGGCACGACAGCGACCTCGAACGACGGGCCGGCAAGGGACCGGAGGACGAGCACCCGGAGATGGCGGGCGGTGCCGACGACCCGGATCCTTCCGACTACGCCGATCCCAGGGTGGCTCAACCCGGCGAGGACCCAGCCGGCGAGGACGCGATGCCTCCTCGTCGCGATCCGGACAAAGCCTGACCGTCCGGCTGAGGGCCGCCGCGCTGATTCGCGGTCATGTATGCGCGCCATGGCTCGTAGGCCGACGAACGGGCTCCGATCGGACTCTGAGGTAGAGATATCCCCAGGTTCACTGATCCAATTCCGGGAATGACTGCCCTTTGCAGTCGCCGCGTCAATCGTTGACCGACGCCGCGCGCTCAGACGAACGCACAGCCACGGACGGTGGTGCCGGAGGAGGGACTCGAACCCCCATGCCTTTCGGCCGCCGGGTTTAAGCCGGCTGCGTCTGCCATTCCGCCACCCCGGCGCCGGGTGTGCGCCCAAGAGCGTAGCGCACTGACTTCCGTCCGGGACAACTCTCCCGCCTGAGACGAATGTCCAGTGGTCACCGTCACGACGCAGGCTATCCTTGCCGCTGCGGGCTCACACGGAGGGGACGACGACAATGGCACGGGGGGCTCATCGGGCTGGTAGACCGGTCCGCTTCGGGCTGGCCGCCATCGTCCTGCGGTCGCTTGGCGTGGTTCATGGGCGCGGCGTTGGATCGTGCTGAATGCGACGGCCCGCCGGGACGATCGTCGCCGGCGGGCCGCGTGACTAGTCGCTGATCACGTCTCAGGCGCAGCGACTCGACACGGTGAATGTGCTGATGCTCGCCGAGCCCTGCTGCTCGTACACCACACCGTCGATGGTCATCGTGCCGGCAACCTGTGCGCCGGTGCTCTCGCTCCGGAACCGGAACTTGCAGGTACCGTCGCTGAACGTGCCGCGGCTGGAATCGGTGAATATCGGCGACACCGCTGAGTCACTGGCAGACACCGTCGCGCTGCCGGTCTCGCGGCAGCCTCTTTGATTGCACTCAACAAAGGTGATCGTCGTCTCGGCAAGGGTGACGTCGAAGTTCTCGGTGATCGTCAGCGCCTCGGGCGATGTCTCTCCGCAGCCGCTCTCCTGCGATCGCACCTGGCCGGTGCGCGTGCTGTAGGTGACCCTAAAGACGCACACGACAAGCGTCTCGGCGTCGATCATGAAGGCGTCCAGGCCGGTGTCAGTACACGACGAGCCGCTGCACGACGTGGACACACTGAAGAAGCTCTCGTGCGTCCCCGATTCCTTCAGCGGTGGGGCCGCGGCAACCGGTGCCACAGCCGCGAGGAGCAGGATGGGCACGATGATGATTGGAAACAACATCCGACGCATGGCCTGAACCCTCCGATAGGCGCGAGCTGGCTTGCTCTCGCTCTTGGGCTAGGTATGCGCTCGGCAGTCGCACGCCGCCTCGGTCGAATGACGTGGTTCGGCACCTGTTCCGGCAGCTCGGCTGCATGGACGCTGGATTGAGCGTCCGGCTGCGTGCCCTGGCCGATCCGCCGGGGTGCACGGCCGATCTTGCGATCACGGTCTGCGCTGACTCGCAGGCCGCCCGCGTCAGCGAAAAGGGGTGATGAGCCCGACCGCTACTTCCGTGTCATGTCGCGACGACTCTCGTCCCGTCGAATGTGCACTCTGGCCGGCTGCATCCGCGTGAACCGTATGAGAAGCATGGTCAGGACCAACAGCGCCGACAGCAGCGCCATCATCTCCAGGTCGCGAATCATCAAAAGTTCCATGAGCCGGCTCCCATCGAGCAGTGTGCGATGCGTGGCGGGGCACCGCCGGTCTCATCGCACAAGGAGGGTCGCGGAGAAGCCTGTCGGGTCTCCCCCACACGTACGGCCGGCTTCTCCGGTCCCACGGTCCCCCGCACAACGCCCGCGCTTCCACACGCCGACGCTACACAGGACCGGCAGCGTACGCGAACCGGCCAATGTTGTATGTCTTCGCCCTTACACCGTCGCCGCGGCCGGACACCGAGACGTACCACCGGGCGGACCGGGGTGGCCCACTCGCGACCCTCCAGCCGTCCGTGGGCATGACTCGGCCGCTGGACTCCGCAGCAACTGGCGAAACTGTTGAGGCGACAATGATGCGGCTCGGCTGGACCGTGGAGGAGGAGGAGAACGTGATCGACAACAGGACTCAGCTAGAGCAGCTCACAGATCGGATCGACGCGCTCAACGACGAGGTACACGAATTTGCAGCCGCCCATGACCTTCCCGTCGCATCCGATAGCGAGATCGAAGGACTCAGGGAAGCCGCCGACCATCTAACTGGCGCCGTGGAGACATTGATCGAGGCCGTGGAGCCGAAGCCCACGAGCACCGTCCATTAGCGAGAGTTAGGTGGTTGGATCAGTTTGAGTGCGCGATCCGCTCTAGCCGCTGTTGCGCGCCGGTTGCACGTTAGTCGTGCCCGCGAGGCGCCACCGCCCCAGGGGCTTACCGGTCTACTGCTCAGTGATGGACTCAGGCGGCCGCGGGCTCGTGATTGGATCGGCGTGACGATGGACGATCCTCCACTCACCATCTTCACGTCGAAAGATGGTCGTCACGCGCAGTGAAACTGGCGCCATTTCGTCGGCGACGCCTACCTTCATTCGGCCCCGCTCGATCTCGAGGATGTACGCCAGATCCGCCGTCGCATAGTCCGAGATGCGCTCGAAGCGGGTGGGCTCGCCCTCTCGATAGTGGGAAGCCGCACGCTCCATGGTCTGTTCCACCTGTGTCCATCCGCGCGCTGGCGGACCAAGGGGGTTGGCGAGGGTGACGTCGTCGCGCCGCGAGAACAGCTTCTTAGCGGGCTCGGGGTCGCCCTTCACGAACGCATCCAGCGCTTGGTGATACTGCTCGATGACCTGCGCGAGATCGGATGACGACATTCGATGCCTCCCGGACTCCACGGAACTGATGTAGCCCCCCGAAGGGAGTTACGTTCCTCCCGTCGGTTGACGGTCATCATCCTGCCGAGCCCTGAGGCTGTCCAGCGAGATCGATTGCACCCCGACGCCTAGTCGAGCGGTCCCGCGATCTCCTTGCATCGTCCAGGGTCAGCGGCGGCGACTGGGCGCCCATCCGGCGCAGCTTGGCGTCATAAGGCCGCCGGGTCCGCAGCTCGGCGTCGCAGCTCGGCCTCCAGGAACTGGATCTCGTACTCGGCTGTCACGGCGTCTCCTTGTCTTCGGTGGGTGGGGTCCGTGGCGCCGACGCCGGCGGCGTGGATCTCCGAGTCTGTTCGTCAACCGCTCGAGTTCACCAGCGACGTCCGGCCCGTAGATGATCACGCCGCGG
>Ga0136613_10000414_pt1 | contig 19605 bp, 17 predicted proteins | sample AntDrymUQ2722106_2_FD_106649 | JGI IMG/M metagenome (GOLD analysis project Ga0136613, IMG submission 106649) | Polar desert sand microbial communities from Dry Valleys, Antarctica - metaG UQ272 (21.06) | ecosystem: Environmental > Terrestrial > Soil > Desert | place: Antarctica: Dry Valley... | reverse complement strand
GGGGCCAGCAGCGTGATGTCCAGCCCGAGCGGCAGGAACATCAGCGCCATCATCGCGAGCCCGACGGCCAGGCTGACCTTCCACTTGAGCCCGAGATCGTCGAGCTCGCGTTGACGCTCGAGATCGTGGGCGTCCTGCGTCGCCGCGGGTGCCGGCGCGTCTGCGACCTGCGGGTCCGTCGCTGCAGCGCTCTCGCGCGCCGCGCCCGCCGCTGCGCGAGTCACCGGCACCGGACCGAGCTTGTAGCCCGCCCTCTCGACCGCGGCGCGGAACTGCTCGAGGCCCGCCTTGACGGGGTCGAACACGACGCGCGCCCTCTCCGTTGCCAGGTTCACGCTCGCCGTGTCCACGCCGTCCACTTTCGCAAGCGCCTTCTCGATCCGGCGCACGCACGAAGCGCAGGTCATGCCCTCGACGGGCAGCGTCATCTCGCCGGGCGCGGTCGGCGCGGCCGGGCTCGGTTCGGATATAGCCTCGACGGTGGCAACCGGTGTCTCGCGCGGCATCTCGCGGACGCCGTAGCCGGCCTTCTCGACCGCCTTCTGGAGCTCGTCGAGCGTCGCGGTGCCCGGGTCGTAGGCAACCCGCGCCTTCTCGGTGGCGAGGTTCACGCTCGCCTCGCGGACGCCCTCCACCTTCGCGAGCGCCTTCTCGATCCTCCGGACGCACGACGCGCACGTCATTCCCGTCACCGGGAAGGTGACGTCGCGCGGGGCCTGCTTGTTCTCGCTGTCGACCGCCATGATTACTTCCGCGCCAGCTCGAAGACCTCGGAGAGCTCCTGGATCATCGCCTCGTTGCGGCCCTCCTTGAAGCCCTTCGGGACGCAGGAGGAGAGGTGGCCGCGCAGGAGCTCCGCCTCGAACTTCTGGAGTGCCCGCTCGACGGCGTAGGTCTGCTTCAGGACGTCGACGCAGTAGGTGCCATCGCCGACCATCTTGCGGATGCCCTTGATGTGACCCTCGATCGACGCGAGGCGCGAGTCGAGGACCTTCTTTTCTGCGATCACGGCTCATCTCCCTGCTCCGAGCTGGCGGACGCGCGACGCGCCGCCACGCGGCAGTATACCCCTCCCCCAGGGGATGGGCAGGCACCTTTTCTCAGCAGGCGGCGCGGGCCGATCAGGGCGCGGGCGACAACAGCTCGAGCGCCGGGTCGGCCGCCGACAGGGTGAGCGGCGGGTCATAGGAGTCAACGAGGCTGTCGAGGCCTTTGAGACCGCTCGACGTGTTCACGAGCACGATCGTTGCCGCGCGAGCAAGGTCACCTCGCCCCGCGGCGACGCGAAGAGCGGCCAGTGCCGCGGCGCTCGCCGGCTCAGCGAAGATCCCCTCGTGCGCGAGATCCCTCTGTGCGGTCAGGACATCGGCGTCAGAGACCTGAGCGACCAGTCCATCCGAGGCTTGGATCGTGAACAGCGACATGTAGCTGCTCACAGTCCCCCCGATCCCCCGGGCCACGGTCGTGAGCGACCTGACTCGTCCGATCAGGCCCCCACCGGCAGAGTGAGCGGCCAGCACCCCGGCCAGTGGAGCACCGGCCGGCTCTGCGGCGAGCATTCTCGGAGTCGACGCCGTGCGACCGAGAAGTGCGAGCTCCGAGAAGCCCTTCCACACGCCGAAGAGCCCTTCTCCGTTACCAACCGGGACCACCACGAGGTCGGGGACCGTACCGGCGAGCTGGTCGAACAGCTCGTAGGCGATCGTCTTGTATCCCTCGTGGCCGTACGCGCTGCTCGTCGGGATGTCGGTGAAGTTCGTCGCCGGGAACCAGCCGCGCGTGCGAACGCCCGCGCCGACGATCTCCCACCTGCCTTCCCGCGTCGTTATCCCCAGGCGGGCCCCGTACCCGCGGATCATGAGCGAGAGCGCCGGGGAGATCCCCGCATACGTGACGACGACGCACGGGAGCCCTGCCCGAGCCGAGTACGCCGCGGCCGCGAGTCCGTGATTCCCGGAGCTCGACGCGACGATCGTGCGAGCACCAAGATCGAGCGCCTTGCCGACGGTGACCGCAGCATTGCGGTCCTTGAACGAGAGCGTCGGGTTCCGTGCCTCGTCCTTCAGCCAGAGCTCAGCGACGCCGAGCTCGGAGGCGAGACGCGGCATCGGCAGGAGCGGCGTGTGCCCTTCGCCCAGGGAAAGCTCGTGCTCGCGTGCCGTCACGGGGAGGAGACGCCGGTACCGCCAGATCCCTTCGCCGCGCTCCTCGAGCGGTCCGTCGCCGAGCGCCTCCTTGAGCGCCGCGTAGTCGTAGACGGGGGTGAGCCCCGAACGGAAATCGTCCGTCGCGCAGGCGGTGCAGCCCTCGAAGGACGGACCGAGTGGAGATCGGGTATCGCAGCGCAGGCAGCGAAGCCCGGTCGCGAAGCTGGTGTTCATCGGATCACTCAGTGGTTCCCTCCGAGCGCGAGACTCTGTCCATCCCGTTCTGCTGCTGCGCCGCCCTCCGGATCGCTGTGCTGCATGAGGCGAAGGAACGAGCGCGCGCGCGGGTGGCGCGCGCGTGCGAAGAACTCGGCCGGCGCCGCTTCCTCCACGATGGTGCCCTCATCCATGAACACGACTCGATCGGCGACCTCACGCGCAAAGGCGACCTCGTGCGTCACGACGACCATCGTCATCCCATCGGCCGCAAGGCCCCGCATGACGTTGAGGACCTCTTCGTGCAGCTCCGGGTCGAGCGCGGAGGTCGGCTCGTCGAACAGCACGACGTCCGGCTGCATCGCGATCGCTCGCGCGATCGCGACCCGCTGCTTCTGACCGCCTGACAGGCGCGACGGGTACTCGTCCCGCTTCTCGGCGAGACCCACGCGCGCGAGCATCCGCTCACCGAGGACGATCGCCTCGCGCTTCGGCATCTTCTTCACCGTGACCAGCCCTTCGGTCACGTTTCCCAGGGCGGTCATGTGCGGGAACAGGTTGAAGGACTGGAAGACCATGCCGACGTGCGTGCGGATGTGACGGATCTGGCTGGATCGTTCCCTGCTCCGTCCCGCGCCGCAGGCGACCTCGCGGCCACAGACCTCGACGTGACCCTCGTCCGGCTCCTCCAGGAAATTGAGGCAACGGATGAGCGTCGTCTTGCCGGAACCGGAGACCCCCATGACGACGACGACCTCGCCGCGCTTGACGTCGAGATCGATCCCCCGGAGCACCTCCAGCCGTCCGAAGCGCTTGCGTACGGCCCGAACACGGATCTGCGGCTTCTCTTCCGTCATCTCAGAATGCCCGCGCCATCCGGCGCTCGAGCGTCTCCTGACCGATCGAAAGGACCGTGCTGATCCCCCAGTAGATCGCGGCGATGATGACGAACATCTCGAGATAGCGGAACGTCGCGGACCCGATCCGTTCCGCTACGCGGGTGAGCTCGACGACGGTCACGACCGATGCGAGCGAGGTGTCCTTCATCAAGGCGATGAACCGGTTCCCGATCGTCGGCGTCGCGATGCGGAGAGCCTGCGGAAAGATGATCCGTCGCAGGGCCTGCCAGGATGTCATGCCGATCGAGAATGCCGCCTCGCGCTGTCCCTTCTCCACGCCCAGGATCCCCGAGCGGAAGTTCTCGCTCTGGTAGGAGGCCACCCCGAGTGACAGGGCGATGATCGCCGAGGGGATCGGGTCGAGACTGATGCCGAGCTGAGGGAGCCCGAAGTAGATGAGCAGGATCTGCACGAGCATCGGCGTACCGCGGAATATCGAGAGATAGGCGACCGCGAACGCGGTCAGCGGAGCGATCCCCGAAAGGCGGGCCAGCGCCACCAGGAGGCCGATGGCTGAGCCGAGCGCGAACGAGGTCGTGCCGAGGAAGATCGTCACCACGATGCCCTCGGCAAGGAGCGGCAAGGCGCGAACGAACAGGTCCCACACGCGCTGTCACCTCCTCCTCTGGGGGAGCCGCGGCACCCGCCGCGGCTCCGTTGGCGTGAGCTACTGCCAGACCTTGAGCTTCTTGACCTCGCTCACCATGTCCTCCGACTGCCCGAACCAGCGCTTCGAGATCGTCGTGAGCGTCCCGTCAGCGGCCATCGCACGGATCGTCTTGTCGATCGCGGTCTGCAGCGAGGTCTCGCCCTTCTTGAACGAGATGGCGTTCTCCTCGAGTCCGATCGCCGTCGGGGCCGGCTGGACCTTGATGCCGTTCTTCTGCGCGAGATAGAGCCCGACGAAGCGGGAGCCGAGGTAGGCATCGGCGCGTCCGAGGCCGACGTCGGTAAGGGCGAGCGTCGCATTCTCGTATGTCTTGACCTCGGCGTTCGGCACGGCTTCCGCCGTCTTCACGTCGGACGCGCCGGCAGGGACCGCGATCCGTTTTCCTTTGAGGTCATCGAGCGACTTGATCGATGTGTTGCCTTGCGGCACGAAGATCGTCGTAGTCGAGACCCGATACGGCAACGAGAAATCGACCTGCAGCTTGCGCTCCTCGGTGATGGCCTGGCCAGCGATGACGACGTCCCACTTGTCGCTTTGCAAGCCCGGAATGAAGGTGGCGAACGTGCCCTGGATGAACTCCAGCCTCGGGATGCCCAATCGCTTGATCAGGTCGTTGGCGAGATCGACGTCGAAGCCCACGACCTCGTTCTTCTCGTCACGGAAGCTATATGGCGGGCTGGTCTGCGGATTGGCGACGCGAAGCACGCCGCGCGACTTCACCTGCGCGAGCAGACCGGTCGCCGTCTCGGTCGGCGCGGCGGACGCTGCGCCAGCCGGTGCCGTCGTCGCGACGGACGCCCCAGGGCCGGCCCCTCCGCCGCACGCCGCCGCGACGATCGTCGCCGCGGCGAGCGCGGCACTCAGCCAGGATCGTGGTGACGCCGACTCTCCGGTGCAATGCATCTCAACCTCCGTTGGATCTCGTGGATCGTGACGTCGCCGTGGGTCGCGGGCTTAACTGCGCCCGGCTGTGCTCGCCGAGGATCGTTCGCTCGAGAGCGTCCAGGAGCGCCCTGGCCGAATCGGGCCGGATCGTGTATCGCATCCCTCCCTTCGTCCGCTCTTGCCGCACCAATCCCGCGGCTCGCAGCTGATGCAGGTGGTGGTGGACTGTGGGTGGGGATAGTCCGAGGAGTGCGACGAGGTCCAACCCGCTGGTCGGCCCCTGGCCGAGCAGGCGCAGGACCTTCAGGCGCCCGGGGTCCCCGAGCGCCTTGACCGCGCGAACGAGATCCGGATCGATCGGAAGCCTGTCGAACTTGAGCAGGGTGTCGCTCTTCACGCCGAAGACGATCAGCGCCTCGCTCGTGCGTTCGTCGACGCGCGACGCCATGAACGGGTAGATGAAGGCGGACGGTGCGAGGGTGATGCGGCGAAGCTGCAGCTCGGCGCTCAAGGTGTACCCGCCGGTCAGCTGCTCGATCGCGGTGACGGTTGGAAGGACGCCGAGCAGCTCGGACGCCCGCTCCGCGCCGGCGGCAGTCGCCGCGGCGACGTGCGTCACCTCCGCGGCGAAGACGACAGCGAGGTACTCCTCCAGGAGCTGCAGGAGCTCGGCCTGTGCCTGCGCCGGGTCGCCCAGCACGCGGCGGCACCGCCGCGACCAGTCCGCGGTCGCCCCGCTGAACGCACGATTCAGCTCGGCCGCCGAGACCGAGCCGTTCATCGCGGCCTCGAAGGTCGCCAGCGCTTCGGGTGGGGTCTCGCCGGTATCGAGCATCAGCAGCGCGAGCGTCCGCGGATCCGCCGCGCGGACTTTTCGGATCAGTGCAGCCGGCTCGGCGCCCTCCCGAAGGCCCGCGACGAGACGGATGGCCCCCGAGCCGAGGCTGGTGTCGTGGTGCTGGAAGAAGAACGCCCCCCGCTCGAGGAGCGCCGGCGAGAGGCTCGCTCTCGTTGCCGACGCCCACGCGCGCGTCCCGTCGTAGGTCCGCGGATTGAACAGCGCACGTAGGCTGACCAGGAAGTCATAGCAGGGGGTCGTGTGGACGCGCGCACGACCCACGTACACATCGTCTCGGGCCGCGGCGGTCCGCTCCGGGGTCCTGAGCAGCTTCATGTTTCGAGAATCATCTAATCTTGCAAACTTTCGAACGCGACGGTAGGCTCGGTATGCGCCGTTGTCAAGCCGCGTCGAGGCGTTGGGCGGCCGGAACACGAAACATCTGGGGGTCGAGCGTGCTGAGGCACTTCCATCTGTTCGTCGCGGCTCCAGGTCGGCAAGCGGAGGCGGAGGACGCCCTTCGCGAATGGCTCGACAAGGTCAGGTCGGCGCCACAGTTCCGTGGCGGCTCGGTCCTCCGTGAGTACGCGGGTGAGATGGGAGCGGTCCAGAGCGCCCTCGCCGTGATCTACGACGTCGGATCGCGTGAGGAAGGCCGCGCGTTCCGTGAGGCCACGAAGGCGATCCCGAACCCGATGTCGCAGGACATCGCCGGCGCCGAGCCGCCCGACCAGGGCGCGATCCTGTTCGGGCGGAGCGCGCACGGCCCCGACGACCACCACCACGACACGGACGACGTCCACTCGCACCTTCCCGCTGACGGAGTGGACCTCGACTTCGACCGGGGCGGCGGCATGCTCGCGCGCCTCATGCATGGTCACTTCGAGACCCTCGCAAGCACGTCAGCTGAGTCGGACCGAGTGGCGGCCATCGGCGCCGCGCAGTGACGGCACCCGGCCGCGTGCACACCGGGCACGCGCACAGCGCGAGCGACGGGCACGGCCACGCGCATCCCGCCATGGGCCACGGCACGAACGGGATCCGCCGGATCTTCGATTCGGTCTTCGGCCACTCGCACGACGCGGCAGACAAGGTCGACCACGCCCTGGAATCGAGCGAGCGAGGGATCTGGGCGGTCAAGGTCTCGCTCGTCGGGCTCGGCCTGACGGCCCTTCTGCAGGTGGTGGTCGTCGCGATCAGCGGCTCGGTGGCGCTGCTTGCCGATACGATCCACAACTTCTCGGACGCACTGACGGCCGTACCGCTGTGGATCGCATTCGCGCTCGGGCGCCGGGCAGCGTCGCGCCGCTACACCTACGGCTACGGGCGGGCCGAGGACATCGCGGGCGTCTTCATCGTGGGGATGATCGCGCTGTCCGCCGCCATCGCTGGCTGGGAATCCGTCCGACGACTGGTCGACCCGCAGCCGATCCAGCACATCGGCTGGGTCATCGCCGCCTCTCTGGTGGGATTCGCCGGCAACGAGGCGGTGGCGATGTTCCGCATTCGAACAGGCAAGGAGATCGGCTCGGCGGCCCTCGTCGCGGACGGCTACCACGCACGGACCGACGGCTTCACATCGCTCGCGGTCCTCTTCGGCGCCCTTGGCGTACTGGCCGGCTACCCGATCGCCGACCCGCTCGTCGGGCTCGGCATCACCGCGGCCATCCTCTTCGTCCTACGCGACGCGGCGCGCGACATCTGGCACCGCCTCATGGACGCGATCAGCCCGGAGATCGTCGACCGGCTCGAGGCGGCCGCGCACCTGTACGGGGTCCGGGAGGTTCGGAACCTGCGGGTGCGCTGGCTCGGACACAAGCTCGAGGCGGAGCTGCAAATCGTCGTGCGAGGAGACCTGCCGACCCGCTCGAGCCACGGGATCGCCGAGGCGGTCCGTCACGCGCTCCTGCACGCGGAGCCGAAGCTCGTCGCCGTCGCCGTCCACGTCGATCCCGCCGACGACGAGGGCCAGGACGGGCACGCTCAGACGGCGCATCACGCGGTGAAGGAGCGAACGGGGTCCCGGAACACCGGTGGCACAACGAGCGAACATTGAGGAAGCCACGGCGGACCCCGCGTCAGGATGCCTGTGGGCCCGGCCACCAGGCTCCGAGGTAGGGCGTCTCGAGCCCTCCGGTCAGTGGTGCGCGTGCGTGCGGGCGTGACCCGCGCCGCGCGAGATGAGCCAGAGGTTCGCCGGGTAGGCGGCTGCGAACGCGAGCGCGAGACCGAGCGCCAAGGTCGCCCAGAAGAACGGATTGCCGAGTCCGGCATCCATCGCCCCCGGGACCAGGAGCATCACCGCGTTGTCGACGATCTCCATGATCGTGATCGAGATCGTGTCCGCCGCGAGCGCCAGGCGGAGGGCCTGCGACACGGCCATGCCTCCCTGCAGCAGCGGGACGAACGTGAGCCCGTAGCCGAACAGGAACGCGAGCGCCACGGCCAGGATGACCGTGCCGGCGTTGCCCAGCCCGGCCGCGGTGCCGACGACCATGCCGAGCACCTCGCCGATCGCGCAGCCGGTCAGGCAGTGGCGCGTCGCGCTGAGCGCAAGGCGGCGGGTGTCTGAACCGTGGCCCACGCGACCACTATATCCCCTCCCCCAGGGGGTGGGCGTCGGACCCTGCCGCGGCTGTAGCGTCGCTGCGACGGTCCGAGTTACGTGAGCCCGCCAGGCTCTTAGCCGCTCACTCGGGCGATCAGCAGCGCCGCGCCCGCGTGTATGGTGCTTGCCCGGCTAGCGCCGGGTGTGCGGGTCCAGCACGTCACGCAGCCCGTCACCGAGCAGGTTGAACCCGACGACCACGACGCTGATCGCGAGGCCCGGATAGATCATGAGCTGCGGCGCCGCGGCGATGAACGCGCGTCCGTCGTTCAGCATCGCCCCCCACTCCGGCGTCGGCGGCTGCGCGCCAAGACCGAGGAACGAGAGCGCGGACACCGCAAGGATGAGGCCGCCCATCTCGAGGCTCGCGAGCACGACGATCGGCGGGAAGACGTTCGGCAGCAGATGGCGCAGGAGGATCCGCGCGTTCGGAGTACCGGTGGCGCGCGCTGCCTCGACGTACTGCCGCTCGCGCGCGGCGAGCACGAGACCACGCATGACGCGCGCGTAGTCCGCCCAGGCGACGCTCACGACGCCGATCATCACGCTGCCGATACCCGGCCCGAGCACGCCGACGATCGCGAGCGCGAGGATGAGCGCGGGGAAGGCGAGGATGACATCCACGACGCGCATGACGAGGTCGTCCACCAGTCCGCCGTAGTACCCGGAAACGAGCCCAAGGCCGACGCCGATGGTGAGGATGAGGGTCGTCGCGAGCGCGGCGGTGCCGAGCGACAGCCGCGCGCCCCACATGATCCGGCTCGCGATGTCGCGTCCGAGGTTGTCCGTGCCGAGCGGGGCGTCGGCGCTCGGCGGCAGAAGCCGGCGTGCCGCGTCGACGTCCGTCGGGTCGGCGGGCGAGAGGACGGGCGCGGCGACCGCGACGAACGCCATCGCCCCGACGATCGCGAGGCCGACGAGCGCGGTCGGGTGCCGGAACAGCGCGCGGAAGGCCCCGGGGCGCCCGCCGTGCGCGAGGCGCTCACCGCCCTGCTCGTCGTGCTCGAGGAGGATCTCGCTCCTAGTCGCCACCGGCTCGTCCTCCGAGGCGCACCCGCGGGTCGAGCGCCACGTACATCAGGTCGACCGCCAGGTTGATGAGGAGCACCAGGGTGCCCGCGAAGAGGACGAAGCCCTGGATCGTCGGGTAGTCGCGTCCGCTGATCGAGTCGACGACGTATTTCCCGATCCCGGGCCAGGCGAAGATCGTCTCGACGATGACCGCGCCTCCGAGGAGCCCCGCGAGGCGGATGCCCGTCACGGTCACGATCGCGATGAGCGCATTGCGGAGCGCGTGACCCACGACGACCGAACGCTCGCGCAATCCCTTGGACCGGGCGGTGCGCACGTACTCCTGCGTGAGCTCCTCGAGCATTGCCGAGCGCGTGAGCCGCGTGAGGCTCGCTGCGGCGCCGATCGCGAGCGTGAGCGCGGGCAGGATGACGTGCTGCGGCGTGTTGCTGCCGGCGACGGGGAGCAGCCGGAGCTGGACGGCGAAGAGGATGATGAGCAGGTACGCGAGCCAGAAGCTCGGGATCGACGCACCGACGAGCGCTCCGAGACGCGAGACGTGGTCCATCGCGCGGTCGCGGAAAAGTGCCGCGAGGATCCCGAGAGGCAGCGCGAGGGCGAGTCCCAGCACGATGGCGATGAGCGCGAGCTGCGCCGTGCGCGGGAAGCGGTCTGCCAGCGAGCGGAGCACCGGCTCGCCGGTCCGCACCGAGTACCCGAGGTCCCCCTGCACCGCCGCGGCGAGCCACTTCGCGTAGCGGATCGGACCGGGGTCATCGAGGCCCAGCTCACGCCGCAGCTCACGGACCTGCTCGGCCGATGGCGCATCGATCCCTTGCGCCTGCAGCGTCGAGCGCACGGGGTCCCCCGGCGCGAGCAGCGCGAGGCTGAACGCGAGCAACGAGATACCGAGCCACACCGGGACCAGATACAGGAGGCGACGCGCCACGTACCGCGTCATCGGGCGACGCTACCGCACGATGGGCGCGGCCGCGGGACCGCAGCGAACGGTCCTCGCGGCCGCGCGGGGCCGGGTGCTATTTCGCGAGACGCACGCTGTCCCAGCGCTGGTGGACGCCCGCGGGGTGCGCGACGAAGTCGAGGACTTTGTTCGAGAGGCCGAAGAGCCGGAAGGTACCCGCGAGCGGGATGACGACGAACTCGTCGTCGATGAGGAGCTTCATCGCTCCTGCGGCCGCCTTCTGGACGTCCTCGACGCTCGTCGACTCGCGGCACTGCTTGATGGCGGCGTCGAACTTCGGTCCGGGCGCGAAGGCGTTGCCGTACATGTTCGATTCCGCGTCGCCCCCCGGGACCGGGCTCGCGAAGAGGAGGTCCGGCAGGAAGCACGGGTTTCCATCGTTCTGGCTACCCGCCTCCACCCAGAGGTCCCCCTCCGCGCCCGATGCCAGGCGCTTCTCGTAGGCGGCGGTGTCGGGCGTGGTGACGATCTTGAGATCGATTCCGACCTCCTTGAGCTGCGCCTGCGCGAACTCCGGCATCGGGCGGTGGATCTCGGGGCTCGGATAGCCGACGACCATCGTGAGCTGCAGCTTGCGCCCGCCCTTCTCGCGGATGCCGTCCGCGCCCGCGCGCCAGCCGGCGTCATCGAGGATCTTCTTCGCCTTCGCGACGTCACGATTCGTGCCCTTCACGACGGACCTCGAGCCGCCGAGGATGTCCGGCGGGATCATCGTCTGGAGCACCTCGGCGTTTCCCTGCCAGACGTTCTGCACGACGCCCTGCTTGTCGATCGCGTAGGCGATCGCCTCGCGCACCGCCTTGTCCTGCCCGAGGTCGTACGGCTGCTTGCCGTGGATGTTGACGTAGATGGCCTCGTAGGCGCCGACCTTCGAGGTCGCGACGCGGAGCTCACCCGTCGCGACGGTCTTGGCCGATTCGCGCGGAAGCGCGGTGACGGCCTGGACCTCACCGGCCTGGAGGGCGAGGACGCGCGTGTTCGGGTCCGGGATGAAGCGCCAGGTGATCTTGCGCAGCGTCGGCTTGGTGCCCCAGTAGTCGCCGTTGGCCTCGACCACGATGCGGTCGGCCTTCGTGTAGCTGGTGAACTTGAACGGACCGGTGCCGACCGGCTTCGTGTTCACGTCGGCATCCGCCTTGTGGATGCCCCACGACGGGTGGACCAGCTGCTGGAGGGCACGCAGGTTCGTCCGCTTCGGGGTGATGTCGATGTTGAGCTCATCCACGATCACCGCCGACTTCTCGTCGATGCCGACCGTGCCGCCACCGGCCGTGGCCATGCGGTCCATGACCGCCTTGACGTCCTTGGTGGTGAGCGGCGCGCCGTCGTGGAACTTCACGCCCTGGCGCAGCGTGAAGCGGTAGGTGTTGGGCGAGCGGAACTCCCATTTCGTCGCGAGGCCCGGCTCGACCTGGTAGGTCGGCGAGAGCGTTACGAGGGTCTCGTAGACGTTCGTGTTGAGCGGGAACATGCCGAGGAGGTTCCGCTTGCCGTCGTTCCGGTAGCCATCGGCCTCGGCGGCCACGATGACCTCCTGCACGTCGGCGAGCTGCGGCGCGGCGCTCGCGACCGGACCGGTCGCGGCAGGCGCGCAAGCCGCGGCGACGATGGACGTCGCGAGCAGGAACGCGAGTGCGCGGGCCCCGGAGATCGGCCGGCTCATGATCACCCCTCCTGTGGCACGGCGCCACGACCGCGCCGAAGGAGCAACCTTACTCGGGGAGGCGCTCCAGCGGAAAGACCCCTTCGCGCCGGTAGGGCTCCGCCAGGACGAGCCCGCTGTGGCTGTGGATGCCCGACGCGAGGTGAAAGGCAAGGTCCGTGACGCGGTGGATCGCCCGTCCGTACGTCGCCGAGTCACCTTCGGGAAGGACGTCGGGGGCGATCGTCCGGCTGAGATCCCTTCCCATCATCCGCCCAAAGTGCTGGCCGGAGAACGCCATCTGCGAGCTGAGCTCGTCCATCGCCTTCTCCTTGAGGTCCCAGACGTCGGCGACGTCGACCATGCAGTTGGGTGTGGTAGGCGTCATGTAGTAGAGCGCCGTGATCGCATGCGGCGCGTGGCCGCCGCACTCCGCCACGCGCCAGTCACGCCCCGCGAGAGCGAGCGACTCCATGTACACGTTCACCATGTCGCGGCGTCCCGGATCGAGATCGCCGAAGGCGTGGACCGGGTCTTGCGCGATCACGATGCCGGGCGCGGTCCGGCGGATGAGCTCGACGAAAGGGATCTTCGGCGCGGCGCCTGACGGCACGTCTCCCGAGTCGAGACCCATGAACTGGACGCCCGCGATCCCGAGAACGCGCGCCGCGGCCTCGACCTGCGGGCGCGAGTCCGGGCGCGAGAACGCGACCGCGGCGAAGGCCCTGCCGCCCGCACGAACGTGCTTCGCGATGGCGCCGCCGCACTCGACGATCTCCATCCCGAACGTCGCGAGCATGAGCAGCGAGCCACCGGATGGGTCTCTCATCGCTTCCTCCTCACGCTGGGCAGCACGGCGACCACGGTGGGCCGCTCCTCCTGTGGGTCACCGGGATTGTTCGGCGGCCGGCGGTCTGACCGCTTTGGGACATCCTTCACCCGGACAGACGCCCGGGCGACGGCGTCGCTCACGCGCTCGGGCCGCAGGCCAAAGGCCACCCAGCGCAGCGGCAGGTCACGCAGCCATGGGATCCGCGGCAGGAGTCGTAACGCCGAGGGTGCGCGCGCCGGGCCGCGGGTCCGCGCCAGCCCCGCGACCAACGCGCGCTGGGTGACGCCCACGATCGCCTGGGTGATGCGCGTCGGCCACTCCCGCCGGCGCTGCACGGCCGCGAGGTCACGGACCGAGATCTGCCCGGCCCGAAGCGGCTCCGAGAGGATGTTCGCAGCGGCCACGGCGTCCTGGACCGCGTAGTTGATGCCGTTGCCGCCGAATGGCGACATCACGTGCGCGGCGTCGCCGATCAGCAGGAGACCCGGCTTGTACCAACGCGGCAGGCGGTCGGAGGCCACCGACAGGACGGCCACCTGGCGCCAGTCGGCGAGCGCCTCGACCCGGTCCGCCAGCCACGGGACGATCGAGGCGATCGTGTGCTGCAGCGGCTCGAGGCCGGCGGCGCGGAGAGCGGGATAGCTGCCTTTCGGGATCGTGCAGGCGATCTGCCATTGCTCGCCGCGGTCGACCATGATCAGAAGGTGGCCGTGGCCGACGCGTGCGCCCAGTCCGTCGGGGTCGTCGGCTCGGCGTGGCAGGCGAAACCAGATGACATCGATGGGCTGCGACGTGGCGATGGGCCTGATGCCGGAGAGCTGGCGAACGCGCGAAAAGCGACCATCCGCGCCGACGGTCAGCAGCGCCCGCACCTCGTGCCAGCCATCCGGCGTCTGGTACCGAGCGCCGCGCACCATACCGTCCTCCTCGATGAGCCCCCGAACGTTCGCCCGCATGACCAGCTCGAAGGCCGGATAGCGCGCGGCCTCGGCGGTCAAGAACTCGAGGAAACGCGCCTGGGGGATCATCGCGATGTAGGGAAAGCGCGTCGGCAGGCGCGAGAAGTCGAGCGTGGTCGGCGGCTCGGTGGGCAGGGTGACGTCGTGCAGCTTGCGGTGGGGCAGCTCCGCGAGAAGCCGGTCCGCCAGGCCGATCGCGTCCAGGGCCTCCAGGATGGCGGGGTGGATGCTGTCGCCGCGGAAGTCGCGGTCGAAGTCGGCGTGCGCTTCGAGCAGCACGGTCGGGATGCCCTGGCGCGCCAGGAGCAGCGCCAGCATGGCTCCGGCGGGACCGGCGCCCACGACGGCGCAGGCGGTCTCACGCACATCGAGGACCTCGTGCACGGCGGGCGCAACCACCTAGCGAGGGTACCCGCACAATGGGTGCGTGATGAGTCGCCGGTGCCTGCTGATCCGGGCGTCCGCGGAACGGGCCGGCAAGCGGCCGTCGACGAGGACGCCGCTCCCGCCCGTGTAGGAGTCTCGAGATGAACGAGCAGCCTCCGGGCCGGCCGCGGGCACCGGTCGGGCTCGCGTTCGTCGTCCCCGCGCTCATCTTCGGCGTGCTCATCGCGGCGCAGTGGCAGACCCAGAGCACGAGGCTTCCCTTCGCCGCCCGCTACCAGGTGACCCTATCTGAGGCGGCGCTGGACCTTCAGGCCGAGCAGGAGACCCTGAAGACGCAGCTCGCCTCGCTGCGCGCCGAGCTCGACGCGATCCAATCGCGAACGGCCGTTTTCGGACCGCTCGCCGCCGATCTCGAGCGGCGGCTGTCCCGGGCGAAGGAGGCGGCGGGGCTCACGCCGGTCTCCGGCGAGGGACTCATCGTGACGCTCGACGACGGACGCGTGCCTGCCTCGGCACCGACGCGAACGATCGATCTCGCGATCGTGCACAGCACCGACATCACCGACGTCCTCAACGCGGCCTGGAGGGCGGGCGCGCAGGCGATCAGCGTGAACGGCGAGCGCATCACCGCCGCCTCGGCGTGCGTCGGCGCGGTGATCCAGATCAACGGGGCGCTGCTCTCGCCGCCTTTCACCTTCACCATCGTCGGGCCCTCCGAGCGCATGTCCGCAGAGCTCTCCGACCCTGGTCGGCTCGTCGACCAGAAAAGGCGACGCGACGCGTTCGGGCTACGTTTCCGCGTCGAGCGCAGTGCTGAGCTCCGCGTTCCCGCCTACTCGGGCACGGTCGCCGTGCGATACGCCACGCCGCGATAGCGACCGGTGCCTACGAGCGCATAAGTGCTCGAGGGCTCGGGCATTGGCAGGGCGTGGATCGCCGCAGACCGTTCGAGCGTGGCGATCAAGCGGGCGGGATCGAGGGCTCCCGGCTCGTCCGCGTAGATGAGCCGCTCGGTCTCGCGCCAGCACTCCGCCACGACCATGGGATCCACGTCGCTGTACCGCTCGCGGGATGCGGCGATGCCAGCATCCGGACGTTCGCGAGTAGCGTCCCACGCCTCCCGGATCGCGCCGATGGCGCGCGCCGCGACGCCCGGGGCATCGGTGACGAGCCGATCCGACGCGACGAGCCCGCTGCCGTAGCTCAGGGCACCGTCATCAGCGAGCCGCAGTCCGCGCACGGTGGTGTCCGGGACACGACGCCTCATGCGCGGCAGGAGATCGATGAAGTCCGCGATCGCATCGACCTCGCCTCGCGCGAGAGCCGACATTCCGTCGGAGTATGGGACGTCGATGAGCTCGCCCGGCTCGGCGCCCTGCTCCCGCAGGTGCGCCACGAGCTCGCGGGCGAGCGCGGACTTGTCCGGCGATCCGGCGATCCGAGCGCCGCCAAGGTCTCGGGCGCGCTCGGGTACGACCCCGGCCGCCGTCGGCCTGCCCGCGACGACGAACGCCGCTAGAGGGGTTCGCTGCGTCACCATCGCGATGAACCGCGCCCCGAGCGCGCCATGCTCCGCACGGGCCCGCAGATAGTGGAGCACGCTGGTGAGGCAGAGATCGGCGCCGCCATCCGCGACGAGTCGCACGTTCTCGGGACCGCCGGCGGGCTCGAGGAGCTCGACGTCGAGACCATGCCGCGTGAAGATCCCGGTGTGGGCTGCCGTCACATACGGCAGGTGGTAGCCCGGTAGTCAGGTCGGGCAGTAGAGCGCGAGACGGATCGGATCGATCGGGTCAGTCGCCTCCCATCGCCGGGATGGTACGTTCCGCCGCGACGGGCCTCTCACGCCTGCGAGCCGAAGCGGGGCCACGCTCTCGTTCGGGCCATTCGCGTGGTTCGGCTGACCCACCCACGGCATGCGCACCGATACTGTCGCAACATGTCCGGCCTGCCGGTGGGCACGCTCACCTTCGTCTTCACCGACATCGAGGGCTCGACGGCATCGGTCGGCGCCCTCGGCGAGCGGGCCTGGCGCGACGTGCTCGTGGATCATGCCGTGATCCTCCGCCGGGCGTTCACCGCGCACGGCGGCCGCGAGGTCCGCACCGAGGGCGACTCGTTCTTCTTCGTGTTCGCGAGCGCGCCGGCCGCCGTCGCTGCCTGCGCCGCCGCGCAGCGTGCGCTCGCCGGACACGCCTGGCCCCACGGCGCCGCGGTGCGCGTGCGGATGGGGCTGCACGCCGGCGAGGCCGCGCCCGGAGGCGAAGAGTCCGGCGTGGACTACGTCGGCTTCGACGTCCACCGCGCGGCGCGCGTGGCCGCCGCGGGCCACGGCGGACAGGTGCTGCTGAGCGAGACCGCGCGGTCGCTCGCGGTGGACGAGCTTCCCGCGGGCGTCTCGCTGCGCGACCTCGGCGAGCACCGGCTCAAGGACCTCTCGCGGCCCGAGCGCCTTCACCAGCTCGATATCGAGGGCCTCGAGGTCCGCTTCCCGCGGCTGCGCACCCTCGAGGCGGCCCGCCACAACCTGCCCGTCCAGCTCACCACGTTCATCGGCCGCGAGCGCGAGCTCGCCGAGGCCCGGCGGCTGCTCGAGGGCACACGGCTGCTCACGCTCGTGGGTCCCGGCGGCACGGGGAAGACGCGGCTCGCGCTTCAGATCGCGTCGGAGTCGGCGGAGCGCTTCCCCGGCGGCGTCGCCTTCGTCGCGCTCGCGCCCATCCGGGACCCGGACCTCGTCCCGCCCACGATCGCGCACGCGCTCGGGATCCAGCTGGCCGGCGCCGCGCCGCCGCTCGAACAGGTCATCGCCTATCTCCGCGACCGCCGCACGCTCCTCGTGCTCGACAACTTCGAGCAGGTCGCAGCCGCCGCGACGCAGGTCGCCGAGCTGCTGCGTAGCGCCCCCGACACCGCGGTGGTCGTGACGAGCCGGTCGGCGCTCGGGCTCTCGGGCGAGCAGGAGTTCCCCGTGCCGCCGCTTGAGCTGGCCGACCCGGGGCTCGCCGACGCGCCCGCCGTCGCCGCCTCGGAGGCGGCCCGGCTCTTCGCCGAGCGGGCGCGTGCCGTGAAGCCGGATTTCGCGATCACCGGGGCGAACGCGTCCGCCATCGCGGCCATCTGCGTTCGACTCGACGGCCTGCCGCTGGCGATCGAGCTCGCCGCCGCGCGCGTGAAGCTGCTTTCACCCGCGGCGATCCTCGAGCGGCTCGGGAGCCGCCTCGCGCTGCTCGCGGGCGGCGTGCGCGACCTGCCCGAGCGGCAGCGCAGCCTGCGCGGCGCGATCGGCTGGAGCTACGACCTCCTCGAGCAATCGGAGCGCAGGCTTTTCGAACGCTTCTCGGTCTTCGTGGGTGGCGCCGAGCTCGAGCAGATCGCGGTCGTGTGCGGACCCGAGGAGGAGATCGGCGGCGACGTGCTCGAGGGCCTGGCGGCGCTCGCCGACAAGAGCCTGCTCGTCGCGACCCCGCGCGAGGCGGAGCCACGGTTCTCGATGCTCGAGACGATCCGCGAGTTCGCGCTGGAGCGTCTCGACGAGGCCGGCGAACGCGCCCCCATCGCGCGGCGGCACGCCGAGGCCTATCGGGATCTCGCCGAGGGCCTCGGACCGCGCGCCGAACAGCGTGACGGCGCCCGGACCCTCGACCGTCTCGACCGCGACCACGACAACCTGCGCGCGGCGCTCCGCTGGTCCCTCGACACGGCCGCGTTCGAGACCGGATTCCGCGCGGCCACAGCGCTCGGGACCTTCTGGCACCTGCGCGACCACGCGGCCGAGGGGCGACGCTGGCTCGAGGCACTGCTGGCGGCACCGGAGGGCCGCGTTCCCAACGAGGTGCGCGCGCATGGCGTCCTCGCGGCCAGCCGGCTCGCCGGGTTCCACGGCGACAACGCGGCGGAGCTCGTACTCAGCGAGGCCGCGCTGCGGATGTCCCGCGAACTCGGCGACAAGCGCGGCGCGGCCGAAGCGGCAAGCGGGATCGGCTATGCCCTGCTCGGACTCGGCCGCGATCCCGAACGCTCCGCGTCGCTGTTCGAGGAAGCATTCGGACTGTACGAGGAGCTCGGCGACCAGCTCGGCATCGCCGAGGTGCAGCGCGGGATCGGGACGCACGCCCTACATCGTGGCGACGTCGAGACGGCCCGCCGCCGCGTCCTGGCCTCGCTCGAGGCCTACGAGCGGGCCGGCGATCAGGGTAGGGAGACCTACTACCGCCTCTTCACGCTGCTCGCCCTCAGCCGCGTGGAGCAGCTCTCCGGCGACCATGCCGCGGCGCTCGCCCGTGCCCGCGACGCGCTCCGTGTCGCCAGCGGCGCGGGAGCGGCGATCGGTACGGCGGCAGCGCTCGAGTTTGTCGCGCATCTCCTGCTAGACGTCGGTGACCTCGAGCGCGCGATTCGCCTCGGAGCGGCGGCCGAGCGGGTGCGCGCCGACATCGGCGGCGGCGTGGGGATGCGGATGGCCGGCCTGCCGCCAGCGCTCGAGCGCGCACGAACGCTCGTCGGTGCGGAGGATCTCGAGCGCGCGCGCGCCGGGGGCCGGCGCCTGGGGCGCGACGAGGCTGTCAGCGAGGCGCTGGGCGCGTGACCGGATGCCCCGCGAGCGCGATGTAGCTCCAGGAGCGCGCCGGTCGCGAGCCCGACACCTGCCTTGACCGGGCGCGAGCGTCGTCAGCGACACGAACGCCTCTTCGGCCCGCGTGTGATGTCACGCCCGCAGCGGGTCGGCATCGGGAGTGAGCTTGCTCCTGCCGAGCAGCGCCAGCCCGAGTGCTCCGGCGAGGAACAGCAGCGTCCCACCCATCCAAAAGAGCGGCTGAACGCCGAGGCGGTCGACGACGATCGCGCCGAGCGCGAGCGAGAGGAGCCGCATCGCGCTCCAGCTCACGTCGAGCAACGTGAAGACGCGCCCGCGCATCGCGTCGGGGATCACGCCTTGGATCGTGCTGTTGAAGACGACCATCCCGGTGCTCGTGTTGAGGCCGTACACGAAGAGAATGAGCAGCGCGACCGGCAGCGGTGTGAACACGGCGATCAGCACGTCGCCGGCGCCACGAATGAGGTACGGGACGAAGAGCCAGCGCGCGTTGCGGTAGTCGCGCGCGAACACGTTCGGGATGAGCGGTCCGAGCAATGCGCCCGCCCCGATCGCGCCGATGAGCCACGCGAAGCCTTCGGGCGGCTGCCGCAGGTGCCGCTCGGAGAGCACGACGAGCATGGCTCCGGTGGCGCCGACCGCGAACGATGCGAGCGACTGCACGACGAGCAGGCGCGAGACGAAGAGATCGCTCCGCGCGTGCGCGAGGCCCGCGCGCGCGTCCGCCAGGTATGGCCCCAAGCCGCGCTTGGTGCCTGCCGTGAGCTGCCCCGCATGTGCCGGGATCGCGAGCGTCGCGATGAGCAGCGCGGACACGCCGAAGCTCGCGGCGTTGAGCGCGAATGCCGGCGCGGTCCCCGCGAGCGCGATGAGCGCGCCCGCGATCGACGCCGCGAGGATCTGGACGAGGCGACCGGTCGACCACGACACCG
>Ga0136613_10000413_pt1 | contig 19639 bp, 19 predicted proteins | sample AntDrymUQ2722106_2_FD_106649 | JGI IMG/M metagenome (GOLD analysis project Ga0136613, IMG submission 106649) | Polar desert sand microbial communities from Dry Valleys, Antarctica - metaG UQ272 (21.06) | ecosystem: Environmental > Terrestrial > Soil > Desert | place: Antarctica: Dry Valley... | reverse complement strand
GCCCGTTGAAGACAGCGCTGGCACATCCTTAGATTCTCACAGCATAGGATTCCCTCTCTGCTACGGGTTTTCGTTATGGCACTTGCACGATAACCTGCTCAAGGGACCCCGGCTTGTACGAAACGGCAATCTAGCCGCGTTCGCTCAACTGTGCGATCTGTGCGGGCGTGTGCCCTATCCACCGTTTGAGCGATCTAGTCAGGTGAGGCTGATCGTAATAACCCACGTCGTGAATGGCGCCGGAGATCGGTTCCCCTCTTTGCAAGAGGGTCGCCGCCTGTTGGGCGCGCTCGATCTGACGGATGCGGCTTTGGGTAAACCCGGTGGCCCGCAAAAAGCGGTGCCGCACCGTCCGGGGCGACAATTCTTGCGGTCGGTCGCGCAACACGGCGTCAACGAGCGGGTCGCGAACCAGCACGCCGTTACGCACGAGCCTGTCCACGAAGGTCTCAGCGTTGTCGTGGTCGGGAATTTGCCACGCGGAACCTTTCAGCCAGAAGGATCGGCTCGCCGCATCGGGCAAGATCGTCTCCTTGTCGAGGAAGCGCCTCGCGGGCAGGTGGGGCATGAACGTACCAAGCCCGAACTTGATCCACAGGATCTCGGCGCCTTCGTCGTAGCGCGTAACCCCGGCCGTCGTCCACGGCCCGACGAACACCACGCGCGCCTCGCCGTCCTTTCTCGCGAAGACCATGTGCCAATGGCACTCGGCGGGACGAACAGGCGAACCATCGCTCACGGTTTGACCGCGCATGATCGTTTCCACGTAAGGCGAGTCTGGTCGTCTTTCCTCGACGATGATGCTCAAGCTTCCCCTCCAAGCGGATCCGAACCCGGACCACGGCCCGCAGCTCGCGCCGGGACGCAGGCAGCCGGTCCGCGTTCCACCCTCATGTCCTTCGGCATCCTTGTCTCCGGTCCATATTCGCTTCCCCAGAGCGGGTGGTCCTCTCGTCGAAGCCTACGCTTCTATATTACTTCCGAGTCGCGGTGCCCCAACCGCCTCTCTTCAGCAGCCGTCCTCCGCCCTCCGCTCGTCGAAGTCCTGGGGCAGGCCTCGTCGGGGTTCCGGTAGCGGTCCGCCCCGATCACACACACCTCCTTGGACCCCAGGGCTTCCCGCAACGCCTCCAGGGCGCACAGCTCGTAGGCCGCCCGCTCGACCCGGGATCGCCCCCTGCCGTCCTCCCTTACCACCGCGTCCATCCAGGCGGGCGGCACCACGCCCGCGAGCGGCACCTCCTCGCCGTCCCCGAAGAACCGCCTACCGTCGCCAGCGTGCGCTCCCCCCAGGTCTACCGCCAGGAGAACGGGCCAGGCCTCGCCCCCTTGGGCGAAATGACGCTCCCACCCTGACGGTGGCTCGTGCCGTAGCGAGGGGCGAGCTCAGCGATGGTCAGTGGGCGCGTTTGGCGCTCTTGCTCCCGCCGCAGAAGCCTGTCGTCGGCCGATCGGCTAAAGACCACCGCGCGTTCCCTCGCTAATCGCCGTGTCAAACAGCCTGCCGGCGCCTCCAGACGAAGCTCCACCGAGTCTCAGGCGGGCAACGCACGCCGCACCCAGGCCGCGAGTAACGACCTAAGGTGCCGGGCCGCGTAAAGCGGCATCAAATCTACTCCCGACCATAAGCCCGGAGGCTTCCTAATATAGAGCAGACTAGTGCACATTCAGAACACCTGTTCTGAATGTGCACTAGAAAGGATCAGGGCGTACCGCCAAACCGAACCCTACCGCAGGGCCCTGCGCAAACGCGCGGTGTGGGTGGAACCCTTATTCGCGGAGGCCAAAGAGTGGCACGGTTCGAGGCGGTTCAGGCTAAGGCGGCTGGAGAGGGTCAACGCCGAGGCCCTGATGATCGCCTCGGGCCAGAACGTCAAGCGGCTCTTGGCCTTCGGGAGCAAAGGTCCCAGGAGACCCGCGCAGGCGGCCGCTCTCCGCCGACCCGAAGCCGGTCGTCCGGGGTTCCATGAGATCCGAAAACATCGCGGGAGATGCCCCTGGGACCCCACCGAGAGCCTTTTTCAACACGCTGTCCCCTTCCACGTACTCAGGTGAATAAGGCACTGCTGACCGTAGCGAACGCCTCCTGGCTCTGCGCCCGTAAGAGCGGCCGACCCGATAAGGTGTCACAGGGGGCGCTCGTAGAGCACGATAGGCTCACCAGACTCTCCTACCACCCGAGACCCGGCGCGCCCGAAGCTACGCCCCTCGTAGAGCCGCCGAACGCGCTCGTCATCGGCGTGGGTCCACAGCTTGGCCTGCTCGAACCCGCGTGTCCTCGCCTCCGCGATAGCGGCGCCGTCGAGCCTACCGCCTATGCCCTCGCCCCAGCGCTCGGGCGCGACGAACACCATCTGCACGACTGCGACTACGGTCGGGCGCGAACTCGCCGGCGTCACCAAGGCCATGCCCACGACCTCACCGGCGCTCGAATGACAGTGCAAGCGAGCTGGTCGCGGTGTTCTGCTCAGGGCTCAGGCTGGCTTCACGCCGACAAGAAGCGCCATCTCGAGCCACTTCCAGTAGCAGTCGACGTCATCGAAACCGAGCTTGCGCAGCCACCCAAGCTGGGGCTCGACTCCGAGCAGGCGGTCCGACGGATCCGCGTCCTCAAGCGGTTCGCCGATTGCGGCAAAGAAGGCGATATGGACACGCTCGCTCGGCGAGGCCACATGCTCGAGGTTGGCGAAGACTCCGCCGGGCGCAAGGAGATCGAAGACCTCCCCATAGAGCGAGTGCTTTCGCTCGTGCTCGAGGTGGTGGATGGCAAACGAGGAGACGACGGCATCGAAGCGCCCGAGCGCGGGCAGCGGCTCGGCGAGGTCGTGCTCTATGAGCGTGATGCGCGGGTCGTCGGCGAAGCGCTCGCGCGCCGCCTGGAGCATGGGTTTGGAAAAGTCGATGCCCACACCAACCATTCCGGGGCGATCGCGTGAGAGGAGGCTGAGCAGGCGCCCATCACCCGTCCCGAGGTCGAGGATGCGCCGGGCGTCGGCGGGCACCTGCTCGAGCAGGGCGCTCTCTCCCTCTGCGCGGTGCGGATAGGCATCAGCCCGGGAAAGGTAGCGCAGCGCGTGTTCAGCGGTCGTCCATTCCTCGGCGGCCATGCTCTTATCTTAGCAGTGTGGAACATAGAACCAGGGCTACGCGAACTACCTCCGGCCCCACTCGGGATCCGCCTCGACGGTGCCGACGGCCCGACGGCAAGGGCCGAAAGCACCCCTCCGGTAAGAGGTAAAGCCGTGGACTGCGACCTCTCTACGATTCGTTCGCCGTACTGTCGCTAGCGTCATCTCCAGGCCGTTCGACCACGTACGCTCCCGGTGACGTATCCACACCACCATCGGCACGGACATAAGCGCCCCCATCAAGCCGTACTCGACCAGCGGGTTGGCGCCAGCGCCGTACCGGCGGCCGGTGCCGAGATAAGAGTCGGTATCATCAGGGAAGGCAAGACGTCTCGTGCGGTTGTTCTCACTCGTCACATCCTCTCGGTAGCGATCCTCTGGCGAAAAGGTACCGTCCGGCCCACCGGAAAGATATCAACCAAAAGATGAAGCGAGGGGTGGAGATCCGTCCTCACCCCGACGGGTTCCGCAGCCTGCAGGCCGTCTGCCTCGCTATCGAGGAGCTGTGACGTGCTTCATCCTTTTTCCATGCCCTCTCAGGAGTGAGAGCCGGGGGAGATCGATCCGGGTTGTCTCCCGTCTGGCCGCCACTACCCTCGGACAGGCCCAGGTTCGGTCCCGTGGCCCCTAGTCCCCCTCTTCGATGCGGACCTCGAACGCCTCGGCGCCCTCCGGCTGCGCCATGAACCGGATGAGTTGCTCTCCCTCTTCGGCAAGGGCGTCGCGGTCCGCCTTGGTAAAGGGCTCGAACGGCTCGATCACGAGCGTGAACTTCTGGCGGCTTCGCTGCGTCTTCCACGTCCCCCGCACGAAGCCGTCGACGAGCACCGTGGCCGGGACCATGCCGTTCCTGGAGGCGATCGCCTGGCGGTGCCCGTCGGCGATGACGCGGGTGCGATCGGCGTGGGAGAGGATCAGGTTGTCGAACTCGGGAAGGAAGCGGAGCGAGGCCGGAGCGTCCGGGTCGGGCCTCGGGGCGTCCGGCAGGTCGAACAGTTCCCTGCCATGCTGGTCGCGGAAGGTGCTCAGGCGCGGCCGGAGCCGATCGACGACCTCGCCGAGCCGGGTCAGCCCCGACCAGGTCTGCGCGTCCTTGACGCTGGCCGGGCCGAACGCTGCGAGGTAGCGTGCTACCATCTCGTCAGGCGAGGGGTCGGGGTCGAGGGGGCGGCCGAGCCAGGCCTCGGCCGTGGTATGCGTAGTCTGCCCGCTCTTTCCCCAGACGCCACGGGGCGGCACCTGGACGAGCGGCGCCAGGTGGCGGATGGCGCGGGCGAGGGAGGCGGGATCGCGCTCGGGCCACCGCTCCTGCAGCAGTACGCCGAGCTCCTTGGCGGTACGCGCCCGTTCCTCGAGCAGCGCGCGGCCGGCGGCGGAGAGCGCCTCGATGTCCACCCCTTCCAGACCTTTGCGGCTGGCGCGCAGGCCGCGGTCTATGACCGGCTGCACCAGGGGCCGGAGCTTCAGGCAGTCGCGGGCGGTGACCAGGTGGACGGTGTTGCGCATGAGCGCGATGCGCACAGCGCGCCGGTCCAGTATCAGGCGTGCCAGCTCGTCGGGGCGAAAATCCTCCAGCCGCGTCCACAGGCCGACGTAGGGCGGGTCGGGTGCCTGTGCCTGCATGCCGACGAGGTGTTCGATCGCCCGCAGGGCGGGCAGCTCATGGCGCCACAATAGCATCTGCCTCGCCAGCGTCGCCCGGTTGAGTGCGCGCGGGGAGAGCACGCTGCCCGACTCTACCCTCGATGCCATCGCGCGCCTTTCACCGGGCGGTCCGTGGACAACTCTTCCACCGAGTGCTCTCGTCATCAAGCCCTCCGTAACGACAGGTTTCACGGACGACGCGCCGAGTGTACGGTAGCCTCCGAGCGTCCACCATGGCGAAGTTCCTAGGGTTTCACTTCTCTCCAGGCTTCTAACAAGTCCTCGGGGCCCAGGGCCACATCGATGCCCCTGCCTTGCTCGTCGAACCCTTGCCTTGAGACGCCGACCAGAACTGTGTCTTCGTCGGTTCCGGGGACCTCGTCAAGCTGCGCCGCGATGCGCCCCAGGTCGCGACCGCCGAAGGGTATCCTCTCCCTCCACTTGATCGAACCCACGAACGCGACGCGCCTCGGACGCACCTTCTCCTCCGCCCCGACCAGGTCCACCTCCACGTCGCCCTTCCTCGTCCAGTACCCACCCACGTAGTGCGCGTCCCCGAAGCGCTCGTCGGGCAGCATGCGGAAGATGGACTCCCGGACCAGGGGCTCCACGGCCCTGCCGCGGAACGCGGACCATCCCTCCCGTATCCTCGCGACCACGAGGTCGCCGCGACCGCGCTCGATCTCGGCCATGTTGGGTCCGACGAAACGGAGCCAGAAGCGAAGGTAGGGGTCGGCGACCGCATAGTGCGTCTCCCTCGAGATCCTGCTCGAGAGCGGGCGCTCGGCCGACACCATGCGCTTCTGCCCGACCAGCACCGCAAGCGCCCTCTGCAGCGTCGTCTCATGGATGCCCGCTCGACGCTGTATTGCGGTGAAGGTCCTTTCACCGGAGCCGATGGTCGCGAGCACCTGCCTGGCCCTGACTTCCTCCGGGAACTCCGCGGAGAGGATGCGCTCCCCGCCGACGATGAGCGGCGAGGTGGGGTTGGAGAGCTGCTCATCCAGGAAGTCCCACATGCCGGTCCCTGGCCGCCACTCCTGGGTGATCTGGGGAAACCCGCCGAGCACCAGCTGGGCGTCGATCGCGTCGGCGGCAGGCAGATGCAGCATCTCGGTCGTCTCCTGCGGCCCGAAGGGTTCCACGACCATCTCCAGGGTCGGCCTCCCGTAGAGGGGCCGGTCGTACTCAGTTAGCGCCGACATCATGGATATATCCGAACCTATGAGCACGAGGAGTACCGGAGCTTCTCTGAGATACCTGTCCCAGACCTTCTGCAGGGTAGCCTCCAGGGAAAAGTCTTGCTCCACAAGGTAGGGGAATTCGTCTATCACGATGACCTGCGGCGTTCCGCCGGCGGCGGTCGCCAGGAAGGTCATCGCCCCGTCCCACGACTCGAAGGTCGCGCCCCCACCGCGCATCGCGGCCGCGGCCGGCAGCCCCGAACGCGCGACGTCTTGCGCGAACAGTTCGAGCTCACGCGCGAGCGGCTGCCTGGAGGCCGTAAAGAAGACGTAAGGCACCGGAGGACGTGCGCCCCGCCTCAGGAACTCGTCCACGAGGCGCGACTTCCCGACCCGCCTCCGCCCCCGCATGGAAACGAGGCGGCCGCGGCCCGTCTGCCGCACCCTGTCCAGCTCAGCCGCCAGGGTCGCCATGTACGCCCGCCTGCCGACGAAGTCGCTCATCTTCTGTCCTTCGGGTTACTCACAACAACAAGACTCACATTCGCGAAACATTCATCAATGTGAGTATGTTAGAATAAGTTTCTCATCAAGACAAGCGTACTTGAGGCAGCGTCCTCACCTTGCGGGTCGCCCTGCTGTTGGATAAGACCCGTCGATGTTCTTTACAACTGCGCCCGAGTGAAACAAGCGCTTCATTCGATGCGTCTTGTTTCATTTTTGGGCCCAGTATTGAAACAAGCGTCCCGGCACACTGGGATGCACTATTATCGAGCGTTTTCCTTCGCCTTGATCCCTCGCCCTCTGATCCGCCGCGCCACGTACGCTCGGTACACCGACGAGCTATGGTACGCCGCCATGCCAGAGGTGGAACGTGAATTTTCTCATCGACACACCGGGGGGCGTACTTGACGTGAACGCCTTGCCTCAGTAGGAGCGTGGCGCAGGTGTGACGGAGATCGTGAAAGCGGGTCGTCTTCGGGAGCCCGGCACGCTCCAGTACGGTCTTGAATTAGCGTTGCAGGCTGCGCGATCCAAGCGGAGTACCGCCTAGGGAAGTAGCGCCGTAAGCGAACGGGCCGGGGTATCCTTCGAGGTGTCCCGGCCTTGATCGTGGTATAGTAAGGGTGCAGTAGATAGATGTGGGTTTTATGGTGATCGAAGCGCCGCCCTCAACATGAGGAGCGGCTTTTTTATTGCGGTGGAGCCCCAAGAGAGAAAGGCGGGCTCCAGATATGGCCCAAGGAACGGTAAAGTGGTTCAACGACGATAAAGGCTACGGCTTCATCACCCCCGACGAGGGTGGCGAGGATCTTTTCGTGCACCACAGTGGTATAGCAGGTAACGGCTACAAGTCCCTCGATGAGGGTGCCAAGGTCTCTTACGAGGCGACCCAGGGCCAGAAGGGAATGCAGGCGGATAACGTCTCAAGGGTCTAGCCGGTCTGGCTATCGAGCGGTAACCGCATCGATGGTTGGGTGCATACTCCGATAGGTAAAGTCGCCAATAGATACACACTCCTCAGAGAAGGGTGATCAATATGGCCGGCATAGGCAAGAAGATCAAAGAGGCGGCGACGAAGGCCGCTAAGGACAAGGTATCCGGTGAGAAGAAGGGCAAGGGCACCAGTGACTCAGAAAGCGGCGTGGACAAGGCCAAGAGAGCCCTCAAGAACCGTCTGAAGTAGAAGAGAGTGTTATTGGGTCGGGGTCCTACGGGGCTCCGGTCTGTTGCGCGGGCCGTGTCCCTGGTTACGTCCTTCGGGTCTTGTGGTCCCACCCAACAATCCGGAGCGCTCAGGTACCACGCGGGTATTGTAGGGCGTCGGTCAGAAGCCGGATGTCTTCATTAACCCCCTCCAGAGCCCGATTTACATGGAGGGCTTCCAGGCGTGTCCGCATGTCGTGGCCTTCTGGGTAGGAGCCAATGAGCCGGTCTAGCCCTTCGAGCCTGTCGCGCACCAACTCCGCCTTGCGCAGCTCCTCGGCCATCGTCGTAATTCGCTCGTTTGCTGCCCTGAACTCAGCATCATCTCGTTCCATCGCCACCTCCCGTTCGGCTACGGAACATTCTACGCCACCTTCGGCGCTAGGTTATCGGGCGGTAGGCGGAGTGCTTAGCGCTGTGTACCAGCCTTATCTTCCGCTTGCTCCCTCACCTTCTGCACTTCTTGCTCCATCTCCTTCTTGGCTCTCTGTCCTTCCCGTTCTAGACGTTGCTTCCCCTTTTCGATCTCTTCCTTCGCCCGCTGTTTGCCCTGCTCTACCTTCTCTTCTACCCGCTGGCGCACTTCGTCTTCGGCCGCCTGTCCGCAGGCTACAACGCCGGACACACCGACGATAGCGGCTGCGAGCAAAACCAGGACTTTCCTTCTCACGGTTCTCCTTCGCAATTGGTGGACGCACTACCATGAGCCTCCCCCGCCCGTGCGCCACCTAAACGCCCGTCAGCGGCCTCAAACCCGGTGCGGTTCGGTTGTCGAACCTACATCACGCTTCTTCCCACTCGGCTGCGGCCACGGACGCAGGACGCAATTACACCCGTTCCCGAAAAGGGTGAACCCTTCCCGAAAAGAACGCTCTTGGCGGTCATCTACTAGCGGCCAGCCAGAAAAAAGCGTAGTGCCGAGAGCTGGCCGTGGTTAGCGAGATCAAGGGGGTCCAACCTTTTCAGGAAACGCTCTAGACTAACGGGAGGCGACTTCGATTTCATAGACTTCAGCGAAAGCGAGATGAGCTTGGAAGGGGTGATGTTCTATTCGACCGCCCCAGCGAGCGACGGTTACGTCTTGACTTCTGAGGAGCATACTGTTCGCAAGACGGTGGCTGACGAATCAGCTACCGTCTCCCGCACGGCGACAGCTACTGCTAGTCCTGACGCGACGAAGACCAACGCCAGCGTGCTGCCCACCTCCGGCGGTCATCCGATCGTCGGGCCGCTTACCTTGGTGGCTGCCCTGGCGCTGGTAGGTTCAGCCGTCGCGGCGTCGGTGCTTTTGCGGCGGGGCTAGTGGAGTCTTGTTGTTGGGTGGTATCCTCATCGCCGTGCTGGTGGCCTTCGTAGCGTGGCCCTACTTGAGGACCAGGTTGGCACCTCGAATCTCCCCATAAACGAAAGGGTCCGGGGCTTCTGTGTGCCCCGGACCCTACAACCGTCTCCAGCTTGCCCCTTGCCCGCCCTCGCCCGGTCCTCGTTCGGATGGTCCTACGCCAGGTGGTTACGCTGCGCGTTGCCCGTGTTACAGGTGCTGGGCTCATCAGTGAAGTGGGGACTCGAACCCCACGGTGCCGCCCCGGCACCACCCGGGAGATGGCTTCTGAGACCAGTCCATGACGCGTCTGTGTTTAGAGAGCCGACGCGCTCTCGGCGTTCGCCACCACCCGCGAAGACGTGGGTTACCTGCTGGAGAAACGGCTTCCTTCGTCTAACCCTCTATGAGATCGGTGGCCCAGTTGGCCTGCTGGATGGCGGTGTCGAGCTCGCGTCTCTCTCGTGCCAGCTCGTCCATCCTGCGCGCCTCAGGGGTCCTACCTCGACGGCGGGCAGGATACGGATCTCCGCCCGCCCGTAGCGCGGCACCCGGTCGGAGGCCGTGCTTACGAGGGTCTTCAGGTTCCCGTAGCGCAACGTCAGGGCGTCGCGGCGCGCCAGAGCGTCCGTGAGCGTCGTCCCGCCGCCCGAGAGCGTCGCGGAGAGGTTAGTCCTGTTGATGCGCCGCACGTACCCTTCGAGCTCGGAGACGAGCCTCTCCGTCTCTTCGAGGAGCTCCCCGGGGTCTTCGGGCGGGCTCTCGCCCTCCTGGACGAGGGCGCTCTTCTGCAGCCTCCCCCGCATCTGCTCGACCCGCCTCTGCAGGTCCGCCCTGTTCGCTAGAGCCTCTGCCAGCTTCATGATCTTTCACCTCCTTGCATGCTCTTTATTCCCGCGTGGTTATCCGCGTAGGACTATCTCTGCCAAACCAAGCCCATTCTACACATATTAGACGGTATATCAACATGATTTAGACAATCAATTGACGTATTTTATTCTCGCAGTTGACTGAATTTAGTCGTACAATGGACGGAGGCGCTGACAGGAGACGAGAAGAGAGGAATTTGCAGAGGTGAAGGTTGTAGAGTTCAGGAGACGCAGGAGCGTTGAAAGGAAGGGTATGGGCATGCACGGGACTGTCGAGGGCGACCTTGGTCTTGCTGGAGGGAGCCTTGAGCGTACACGAGACAGCAGGGGCGGTCGATCTAGTACGCTCGATCCGGAGATGTCGGGGCGGGCGGAGGCTCTGGCGGGCCGGATCAGGGAGCACAGGGAAGCGTTCGCGTGTAGCCAGCAAGAGTTCGCCAGAGAGAGCGGCATAAGCCGGGCGACGTTATCCAAGATCGAGCAGGGCCATATCTATCCGTCGATGCAGATCCGCAGGAAGCTAGCCAAGGCTCTGGGTGTAGGACCGCAAGAGCTATGGAATATGCGGCCAGAGGATCTTATGGATCAAGGCAAGGAAAGCAGAAAGCAGGCATCGTAGAGGACCTCTCGAAGAAGATTCGGGAGGTTTCTGGTTTGCTGTATTCGAGCACGGGTCTGTCTCTGAAGGACACGCTACGGAACAACAGAGAAGAACAGGGCTTCGCGTGTCAGGCACACCGCTTCCCGGAACCCGAGCCAGGCGCGGCTGCTTCTCTCTCTGCCCTCGTCGCATCGTCGTACTCATCGTGCAGGCGTCACCAGGAGTGTAGCGGGTAGCTCCGGCGAATCTTCCTTGACTCTGCAGGAGATGGTAGGGTTTCATACACGCATTCGCAAGTACTTACTCGGAATAGACGACAAGGAGATCACAGGCGATCCGTAAATACTCCGGGTGGGCGGTCCTAGGCGTCGGTTCTTCGCTCGCCGGGTTGGCTGCCCAGGGCATCGGCCTGCCGGCGGGATGGCTGGTCGGGCCGATGCTCGTCGCACTCGCCGTCGCGCTCGCCTGGGAGGAGCATCCAACGGTGCCGCGCTGGGGGCGGATAGCGTCGCTTGCGGTCGTGGGCGGCATGCTCGCCGCCACTTTTCGGCCCTCGGTACTTCCCCTGGTCGCCAGCCACTGGCTGCCCGTTGGCCTCGTGGTCTGCGGCACTCTGTTCTTGAGCCTCGGGGCCGGACTGCTGCTCTCGGTGCTGGCGAACCTCGATAGGAAGACGACGGCTCTTGGGACACTACCTGGTGCCGCCTCGGGGATGCTCGCCATGAGCGGCCCCTTAGGCGCCGACGCGCGCCTGGTAGCCCTGATGCAGTATACGCGCGTGGTCGTGGTCGTCGTCTCGGCTACGTTGGTCGGCCGGCTCGTACCAGGGGCGGCGCCGCAGCCTGGCTCTGACCAGGGCTTGCAGGCCGAATCTGGGGGCCTGGATCTTCTGGTCCACGGCACCATGCCGACCTATGCCCTGACTTTGCTCATCGCGGTGCTCGGTGCGTGGGCGGGGACACGACTCAGACTACCCGCCGGGGCGCTATTGGGACCGCTGATCCTCGGAGTCGTTCTGGAGGAACTCGGTGTGGTGCACCTCGCCTGGCCCCCTGGCGTACCGCAGGCGGCCTACCTCGTTCTCGGCCTGTGGGTTGGACTGCTCTTCGATGCGGCCTCCGTAAAGAGGGCGGGGCGACTGTTCCCGGTCGTGCTCGCGTCCGCCGTTGGGCTCGTACTCGCGTGCGCCGTCCTGGGATGGGCGTTCGCCGCGCTCACCGGCGTCGACGGGATGACAGCCTACCTGGCGACCACCCCAGGGGGGATAGACTCGGTGGCGATCATAGCCCTCGGTAGCGGTGCCGACGCGCCACTGGTACTCGCGGTGCAGATGCTGCGGCTCCTGGCCGTGGTCTTCGCCGGCTCGCTCCTCGGGAGGTGGTTGTCAGCCTCCCGGTGAAGGAGGTCCGCGGCGTGGAGTGGCCACCCTACGAGGAAGCCCTCAGCCTGCTCTCGAAGCGTTCTATCAGGGTCTTGCGGTTCTGGTTTGACCTCTCGTAGTCCCTGAGTCGCCGGACCTGGTCGTCGGTGAGAGCGTCTACTCTCTCTGAGATCTCATCCACGTTCATCTCGTCGTAGCCGGGAATCGGGAAGGTGGCAGTCTCCGCTGTCCTCTGGGCTCCCTCGGTCGCGGCGCCCACGGTGCGGGCCGTGGCGTCGGTTACCGCGCCTGTCGCCGCTCCAACCACGCCTGCCGCGGTCTGCCCACTCGCCATTGCCCCCGCCCGGTACTGCGAGAAGGAGGTGTCGAGGAAGTCCATGTAAGCCCCGAGGGACTCCTTTGCCAGGGCCTGTCCGGCCTCCTGCTGCCTGTCGGCCTGCTCGGAGAGTCGCTGGGGACCCGAGCGGCCGACCTCGGCCTGCTCCCTGAGGTTGTTGGCCACCAGCTCGGAGAACTCCCGAGCCAGGCGTTGCTGGCGCTCCCCCGACTCGGCGGCCTGCCCGTAGACGACCCTGTAGGACTCGGCGAGGGTCTCGGCAAAGCGCCGGGCCGCCTCGTTGACGTCGCGGTCCTTTCCTCGGCCAACCATATTCTATGCTCCTTCCCTGGGGTCTCGTGTGCTAGAGGCTTTCTACCCAGGGAGGTAGGACGCTACACCCGCACCGCTGCACGCCCGGATCGGGAGAGCGGGGCTCCCGCTACCGCTTCAGGCTCGTGACGATTCGCGGTCCCTGAACTCTTTCGGGGTGTAGCGTTCGATCCACTCACGGTACTCTCGCACTTCGCGTTCGGCGCGCTCCTGCTCCCATCCGAGGTGTTTGACTGCGACCTGGGCGGCGGCATCTGCGACTTCGAGGCCGACCCTGGGACCGTACCCAGCCATCGTGCGCCTCAAGAGTACGTCGGAGAGCGTCTCGGCCATCTCCTCGCGGAGGGCCCAGATCACCTCGGCCCCGATCAACGCCGTCTCGACGCTTACGATCGGGGAGAGGGGCGTAAGGAGGTCTGGATCGTCTTCGCCCACTTTCAGGACCTCGGCGGCCCTGACGCCGTAGAGCTTGAGCAGCCTGCCTGAGAGCACCTCGGGGATGGTGCTCGCGGATTCGAAGCCGGCTGCGAACGCCTCGAAATCCGAGGTCTCGCTCCCTGGCAGAGGGACCTTGCGGGATCTGCTCTTGGGCGCCTTCCGATCCAGCTTCTTGTAGACGGCGTCGACCGTCTGGCGGCTCAGGTTCAGATAGGTGGTCAGCTTGCCACCGATGATGGAGAGGAGTCCCCCTACCTGCGGCAAATCGGCGCCGGACCTCGTGATCTTGCCGCCTGCAGCGGAGCTTCCCTTCGCATGGTCGAAGACGACGTGGCTACGGGTGACGCCGCCCGTCTCACCTTCGGGCTTATGGGGTAGCGGTCTCACTCCGGCGTAGGTATACAGCACGTCATCGCGGGAGAGTCGCGCCCCTGGGATGACGTAGTTGGTCTCGTCGAGCAGGTATTGGATCTCCTCCTCGCTCGCCGAGACGTGGTCGAGGTTCCCCTCGTAGCGGAGGTCGGTCGTGCCGATCAGGTACCGACCGTTCCAAGGCACGATAAAGTACGGCCTGCCGTCCTTGCGCGCCTCGACGTAGAGGGCCTCGCCCTCGGGGGCGCCGGGGAAAGGATCCACTATGAGATGGCTGCCCTTGGTGCCACCCATAAAGCGCTCGTCGTTCTCCTCGGTGCCGTGTCCTTCGATATCAGCGAGGACCTCATCCACCCAGGGACCCGCAACGTTAACCGTAACCGGGGCGCGGACCGCGTATCTCTCTCCCCCGAAGACGTCGGTGAACTCAACGCCCTTCACGTCGCCGTTCTCCAAGATCAGGCGCTCTACGTTCGCGTAGGTGATTATGGTCGCGCCGTTGTCGCGAGCAGAGATGGCATTCTCTACGGCGACCCGCTCTGCGTACTCCACCTGCGCGTCATAGTAGAAGGCGGCCGCTTTCAGGCCTTCCGGGTTGAGACCAGGTTCGCGTTCCTCGACCTTCTTGCGGCTGAGCATCTTGTGGCGGTCCATGCTCCTGTCGTAGGAGAGTACGTCGTAGACGTTCATGCCGAGCCGGATCATGAGCGGTCCGCGTGAGCTCCTGTCGTAGATGGGGACCAGGAAGCCGAGCGGCTTGACCAGATGCTGCGCGACGTGCAGTATGGCCTCTCTATCCTTCAAAGACTCTCTTACGAGAGCGAACTCGTAGTGCTCGAGGTAGCGCAAGCCACCGTGGATCAGACGCGTCGCCCACTGCGTCGTCCCGCTGGAGATGTCGCCCTTGTCCAGGAGCAACACCCGCAAGCCCCGCATCGCGGCGTCGCGGGCTATGCCGGCGCCGTTTATGCCGGCTCCGACCACGATAAGATCGAAGGCCCGCCTCTCGATATCCTGCGGTATGCGTGACGACATCTCTATCCTTTCCCTGCTTTGCTATTCGCCCCCGAAGAAGGTATCCCAGGGCATGTCCAGAGGCTCGTCCGATGCGACCACGGAGTGCAGGTGGCGCATCAGAGGGAAGTCTCCTTGTTCGATGATACCGCGCTCGGTCATCTTCGGAAGCGCGCCACCTATAACCTCGATGGCCGCCGCCCCCTCTAGCGTCACCCCTGGCATGCGCTCGCGCGCCTCCGAGAAGCGCAGTCCCGAGCCGACGAGCCGGCCCGCCTTCACGTTACGCCCTCCCATGCTGGTGACGAACATGTCCCCGACCCCGGCCAACCCGTATGGCGTCTCGGGCTCGCCGCCGAGCAGTTCCATGAACCGCCCAAGCTCCCGCGTCGCCTGGCCGAAGAGCGCGGCCCCGTAGTCGTAGTTGCGATACCGCGCCTCCGACTCTCCCTCACGGTCGAGTATGCCCTCCATGAAACCGGCCCCGAGTGCGTAGCAGTTCTTGGCCGCCGCGCACACCTCGACGCCGACGAAGTCGGTCGAGGTCCACACATGATAGTTGGGGGTACGGAAGAGGCCCGACATCTCCTCCAACACCCCGGCGTCGCGTCCAGTAAAGACCACGCACGTATCCCGCCGCACGGCGACCTCACCGGCGATAGAGGGCCCTGCGATGGCCGACCAGGACACCTGCTCCCGCAGGCCTTCGGGCACCTCCCCGGCGAGCACCTCGGGGAGGATGCGCAGGTCGCCGCTCTGTGTGGCCTCCATGCCCTTGGCGATGGAGAGGACGTGCATGCCTGGCTCGAGCAGCGAAGAGAGTTGTTCGCCGGCCCAGCGCACCCCGAAGGAGTTGACCCCACTCATGACGACCTCGGCGCCGTCGAACGCCTCCTCGGCCTCCTCGAGCTGGAAGGCGCTGGCCGCCTGGGGTACCTCGAGGTCGAGGCCAGGATGCACGCCCGTCTCCCTGATGCTGTCTATGATCTCGCGGTCGAGGTGGGTGCCGATCAGACGTACCTCATGGCCGTTGTCCGAAAGCGGATAGGCGAGGGCCGTGGCCATTATGCCCGAGCCGAGAACACTAATGGTCGTCATTCTTCTCTCTCGCTCATTGTCCCGCTCCTTCTCTCATGCTCTACGCGGCCCCAGAAGCCCTGTGGCGCGAACAGTTCGTCGACGCACTCACCGAGGATACCGGCCTCGAAGGCCAGGTCGAGGATTGTATAGCGCTTGCGGATCGTCCGCGCCCTCGCGTACGTCGCCCCGAAGTCCTCCCAGCGAAGCCCGATCTCGACGGGACCGGTAGGACAACCGGCAGCCTGTAGCATTCCCCGTAGCTGCTCGGCCGGCATCAACTGCTCTCTTACCTTCTCGCGCAGTACCGGCCATACTTCTCCAAGCAATTCCAGCCTCTGCGCGAGTTCGCCGGCGCCGATGTATTTGGCGAGGGTCTGCTCGACGGCGCCCCTTTCCAGGTCGGGGCTCGTATGCTGCGTCCGCACTGAACTTTCCATCTCTTCCCTGGCGGGCCAGGAGTCACGGAGATCCTCGATGTCGAGGTTGCTGAGGTCGCGTTCCAGCACCCTTTCGTAGAAGGCGGCGATAGCGACCGAACCTACCCCGACCTTGAAACCGTGGGAGAGGGGAGGATCGGTGTCCTTGCCCAGCCCCTCCATCTCCCACAGGTGGCTGAACTGATGCTCGGCGCCCGAGGCCGTTCTTGAAGATTGGTAGGACTGCATCCCGAGGCCCGACAGGATCAGACCCTCCATAAGATGTTCGGTGGCCCTTTGGTCTCCGGCGCGCAATTCGGCCGGGCTCTCTGTCCACCCGCGCAGATGGTCCTGCACCAGCGACCAGCCAGTAGGCTCGATCTCCTCGACCTCCAGGGCGTCGGCGACCAACCAGTCGGCCCCCGACGTCACTTTGCCGAGAAGATCCGCGTACCCCGAAGCCGTCATGTCCTCGGGAGCGCGTTTGATGATTTCCAGGTCGGCCACCACGACCCTTGGAGCAGGACAGGATAGCGTCTGCTTCAACCCGTCCTTCTCGACCGAAGCTCCGAACGCCGTGTACCCGTCCATCGACGCGGCCGTTCCGACGCACATGTATGGCCTCTCGCACTCGTGGGAGGATCGCTTGACGATGTCGTTTATGGTCCCCGACCCTACGGCCACAGGGATCGCTTCGTGTTCCCGCAAAGAGTCCCTCAGCTTCTCGATATTCCCGTATTCGGCGTAGAGGGACGGCTCAGCCGGGAATACGTAAGGCTCTAACACGGTGTGCCCGGCTCTCTCGAGTCGCCACTTTACCTCCTCGCCTGCGACCTCGAAAGTGTTTCCGTCGGCGACGATAACCGCGGGGCTGTCACCGAAACCCTCCAGAAAGGCGTCGGGGACGGAGGCGAGCGCGCCAGCTCCGATGTTCACGTTCTGAGTGTCTGTGGCCTCCTGCAGGGCCGCTCTGATGCGCTGCTCACCCATAAACCTACTCCCCACCGCCGGCGACGTGGCGCTCCGTCTTGTGCATCAGCTCCTTCATCTGCGGATATGCTTCCATGTAGCGGTCCACGTAGAACGCGTATTCCTCGTGGCGCCCTGGGTCGGGCTCGATGGTGTCGGCGGTGTGGACCATGTTCTCGGCGGCGGTCTGGATGTCGGGGTAGATCCCAGCCCCGATGGCGGCCAGCATCGCCGAGCCGAGGACGGGACCGTCGCTTACCCGCGTAAAGGAGATCGGCACGTTCGATACGTCGGCGTGCGTCTGCATCCACAGGTCGCTCTTTGCAGGACCACCGGAGACGACGTTGAGCCTCGGCTCGAAGGCTTGCCCGCGCATGGTGCGAAGGATGTTCTCCGTGCCGTAGCAGATACCCTCGATGATGGCGCGGAAGACGTGCCCAGGGGTGTGGCTCAGGGTCAGCCCCCACATCATGCCGCGCGCCAGGGGGTCGGTATAGGGCGAGCGGTTGCCCTGAAAATAGTCGAGCACGATCAAGCCGTCCGAACCGATGGGCACGTCGCGCGCCAGCTCGGTCAGGACATCGTAGGTGTCCACGCCACGCTCCCTGGCCTCGGCGGCCGCGTCGCCAGCGAACTGGTTCTTGAACCAGGCCACGATGGAGCCCGTCGAGGCCTGACCGGCTTCCACAGTGTACTGGCCAGGGATCATGGCGTCCGTGTAGGCGCCCCAGAAGCCTGGATCGTGGATAGGTTCGGAGGTCTGCCCGATCATCACGTGCGAAGAGCCTGTGATCAGGGCCATCTTCCCCGGCTCGACCACCCCGAGGCCGATCGCCCCTACGTAGGCGTCTACTCCCCCCTCGGCCACGGGCGTGCCAGCCTTCAGGCCGAGTTCCTCGGCGGCCTCCTTGCGCAACTCTCCTGCGACCGTGCCGAGATCCAGGACGTCCTCGGGGAACTTCTCGAGTAAGTCTCCTGCGTCCACTGCATCGTAGAGACTCTCCGGATAACCGCCTTCGTCGCGGTCGTAGTAGTACTTCGAGCTTGCGATGTTTATGGAGGACGTCCATTCGCCGGTGAGGCGCTGGATCAGCCAGTCGCAACAGTCGCAGATGTGTTTGGCGTTGTTGTAGACCTCCGGCTCGTGCTCCTTGATCCAGAGCGCCTTCGGAAGCCCCCACTCGGCTGAGACAGCCCCGTAGCCGTTGTACTTGAGGGCGTTATTGCCGGTACCGGCGATCCTGTCGGCCTGCTCAGAAGAGCGCACGTCCATCCACATGATGGCCTGCCTGAGGTGCCTGTCGTTATCGTCCATCGCGAGCACGGTGCTGCTCGCCGCGTCTACCGAGATGCCGGCGATCTCACCCGCGGGTACACCACTCTCTTCCATCGCGTCCTTCACCGCAGCAACCAGGCATGACCACCACTCGTCGGGGTTCTGCTCTGCCCGGCCGGGACGCGGGTGCTCGAGCGTGAATTCCCGTTCGCTGAAGACCAAAGGCGTCCCTTCCGGATCGAAGATACCGACTCTCGCTCCCCCGGTTCCGAAGTCGATGCCAAGGAGATAAGGACCCTCAGCCATTACCGTGCTCCTTCCTCCCAGCCGAACTCTTCCCACAATTCGGGCGGGACGAGTCGGTCTATCCTCTCCAGCGTGTAGTCGGGCAGATTTTCCTCCGACTCATTAGCCAGGTCCTCGGCTGTAGTCTCCCCGGTCAAGACGACGGCCGAGGTCATGCCTGCGAATCTCGCCATACGGATCTCCGTGTAGAGCCTGTCGCCGGTCATAACGCACTCCTTTGCTTCGAGCCCGATCAGGTCCATAACAGTCTCCAACATGATGGGATCGGGCTTGCCCACGTTGACCTGGCACTTCGCTCCTGTGCACGCCTCTATGGCCGCGACGATCGCCGCCGCATCGGGCTCGCCCCTGCCACCGGGAAACGGGCAGTAACGGTCAGGGTTCGTGGTGACGAGCATCGCACGCTCGTAGAACCAGATGGCGTCGAAGGCGATCTGGAGCTTGCGGTAATCGAAAGTGCGGTCGTAGCTGGCGATAACGATGTCGATCTCCTCGGGGTCCTCGGACATCCTGATCCCGGCTTCAAAGAGCGAGTCCTTGAGCGGCTCCTCGCTTATGGGAAAGACCGTTGCGTCAGGGTGGTTCGAGAGCAGCCACTCTGTCATGGTGACAATCGTATTTACTATCTCTGAGGCCGGTGTCCTCAGGCCAAGCCCGTCGAGCTTCTCCGCGTACATCCGTGGGTCTTTCGTGGCGTTGTTGGAGAGGAAGATCACACGCTTGCCGAGCTCGCGCAGCTTCGGGATCAAACGCTTCGCGCCCGGGAGCAACTCGTCCCCCAGGTAGATGGTCCCGTCGAGATCGAAGATATAGCCCTCGTACAACCGGTCCGGCGCCCCAGGTTCGCCGGAGGACCTGGCCTCTCTACGCTCGACCACGCGACCTCCTCGACTCTTTTTCGCCAGCACCGCCTGGGGAGTCCCTCGCGACCATCTTACCTGGCATGAGCCATCCGAAACAGTGGCATCCCGTCCGTGTATCTGATGATACCGACACTTCGGCTATGAGGGATCAGTCTTCAGCGAGAAATCTGAGAAGCTGATAGCGTTTGCAAAGAGATTTGGCCCACTTTGCAAACTACTCCAGGGGTGAAGATGAGGAACGTACCGATACTGGCTTCCGACGGCAGGGCGTTGATCGTGGCGATGGACCATGCGCGCGCCCACGGCGCCATCGAGGGGCTCGAGGACCCTGGGGCCGTGATCGAAGCCGCCGTAGATGGCGGGGCTGATGCCGTTATGACGACCTTCGGCGTGGCGAAGCGCTACAGGGAGCAACTCGCGG
>Ga0136613_10000411_pt1 | contig 19653 bp, 22 predicted proteins | sample AntDrymUQ2722106_2_FD_106649 | JGI IMG/M metagenome (GOLD analysis project Ga0136613, IMG submission 106649) | Polar desert sand microbial communities from Dry Valleys, Antarctica - metaG UQ272 (21.06) | ecosystem: Environmental > Terrestrial > Soil > Desert | place: Antarctica: Dry Valley... | reverse complement strand
GTTCGCTTCACCCCCACGTGACAACGCGTCCTTGGGAATGGCCTCGGCTCAAGTGATGAGACGGTTGAACGTCACCCTGCGAGAGCAAGGGCTGTCTCGCACCGACTACACGCGGCTGGGAAAGCACGTGCTCGGCAAGCAGGTGCTTCCTGAACGACGTCAGCTGGAAGGGCAGATCACCCTGCCCGACGATGTACAGCAGTGGCTTTCCCACCGCAGCGAGGTCATGCTCGGAGAGCTCGGGCAGCTGCCCATCAACGTCGTGGGCGACGTTGCAGAGCTCGCCGTGCCCGCTGATGCGACCGGGCGCGGCCTCGAGCGTGTCAGCGATGCCGAGATGCTAGACGCCGCGGTTGCCGCTCTCGCTGGTCTCGTGGCATGGACAGCCCGGCGGGAAGAGCAGCTGATCAAAGAAGGCGCCGCGGTGTCGACAACGCCCCCGGCCCCGCGCCCGCCCGCGACTCAATCTCTGTCTGGGCCCGCGATGCGTGCGCTTCGGCGACTTCCGCTGGGTGTCGTACGACGCTTGACGCGTCGAGCTCGGCACCGGTAGCCGATCTCTGGTGGGGGCCGCGACACGGCCTTGGAGGGGGCGAGACAGGTGTTGTGATGCGCCTCATGGCGCCGATGCCAGCCCCCTGTGGATACTTGTCCAGGCCGCGGACGCGGCCGTGATCGAGCAGAGGAGGGCGTGCGAATGAGTCGCCTTTGCAGGACCGAGGGTCTCACCGACATCCAGACTGAGATCTTGAGGACGATCAGAGACTTCGTCGACAACGAGATCCTGCCGGTCGCCACCGAGCTGGAGCACAAGGACGAGTATCCGGTCGTGATCGTCGAGGGCATGAAGGAGCTCGGGCTCTTCGGGCTCACCATCCCCGAGGAGTACGGCGGCCTGGGCGAGTCGCTGCTCACGTATGCACTCGTGGTCGAGGAGATCGCTCGCGGCTGGATGAGCGTCTCGGGCATCGTCAACACCCACTTCATCGTGGCCTACATGCTCATGCAGCACGGAACCGACGAGCAGAAGCAGTACTTCCTGCCCAAGATGGCCACCGGGGAGATCCGGGGAGCCTTCTCGATGTCGGAACCGGGATGCGGGTCAGACGTCGCCGCCATCACGACGAAGGCGGTGAGGAAGGGAGCACCCGGCGATGCCTACGTCATCAACGGTCAGAAGATGTGGGTGACGAACGGCGGGACCGCCAACCTCGTTGCAGTGTTGGCAAAGACAAGCGCCGGCGGCGCATCGGTCTACAGGAACATGACAACGTTCCTCATCGAGAAGCCGAGCGGCTTCGGTGAGGTGATGCCGGGAGTCACCGTGCCCGGCAAGATCGAGAAGATGGGGTACAAGGGGGTCGACTCCACAGAGCTCATCTTGCAGAACGCGGAGATCAGCGCAGACCGAGTCCTGGGAGGTGAGCCCGGGAAGGGCTTCTACCAGATGATGGACGGGGTCGAGGTCGGCCGCGTGAACGTGGCAGCACGCGGTTGCGGAGTTGCCTGGCGGGCGTTCGAGCTGGGTATCGCCTACGCCCAGCAGCGCGAAACCTTCGGCAAGAAGATCGCGGAGCACCAGGCTGTGCTGTTCCGTCTCGCCGAGATGGCAACGAAGGTCGAGGCGGCCCACCAGATGATGGTCAAAGCAGCCAACAAGAAGGACTCAGGAGAGCGCAACGACCTCGAGGCGGGGATGGCCAAGTACCTCGCCGCGGAGTACTGCTCGCAGGTGGTGGAGGACTCGTTCCGCATCCATGGAGGATATGGGTACTCGAAGGAGTATGAGATCGAGCGGCTCTATCGGGAGGCGCCGATGCTCCTCATCGGCGAGGGCACAGCCGACATCCAACGGATGATCATCGGTCGGAGGCTCCTCGAGGACTACAAGCTCCGCTGAGGCCAGTGGCGTTACGATGCGCGGATGAGCCGGCGCATTCTCTTGCATGTGGGCAGTCCCAAGACCGGGACCACCTTCCTGCAACAGATCATCTGGTCACAACGGGACCTGGCGCGAGATCAGGGCCTGCTCCTGCCGTCGAAGTCGTTCGCCGACCACTATCTGGCCAGCTTGGACGTCCGAGGTCTTTCCCACCGTCGCGAGCACCCGAGCCGTGCGGTCGGGATGTGGCGACGGATGGCGGAGGAGGCAGCGAGGTGGCCAGGCGATGCACTGATCTCACACGAGCTGTTGGCCGCCGCTGACGATGACCAATGCAAACGGGCGATCGAGGCACTGGGCAGCGACGCAGAGGTCCACGTCGTCGTGACGGCTCGGGACTTGGCCCGCCAGATCCCCGCAGAGTGGCAGGAGCATCTGAAGCACAGGGCAGTCGAACCCTTCTCGAGCTTCGTTCAGGACATCCGCGACGACACGTCTGGGGCTAGCTGGTTCTGGCGGGTGCAGGACTACGCCGGAGTGGTCTCCAGGTGGGGTGCGTCGCTGCCGATGTCGCAGGTGCACGTCGTGACAGTCCCTGAGTTCGGCGCCGACCCGACAGTCCTTTGGGGACGCTTTGCCAGACTCGTCGGCCTTGACCCTGACACCTTCGAGCTGACCGGCTCCCGCTCGAACACCTCGCTGAACATCGAGCAGGCGGAGCTGCTGAGGCGGGTCAATGCCGCGCTCGGGGAGCGGCTTCCCCTTCCCGGTCCCTACCCCGCGGTCGTGAAGAACATCCTTGCCCATCGCGTGCTCGCCGACAGAGCTGGCCATGCCCTCACCCTCACCGGCGATGATCGGGCCTTCGCGGTCGAGCGCTCACGCGACCTCGCCGTCGCGTTGGCGGCTCTCGGCTGCGATGTCATCGGCGACCTTCGAGAGCTGATCCCCGCAGCTGGCGAGGTCCCCGTGCAGGACATGCACGAGCCGAGGCCTCCGAGCGACGAAGACCTGCTAGCCGAGAGCGTCGCCGCTGTCGTCGGGCTGCTCGACGAACACTCGACGCGGCTGTCGGAGCTCGCCCGCGAGAGGACCGACCGACGGGCTGCGCGACGTGCGCTGGAGGACGCTCAGCGGCAGCTCGCCGTGGTGACTGCTGACCGGGACGGCCTCGTGCACGACATGCAGAGGCGACCGCTGCGCCACCTCGTCATCGGCCTGAGCGACCGCTGGCCGTGGCTGATGTCACTCCGCAAGCAGTACTGGCGAGGGATGAACGCGCTGCGCCGTCGCGTTCGGCGTCGCGGCGATTGACAAGGAGAGGCGGAGCAGGCGCGAAACACGCGTAGCGGCAGGGCCGTGGGAGGATGAGAACCCGAACCTGGAGGAGAAGTCATGCCCATGCCACTGCCCCAACTGCCCACGGGGATGCCCGTCGGCACCTATCAGAGCTATGCCAAGGCTCAAGAGGCAGTGGACTTCTTGTCGGACGAGGAGTTTCCCGTCGAGAACGTCGCGATCGTGGGCACCGACCTGCGACTCGTCGAGCAGGTCACCGGCAGGCTCACCCGCGCCAAGGTCATCCAGGCCGGCGCTGTCACCGGAGCGATGTGGGGCCTGTTCATCGGCACCTTCGTCATGCTGTTCGGCGGTGACGAGGCCAGCCTGCTGGTCCCTCTGATCGCTGCCGTGGTCGGCGCCGGCATCGGGGCACTGTCCGGTGTACTCGGTTACGCGGCAACCGGGGGCAAGCGGGACTTCACCTCCAACACGCAGGTCGTTGCGACGTCGTACGAGCTGCTGTGCCAGGCGCAGGTGGCCGAGGACGCCCGCAACATGCTTGGTCGGCTGGCGCTCCGGGACGGCTGAGCTCCATGCAGTTCGGCCGCGGCTACGAGGAGTTCGAGGTCGGTGCGACGTACAAGCACTGGCCCGGCAAGACGGTGACGGAGTACGACGACCACCTCTTCTGCCTGCTGACCATGAACCACCACCCGCTGCACCTGGACAGGTTCTACGCCGAGCGCTCCACCCAGTTCGGCAAGAACGTCGTTGTCGGGAACTACATCTACTCGCTGCTGCTCGGCATGAGTGTCCCTGACGTGTCGGGGAAGGCGATCGCCAACCTCGAGGTCGAGTTCCTGCGACACGTGGCGCCGACCTTCCACGGGGACACGCTCTATGGGGAGTCCACCGTGCTCGACAAGTGGGAGAGCACGTCGAAGGACGATCGTGGGGTGGTGCACGTCGAGACCGTCGGCTACAACCAGGACGGCACCGTCGTCTGCACCTTCCGACGCAAGGTGCTGGTGCCGAAGGACAGCTATCTCGAGGCACGCGGTGGCGAGCAGCCGGGACGCCCGCAGGCCAGGCCACGCGACTGACGGCGCCTCACGCGTCGCGTGCCGATCACGGTTAGGATCGCCGACGTGACGGCTGACGAAGAGCGAGAGCCCGAGGTCTGGCTCGTGCGGCACGGAGAGACCGAGTGGAGCAAGTCCGGGCAGCACACCGGAGTGACAGATCTGCCGTTGACCGAGGCCGGCATCGAGGCAGCACTCACACTGTCAGGACTGCTCTCCGGCGTCCGGTTCGACCTGGTTCTGAGCAGCCCGATGGTCCGGGCGCGCAGGACAGCCGAGCTTGCCAACGTCGAAGGAGTCCGCATCGAGGACGACCTCGTCGAGTGGAACTACGGCGACTACGAGGGCCGCACCCGCAACGACATCCAGTCGGAGCGGCCGGGCTGGTCGGTCTGGACGCAGGGCGCCCCGGGTGGCGAGTCGCCCGAGGTCCTCAGCGCCCGGGTCGACCGCGTCATCGCCACCTGCAGGAGCTCCGGCGGCCGCTCGCTGTTGTTCGCCCACGGCCACGTTCTGCGGGGCCTCGCCGCGCGCTGGATCGACCAGCCCGTCGACGTCGGGGCGCACCTCCGGCTCGACACCGCCACTCTCAGCGTCCTCGGACACGACCGCGGCAGCCCGACGATCGACCTGTGGAACTCGTCCGGCTGACACCACCGCGCTGCGATTCGTCCGACTCGAGCACGCTCATGGCGCCCGCGCTGGATCGGACGAATCGCAGGGGAGTCCAAGTCAGCGTGCCGTCTGCGCCTGCACGATGAGGTCGTGGAGCTGCGCGGCACCGTCGACGCCGCGCGTCTCGAGATCGGCGGCGCGCTTTGCGAGCGTGCCCTGGTCGAGCTCTCGGCCGGCGGCTGGGCCGCCTTCCTTGAGCAGCTGTGCGAAGTCCGCGACGGTGGTGGCGAGCTCTAACGGGTCGGACGGCGGGGTCGCGGGGTCGGCCGCCACCAAAGTGCCGGTCTGCTGCTCGATCGTCCCCGTAGCGACGGACTCCCAACGAACCGTGGTCGTGCCGAGCTCAACACCCGGCTCGACGCCCTCGACCAGCTCGACCTCGTAGAGCGCGGTGACGTCGTGTCCGGCGCCGATCTCACCCGCGTCGACGTCGTCGTCGGTGAAGTCCTCGTCGGCGAGCGCGCGGTTGTCGTAGCCGATCAGCCGGTACGACGAAACGGCACTCGAGTCGAACTCGACCTGCACCTTGGCGTCCATGGCCACCGGCGTCAGGGTGCTCGAGAGCTCGTCCACAAACAGCCGCTCCGCCTCGCCGAACGTGTCGACGTACGCGTAGAAGCCGTCGCCCTGGTCCGCGAGCTGCTCCATCAGGTCGTCGTTGTAGTTGCCCATGCCGAAGCCGACCGTGACGAGGTGGATCCCCTCGTCGCCGCCGCGGGAGATCATCCGGGAGAGGGCGTCGGGCCCTGTCATGCCCACGTTCGCCACCCCGTCGGAGGCGAGGATGACGGCGTTGACGGCGTCGGGCCGGTAGGCCTCGCGCGCCTGCTGGTAACCCAGGCGCAGTCCCGCCGCGAGGTTGGTGCTGCCGCCGGAGCGCAGGTTCTCGATCGCGTCGACGATGGCCCCGGTCTCGCGGATCGGTGTCGGAGGCAGCACAGGTCGCGCGTCGTCCTCGTAGGTGACGACGGCGATCGTGTCTGTTGGCCGCAGATGCTCGGCGAGCAGAGCGAGCGACGACTTGACGAGCCCAAGTCGCTCCCGGATGTCCATCGAGCCTGACGTGTCGACCACCATGGTGAGGGCGACCGGCGGGCGCTGCGACGCCGAGATCTCGCGCGCCTTGATGCCGATCCTGACGACCTGCGTGCCATCGTCGGCGCTCGGGGCGAGAGCTGACTCGACCTCGACACCGAGGTCGGAGTGGGTCGGTGCCTGCTGGTGGTAGTCGAAGGCGTTGACCCACTCCTCTGGCCGAATGGACTCAGTCGGTGGGAGCAGTCCGGAGGCCAGCAGGGTCCTCGCGACTGAAAGGGAGCCGGTGTCGACGTCGAGGGCGAACGTCGACAGCGGGTCTCGCTGCGGATCCACGAACCCGCTGGTGCCGGCATCGACGAAGGTGTTGTCCTCCAGCAGGCCGGGGTCACGCACCTGCGACTCTGTCGCGCTCGCGTTCGGCCCTGCCGTGGTGCCGGACGCGGCGTCCTCGTAGGAGGCTTGCTCGTAGTCGTCGTAGTAGGACTTCGCGTCGAGTTCCGGCGGCTGCCACGAAGCGTCGTTGATCTGGCGGGCGCTGCTGCACGACGACAGCGCCAGCGCACCGGCAGTGCAGACAATGAGGGTGGTCACTCTTGGGTTCATGCCCGATGAGACGTACGTCGACCGCGCCCCGGTTCCGCCCGTCTTCTAGATTCGTCCGGCTCGATGAGGCTCAAACTCCGCGCGCGGGGTCGGACGAATCGCAAGAAGGGCGGGCTGCTCAGCGCCAGATGTCCCAGGAGTCCAGTGCTTCCGCGAGGCCCGGCGAGGTCTCCAAGGCGTCGAACTCGTCGTGGCTCACCCAACGGGCGTCCGCGGCGTCGTCACCCGCGATGAGCGCGTGCGCGCCCCCTACGGTGGTCCTGACACGAGCTGAGTAGTCAGTCACGGCATACACGATGTCACCGCTGCCCGGCAGGGCTACCGTCCCCAGCACACCGGTGAGGGTGACGTCCAGCCCGGTCTCCTCGAGGACCTCCCGCACGACCGCCTCGTCGGGTGTCTCACCGGTCTCCACCCGCCCGCCAGGCAGCGACCAGAGCCACCTCGAGGGCGGCCGACCGCGCTGGATCACGACGATCCGCCCGCTGTCGTCACTGATCACTGCGCCCACGCACTCCATCCGCACGCCGCTGACGGTATCTCCAGTGTCTGCGATGTCGCCCCGCCGCCTGCACGGGATGCTTGACCCGACAGCGCGGTGACCACCACCGTTGTCGCATGGAAGACCGGCTGATCGTCGTCGAACCCTTCGCCGCTGTGATCGGCGAGGAGATCAACGGCCTCGCCCTGCCGCTGTGGGTGCCGTGGCCGGTGCCGCTCGACTGGACTTTCGCCGGACTCGCGCATACCGATGACGGTGGGCTTGGTGGTGCGACCGTCAGCTGCTGGTCCGGCCACGACCCCTTCGGAGACCTTGCCGAGATCCTGCTCGTCTGCGAGGAGGCCGGAGTGGGGGTCGGCAGCCACTTCGCGGGTCTGCCGATGACGTACCCCGGCACTCACGTCGGCGAAGGCTCCCCGCACGCCCGGTTCGGTGTCGAGGGGCGCCCGGTCTCCTTGTGGGTGGTCGAGGGGGCGGCTGATCGGGCGGTGTACGCCGGAGAGGCCGCTGGGCGGTGGCTGTGGGTCGTGGTGCATCCCGCCGAGTCGAGTGCGATCGTCGTCGAGCCGATGCAGCTCGTCGACGCCCGCCAGCTGGGTGCGGAGCTCACCGTGCTCCCGGTGGGCGAGCTGTCCCCGCGTCTCATCCTCGACTGACCACGGTCGCGGTCTGCGCCGTACCGTGGTCCCGTGCGAGGTGTCGGGGACTGCGGTGTCAGACATTCGCGATCGTTCGTATCGTCTTTGCGAGCCCTACACTCGCTGACGTGCGTATCGACCTTCACACCCACTCCGACGCGTCAGACGGGACGCAGTCGCCGGCCGACCTGGTCGCGCTCGCCCATCAGGCTGGGCTCGATGTCGTCGCGCTGACCGACCACGACTCCGCAGCAGGCTGGGCGGAGGCGACCGCCGCGGCCCGAGACGTCGGAGTCACCCTCGTGCTGGGCATGGAGATCTCGACGCGACATGAGGGCGCCGGGGTGCATCTGCTGGCGTATCTGCCGGATCCGGCAGATCCCGCACTCGGCGCGGAGCTGGGGCTGATCCTCGCGGGCCGGACCGGCCGGTTGGAGGCGATGGTCGAGCGGTTGCGCGATGGCGGGCTGGACATCTCTGTGGCCGAGGTGCTCCACCAGGTGGGCGGGGCGCCCGCGATCGGCCGCCCGCACGTCGCCGACGTACTCGTCGCCAAGGGGTACGCCGCCGACCGCAGCGACGCGTTCACCCGCTGGCTCAACTCGGGGACACCCGGCTACGTCTCACGCTACGCCACGCCGACCCGGGAGATGGTCAGGCTCATCACCGGGGCAGGGGGAGCCGCGGTGATGGCGCACCCGTGGGGTCGCGGTAGTCGCCGTGTCGTCGACCTCGAGACGCTCGCGCTGTTCCAAGCCGAGGGGCTCGTCGGCATCGAGGTGGATCACCAGGACCACGACGCGGCCGACCGCGAGGAGCTGACTCGACTCGCCGGCGAGATCGGCCTCGTGCGGACCGGGTCGAGCGACTTCCACGGCGACGGGAAGGTCGACCACGAGCTGGGCTGCAACCTCACCAAGCCCGATCAGCTCGACCAGCTGCTCGAGGCGGCCGCCAGCAATGCTGCCGCGAGCGGTCGAGCCGTCCCTGAGGTCGTCCGTCCGTGATGTGGTTGGGGATCGGGTCGGCCGATGGCTGATGGACAGCTCGGTTTCGAAGGCATGCCGCGTCGGCTGCTCCAGGCCGCGCCGTCCCGGCTTGTCACCTACCTGGACTGCCCGCGGCGTTACCGGTTCGGCTACCTCGACCGGCCGGCGCCGCCCAGGGGGCCGCCCTGGGCGCACAACTCCCTCGGCGCGGCTGTCCACACCGCCCTCGCGAACTGGTGGAAGCTCTCGGTCGGGCAGCGAACCGTTGAGCGGGCCGGCGACCTGCTCGACCGCGCATGGCTGATCGACGGCTTCCGCGACGCTGCGCAGCGCGACGCCGCGCAGCGACGAGCGCGGGAGATGGTGCAGACGTACGTCGCCGAGCTGGACCCTCTCGACGAGCCGATCGGCGTGGAGCGGACCGTCGCGCTCAAGACCGACCACGCCGCACTCTTCGGTCGGGTGGACCGGATCGACGACCGGGGCAGTGAGGGTTTGGTCATCGTGGACTACAAGACGGGCCGACATGTGCTCACCGTCGACGATGCCCGAACGTCGTTGGCGCTGGCCGTGTACGCCGCCGGGGCGGAGCGGACGCTGCGCCGCCGGTGTCGCAGAGTGGAGTTGCACCACCTCCCGACCGGCGAGGTGCTGACTTGGGAGCACACCGACGAGGCCCTGACCCGCCACATCGGACGTGCGGACTCGATCGCAGCGGAGGTCGCCGAGCTGGACGGGCGTTTCAAGGCCGGCGTCGACGCGGCCGGGGCCGACCGGATGTACCCTCCTCACGTCAGCGCCCTGTGTGGCTGGTGCGACTTCAACCGGTCCTGCCCCGAGGGGTCGGCGGTGGCTGCCCCCCGAGACCCCTGGGCTGGTCTCGAAGAGCTCTGAGCCGCCCGTTTGCCCTGCCCGGCTTGACGACGGGCACAGCGTCCACGGAGTGCGGGTCCGCGGCCGTCTTGGGTTTGCGATGTAAACATCGCAAACCCCCTCCTGGCACCGGAGATCTGCGATGTGGACAGTCCACTTGGCTGGTTTACATCGCAAACCGGCGACGTCGAGCGGAACCGGCGACGTCGAGCGGAACCGGCGACGTCGAGCGGAACGGGCGACCTCGAGCGGACCGGGCGACGTCGAGCTAACCGGAGCGGGGCGAGGGTCGGTCTGCGAAGCCAACCTCGGTGGACCGTCAGGACATCCAGATCCGGGCGAGGGCGTCTCGGGTCGCCTGCGGCTGCTCGACTGCGGGCGAGTGGGCCGCCCCACCGATCACGACGACGGACGTGTCGAGCGCCTCAGCCAACGCGTCCTGTACCTCGTGCGACCACGCGTCGTCGTCCTCGCCGCGCAACACCGCGACCGGTATGTCGACGGCTGCGAGCGAGCTGGTGAGGTCAGGTGCAGACGCAAGCAGCCGGGCCATGGCGGCCAGCGACTCAGAAGAGTTGGACAGGAACCGGTGCTGCAGAAAGCTCTCCACTTCCTCGCTAGGCGCCGGCCGACCTCGCTCGAGATCCCGGCGGACCTTGAACGCGTACGCCTGCTCGAGACCGTCCCGCTCGATCTGGGCGGCCCCGTCCCTGGCCTCCTCGCCCTTGGCGTCGATGAAGCCTCCCGGGCCGGAGCACATCAAGGTCAGGCTTGCCCACCTGCCCGGCTCCGCGACGGCGGCCGTGCTCGCCACCAGACCACCGAAGGAGTGCCCGACCAGATGAACGCGTTCGCCGTCGCCGAACAGCGTCTCGGCCAGGGCGACCAGGTCGGCGGCATACCCCTCGAGCGTGAGGTCGTCCTCCGGCCCGCCAGCTGTCTCGAACTGCCCGCGCTGGTCGTATGCCGCGACCTGCCATCCGGCGTCGGCGAGCAGTGGCAGCAGCTCCGCGAAGTCCTCCTTGGACCCCGTGAATCCCGGGAGCAGGATGACGCTGCCTCGCGGCAACGACGAGCCACCGGGGGAGCAGACGAACGTCGCGAACGACCCCCGGCTCGTCTGCGCGACGGCGCGGCGGACCGAGTGGTGGAGCTCGAGTCGGCGCGGTGTGCTCATCGGCCCTGCCTGGCGAGCTTCTCGACGATACCCCGAGGAGCGAAGCGGGACGCAGCAACGAGCGCCTTGTAACGCTTGCTCGGGATCGAGACCGCCTTGCCGTCGCGTAGGTCGCGGAGCCCGGCGCGGACGAGGTCGTCGGAGTCCAGCCACAGAAACGACGGGATGGCGCCCATGTCGGCACCCATTCGCTGATGGAACTCGGTACGAACGAAGCCTGGACACAACGCCATGACGCGGACTCCCTTGGGGCCGTAGTGCAGGTTGGCCCAGGTCGAGAAGCTCGTCAGCCAGGCTTTGTGTGCGCCGTACGACCCACGCGGCAGGAATCCGGCGACGCTCGACACGTTGACGACGTCACCGCGGCCGACCTCGCTCATCGGTCCGATGGCGGCGTGGGTGAGCCGCATCACGGCTCGCACCATGACGTCCAACCCGCGCTGCTCGGTCTCGATGTCGTTGGCCTCGAACGGACGGTGAAGCCCGAATCCCGCGTTGTTGACGAGAACGTCGAAGGGCTGTCTGCGCAGCCGCTCCTCTACCCGCATCGTCTGCTCGAGGTCGCTCAGGTCGGCGACCAGCACCTCACATGCGACATCGCCGGCGCGGCTCAGCTCATCGGCCAGCTCTTCGAGCCGGGGGCCGTCGCGGGCGACGAGTATCAGGTCGAGACCTTCCACCGCCAGCGCATGGGCGAACGACCGTCCGATGCCGGATGTGGGGCCGGTGACCAACGCGAGGGGCACCGCGTCAGCATCTCAGCATTCGAGGGGAATTCAAGGTGGCACAATGCGGCGCGATGACAATCACGCTCGCTGTCGCCACGACTGCGCGCCGTCGCTGCAGGTCATGGGTGTCCTGCCCACCGTCTTCGACGGGCGCACCAAGCACTCGCGGGCCGTCCTCGACACGATTGCGGCGACGTACGACATCGAGGTGGTCACGCCTCCCATCCCGCTGTCGATCAGGTTCGCCGAGGCACCCGCGGTAGTCGATCCATCTTCGGGACCGGCAGGTCGACGCCAGGCGCACCGCCACATCGCGGAGGGCCTCCATAGCGCAGCCGATAGGTTGCGGATGGAGAGCACCCGCTGACTCTGTGGAGCCAGCAGGAACGCAAAGCCCGCAACGCAGAGCCCGCAACAACAGAGCCCGCAACAAGCCATGGCGTGAGCAGGCCGTTTCCTCCCCCAACTCAGCCTTGGGGCCGGTTAGACTGCCGCCGTGTCCGACTCCTGGGAGCCACAACACGGACGGCCGATGACCACCTCACGGTGGGCAGCGTCGTCGTCGGCGGTCCTCATCACAGTGCTGACCATGGCCGGAGCTCTCGGGCTGGGACCCGGAGCAGCGATGGGTGAGACGGTCGAGGCTCGATCGCTGGCGGTCATAGCCGAGGTCCACGACCGGGGTGCGGAGCCGGCTGGCGACAGCGTTGACGTTGTTCCGAGCGACAGCCGAGCTGGCGAGGCGCAGACCGAGGCCGAGCCCGACGCCGCCCAGCCCGAGGCCCAGCCTGACGGGGCCGAGCCGGACGAGGCGCAGACCGAGGCACGGCCCGACGCGCAGCCCGAGCCCCAGCCCGAGGCGCAGACCGACGACTGGCTGACGATCGACCAGCCACCGGTCAGCGACAGCGACGAGCAGGCGGGCCCAAGCCAGCCCACCTCGACAGAGCTTCCTGCCAAGAGCGGTGCCGGCAAGCGCATCGTGTTCGACGAGAGCGCCCAACGGGTCTGGCTGGTGACCGCAGACGACCGCGTCGTGCGCACCTATCTCGTCTCCGGAGCCAAGGACGAGGACCTGCTGAAGCCAGGCAGCTACCACGTCTACTCGAAGTCACGCGATGCGATCAGCTACAACCTCAAAGAGACAATGAACTACATGGTGCGGTTCACCGCCGGAGAGAACGCCGCGATCGGCTTCCACGACCTCCCTGCCTACCACGACGGGGCCCTCGCGCAGTCGCGCGACGAGCTCGGGACACCGCTGTCTGCCGGCTGCGTCCGCCAGTGGGTCGCCGACGCCAGAGCCCTGTGGGAGTTCGCACCTGTCGACACTCTTGTCGTCGTCATACCCTGACGGGTGCCGCACTCTCCCGGGAACCAGCGTCTCCGTGCGTGAAGCCCGCGTCGATGTCGAGGACGGTCTGCCCTCCTGCCCCTCGTGACCTCAGTCAGATGTGCTCGAGCGGGTCCGGCTGCGGCCGCCCGAACGGCGACGTCGTCGCGAGCCGGTGCTCTCGGAGCCAGTGCTAGTGCCAGTGCCAGTGCCGGCGCCGTCGGGCGTCGCGTCTGCCGCCGCCGTCTGACCACTGCCGCCGCTGACCTGATCCTGAGCGGTCGAGGACACATTCGCTCCGCCACGGGTCCGGGTGCGCTGACGGTTGCGGGAACGAGACCGCTCGGAGCCGCTCTCGCGACCCTTGCCCGCGCCGGAGCTGGAGCTGGAGCCGGAGCGGCCCCGTCCGCCTCCACGACCACCGGCGCGTGCGTCGTCGACCTTGCCGGCGTCGTCGCGGGGAGCGGGTGAGCCGATCCGGCCCTTGGTGCCGGGAGGGATCCCGTGGTCGTGGTAGAGCTGCTCGCTGGTCGAGTAGACCTCGTTCGGCTCGTCGAAGGGCAGCGCGAGCATTGTGTTGATGACCTTCCACCGGGTCAGGTCCGCCCAGTCCACGAAGGTGATCGCTGAGCCCGTCGCACCCGCGCGGCCGGTGCGGCCGGTGCGGTGGATGTAAGTCTTCTCGTCTTCGGGGCACGAGTAGTTGATCACGTGGGTGATGCCCGCGACGTCGATACCGCGGGCCGCCACGTCCGTGGCGACAAGGATCTCGACGGTGCCGTCCCGGAACCGCTTGAGCGCCCGCTCGCGTGCCACCTGCGCCATGTCGCCATGCAGGGGTGCTGCGGGGAATCCGCGGTCCATCAGGTCCTCTGCCACCCGCTGCGCCGCCCGCTTGGTGCGGGTGAAGACGAGCGACAGCCCACTGTTCTCCGCCTGCAGCACCCGAGCGATGATCTCGGTCTTGTCGAGGTCGTGCACCTGGTAGACGAACTGTGCCGTCAACGGAACCATCTCAGCGTCGGACGCGGACTCGGCCCGGATGTTGACCGGATGCCGCATGTGGGTCCGTGCCAGCCCGATCACCTCGCCCCGCATGGTCGCCGAGAACAACATCGACTGGCGCAGCTCCGGGGTCTTCGCGATCAGCCGCTCGACATCGGGAAGGAAGCCGAGGTCAAGCATCTCGTCTGCCTCGTCGAGCACCAGCACCTTGACGTGCGACAGGTCGAGGGAGCGGCGGTCGGCGAGGTCGAGCAGCCGGCCGGGGGTGCCGACGACGATGTCGACGCCGGACTGCAGTGCGTCGAGCTGCGGCTCGTACGGCACGCCGCCGTACACCGTCAGGGTGCGGGTGCCCCGGTTGGCGCCGGCGAGTCGGAGGTCGCCGGCGACCTGGAGCGCGAGCTCGCGGGTCGGTGCGATCACCAGCGCCTGTGGCTTGCCGGGCGCGGCGAGCTCGGCGAAGTCGGGGTCGCCAGGCGCCACGACTCGCTGGAGGACCGGGATGGAGAAGGCCAACGTCTTGCCGGTGCCGGTGCGGGCCTGACCGATGAGGTCGGTGCCCGTCAGCGCGATCGGGAGGGTCATCTCCTGGATGGGGAAGGCGTCGGCGATGCCGTTGGCGCGCAGCGCCTCGACGATGGCCGGCATGACGCCGAGTTCTTCGAAGGTAGACAGAGCGAGATCTCGTTTCTGGATAGACGCCCGCCACGCGACGATCGCGCAGGACGTACTCGCGTGCAGTCTAACCGTCGCCACGCCAGCCGCTGTCGCTACGCTCCTCGCATGAGTGACGATGCGCCCGAGACCGCTTCCACCGTACCCGCGGATGGAGCTCCGGCAGCACTCAACCCGGCGTACGACGATCCGGCCTACCGGACCGCGGTCGTCGACCTGCTGGGCGGGCTCGCCTACTCGGAGCTCAGCGCCTTCGAGCGACTCACCGAGGACGCCGGCAGTGCCCCGACCCTCGAGGACAAGGTGGCGCTGGCGGCGATGGCAGCCGGCGAGTTCACCCACTTCGAGGACCTCGTCCGACATCTGCGCAGGCTTGGTGCGGATCCCTTCGCCGCGATGGAGCCCTTCCACGCGCCGGTTGACGCTTTCCACGCACACACCGCGCCCTCGACCTGGTGGGAGAGCCTCATCAAGGCGTACGTCGGCGACGGTCTGGCCGCCGACTTCTACCGTGAGATCGCCGCCTACCTCGACACGTCGACCCGCGAGCTCATCATTGCCACCTTGGAGGACACGGGCCGTTCGGAGTTCGTCGTCGACCGGGTCTGCAGGGCGATCGAGGACGATCCGAGGATCGCGGGCAGGCTCGCGCTGTGGGGGCGCAGATTGATGGGTGAGGCGCTGAGCCAGGCGCAGCGGGTGGCAGCCGAGCGGGATGCTCTCACCGCACTGCTCGTCGGTGGCGTCGACAGGCCGGGGATGGATCTCGCCGCGATCGGCAGGATGTTCGCACGGCTCAGCGAGACCCACACCGCACGCATGTCGACGCTGGGCCTGCAGGCCTGACCGGGGCGGTCGCGTGCGTTCTGCCTGCCTGCCAACGGATGTGCGACGTCGGTGTCTGCTGCCGGACGATATCCGGTTGCATGTCGGTGCTGCCTCTCCTAGCGTCGCGGCCATGGTCTCCTTCATGGTGATGGTGCGTCGTGTCCGGGCGCGCCCAGAGACGAGCGCCGCAGGATCGCCTTTCCAGACCGGAGGCGGTTCGCTGGGGCTGGCATTCGCTGACTGACACGTGGGCGGCCAGGGTCGTCGAAGCGGTGGGCATCGAGCCTGGTGACGTGGTCGTCGACGTGGGTGCCGGCGAGGGTGCGCTGACGGTGCACCTGCTCAGGGCAGGTGCGCGCGTGATCGCGGTCGACCGGCATCCGCGCCGCCTCGAGGTTCTGCGGTCGCGGTTCGAAGGCCTGCCGGTGACAGTCGTGAACGCCGACGTCACTCGACTGCGGTGGCCACGACAACCCTTTCGTGTCGTGGCCAACCCGCCGTACGCCGTCACGACCACGCTGCTTCGGCAGCTGGTGTCTCCGCACAATCGGCTGCTGAGCGCGGATCTGGTGCTGCAGCGTCGAGTCGTACGACAGATCCTGGACGGCCGGGCCGCAGCGGCCCGTCGGAACCGTCGTGACTTCGTCGTGCAACGCGGGCTGACTGTGCCCCGGACGGCGTTCCGGCCGCCACCAAGAGTCGACTCGGCGGTTCTGGTGATCCGTCGTCGGTGATCGGCGCCTCAATCAGTCCGCAGGGCAAGGATGGCGGCACCGTGTCTTTGGGACCTGGTGGCGCCCTCGACCCGCGGCCGGTAGACGGCCCGAGCCACCGGGGCGACGACGCCGCGCATGGCGGTGGACAGCATCGGGGCGCTCGGCTCCTTGCTCGGCGGCTGACTCGGGTCCGTGCTCGTCAGGCAGCGCCGAAGCCCACGCGGCGGCCCTGCTCCCCGGCGATGTCGACGTACGCAAGCTTGTCGACGGGGACGTAGACGGTGCGGCCCTTGTCGTCGCTGAGCACGAGCAAGCCGTTGTCGGACGCCAGCGCGTCGGTGATGGCCGTTTGCATGTCGTCAGCGGACTCGTTCGACTCGAACGTCAGCTCGCGGTTGGCGTGTGTGACGCCGATCCTGACCTCCACGGGGGTCCTTTCGGGTTGTCGGATGTGGCTCGGGGCGTTGCGGGGCGGTGCGCTAGTGCCGCGGGAAGCCGCGGATGCCCCGCCAGGCGAGGCTGGCGATCAGGTCTGTCGCCTGCTCCTGAGGCAACGTGGTGTCGGGCATGCTAAGCCAGAACCTGGCCGAGACCTGGCTCATACCCACGAGCGCCACCGCCAGCAACCGTGACACCTCCGGCGGGAACCCGGTGTCGTCCGCGATGACCTCGGCACACGCGTCCGCGCACTGTAGCGTGACGCGGTCCACCCGCTCCCGCACGGCCGGCTCGCTCGTCAGGTCGGACTCGAAGACCAGCCGGAAGGCGCCGGTGGGGTTGGCGACGTACGTGTAGAACGCCTCTGTGGTGGCGGCCACGCGCTCCTTGTTGTCGTTGGTGCTGGCGAGCGCGTCGCGAACCTCCGCCAGGACCTGGTCACAGGCTGAGTCGAGGAGTGCGAGATAGAGCTCGAGCTTGCCGGGGAAGTGCTGGTAGAGCACGGGCTTCGAGACACCGGCCGTTTCGGCGATGTCATCCATGGCGGCGGCGTGGTAGCCCTGGGCGACGAAGACGTCGAGCGCCGACTCGAGGAGCTGAGCGCGACGCGCGCTGCGCGGGAGCCGGCCGGCGCGCGCTCGGTCTCCGGCCTCGGTGGTCACGCGCGGCATCCTACCTTCGGGTCACCTGGGTGCGAGTAGGCTGCGCAAGCATCCCTGCCTGCGGCTGCTCGAACCACCTGAGGCTCGGATACTCGTTCAAGAACCAGACCGCCGGCTCAGGCTTGCTCTCACGGCAGCGGTCGTGCCTTGGCGTCGACGTCAGCCAGCAGATCACCGACATCGCCGATCCGCTCGAGCACGTCGGCGGCCACGAAGGTCAGGTCAGCGGCTCGTTCGGCTGAGGACACCTCGTCCCACGTGACGGGCGTCGACACCGTGGGTCGCGCGACGCCGCGCAGGGAGTACGGCGCGATGGTCGTCTTCGCCGCGTTGTTCTGGCTCCAGTCGATGAAGACCTTGCCCGTGCGCTGCTTCCTCTCCATCGAGGAGACCACCAGGTCCGGCAGTGCCTCAGCGAGCTGGTCGGCGAGCCTCTTCGCGTATGCCGACGTGCGGCGTGAGCTCGCCGGCTCGATCGGGACGTAGAGCTGAGCCCCCTTGTTGCCGGACGTCTTCGCGTATGCCGTCAGACCGTCGGCCTCCAGGATCTGCCGCAGCGCGGTGGCGACGTCGCAGCAGTCGATGATGTCGGCGGGCGCGCCCGGATCGAGGTCGAAGACGACGAGGTCGGCGTCGAGCACTCCGCCCCTCGGCCCGACCTTCCATTGCGGGACGTGCAGCTCGAGGGCGGCCAGGTTCGCGAGCCAGACCAGGGTCGGCAGGCCTTCGGCGACGACGTACTCCACCCCGTCGTCGCCGTGCTCGGCCATCAGCTCGGTCCGCACCCAGTCGGGCGTGCCGCGGGGCTTGTTCTTCTCGAAGAACGAGCCGCTGCCGGTGCCGTCGGGCCACCGCTTGCGGGTCAGGAGGCGGTCGGCGAGGCGGGGGAGCAAGACCTCGGCGACCTTCGCGTAGTAGTCGATGACCTCACCCTTGGTGAAGCCGGTCTCCGGATAGAGGACCTTGTCGAGGTTCGTGAGCTGGAGCGTCCGCCCATCGACCTCGACGGTGGTCTTCGCGCTGGCCATCTCCTCAGCGTGCCACGCGAAGCCCAAGTCGACGCGAGTGGCCGCGGTGGCGGGTCGGTGCCAGTGGTGACGTTTGCCGTCGCTTGTCGGAAGACGTACGCCGATGGCGCGGTGGCGCGTGCGTCTGCTGCCCCATGTCGGAAGTCGTACGCCGATGGCGCAGTGGCGCGTGCGTCTGCCGCCGCATGTCGGAAGACGTACGCACCTTGGTAGTCACGCGGCTGAGCGGACGGGGAAATGCTGCTGCCACTCAGCGCGGAGCTTTCCCGGAAGGTGCCGGGCACCACGCTCGCGCAGAAGCTGAAGGACTCGCTCCAGCGTCAGGTCAGGCCGTGCGTAGATGTCAGCGGAACGGACCACCATCAGTCGCCAACCCCAGTCGTCAAGCTGCTCGCGGCGGGCAATGTCGCGTCCCCACTGGGCGGAGTCAGTCGCGTGCTGGCGTCCGTCGTACTCGACGAGGAGCTTGAGCTCGGGGTAGCTGAGGTCGAACCGCATGAGCACCTCGCCGTCGACATCGCGAACGATGAAGTTGACCCGAGGCTCAGGCAGACCTGCGAGCACGATCAGCATGCGCAGTCGGGACTCCATGGGGGAGTCGACACCTGATCGGACGAGTCGAGCCGCTCGACGAGCGGTGCGCGCGCCCCCGCCGCCGAACGCGTCGGCAACCGCAACCAGATTCTCCGGGGTCGTGCGATGGAGACGCACCAACGAGTCGCCCAGGACGACCAGCTCGACAAGGGAGAGGAGAGTCGACAGGTCGAGGAAGGTCTGTTCAGGAGTCGTGATGGGCAGCCCGCGAAGGTGGTGACCGCTGTGGCCGGGCTCGCGGTGTGTGCCTGGATCCCACGTCGCTCCGATCGGTTCCCCTCTGCAACGCTGACATGGGTCCGCGACTGGTCCGGCACCCCACCCGCCCCAGACCTCGGCCGCGGTGAAATGGCTCGCCGAGGACCTTGGGGGGCTGATCTTCAGCGCGGCGCGTGCGCGCACCACGGCTGTCACCTGGACGGAGGCCGCGACGTACAGGTCGTAGAAGACCTTCTGGAACCGTGGTCCGCGCAGCTCAGCGATCCGGAGACCTGCCGCCCGAGCCTCGGCACGGGTGAAGAGCACGGTCGGGGCGAGTCCGGTCTGACTGCTCCTGGGTCGAGGTGGTCTGGTCATCTGCCGAGCATGACCCAAGCTGGGTCGGGTGGGTGGCCGTTGTCCACAGGCTGCGGGACCGCCGGCTCACACGCGGGGATGGCGTACGCACGTTTGCCGCCGGGTGTCGGAAGACGTACGGCGGTGGGTGGCGTGGGCCGTCGTTTGCCGCCGGGTGTCGGAAGACGTACGGCGGTGGGTGGCGTGGGCCCGTGGTTTGCCACCGGGTGGCGGAAGACGTACGGCGTCGTCCCCGGCGCCGTCCAGATACGGGACCCTGACCCCTGCGTCCCCTGCCGGCGTCAGGGAACATGGACACCGGAGCTGGGGTTGTAGCCGACGGAGGATCGG
>Ga0136613_10000410_pt1 | contig 19657 bp, 15 predicted proteins | sample AntDrymUQ2722106_2_FD_106649 | JGI IMG/M metagenome (GOLD analysis project Ga0136613, IMG submission 106649) | Polar desert sand microbial communities from Dry Valleys, Antarctica - metaG UQ272 (21.06) | ecosystem: Environmental > Terrestrial > Soil > Desert | place: Antarctica: Dry Valley... | reverse complement strand
TTAAGAGTCACTTGCTCTGCCGTTGAGCTAGGCGCCCACACGGATGTTGACCGAATCACGCCCAGATTTCAAATGCTCGGCTCAGCAGGCGGGCTGCCTATGGGGGACCAACGTCGATCAGGAGCTGCGGCGGGGTGGCCGTCTCGCGACTGGCGTACTGGACCTGCGCGCTGCTCCGATTGCTGCTCACCAGGGCGAACGAATAGGTGCCGTTGCCCGACGAGAACGCCGCCGGTGACAGCGCGATCTCGACCCACCCTCCCGCGGTGACGGCTCCGGCCTGACCGAGGCTCGTTCCCGACGGCGGCGGAGCATTCCTCCAGGTGATCGTCTGCTCGCTCCACGGCGAGGTCACGCGCAAGACGCTTCCGCCATCCGTGCCGCCGGAGTTGACCCACAGCCGGAGACGGGCACCGGTGACCGGACCGGAGATCCCGCTGACGGAGAACGAGAGGTAGGAGCGATACGCGTCCTTGGCGTTAACCCGGACACGGAGATCCGCCTTGGTGCCGAAGTTCGTCGTCGCCTGCTGGCTGCGGACGTAGGCGTCGGCCGATGCGGTCGCCACGACTCCGGTTCCGACCACGACGTAGTCGGTCCGCGTCCGGGTCGTATTGCCGCCGGCGTTGGTGGCAGTGAGGCTGACGGTGTACCTGCCTGCCGTCGCGTAGGTGTGGGTCGGGCTCTGTGAGGTCGAGCTCGTGCCGTCGCCGAAGTCCCAGGACCAGCTCGTCGGACTGCCGGTCGACAGGTCAGTGAACGTCACAGGCAGCGGTGCGTTGCCGGTGAGCGGGCTACCAGCGAAGTCGGCGCTCGGCGCCGGCGGCGCGGCGACCGTGACGTAGTCCGCCTCGGTCTTCGTGTCAGTGCCGCCCCCGTTGGTCGCCGTCAGGCTGACCGTGTAGGTCCCCGCCGTCGTGTAGGTGTGGGTCGGGCTCTGTGAGGTCGAGGTGCTTCCGTCTCCGAAGTCCCACAGCCAGCTCGTCGGCGAACCGGTTGAGAGGTCGGTGAAGGCGACCTGGAGCGGCGCTGTTCCGCTCAGCGGACTCGCTTCGAAATCGGCGACCGGGGGCGCGGACGGCGGCGCGGCGACCGTGACGTAGTCCGCCTCGGTCTTCGTGTCAGTGCCGCCCCCGTTGGTCGCCGTCAGGCTGACCGTGTAGGTCCCCGCCGTCGTGTAGGTGTGCGTCGGGCCCTGCTCGTCCGAGGTGCTTCCGTCTCCGAAGTCCCACAGCCAGCTCGTCGGCGAACCGGTTGAGAGGTCGGTGAAGGCGACCTGGAGCGGCGCGGTGCCCGTTCGCGGCTCGGCATTGAAGTCAGCCGCCAGCGGCTCCGGCTGGGGATCCCCGAGCGGCAGGTAGTTGTGCCAGTAGTGGTCGGTCGTGTCGTCCGAGGCCAGCACGACCAGACCGCTGGTCGGGTTGACCGACTGCTTCGTCGAGGTGGCGTCGTTCATGTCGGGGCTGGCCGCATCACGGATGAACGGTGTGCCGAGGCCGGCCTCGAACGAGATGGCGTCCATCGACGTGCTCTTCATGTAGATCGTGCCGCCCGTCTCGTTGGACGTGGCGAACATGTAGATCGTCCGGTTCACGTCGTCGAGCATCACGATCGGCCGGGTGTGGTGATCGCGCACCTGGCCGAAGACGTGGCTGGCCCAGTTGCCGGTGGCCGGGTCGCGCACCAGCAGCATGATGAGCGGCGCGGAACCGCTGGTGTGCGAGGTCTTGACCGCCGCGTAGACCTGGCCCCCAGCGCCAGCGTGGATCGACTTGAGGTTGATGTGGTCGTCGGCGTTGTTCGGACCCTGGATCGCCGTGCGCGACGCCTGCCAGGCGTCCGGGGGCGCGCCGTCGACGTGCTCGGCGAAGTAGAGCGCCGAGTCGTTCTGGTTGCTCCACATGACACCGATGCGGTTGCCCTCGAAGGCGACGACGGACGAGATGTCATCGGTCGTCAGGTTGGCGGCTCCGGCCACCGGCAGGACGAATGGCGTTCCCCACACCGCATCGGACGTCGTCGAAGAATTGACGTACACCCGCGCGTCCTGGACCCAGGTCGCCCACAGTCGGCCGGTCGAGTCCTTGTCGATGACCAGGCTCTCGCTCTTGGCGGCGTTGATGTTCACCGGAAAGCCTGCGTCGAGGCTGTAGCGGTCGGCGCCGGGATCGTAGCTGAAGCGGTACAGGCGCGCGTTCTGGCCCGCCGCGCCCAGCGTCGAGAAGAGCTGCGAGCCGACGTACAGCTTCGTGCCGTCCCAGAGCGCATCCGACCTGGTCGTGGCCCGGCCGTCGACCCGAGTGCCGGTGTTGCTCCACGTCTGGGTGGCGAGCTCCAGGCGATAGATGAAGTTTCCGTTCTGGGTCTCGTCCCACATGATCCCCCACCAGATCCCGTCCGCCCACCACAGCCTGCTCTGCGGCTTGGCGCCCGTGACCTCGGTGCCGATGCCGGTGAAGTGCTGGTTCCGGTAGCCGACATCGCCTTCCGCAGCGCTTGCAGCGGGGAGCGCCGGCTGGAAGAGGGCAAGGCTGAGCGCGAAGGCCGTGAGCCACAGGCGCGATGCGAAGCGCCGTTTCACGAGTGGTTCGCTCGGGGTCGCACTGTCGGTACCTCGTAGGGATGTTGCGCGCCGGCGCGCTGGGCAGTCGGCCGACCGATGCGCCTCCGCACGGTGCGCGTTCACCGACGCCCCGTGCCCGCATCCGTCGACACTACGGCTGAAATTACTCCCGCCCGCGATGGTTGCGATATCCGTGGAACTACGGATTGCGGTACGGAACGTGGGCTCAGGGATGCGCGCCTTCCACCCTTCGCCCATGGTTTCGCCGCCTCGCCGCGAGGGCGAGCGTAGGTCAGGCGGGGCCGGGTCCGCCGTTCGGCTCCGGCGCGTACTTCAGGTAATTCTCGTCCGCAAAGGCGCGTATGGCCGACATGTCGAAGGTCTCGAGCTGCAGGCTGTGGCGCCACGCGGTCACCACGACCGGGCTTCCGAGCTCCTCGGCGCCACCCCACGGGCTCACGATGAACTTGAACCGACCGCTGATGCCGGATGCGGCCTGTCCCTGAACGTACGAGGTCAGTTCGGAGACCTCCGCGTCGTCGAGCGCATCGGGGTCATACCAGATGACGATGCCGCCGTGCTCCAGGTTGTGGATCAGCTGAGACTCGTTCTGCGCCGTCGAGTACGCGCCCCATGCGGCGGGGGTGCCCCAGTGCGGGCCGGAGGTGGCGGGCAATGACGAGTACGGGCTGGCGCCACACTCCGCGGGCGCATCCGGGGCGCGGCAGCTCGCTCCATCGGTGATGTGGGTCCTGCCGTCGTCGGGTTGTGTGGCCCCGGCGGAAGGATCGGGCGTCCCGCCCATGACGAGCACGAGCGCGATGATGATGACGCCGACGAGCAGTACGCCGCCGATGGCGAGGAGCCGCCAGTCGGGCAGGCTGGCCCCACCACCGCCGCCACCCGCGTCGAGCCTTCGACTGAGCGCTTCGCTGCTGGCGCGCTCCCGCCGCTGAATTCCTGATGTCCGCCGCTTGGCCATATGGCCGGGAAGAATAGCGGACGTGCCGATGGGGTGCCGTTGGCGTTCAAAGCGCTCGTGGCATCTGATCTGCTCGTTGGTAGAATCTCGTTCACCGCGCGTCGCCTTCCGGCGCGCTTCTGCGACCTCGCCCCACCCGGAGGTGCCATGACCACAGGGAGCTCGCCTCGCCGCCGCGAGAACCCCTTCACGCTCGTGAAGCGCCTCGTGTCAGGCGGCGTGACCCTGGCCAAGCTCGAGATACAGCGTGGACGCCAGGAGATGGCCCGCAACCTCGGTGAGCTGAAAACGGGGATCGTGCTGCTCGCGATTGCCGCAGCCCTCGGATTCGTCTCACTTATCGCGCTGGTGGCATTCATCATCGCCGTGCTCGTGGTCATCGGGCTCTGGTGGGTCGCGCTGATCGTGCTCGTGGTCATGCTCGTCGCTGCGGGCCTGCTTGGGTGGAATGGCATCAAGCGAGTGACCAGCACGAAGTACACCCCGCAAGAGACCATCGCAGCCGTGAAGGAGGACGTGGCGTGGGCGAAGAGCCGCTTGCTGAGACGCGACTAGCGATCAGCGCTCAACGCACCGAGATGGAGCGCACGGCGGACCAGCTCCGCGATGCGCTCGACCTGAAGAAGCGCTTCCGCGAGAACCCGGCACTCTTCGTCGGTCTTGGGGCCGGCGCGGTCTTCCTGCTGGTCGGTGGGCCGGTCCGGGTCGCCAAGCTCGCGCGCCGGCGCATCTTCCGGTCGGAGCCCGAGAAGGCATATGACGCCCTGCCGAAGTCGATGCAGTCCTTGGTGGACTCGATGGCCGGCACGATCGGCCCCCGGGCCGCGGAGGCTCGCCAGTCACTCTCCGAAGAGCTGGTCCGTTGGCGCCACGACCCGAAGCGTCATGGCAAGCTCAGCAAGAAGCTGGCGAAGCAGGCCGCCGAGGGCCCGCCCGGACCGAGCCGGGCGGCGTGGAACGCGTTCGAGGCGGGAGCGGCGATCCTCACCGCGGCGCTCGCCCGCAAGGCGGTCGAGCGTTTCCTGTCGGGGGAGCCGCCGTCGGGGCATGCAACGCTCGACGCCATCGGCACCGCCGGGGGAGCGGCCGATCCGAAGCTGCGCCACGCCAAGGACGACATCACCAAGCCGCCGGAGCAGCGAGCCCGCGCCGCCGTGGCGGAGACGCGGGATGAGTACTCGGGGATGAGCTCGCGCGACCGCTGATCGGCGGTCGTTACGGCTGGCCGCCGCCTGTTGTCCTGCGGATCACCACACCGTGGCGTGAGATCAGCCATTCGGCGGCGCGGGGTAGCCCTTCGGGGCCATGGGCGCCGGTCCGGCACGCCGGTACGCTCGGTCGCAAATCCCTAATCCTGGTGCTCTGCTCTTGTCCTTTCTCGTTCCGCCTGACGGCCGTTCCTCCTCGATTCGACGCAAATGCCTCGGTGCCAGCCTCGTTCTCATCCTCGCCTTCGGCTCGGTCGTTCTGGGTCCCGACGCGACGAGAGCGGCGACCGGCGACGTCACGCGCCTGGCCGGCGCCGACCGCTATGCGACCGCGGCGGCCATCAGCCGCGCGACCTACGCCGCTGGCGTGGCGGTGGCCTACATCGCCACCGGAACGACCTTTCCCGATGCCCTGGCCGGAGCCGCCGCCGCAGGGAAGCACAAGGCGCCACTGCTGCTGACGAGGCCCGCCGGCCTTCCGTCCAGCACGGCCACCGAGCTGGCGCGCCTGCGACCGGGTCGCATCGTCGTCCTCGGCAGCGCCGGCGCGGTGAGCGAGACCGTGGTCAGCGCGCTGCGCGGCCATACCGCCGGCGACGTCACGCGCCTGGCCGGCGCCGACCGCTATGCGACCGCGGCGGCCATCAGCCGCGCGACCTACGCCGCCGGCGTGGGCGTGGCCTACATCGCCACCGGAACCACCTTTCCCGATGCCCTGGCCGGAGCCGCCGCCGCGGGCAAGCAGGGCGCGCCGCTGCTGCTCACCACCCCGGGCGGCCTTCCGTCCAGCACGGCCACCGAGCTGGCGCGCCTGCGACCGGGTCGCATCGTCGTCCTCGGCAGCGCCGGCGCGGTCAGCGAGACCGTGGTCAGCGCGCTGCGCAGCCATACTGTCAGCGACGCGTGGCCGACCACCGGCCGGCGTCCGTATACGGCAAGCTCCGTGTGGAACACGGCTCTCGCGGCAAACGCTGCTGTCGACTCTCGGTCGGCGCAGATGATTGCGACGATCGCCGCATCGTCGACCGGCCGCCTGCGGTCGGATCCCGACCAGTACACGTATCCGGTGGTCTTCGCCGACGCGGCAACGCCGCGCGTGACGCTGACGTGCACCAGCCTGTGCAGCACCGTGACCGCCGACGGCAAGCGCCAGCCATCGACCAAGTCGATGACGATTCCGCTGCCATCCAGTGCGCGTCCATCGGCCGGGAGTGATGCACAACTGATCGTGATCGACCGGGTGAGCGGCGACGAGTACAACCTCTTCGAGTTCAGCTCCGCAGCGCGATCCGCCACGAACGCCTCCCGGTACGTCAACGGCGTCCATCGGGACGGGATGCCGTCCTCGTACATCAGCCGTGGAGCGGGTATCCCGTACCTGGCAGGTCTGATCCGTCCGTGGGAGATCGCCGCCGGACGCATCGACCATGCGATCCCATTCGCCTATGCTCTCACGCGTGCCGATCGATGCGTCTTCCCTGCGACCAAGACCGATGGCAAGCAGACCCGCCTCGACGCGATTCCCGAGGGCGCCAGGCTCCGTCTCGACCCGAGGCTCGACGTCAACGCGATCACGGGACTGGACAGGACCGGCCGAATCATCGCCCGCGCCCTCCAACAGTACGGCGCGATCGCGGTGGACAGCTCCGGCAGCAACAAGCTGTATGCGGAGAGCAGCGTCACCGCGGCGTGGGACGGCATCCTGGACGCTTCGACCGTCGGGGCGATTCCTGTGAGCCGGCTGCAGATCATGACGCTCCCAGCGGGATATTGGTCCTCGACCTACGCGGCGATCTGGGGCAGCTGCGCCCGCTAGTCGATTGCCCTCCGGCTCTGACTGCAGAGGCGCCCTCACCGGAGGTCCTGGCCAGGTCGCGGAGTGCCTCCGGAGTGCCACGGAGACCAGCGCAGGGCAAGCGGGGGGCGGAAATAGGGGTTCGTCTACCGAATCACGGCTCCTTAGGGGCCCGCGCGGCTTCTTGCTGCACAGACGCTGGCCGCCATCGGTCGTGATCCCATCCAGGAGTCGTCTCGGCGGCGAATGTCGAGAACGCGGGCGTGCACCGCGTCGAACGAGGTGACGACCGTAGCAACGTGCCCCTCGCCATGATCACCCCCAGTCGTCGCGGCTGTTCTGGATGGTGAGTCAGCCTACAATGGCGGCTTCGGTGGTGGCCCTGGCCATGGCTCGAGTACCTCCATGGTGGATTCAGACACCGCACAGATGGTAAACGTCCGATGCCTTGTGCAAGGACCTCCGCCGAGTATTACCCGCCTCCGGAGCACAGACTAAGGGCGAGTGGCGGAACGGCAGACGCGCCGGCCTTAGGAGCCGGTGTCGCAAGACGTGCGAGTTCGAATCTCGCCTCGCCCACCACGCAGCCGCCGCAGCAGGAGCCGACTTGGTCACAGTATCGACGCGACCCGAACCGGGCTCGAAGATGGTTCTCGAGATCGAGGTGCCGTCCGACGAGGTCGACCGACACTTCGCCACCGCCTACCGCCATGTCGCGGAGCGCACGAAGGTGCCCGGCTTCCGGCCCGGCAAAGCCCCGCGTCATGTGATCGACCGATTCGTCGGCCGCGGGAGCGTCCTGGCCGAGGCGATCGACCACCTGGTCAGCGACTCGTACGACCGAGCCCTGGACGAGTCGAAGATCATGCCGATCGACCAGCCCGAGGTCGACATCGACCCCGGCTCGCTCACCGAAGGGCAGCCGATCAGGTTCACCGCCACCGTCCCGGTGCGGCCCGACGTCGAGCTGGGCTCCTATGCCGGCTACCCGTTCGATCTCGAGAAGCCGGAGGTGACCGACGACCAGGTCGAGCAGGTGATCGGCGAGCTGCGCGAACAGCAGGCCACGCTGCGTCCGATCGATGACCGCGCCGCCCAGGAAGGCGACATCGCCAGCGTGAAGTTCGTGGGCACCATCGATGGCGAGCCGTTCGAGGGCAGCAGCGCCGATCGGCTGCCGCTCGTCATCGGCGAGGACCGGATGATCGCCGGCTGGGAGGCGAACCTGGTCGGGATGAGAATCGGTGACGAGAAGGGCTTCGACATCACCTTCCCCGATGACTATCGGGTCGAAGAGCTTCAGGGCAAGCAGGCGCACTTCGAGATCGAGCTGCTCGACCTGCGAGAAAAGCTCCTGCCCGAGCTGACCGATGACTTCGCCAAGAGCGTCGGCTCGGTCGAAACGGTGGATGAGCTGCGCGCCGAGATCCACGAGGCGATGGAGAAGCGCGCGGAGGCTGAGGCACGTCACAGCTTCGGCGACCGCATCATCGACTTTGCGAGCACGAACGCAACGGTCGAGCTGCCGGAGGTGATGATCGCCAACGAGATCGAGATCATGCGCGACGAGTTGCGAACGCGGCTTGCCCAGCAGCGCATCGGGATGGAGCAGTACCTGACGCTCTCCAAGCAAACGCCGGAGGAGCTGGCGATCGAGCTCCGGGAGCCGGCCTCGCGTCGGGTGAAGACGCTCCTCGTGCTCTCCGCCATCGCCGAGAAGGAGGGGATCGACGCGGGCGAAGCGGAGATCGAGGCCGAGATCGCGGAGCAGCTGGCGCGCTACGACGACGATGCGAAGCTGCGCGAGTACCTCACCTCGCGCCGCGGCCGCAGCTACCTGCGCATGACCATTCGCAACCGTACACTGGTCGATACGCTCATCCAGCGCGCCCTCGGGACCGATGGGTCCCCTGCGGCGGAACCATCCACCGAGCAGCCCGAGGAGTCCGCATAACCGATGCTCGTCCCCATGGTCATCGAGTCGAGCGCACGCGGCGAGCGCGCCTTCGACATCTACAGCCGCCTGCTGAAGGACCGGATCATCTTCCTCGGCGACGCGGTCGAGGACAACGTCGCGAACCTGATCATCGCCCAGCTCCTCTTCCTCGAGTCCGAGGACCCGGAGAAGGACATCCAGCTCTACATCAACTCGCCCGGTGGGGTGGTGACGAGCGGCCTCGCCATCTACGACACGATGCAGTACCTGCGCGCGCCGGTCAGCACGATCTGCATCGGCCAGGCGGCCTCGATGGGCGCGGTGCTGCTTGCGGCAGGAGCGACCGGCAAGCGATACGCCCTCCCGAACAGCCGGATCATGATCCACCAGGGCTCGTCGGGCTTCCGCGGCAACACGCCGGACGTCGAGATCCAGATGCGCGAGAACCTGCACCTGGTCACCCGGCTCCTCGAGATCCTGGCCGAGCACACCAACCAGACGGTGGACAAGATCAAGGCCGATTCGGAGCGTGACTACTTCATGAGCCCGGAGGAGGCCAAGGAGTACGGGCTCATCGACGAGGTCTTCCACGGCGTGAACGACTCGCTGATCAGCATGACCCAGGCGGCCGGCGGCGAGGTCCCGACCGCCGACGAGGCGGCGGCCCAGGACAAGGCCAAGAAGTAGGCGACTGGGTCGGTCGCGAGTGGTGTTCGCTTGCGTCCTTTCCACCACCAACCAATCACCGGCGGCTTAGATCGAAGCTACGTCCCCAGTTGCCGGCTTTCGAGGCCATCGTCCTTCCAATCCGGCGGTGATTGGTAGGTGGCGACCACGTCGGCGCAGGCGGTGGCGAAGCCTCACCCAAGTTGATCGTGATTGGTAACGGGCAAACCCCGCGTGGCTGAAGCACGTTCAGCCCTGAGAAGGTGGCGCTTCAGCCGATGGTCGCCGCCCCAGCCGGACCAGCCGTCGGATGCCCGCACCACGCGGTGACAGGGCACGGCCGGAAACAGGGGGCACCTCGACATCGCACCGCCGACCGCTCGAGCAGCCCCCGGCGAGCCGATGAGGCCCGCCACCTCGCCGTACGTCACGGTCTGGCCGGTGGGCACCGCTCGGACGGCCTCGTAGACACGAGCGTCGAACTCCGGGAGGCCACGGAGGTCGACCCGCGGCAGCGGGCCGCCGGCGAGCGCATCGGTCATCCAGTCCAGATCCAGCTCCGCCGGCGCGGGGTCGCTCCGCGGGAAGCGGGTAGACAGCGCGGCCAGAAACGCGGCGAGGGATGCTGCGCGGCTGACCGCGGCGATGCCGAGATCGGTCTCGGCCACCAGCATCGGTCCAAGGGGCGTCTCGGCGCACGCGAAGCGCAGCAGGGCCATCCAAGCATCCTACGCACCAATGGGGGATTAGAGGCCCGCACGGGCCCGTGCTACCATCGGCCTCCGATGACGACGAAGTCGAAAGTCCCCTACCGCTGCTCGTTCTGCGGCAAGAGCCAGGAACAGGTCCGCAAGCTCATTGCCGGGCAGGGCGTGTACATCTGTGACGAGTGCATCAACCTCTGCCAGGAGATCATTGAGGAGGAGATGCTCGAGGCGCCGCACGCCGGCGGCAAGGCGAAGGCGGCTCCGCTTCCCAGCCCGCGACGGATCAAGGACCAGCTCGACAGCTACGTGATCAGCCAGGATCAGGCCAAGAAGGTACTCTCGGTCGCCGTCTATAACCACTACAAGCGGGTGAACGCCGGACACACCGTCGACGACGTCGAGCTCGGCAAGTCGAACGTGCTCTTGGTCGGCCCGACCGGCTCCGGCAAGACGTTGCTGGCGCAGACGCTGGCCAAGGTGCTGGACGTCCCCTTCTGCATCGCCGATGCGACCAGCCTGACCGAGGCGGGCTACGTCGGCGAGGACGTGGAGAACATCCTGCTGCGCCTGATCCAGGCGGCCGACTTCGACGTGCAGAGGGCACAGCGCGGCATCATCTACATCGACGAGATCGACAAGATCGCGCGCAAGACCGATAACCCCTCGATCACGCGCGACGTCTCCGGCGAGGGCGTGCAGCAGGCGCTCCTGAAGATCCTGGAGGGAACGGTCGCCAACGTGCCTCCACAGGGTGGGCGCAAGCACCCGCACCAGGACTTCATCCAGATCGACACCACCAACATCCTGTTCATCTGCGGTGGCGCCTTCGAGGGGCTCGAGAAGATCGTCGAGGAGCGGGTCGGGAAGCGGGGGATCGGGTTCGGCTCGCAGACGCAGCAGTCGAAGGAGCAGCGCAGGCAGGCGCTGGTCGACAAGCTCATGCCCGAGGATCTGCTCAAGTACGGCCTCATCCCCGAGTTCGTTGGCCGGCTGGCGATCGTGGTCAGCCTCGCGGCGCTGGCCCAGGAGGACCTCGTCAAGGTGCTGACGGAGCCGAAGAACGCGGTCACCCGTCAGTTCACCAAGTTCCTCAGCCTCGACAAGGTCGAGCTCGTCTTCACGCCCGAGGCGCTCGAGGCCACGGCTCGCCTGGCGCTCGACCGCAAGACCGGCGCGCGTGCGCTGCGGACGATCGTGGAGGAGGCGCTCCTCGAGGTGATGTACGACATCCCCGAGCGTACCGACGTCCGGAAGGTCGTGATCACCGGAGACACGATCGACCATGGCAAGCCCCCGATGCTGGTCACCGAGAGCGAGGACGCCGAGCCACGCCGCCGTCGCTCGCGGCCGAACCCCGCGGACGAGCGCGAGGAAGAATCGGCCTAGGGCGCGTCCGGGTCTGACGCGCGCTTGCCCTCCAGTGCGTGTGGTATCTCGATGCCCGCCTGGGCGAACGAGGCCTCGATCCGCTTGCGAAGCTCGACCATCACCGCCTCGTCATCGGCCGCGCGGATCCGCGCAAGCGCCGTCACGGTGATCGATCCGTCGTCGAGCGTCTCGACCTGGACCACTTGCGGCGGGTCGAGCAGACGAGTGCCCCACGCAGCCTCGACCCGAAGGCTCGCGCCGACGCTGTCGACGAGCTCCCTTGCCCGGTCGAGATCCGTGTTGGACGCGACGGTGACGTCGACATGCACGCGCGTCCAGACTCGCGTGAGGTTCGAGGTGACGATGATCTGGCCGTTCGGAACCGTATGCGTCGTCCCGTCGAGATCGCGCAGCGTCGTGCGGCGCAGGCTGAAGTCCTCGACGAGGCCCTCCACGTCGGCGACGCGGATGATGTCGCCCTGGCTGTACTGATTCTCGAGCACGATGAAGATGCCGGCCAGGCCGTCCCGCACGATCGTCTGCGCGCCGAGCCCAACCGCGATGCCAAGGACACCGAGCCCGGCAACCGCCGGACCAATGTCGATGCCGAACAGCCTGAGCCCCATCAGCACCGCGACGGTCACGATCAGAGCGCCAGCGATTCGGACCACCAGGCGGCCGATCGTCTGGATGCGACGCTCCAGCTCGGCCGGTGGCAGTATGCCGTCCACCATCTCCTCGGTGCGCCCCTCGAGCAGCCGGCGCACGCTGACGCTAACGGTCGCTCGCACGACCATGAACGCCAGCAGTCCGGCCCCGGCGATCAGCGCGAGCCGCAATGCGATCGACACCGACGCGGGCAGGTTCGGCAGCTCGAGCATGGCCGGCATGGTATCAACCGGGCCGGCGGTACCGTGGACGGCGGTACAGTGGACGGCGGTACCGTGGACGGCGGCGGCAGTACTTCGGGTGCTGCGAGGCCGGGCCGTCTCGGCGCTAGGATGTTAAGCGTCGCACAACCTGGCGCACGCAGACCGACCGCATCGCAAGGGAGCAGAAGGGGATGACCTCGAATCAACGTCGACCGGGCTTCCGCCTGCCGTGGGCCTCGGAGACAGACGAGCCGACCAGGACAGCCGATGCCACGGACGCGAAGGCCAACGCTCCGATCGGGGCGCCCGACGAAGCGGCCTCGGACCGCGGCTCCGGCGAGCCGGGCGCCGAGGGGATCTCGTCGATGCATCGGGCGCCGAATGATGCCTCGCCCGGTCTCGGCGAGGACGAGCAGGCCCGGGCAGCCGCGACACAGCCCTTGGGGGCGACCACCGACTCCCCGATGCCCGCGGAGCCGCCCGCTGGATTCATGCGCGACCTGGTGGAAGCCATGCGTCGGGTGGCGGAGGAGACCCGCCAGGCGAGCCTGTCGGATCTGCGCGCCAAGGCCGAGGAGCAGGTGCGCACGCTCGAGGCCGACGCGGAGCGCCGTCGTGAGGACCTGCGGGCCCGGGCGGAGACCGATGTCGCCGGGGTTGGGGACTGGGCCGCAGCCGAGAGAGAGCGGATCAAGCAGGACGCCAATGGGCGCGTCGCTGCCCGTCGCGCCCACCTCGACCAGCGGCTTGCTGAAGAGACCGCGCGCGCGGAGGCCGCGGCCAAGATGCTCCGCGACCGGGTCGCTGAGTTCGAGCAGGAGCTCGACGCCTATCACGCCCAGCTGAGCGATATTGCCGATCCGGCCGCGTTTGCCGCCGCCGCCAAGCGCATGCCGATGCCTCCGCGCCTCGCCGGGGTTGCCGCGGAGACGTCCGCACCACCGGTCGAACCACCACCGCCGGACGAGCCGTCAATGGCGGCGAATCAATCCGTGGCTGCGCTTCAGATCCACCCGGCCGAGGAGGAGGTCCTTGCTTCCCGCCTGGCCGAGCTCGATGCCGCGCTGGATGATCCACCGAATGCCGGACCACCCGGGACGGGGTCGGCGGTCGGTGGCGTCGAGGTGGGCTCGTCCGCCGAGCCCACCTCGACCGAGATTCTCATCAAGGGACTGGGAAGCTTCGGCGCAATCACCGGCTTCCGGCAGGCACTCGCCTCGGCGGAGGGCATCGAGGGCGTGAGCCTCAGCCTGGGGCCGACCGGCGAGTTCCTCTTCCGGGCGATTCATCCGATCGGCTTCGATGTGGGTGCCGCCATCGTCAAGCTGGAGGGCGACGCGGCCACCATCGAGCAGCAGGCCGACGGCGGACTTCGGGTCACGCTCGACCGCGCGCGCTGACCCGGTTCGCGGCGAGTGCTAGACTCGTCGGCACGGCACCGACCGTGAGGAGTAGCCCTCAACCGGACGCACCAGAGAGCGGAGCCACTGGCTGGAAGCGCCGCCGCGCAACGAGAGGGTGAAGGTCGCACGCGAGCCGGACGGGTCCGCCCGATAGCGCGGAACACGAGGCGACCGCCGTGCGGCCGCGAACGAAGGTGGTACCACGACCCGTTCGTCCTTCGACGAGCGGGTTTCCTGTTGCCGAAAGAGGACGCGCAGAGATGACGACGCCGAGACGCGACTTGCCGCCGCGCTACGACGCGGCGGCGGTCGAGCCCGCCGTCTATGCCCGCTGGGAGGCGGCCGATGCATTCCGGCCGGCTGAGGAGGCACCGGGCGGGGCGGAGCGCTTCGTCATCATCCAGCCTCCGCCGAACGTGACCGGCGCGCTCCACATCGGTCATGCGCTGACCTTCATCGTCGAGGACGTCATGACGCGCTACCACCGCATGATTGGTGATGACACCCTCTGGCTGCCCGGTGTCGATCACGCCAGCATCGGGGCGCAGTTCGTTCTCGACAGGATCGTCGCCGGCGAGGGGGAGAGCCGCGTATCTCTGGGGCGTGAGCGCTACCTCGAGCGGATGCGGCGGTTCATGGACGAGACGCGCCCGGTGATCCGCGATCAGCTGCGGCGTTTCGGCTGCAGCCTCGACTGGAGCCGCGAGCGGTTCACCATGGACGACGGGTCCGCGCTCGCCGTCAGGGTCGCCTTCAAGAAGCTGTGGGACGCCGACCTCGTGTATCGCGGGGAGGCGCTGGTGAACTGGTGCCCGCGCTGCCTGACGACGATCAGCGACCTGGAGAACATCCATCGCGACGAGACGGGGACGATCTGGACGATCCGATATCACCTCGAGCGCGCCGACGGCACGCCGGATCCCGAGGCGTGGATCAGCGTTGCCACCACGAGACCTGAGACGCTGCTTGGCGACACGGCGGTCGCGGTGCATCCGGACGATGGCCGGTATCGCGAGCTCGTCGGGCGCCACGCCATCCTGCCCTTCCTCGGAAGCCGACTGCCGATCGTGGCCGACGAGCACGTCGAGCGCGCCTTCGGCACCGGGGCGGTCAAGGTCACCCCGGCTCATGACCCTGACGACTACGAGCTCGCGAAGCGCCATGGGCTTCCGTCGATCAACGTGCTCGACGAGGCGGCGCGCATCAACGACGCCGGCGGCGATTTCTCCGGCCGCGACCGGTACGAGGCGCGGGAGGCGATTCTCGACCGGCTTCGTGATATGGGCGACCTCGAGGCGGAGCGTCCGCACCAGATGGTGGTCGGCCACTGCGAGCGCTGCGGGACGGTGGTGGAGCCGCGCCTGAGCGTCCAATGGTTCGTGCGCGTCAAGCCGCTCGCGGAGCGGGCGCTCGCATCGGTCCGTGAAGGACGGACGAAGATCCTTCCGGCGCACTACGAGAAGGTGTACGCGCACTGGATGGAGAACATTCACGACTGGGCCGTGGGCCGACAGCTGTGGTGGGGGCATCGCATCCCCGCGTGGTTCTGCCCGGATGGTCACGTCACCGTGACCGATGCCGATGGCCCGGACGCCTGCGCCGATTGCGCCCGTCCTGCCGCCCACCTGATTCAGGAGACCGACATCTTCGACACCTGGTTCAGCTCTGGTCTGTGGCCGTTCAGCACGCTCGGCTGGCCCGACGACACGCCCGACATGGCACGCTTCTACCCGACCTCGGTGATGGAGACGGGATACGACATCCTCTTCTTCTGGGTGGCGCGGATGATGATGCTCGGCCTGTTCTGCACCGATGCCGAGCCGTTTCACACGGTCTACCTGCACGGGATGATTCGCGCCGAGGGCGGCGTGAAGATGAGCAAGACGAAGGGCAACAGCATCGATCCGCTCGGTCTGGTCGACGAGATCGGCGCCGATGCGCTGCGCTTCGCCCTCGTCAGCGGCTCGTCCCCCGGGAGTGACATGCGCTTGACGGCCGCCAAGCTCGACGGTGGCCGCAACTTCACCAACAAGCTGTGGAATGCAGCTCGGTTCGTGCTGGCGAACCGACCCGAGGAGGGCACCGGGCCGGCGGCGAGCGACGCGCAGCCGTCCCTGGCGGTTCGCTGGATTCGTTCGCGCCTGGCCGATGCAACGGAGCGGGCGACCCGTCAGCTCGACGCGCTCGACCTCGGAGGGTATGCGGCCACCGTGTACGAGCTGGCGTGGAGCGACTACTGCGATTGGTTTCTCGAGATGGCCAAGGTGGACCTCCGGCGCGAGGGCGTCAGCGACCAGGAGCGCGGGGTGACCTGGTCGGCCGCCGCCGAGGCTCTCGCCACAATGCTGCGCCTGCTCCACCCGCTCATGCCGTTCGTGACGGAGGAGGTCTGGCAAGCCGTGGGTGAGGCCGATCCGAAGTCAACCGGCCGCGAGCCACTGCTGATCAGCTCGGCGTGGCCCACCAGCACCGACCGCGACGCGGAGGCGGAGACCGCGTTCTACGATCTTTCCACGCTGGTCCGAGGGGTGCGCAACCTTCGCACCGAGGCGGCCACGCCGGCGGGCAGCTGGGTCCCGCTTGTCGTCCAGAGCGCCGACGCCGCTTCGACTGATGCGCTCGAATCGAGCGCGGCCTATCTCGAAATGCTGGCTCGGGTCCGGCCGATCGAGGTGCGGGCAGCCGGCGACGAACGGCCCGCTTTGGTGGCGGCCAGCCCGCTCGGGGCCGCGTGGCTTGGCGTGGATGCGGGCGCCGCCCAGACCGTTGGTGAGCGCCGCAGGGCGCAGCTGGGAGAGCTCGAGCGGAACATCGAGCGGGTCCGCGCTCTCCTCGAGAACCCCTCGTTCGTCGCAAAGGCACCCGGGTCCGTGGTGGCGCGCGAGCGCCAGCGCCTGCTGGACCTCGAACAGGAGCGCCGGCAGCTGAGCGACTGAGCCGATTAGGCCATGGCGGTCGGGGCGGGGGTGACTGGTAGAATCGGCGGCGCTGCCAGCCAGAAAGGGGCCAGCCACCCGATGTCCTTCCTCAAGCGCAAGAAGCAGGCGCCCGCGCCACCACCACCACCACCACCCTCCCCGGCGCACGAGGAGGTGACCGCGCAGGAGTACCTGCTGCGCCTCGCCTACGTCGCGCGGAGCAGCGATGGCCTGCGGCTGCGGGCCGATCCGACGGTGGCCATGGCGATCCCGGGCATCCTGGAGCCGTTCAGCCAGACGCCGGTCGAGTCGATCGAGCCGCTGCCGCTGGAGTACTCCGGCGCATCGCCGGCCATCGAGCGATTCAATGAGATGCAGCAGTGGGTCCTCGCTCGGCGCGAGGTGAGCCCGATCGGTCGGCACGGGCTCTATGTCCTCGAGCTGACCGACGCGCTGGACATGACCGTCGACACCTTCTACTGCGGCCTGCTGCACGGCGATCCGGACACGAGCGGCTACCCCGAGTACAACGCCATCGTCGGCGGCCTCGCCTCGCACTGGGACGAGCTGTCCGGCGAGCTCATCGTGCGCGCCGTGATCGGCTGGGGCGGCAAGGGACAGCGCGGGGACACGGAGCGCATCGGCCAGAAGCTTCTCAGCTCCCTCTACCAGCAGGTGGTCGCCTCCGGATACAGCCTCGGCCAGGCTGAGCAGGCTCGGCTGCCCTCGATGGGCGGAGGGTCCGGCCTGACGTGCGCGCATTGCGGGTACGAGGCCGGCAGCGCGACCGCCTTCTACTGCCCGAAGTGCGGGATGCGCATGGTCCGGGGCAGCTAGCCCGGATTTCGGTACTTTCGGGCCGAGTCTCGCGTGCCCGAGTCCCATTGCCGCTGCCCTTGCCGCCGCGGAGACTGGTGCAGTCCGTGATGGACCCCCACGAACCCCACCGCGTAAGGAAGGGCAATGGAGCGACCAACCGTCCTGCTCGCCGTCGAAGGCGAAGCCGACTCTTATCTCGAGGCGCTGGAGCGCGCCGGATTCGCCCCGACCCGGGCGACCGACGCCACCGTGCCGGCCGGGTCGTTCGACCTTGCGGTCATCGACTGCGATCTCGGGGGCGAGGTCGCGGCAGCCGTCCACACATCCCTCGAGGAGCGTGGCAACATCCATGTGCTCCTCATCCTGGGCGCCGGCATGGAGGTCCCACCCGGCCTCGGTGCCAAGGCCGACGAGCTTGCGCTCAAGCCGTTGCCGCCCGACGCGCTCGTGTATCGGCTGCAGGCGCTGCTCATCCGCAGCGGCCGCCACCTTCCGACTGAGTCCGGGGCCTGGGCGTCCGAGGGAGGCCTTTCGACCGCGCCGATCGCCGGCGAGGGACATGCCGTCAGCATCTTCGCGCCGAAGGGCGGCGTCGGAAAGACGACGATCGCCGTGAACGTGGCGGTTGCCCTGCGCCAGCAGACGCGCTCCGAGGTCCTCCTGCTCGACGCCGACGTCGGCGTCGGCAACGTCACGTCCGTGCTCGACGTCCCGTATCGGCTCGGCCTGGCGGACCTCGCCGACAGCCCGCCCGCGGACTGGACCGATACGGCTTTCGACCAGTGTGTCAGCACGCATGCCGCCAGCGGCGTCCGGGTGCTCACGTGGGGAAGCGACCCGGCCCAGTCAGAGCGCGTCACCGTCGATCTGCTGCTCGCCGCACTGCGATGGGCGCGCAACCACCATTCGTACGTGATCATCGACAACCATCCCGGATACGACGACCGCACCATGGCCATGCTCGCCGTGGCCAACGAGATCTTCCTCGTGGTCACCCCCGAGGTCGGTGCCCTGCGCAACAGCTCTCAGTTCCTGGACCTGGCGCGTGGCCTCGGCCTCGGCAACGTCATCCGGGTCATCGTCAATCGTGCGAACCACGGGATCCGGGTGGAGGACATGGCATCGTCGCTCGGTCTGCCCGTCGCGGCCACGATCGTCAGCAACGGACCAAAGGCGGTCATCGCCTCGAACGAGGGCCACCCGCTGGTGACCAAGTTCCCGAAGGAGAAGATTTCCGACGACCTGCACAGCGTCGCACGGCTCATCTCCGCGCCGGACACCGTCACGGCTCCCGTAGGGACCGCCGCGTCGATGCGACGTCGATGGGCTCGCTTCGGCACCCGAGCCTCGCAGGCCTGACCGCTCCGAACTTCATCGCCTCGGCAGGCCGCCGAGCGAGCGAGCCCGCCCATCCGGCGACCGCTTCGGCCGTCGTACGCATTGCGCGGACCAGCGGCCTTTGCCATGATGCGCGCGCTGTGCCGACGTATGACTACCAATGCCGCGCCTGTGGCACCGTGACCGAGGTGATCCACTCGATGCTCGTTGACGGGCCATCCGTCTGCGAACTGTGCGGTGGCAAATTACGACGAGTGCTCTACCCCACGGGGATCATCTTCAAGGGCTCTGGCTTCTATCGGAACGATTCGCGCGCCGGCAGCTCCGGTTCCGAAGGCGCAGCCAGTGCGGGCGGCGCGACCGACAGGGACGGTGGATCAGACAAGAGCGCTGGATCCGACAACAACAGGGAATCCACCACGAACGGCGGATCGGACACGGGCAAGAAGTCTGGCTCGGCGACGCCGCAGGGCGGCTCGTCCGACGCAACGAGAGCCTCGACCGACGGGAGCTCCGGCTAGGCCGACTGGGCCTGCCGCGTTCCGCAGCGGCGGCAGAAGCGCGCGTTGGCGGAGAGCGATAGCCCGCATTGCCCGCAACTCTGCACGCCGACCTGGCTGCCGGCCTGCGACACCTCGCGAGCCGATGCCTCCCAGAAGGATCCGCGTAGTGCCGCCTGGCGCGCAAGATCGGCCTGCGTGACCGCCGCACCTCGGGACCGATACGGCTGTGGCCCAGACCGGTCCGGAGCCACCGGCCCCTCACCGGGATCGCCGAGTCCGAGCCGGTCGAGCTGGGCCCGGCGCGCTGCCAGCTCCGGGCTCTGCGTGACGGCCGCTGCTCGATCGTCCGCGGACGGCGGCGCGGCAGTCGGACGGGCGGGGAAGCGCAGGATGGTGTCGGCGATCGGTGCCAGGCGCGGTCGGCGTTCCGCCACCGGCTCCGGCTCGACTTCAGCCTCGACCTCGGCCGCCACCGGCTCCGGCTCGACTTCGACCTCGGCCGCCACCGGCTCCGGCTCGACTTCGACCTCGGCCGCCACCGGCTCCGGCTCGACTTCGACCTCGGCCGCCACCGGCTCC
>Ga0136613_10000409_pt1 | contig 19669 bp, 16 predicted proteins | sample AntDrymUQ2722106_2_FD_106649 | JGI IMG/M metagenome (GOLD analysis project Ga0136613, IMG submission 106649) | Polar desert sand microbial communities from Dry Valleys, Antarctica - metaG UQ272 (21.06) | ecosystem: Environmental > Terrestrial > Soil > Desert | place: Antarctica: Dry Valley... | reverse complement strand
GGGCTTGCATCTGTTCAACCCATCGAACCTGGGCCTGGTCGTCGCCTTTCTCGTTCTGGGCTCGAGCGTCATCGAACCGCTCGACTTCCGGTGGGCCCCGTTTCACCCCGGAATGGTGGCGGCCTACCTGATCATCTTGATCGGCGGGCTCTTGATCACAGCCCGTCTCAAGCTGTTGGCGATGGCCGCGACTTTCTGGCTCTCGCTCGCCACCGGCCTCGCCATCCTCACCGCTTCGGGGCATTGCATCACCGCCGCCTGGTCGTTGCGCCCGGTGTGCGGTTTCGACTTCTGGCGGGTGGTGATGACCTCGCCGGAGCTGCTGATCTTCCTCTTCTTCATGATCACCGACCCCAAGACGATCCCCACCGGCCGATCCCCCCGGATCCTGTTCTCGGTCCTGCTCGGAATCGCCTGCACCCTCTTGATGGCTTCGCCTGGCACTGAATTCGGAGCGAAAGTTGGCTTGCTTGCAGGACTGGTCCTGCTCACCCCGCTGCGATTTGTCATTGATCGCTTCTTCGCCCGCCAATCGATTATGTTCGACTCTGTCCGCCGGGCCTTCCTTGGCGGGTTAGCAACCGGGGCGACCGTGGTAGTACTCGCCGTCGGCATCGTTGTGGCGGGGATTCCGGCCCGCGAGCCGGCGTTCGCAAGCTCGTTTGCCGCGCCGGCGGTGAACGTGAAGGTCGATGCCGACTCGCTACCGAACGTGACGGTGGGTCCCGAAGTGGCGGCGCTCAATTCCGATGCCGCCTCCGAGCCCGAACAAGTGGCGATCGACTTGGCCGAAGCGCTGCTCGTCGAGAACGAGGCAATGCGCAACGCCGACACGAGCCTTCTCCGCTCCGTCTCCGAAGGCGCTCGTCTCCTGGCGATGGAGCGTTCGATCGAAGCTGCCGCCGTCGCCGGGCGGCCAGTAGTCACGGAGTACAGCTTCGACACCCTCCAACTTGACGTCGTCTTCACCAACGGGACCCAAGGCGGCGCAAGCCTGGCGATGGAAGCCGCAGGAAGCGTGACCAAGATCGAATACGACACGGCCGGGGCCGAGCTCGTGCGATCCCAGGCTCCCTTCGCTTCGGTTTTCGTGCTGAGTCCCGGCAGCGGCGACCGGTGGCTTATCGCCGCGGAGATCGACCTCAGCTAGCCCGTCATCACCATCACCTGCTCGGGACTGAGTAGGAACGGCGGCAGATACGCGGGGATGTTGGATAACGGCAGCACGTCGTCGTGAACGTCGATTCCGAGCACGACGCGCATGAAGTCGCGCCGGGCTTCGATCCGCCTCCACGAATCGGGAAACTCCTCTGCCCATCGTCGTCGCAGGTCCTCATCGGCGAGGATGATGCCGTCTTCGATGTTGGTGGTGAAGTACTCAGTGCCGGTCGCAGGGATGATGTCCACTTGCATTGCCATCCCCGATTGCAGGGCAACCGGTGACTCTGGCCAAACCGGCGAGTTGACCCATTCGTCGAGGTGGAGCTGATGGCCGGGGTTGAGAAAGATCCCAAAGAACGGATCACCCAAGCGGCGGTCGATGATCTCCTGGAGAGCTCCACCGGTCTGCCCGACAAAAAGCGCCTCATACCACTCGACGACTGCTTCGAAGTAAGGGGCGACGAGCCGGTCGACGTAGTCGGCGATCTCTACGGGAAGCTCTTCGGCCCTCTCGACCACAAAGCCCGCCCTGCAGTTCAAAGCGCCCCAGACTCCGAAAGCCACGGTGAGGGGATCACCGCGCTCGATCGTTCGGTCTGAAGGGCTCAGCAAGCCGAGTGAGGCGCGCGGCCCGGCGGTCAGCATCAAATGACAGGACAGTGGCATGCCGTTCCACTCGAGCAAGCGGACTGCCTGTTGTTCGGTGAGCTTGGGTTCCAATCCGAAAAGCAGCCGGCGAACTCCGCTCGATGTTGCACACGAGGCATATTCGAAGATCACCAGCTGTTCGAGTTCGTTGATCACTCGCAACCCGGCGCCCGGATCGATCAGCAAATCCGTCGCATTCTCGATGTCGCCGTTGGTCAAACCCCGGATCGCGTCGGCTACATAGGACGGGATGTCGGTCAGCGCGCGGTCAGCGAAGGACTTCCAGCCGACGACTCCGACCCGCATGCCGGGGCCGATGCCTTCGTCGGCGAGGATCGCGGTCAGGGACCGCGATTTGTCGCGGGGCTGGCTCGGCAGGCTGAACTCCTGGAAGCGTTGCCGGCGCATCCGAAGCGGCGCCGCCCCCGCCATCCCCCAACACTCGTTGCCAACCAGGATCGTTGGCTCCGGGTCCTTGCCAACCACGAGCAACGCCTCCTCGAAGCGAGGATCGAACCCGGAGAGATACGACAGGTTGGCGCTGTGCTCGCGATCTCCGTAGACGACCACCGCGTCGTAGTCGCGCGACCCCGCCAGTTCGCGGAGCCGATCGATGCGCGCCTGATACAGATGAGCTGGAAGTTCGGGCATGCGAGTGGGCATGCCGAAATCCGGCAGCTCAACCCGTGCCAGCTTGGCTTTGGCCATGCCTAGCGATCAACCATTAGCGGGCGACCGTCACGAATTGGTTGGCGCCAACATTCGTCCACGGACCAACCTCGCCGTCGGGCCAGGTGACCCTCACTTCCGCCGAGCTTGCATCGCCTAGCCCGAAATGGACCCAACCCAGGATGCCGCCGGCGTGCCCGCCGCCAACCGTCAACTCACGTTGTTGGACATGGCGACCGATCCTCACTTCGATCCATGCCCCGATCGCGTCACGGTTGGGGGCCGGCTGCTGCAAGCGCAACGCCACCCAATTCCCCATCGACTCCGCGCCCGTGTTTCTCCACACGGCCACGTTCTCTCGGCGGACCACCACTACCAAATCGAGCAGGCCGTCCAGGTTGAGATCAGCCACCGCGGCTCCCCGGCTCCGTCCGAAATCGACGATTCCTGCTTCGGCGGCGCTCTCGGTGAAGGTTCCGTCCGGGTTCTGCAAAAGCAGGTTGTTCGGATCTTCGGCCGCATAGTCCGCCATGGCCTCCACGTTTCCCTTGGAAACAAACAGATCAACCAGCCCGTCATTGTTCACGTCGTCGAACTGGGGATGCCAGGCGGTCGAGGGCAGGTTGACATCGCCGGCAAATGGACGATGGGCGGTGGCGCCAAGCTCGAAGGCGATGTCTTCGTAGTTGGGCGAGCTCGGCCCTGCGGCCAAAGTCTGCAGCTTGTTGTCGCTTTGGCTGGTGAGGTAAACCTCGGGCAGCCCATCACCGGTTAGGTCATAGCTGGCGATGCCCATCCCCCAGATCCGCATGGGTTGCCAGCCTTCGTCGTGCGTGTAGAGGCGGGCGGGCTCATTAGCTTCGACTCGCCAGAGCTGTTCCTCGCCATCGCTGTAGTAGTGACGGTCGTTGGTCATCCGCAGGTCGCGCCGCCCAGATCGGTCCCAATCGCTGAAAAGGATCGACAAAGTGCACCAGCCAGGAGTGAGTATCTCGGGTGCCCCATAGCTCGCGCCAACCGGTCGAAGAAGCTGATGATCCGAGCAGCGGGTCCGGTCGTCGAGGTCCACGTAGTTGCCAAAAGCCAGACTGGGCATCGAAGCGCCGGCCTCCCACTTGGCGCTGAAAGCCACCGTCCAGTCCTCGCCGCCGTCGATCCCCCACAAACTGTTCGCAGGCTCGAACCGGCAGCTGCCGAGCCCGCGCAACATCACGTTCTCCCCCGCCCGCAGAACCGCCAAATCGACCAAGCCGTCGCTGTCGACATCAATTGGATAGGCGCCGGTCACGCCCTCGAGCTCGGCCTCCGGCGCTGCAACACGCTCAAAGCGAAGGCCCCCCCCGGTTGGGCTCTCGTTCCTATAAACCGCGCCCGGATTCACGCCCCCAGCAAGGAAAAGGTCGGGTTTCTGATTTCCATCGCAATCAAAGACCGCTACGCCCCCGCCGACAAAGTACTGAAACTCCCCGTCGTAGGAGTGCTCGATACCGGCGGTCTCCCGCACAAAGCGTGGTGGTCCGTAGGCGAGCTCGGGCAACCCCGAGTCGAAATAGCGGACCAAGCCAAACGCCACTCCTCCGGCCAGAACGACCCCCGTCACCAGCCCCAGCACTAACGCCGCTACGGTCCGTCGCGGCATGATCTCACCTGCTCCGGAAACCAAGCGCCGGAACAATGCCCCAAGGAGGCGCTGATCTGAAGAAAGTCGCCTGGGGAGTGTTGGGCACCGCGAGCATCGCCCGTCGCAAAGTGATCCCGGCCATCCAGCGTTCCGATTTCGGTCGGGTCGTCGCCATCGCCTCTCGTTCGAAAGACATCGCCAGCGAAGTCGCCGACGAGCTCGAGATCGACCGGCCCCACGGCTCCTACCAAGAGCTCCTCTCCGATCCGGACGTAGAAGCGGTCTATATCCCGCTGCCCAATCATCTCCATGCGAAATGGACCTTGGCCGCCGCCGACGCGGGCAAGCATGTCTTGTGCGAAAAGCCGCTGGCCACGAGCGGCGCCGAGGCACAGACGATGATCGCCGCCTCCAAAAAAGCCGGCATCAAACTTATGGAGGCGTTCATGTATCGCCTTCATCCGCTTTGGGTGGAAACCCTCCGCCTGGTTCGACAAGGAACCATCGGTGAGCTCCGGGCGGTCCAGTCGTTCTTCTCGTATCGGAATCTCGATCCCGACAACATACGCAACATCGCCGACTTCGGCGGCGGCGCGCTCCTTGACATCGGTTGCTATCCGGTAAACGTGGCGCGGATGCTTTTTGACGCCGAGCCGACCGCGGTGAAGTCGGCCATCCGCCGAGATCCATCGTTTCACACCGATACCTTGACCTCGGTGCTTCTCGATTTCGAGGTTGGCCATGCGACCTTCACCTGCTCAACGCAGCTCGAAGACGATCAACGCGTCCACATCCACGGAACCGAGGGAAGGCTCACAATCGAAATCCCTTTCAACATTCCCCCGGATCGTCCAACCCGAATCCTTCACTTCGCCGGCGGCCAGCCGCCAACCGACCCCGGACTATCCATCTACGAGATTCCAGCCGCCGATCAATATCAAATTCAAGCCGATGCCTTCGCCAAGGCGGTGCGCGAGGACACCGAGGTTCCGACCCCTCCAACAGACGCGGTGGCCAACCTGGAGGTGCTCGAACGCATATTCGCCGACGGAAGGTAACCGCTTTCACGGCTGGCCTCAACCGGTATCGGTATGCTCACGGGCGCTGGGGATCCAACCCCCAAAAGGAGAGAAAAAATGAATCGACGATTACTGGCGTTATTGGCTGTTCTGGTAATGCTCCTCGCCGCCTGTGGGGACGGAGGTGCGGCCACAACCGCCGATGACACGCCGGCAACGACCGGTGGGACCGACACCACCGGGGCGACCGACACCACCGGGGCGACCGACACCACCGGGGCGACGGACACTACGGGTGCCACCGATGACGAGTTCATTGTCGGCGTCTCGTGGAACAACTACAACGAAGAGCGCTGGGCCAAGTCCGACGAGCCGGCCATCGTCGCTGCGTTAGAGGCAGGTGGCGCCAGCTATATCAACGCCGATGCGGGTTCGTCAGCCGAGCAGCAACTTGCTGACGTCGAGAACCTGATTGTTCAGGGAGCCGATGTGTTGATCATCCTCGCCCAGGACGGCGAAGCGATCCTGCCCGCGGTGGCGAGCGCGCTCGAACAGGGAATCCCTGTCATCGCCTATGACCGTCTGATCGAAGATCCGGGCGCCCTTTACATCACTTTCGACAATGTCGGAGTGGGTCGCCTCCAGGCCGAGGTCATCTTCGGCCTGGTTCCAGAGGGCAACTACGCGATCATCAAAGGCAACTCGGCCGACGCCAATGCCGACTTTCTTCGGGCTGGGTACGAAGAAGTGATCGGTGAGGCGGCTGCCTCCGGCGCCATCAACATCGCCTGCGAGACCTACACCGACAACTGGGATCCGGCAGTTGCGCAAACCAACATGGAACAGTGCCTGACCCAGGAGAACAACGCAATTGACGCGGTGCTCTCGGAGAACGATGGCATGGCCGGTGGAGTGGTATCCGCCCTCGAAGCGCAGGGTCTGGCTGGGACTGTTCCGGTTTCAGGTCAAGACGGCGATCTCGCCGCACTCAACCGGGTTGCACTCGGCACCCAGTCGGTATCGGTTTGGAAAGACGCACGCGAGCTCGGCCGTGCTGCCGGTGAGGCCGCCGTCGCCCTGGCGCAGGGTGCTGCCATAGGAGACGTCGCCGGCGTCGTTCAGTTCGACTCGCCCGGTGGAAACTCGATGACCTCGATCTTGCTCACGCCGATCGCCATCACCCAGGACAACCTTGATGTGGTGGTCGACGCCGAGTGGATCACGGTCGAGGAACTCTGCCAGGGAGTTGAGGCCGGAAGCGTTGAGGTCTGCGCGTAGCAATCAACAATGGATGTGGCGCCCAAATGGGCGCCACATCTCCGACTTGAAAAAGGTGACAGTTGACTGACGTGGTCACAGCGCCTCAGGAGACGGCGCTTCCTCCCAAGCGTTCGGTTGGCTCGCTCCTCGGGGCCATGGAAATTGACACTCGCCTATTGGGAATGGTGGGTGCCCTGGTCGTGATTTGGATCGGCTTTCACATCCTGTCGGGCGGCACTTTTCTCACCCCTCGCAACCTTTGGAACTTGTCGGTGCAAACCGCGGCCGTTGCGATCATGGCCACGGGGATGGTCCTGATCATCGTCACCCGCAACATCGACCTCTCGGTCGGCTCGATGTTGGGGGTGGTCGGGATGTCGATGGCCTTGTTGCAAGCCGAGATCCTCCCCGGAATCCTCGGCTTTGATCATCCCCTCACCTGGATCATCACCCTTATCGCCGGGCTCTTGCTCGGAGCGCTGCTGGGCGCATTTCACGGCTTCATCATCGCCTATGTCGGTGTGCCCTCTTTCATCGTGACCCTGGGAGGGCTCCTCGTCTGGCGCGGCGCCGCGTGGGCCCTAGCCAGCGGCCGCACGATCGCTCCGATGGACTCGACTTTCCAACTGCTTGGCGGTGGCTCGCGGGGGAGGATCGGCGGCCCTGCCAGCTGGACAATTGGCGTGATCGCCTGCCTGGGCATCCTCTTTTTCCTGTTGGCCGGTCGCAGACAGCGCCGCAAGTTCGGATTCGGCCTGCGGCCAGTTTGGGCCGAGGCAACCCTCGCCATCATCGGATGCGTCGTCGTGCTCGGAGCGGTGGCGGTCATCAACAGTTATCCGATGCCAGAGGCCCTGGCCGAGCAATACGCGGCCGAGCGCGGGATCGAAGTGCCGCCAGGCGGGATCGCGCTTGGGATCGCCAACCCGGTGTTGATCGCAATCGTGGTGGCGTTGACGATGACGTTCCTCGCCACGAGGCGCCGCTTCGGCCGTTATGTGTTTGCCATCGGCGGGAATCCCGAGGCTGCCAATTTGGGAGGGATCAAAACCAAGCGCACGATCTTGATGACGTTTGCGCTGATGGGTTTCCTGGTGGCAATCGGCGCCGCTGTCACCACCGCCCGCCTCAACGCCGGCACCAGCGGCTTGGGGACATTGGCCGAACTCTATGTCATCGCCGCCGCAGTGATCGGTGGCACCTCGTTGAGCGGCGGAGTTGGGACCATTTCGGGCGCCGCCCTGGGGGCTTTGGTGATGCAATCTCTCCAATCGGGCATGGTTCTGGTGGGAGTCGACGCGCCTCTGCAAGACATCGTCGTCGGCATCGTCTTGGTGATTGCCGTAGCTATCGACACGCTTTACCGGAGGAGAGTGGCTAAATGACCGTCGAGACGGGCTCGCCCATGGTCGAAATGCGCGATATCCGGGTGTCCTTCGGCGGGGTGCACGCCGTCGACGGAGTCTCGATTGACCTTCACCCCGGCGAAGTCGTGGCGCTGGTTGGCGGCAACGGCGCCGGCAAGTCGACTTTGATCAAGACCCTATCGGGCGCCCATCCCGCCAATTCCGGTCAGATCTTCCTAGACGGCCGCCCGGTCACCATCCATAACCCGATCGAGGCCAAGAACCTTGGAATCGAGACGATCTACCAAACGTTGGCGCTCGCGGACAACATCGACGCTCCCGGGAACGTTTTCCTCGGACGGGAGCTGCGGACTCGGCTCGGCTCACTCGATGATTCGGCCATGGAAAGCGCTACCCGCAAGGTGATGGGCCGGCTCAACCCCCGCTTCCTCAATTTCAAGAAGGCGGTGGGGTGGCTCTCCGGAGGCCAACGGCAGTCGGTGGCGATTGCCAGAGCCGTCCACTTCAACGCCCGGGTTTTGATCATGGACGAGCCGACCGCCGCCCTCGGCCCGGCCGAAACCGCCCAGGTCGGTTCATTGATCCGCCAGCTCAAAGAAGAAGGGCTCGGGATCTTTCTCATCAGCCACGACATCCACGACGTCTTCGATTTGGCAGATCGGATCAGCGTGATGCTCACCGGCAAACTCGTAGGCACGGTCAAGAAGGAAGAAGTCACCAAAGACGAGGTGTTGGGGATGATCATCATGGGCAAGCTCCCCGGTGAGGTCACCCAGGCCGAGCTCGCCGGCCTCCACGGCTGACATGGCGGTCAGTCTCGAAGGCAAGGTCGCGCTCATCACCGGTGCCAGCCGCGGAATTGGCGCCGCCATCGCCCATCGCCTGAGCCGCGCGCAGGTACAGCTCGCTCTCGGTTCGCGCAGCGGAGACGCCCTCGGCATCGCCGGCGCCGTCGCTCAGCCAACTGACGTTCGCGACCAGGGCTCGCTCGACGCCCTCGTCCACGCAACGATCAAACGCTTTGGCCGGCTCGACATCCTTATTGCCAACGCCGGAGTCGGGTCCTACGGCCCGTTCCTAGATCTGCCCCCCGACGAGCTCGAGCAAATGATCGACGTCAACATCAAGGGCACGATTTACGCCATCCGGTCCGCCTTGCCGCACCTGCTCAAGAGTGGCGAAGCCGACATCGTCGCCATCGCCAGCGAGGCCGGACGACGCGGGCTGCCTTACGAAGCCGTTTACTGCGCGTCCAAGTTCGCCCAGATCGGTCTCATTCGTTCCCTCGACCACGAACTCCGCGAGCAGGGGGTTCGCTGTACGAACGTCGCCCCCGGCGGCGTCGCCACCGACTTTGCGATGGGCACCGGCCGCACCCCAGACATGCCGGCGTTGAAAGGGATGATGAATGCCGACGATGTGGCTGAAACGGTGATCTTTGTCCTCACCCGGCCCCGCAACCATCGCATCCTCGAGGTGGCGCTGCGACCGGTGACCGAGACGTCGTGGGGTTAGACGGCGACGACCCGCTGGCGGGCCGTCTCGATCCCGTCGCATTCGGTTAGCGACCACAGCTCGCGGTGCGACACCCGCTCGCCCGGCCCCAGCCGAATCAACGCCCCCAGGCTTTCGAGCTCACAAAAATGCCGCTCCACGAAAATCTGGCCCACGGCTCCCCGGTCGGCGTAAGGCCGATTGACGGCCAGGGCGATCTCCTTGAGAAAGAGCCAGCCATCTAGCAAGTAGCCGAGACGACCGGGGTTGGGGCCGACTCCGATCTTGAACGCTGGACCCGGTTGCGCGGCCACCGTGAGCGAACTCTGATCCATCACGAGCCGCGGATCTGAAAGGTCGGTGTATGGCCACACCGTCAAACTCCGATCGCCTTGGACATTGCTTTCGGACCGACCCAACGGCATCAAGGCGAACCCTCCCATGCGGAACTGGGTGATCGCCCAGGGAGCGAGCTCGCGAGCTTCCGGTTCGTGGTTGGTGAGGGTGTGGTCGACCACCAGGCTCGATCCCTCGGCAGTGACGACGAGCCGTTTGCTTAGGCCGGCGCGATCGACCGGCCCCGTAAGGGTGACCAAACCCCGGCCGTAAGACACCTCGCACTCTTCGTCGTCCGGGGCGTAGGTGACCGCGGGCAGCTCGGGGGCGGCCCAAAGCCGGTGACCGCCTCGGAACCGATAAACACCCGACTCGGGATGTTCGAGGACGACGTCGTCATCCAAAGTGGCGAAGAGGTCGGGACTTTCCTTTCGCCGAAAACCGAGAATCCGCGGACCGAACGAATCGGGAATAGAGACAATGTAGGAACCCACCTCGACCTCGAAGGTCCGGGATCCGGCGGAGTAGCTCAGGTGCGGGAAAACCAGATCGAGCGATTGACTCGGTTCTCCAAGAGCTCCTGGTGTCCAGAAACGGGATTGGGGTCGACGTCGCCCGCCATAGCTCTCGCAGCTAACGAGTCGAGGCTTTCACTTCCATCGACAATTCCCTGGCCGAGGGCTTCCGACCAGCCGGCATAGCGCTCGTTCACGGCTTTCGACAGGTCTCCGCTCTCCACCAGGTCGGCGGCGGCAAGCAACGCCTGCGCCAGCGTGTCCATGCCTCCGATGTGTCCGTGGAAAAGATCAAGGCGATCCATCGACTGTCTTCGCAGCTTGGAGTCGAAGTTGAAACCGCCGGTGGTGAAACCGCCGCTCTTGAGAATCTCGTACATGGCGAGCGTGAGCTCGTCGACCGAATTGGGGAATTGATCGGTGTCCCAGCCGTTCTGGTAGTCCCCGCGGTTGGCATCGACCGATCCGAAGATGCCGTGCGCCACCGAGTAGGCGACCTCGTGGTGGAAGCTGTGACCGGCGAGGGTGGCGTGGTTGGCCTCGATGTTCACCCGGTACTGGTCCGTGAGATCAAAGCGTTGCAAAAAACCATGGACGGACTGGCAGTCGTAGTCGTATTGGTGCTTCGTCGGCTCAGCCGGCTTGGGCTCGAGGAGCAGGGCGCCTTCGAAACCGATTTTGCGCTTGTGCTCGACGACGAGGGTCAGGAAGCGGGCGAGTTGCTCGCCTTCCCTCTTGAGATCCGTATTGAGCAGCGACTCGTATCCCTCCCGTCCTCCCCAAAGGACATAGTTGACGCCAGCCAACCGCTGCGTCGCCTCGAGCGCGTGCTTCACCTGTCCGGCCGCATACGCGAAAACGTCCGGGTCGGGATTCGTCGCGGCCCCGGCGGCGTAACGGGGATGGGAGAACAGGTTGGCGGTTCCCCACAAGAGCCGAACCCCGGTCTCGGCCATCTTCTTCTCGGCGTAGTCGACCATCGTTTCTAGGTTGCGCGCCGACTCGGCGAACGAGTTACCGGGCGGGGCGATATCGACATCGTGGAAACAGAAGAACGGGATGCCAAGCTTCTGAAAAAACTCGAAAGCCGCATCCATCTTCTGATGGGCGGCCGCTAGCGGGTCGGCTCCGGGGTCGAGCCAGGGTCGGTCGAAGGTTCCCGCCCCAAAGATGTCGCTGCCAGCCCAGTTGAAGGAGTGCCAGTAGCAGACCGCCATCCGCAGGTGATCTTCCATGGTCTTGCCAAGGACGGTTCGATCGGGCCGGTAGACCCGAAAGGCGAGGTCGCGAGAATTTGGCCCGCCATAACCGATCGGTTCGGCGACATCCGAGAAAAAGTCAGCCATCGGCGGCCAGATTACGCAACCAACGCTCCACCGAGGACGCCGCATCGGGTATGTCAATTCGGATATGGTGGCAGCTACCTAGTGGGATGACCCCTGTCCCAATTCACGAAAAAACGGAGGAATCAAATATGGATCGATTCAGCAAGTGGCTGGTGCTGCTTGCGGTTCTGGCGCTGGCGATCGCTGCCTGCGGCGGCGGAGGGGCTAGCGACGGTACCGGCACCACCGCCGACCCGGGAGGTACCGGGACAACGACTGATGGAGGCACCGGCGGCAGTGTCGAGTTCGACCTCTTTGGCGGGCCGACTGGCGCCGAGGGCGACGCGATCGACGGGTTCCTGGCCGCTTATAATGGGGCTACAGGATCGAACATCACCTACACAGGTGTGTCGGAGTTCGAACAGCAGCTTCGTATCCAAGTCGACGGAGGCGATCCCCCGGCGGTGGCTTTCACGCCCCAACCGGCGTCGATTTGCTCTTTCGCCGATGAAGGGGCTTTGGTTTCATTAGAGGAGATGGGCTTTGACATCGCCGCGATGGAGGAGAACCACTCCGCCTACTGGATGAACCTAGGCCTGTGCGACGACGGCAACCACTACGGAATTCCGTGGTTCCCGAACTACAAGTCGATCGTCTTCTATCACATGCCGACCTTCGAGGCTAACGGCTACGAGATCCCCGAGACCTATGAGGACTTGGTGGCTCTCTCCAGCCAGATGGTGGCCGATGGTCAAACCCCGTGGTGCTTCGGCTTCGAGAGTGGCGACGCCACCGGTTGGCCGGGCACCGACTGGATCGAGGACATTCTCCTCCGCCAGCAGGGGGCCGATGTCTACGCCCAGTGGTACAACCATGAGATTCCCTTCGACGACCCGGCGGTAACGCAGGCCTTCGATACCTTCGGAGAGATCTTCTTTGGCGAGGGCTTCGTGCTCGGCGGTGCCGAGAACGTGGCCGGAATCAACTTCGAGGACTCACCGGGGCCGTTGTTCGAGGACCCGGCCGGGTGCGCGATGTTGAAGCAGGGGTCGTTCATCTCCAACTTCTTCGAACAGTCACCTGGCTATGAGGCAGGCGAGGAATCGGAGATCGGAGTATTCAACTTCCCGACCATCGACGGCAACCCCGGCGCGATGGGGGGCGGTGACACTCTCATCGTGTTCGACAACTCGACCGGCGCCGCTCAGGCGATCATGGACTGGATCACTCCCGAATGGCAGTGCACCCTGGCCTCGGCCACCGGCGGCGGCATCGCTGCGAATGGTGGACATGGAGTTGAGGGCGTCGAGCGCCTGCCGGGTCATAAGGACGTGGACTTGGGCTGTTACGACACTGAGACGTCCCGCACCTTCGCCGAGGCAGTGACCCAGGCGTTGGCGGCGAACACGTTCGCGTTCGACGGCTCCGACCTGATGCCTCCCGAAGTCGGGCAGGAAACGTTCTGGACCGGGATGATCGACTGGTCGCAGGGCACCCCATCCGCAGACGTAGCGTCGGCAATCGAGGCCAGCTGGCCTAGCTGATCCGGTTGCTCAGCAGTCATCCGCAGATACCCGCCTCTCGGGCGGGTATCTGCGGATCTCGACGACGTCTGCCGAGGGCAGTTAGTAAGGTCGGAGGGCCTCTGGACTACCCAGCCAACAAGGAGACGCAATGACAACCCCTCCCGTATTGGCGGAAACGCCGTCAGAGATACGCCGGCCAATAAGTGAGCCTGGGGCACAGTCGAACTCGCTGCAGGTCTGGTTGCTCCGGCTGGCAAGCGCCCTGATCATCCCTGCAGTGCTCGCGGTCTTTTTTGTGACGTTCGAGTTCCTCCAACGAGAGGACACAAACAAGATCCTGCAGGTCATCGTCGCCCTGATTGTGGGCGTAGGCGGAGTTTGGGCGCTTTTCTGGGCAATGGACCGAGCGATTACCGCGATGCCGGACCGCCTGGGTACGGCGGTAAGGCCTTTTGCTTTTGCGGGCCCAGCGATCGTGCTGCTCGGCTTCTATCTCGTCTATCCGGCGGTTCGCACCTTCATCCTCAGCTTCCAGAACGCATCGGGAACAGAGTTCGTCGGCCTTTCGAACTTCGTCACGATCTTTAGCGACAGCGTCTATCTCATCTCGATGCGCAACAGCATCATTTGGGTACTCGTCGTGCCCCTCCTGGCCGTCGGCATCGGACTCGGCTTTGCCACCCTGGCCGACAAGCTCGGCTCGAAATCAGAGTCGGCCGCCAAGTCCCTCATCTTCCTGCCAATGGCGATCTCCTTCGTGGGCGCGTCGGTGGTTTGGCGCTTCATCTACAACTTCCGCCCGGAGGGTTTCGGCGAGCAAATCGGATTGCTCAATGCCGTTTGGACGGCTTTCGGCGGCAGCCCGGTCAACTGGCTGCAGGTCCCGCTGTGGAACAACCTGTTCTTGATGGTCATCTTGGTCTGGCTACAAACAGGATTCGCGATGGTCATCCTTTCGTCCGCAATCAAGGCCGTACCCGACGACATGCTCGAAGCCGCCCGTCTCGACGGTGCCAACGAGTGGAATGTGTTTCGCCGGATCGTCATCCCCACTATCGCCTCCACATTGGTGGTCGTGTGGACCACCGTCATCATCACCACCTGGAAGGTGTTCGACATCGTCTTCGTTATGACGGGAGGCGGATTCGATACGTCAGTTGTGGCCGAGCGGATGGTCACCGAGTTCTTCACCTTCGGCAACGACGGGATCGGAGCTGCGCTGGCAGTGGTCCTGTTCCTCGCCGTCATCCCGATCCTCGTCATCAACATCAAACGATTCAAGGAGCAGGAGGCCACCCGATGACCGCGACAGCAACGAAGCCAGCGGTTCATGCCTCGAGTCAGGAGAGCGGAAACCGCGGATCGCGAGTTCCGGCGGTCTTGGTGGTTGCCTTCATCGCAGCTCTCTGGACGGTGCCATCACTTGGCCTCCTCATCAACTCCTTTCGAGCCCCCACCGATATTCGCGGGAGCGGTTGGTGGACGGTCTTTGGCGATCTTTTCAACTCGGCAGCGTGGACTCTGCAGAACTACACGACGGTCTTGGAAGAGGGCTTTGCCAACGCGTTCGCCAACACGGTGGCTGTGACCATTCCGGCTGTGGCGATTCCGGTCACGGTGGCGGCGTTTGCCGCTTACGCCTTCGCCTGGATGGAGTTTCCGGGCCGCAACCTGATCTTCGTCTCGATCGTCGGGTTGATGGTGGTGCCATTGCAGATGGCATTGATTCCGATTCTCCGCGTCTACACCGGGCTCGATCTCAACGGCACCTACCCGGCGGTGTGGCTAGCCCATGCCGGGTTCGGTTTGCCGCTCGCGGTCTATCTATTGCGGAACTACATGGGGTCCCTGCCGAGCTCACTGATCGAATCCGCACGGATCGATGGCGCCAGCCACTTCACGACGTTCACTCGGCTGATCATTCCGCTGTCGACGCCGGTAATCGCCTCGCTCGCGATCTTCCAGTTCCTCTGGGTCTGGAACGACTTCCTGGTCGCGCTGGTGTTTCTCGGCTTCGATCCGACCAACCGGGTGCTGACAGTGGAGTTGAGCGACCTGGCGGGCCGCGGTGAGGGTGCTTTGAACTTGCTGCCGGCCGCGGCTTTCGTGACGATGATCCTGCCGCTGGTCGTGTTCTTTGCTTTGCAGAGGTTCTTCGTCCGCGGGCTGACGGCCGGTGGGGTGAAGGGATAACGTCGGGCCGAGGAATAACGCCTCTGCGGGGGCGCAACTGGCTGGCGTTGACACTGGGGACGGTCGTGTTGATGTTCAGCTATTTCGCCTATGCCGCTGCATTTCGCTCGGTCGACGGCCAGACGACAATCGACGCCCAGCTGGTGGGGCTCGCGGTCCTGATCGCCCCGTTCGTGTTCGTCGTCGTAGCGCTCGTCTCCCGCAACGCCCGGCCGAAGCTCGTCCTGTTGGCGATGCTGCTTTTGGTGCTGATCGGTCTCCCAGTCGGGTTGCTTTCGCCGATCCTCGGCGCCAGTGCCGGCTTCGGTGTCGGCATCGCCCTGGTCCTCGCGCAACCCGATATCACGAATGTCCTGCGGCGCCGGATCCTGGGGGTGCTGTTTGCCGTCGCTTACACGTTTGTGCTGTTGGTCGTAGTCACGCCCGCGGGAGTCTTCACGGGGGCGGTACTTCCCCCCATCTTTGTGGGGCTTGCCGATGAATACGGAGCCTGGCGTTCCTCTCGGAGAGGGACCGCGTGATCCGCGCTTGGTTCGAGCGGGATCGTCATCGCAAAGACTGTTCGACCTTCTTGGCGGACATATTCGATCCCTCTCCCGACCATCCGGGCGAGCGAATCGGCAATCGCAAGCCCCAATCCAAGACTGTTGGCAGTCGTGATGTCCTCGGGAGCATGCGCAAATGGTGCGAATGGGTCCGCGAGCCGTTCGGTCGGAAGACCGTCACCGCGATCGATGACGGCCAAGTGGTAAACGTCTCCTTGGGTTCGGCCGACAATCTCGATTGGTGGCCGCCCATGGGCGAGAGCGTTGGACACGAGGTTGTGAAGAGCCTGTCCGAGGCGCGGTCCGTCGACATTGATGAATGCGTCCTCACAGCCGATGCGGATTTCGTGGCCCACCCGTCTGAAATGACCCACCGCGTTGTCGACAATCTTGCAAGCCTCGACCGTGGCCGGTCGATACGCGAGATCGGATGTGTCGAGTCGAGCGGCGACGAGGATGTCATCGACCATGCGGCGGAGGTCGCCGGCTTGGCCGAGTATGGCCAACGAACCTTCGGCAACCATCTCGGGGTTTTGCCCGAGCAGGTCGCTCCAGCCGTAGATCCCCGGGTGATCGGGGTGCGGAGCTGGTGGGACTGACCGGCGATCAGGCGATCTCGTGTCTCCGCGAGCTCTCTCTGTCTGAGCATCTCCGATTCGAGTCGCTCGCGTTCTGACCGCAGTCGAGCGTTGCGGCGCACAGTGACCACAGCCAGGACCGGAACGATGAGCGCCACGACAAAGGATGCCGCCCGCGCCAAACCTCCGGCCTGTGCCTGCTCGGCCTGGATTCTGCCGGCAACCGTGGCGCTCGTTTGGCTGAGGTCGGTCGCCAGTTGCGAGACGGTCGGCAACACTTCGGTCTCGACCAGCTCGCGGGCGGCGGTGATTTCGCCTTCGATCAGCCGACCGTTCACGTCGTCTGTCATCTCCGCAAGAGCCGTCGCGTTTGCTCCGAGCGCTGGATATGTATCGAGGCGCTGGCTAATTCTGCGGGCTACGTCGGATGCTTCACGGATCGCCTCGAGGGCCACCGGACTTACTGCGTCGTCGATCGAGGCAAACGCGATAACCAGGGCCGCTCGATAGGTGGCGGTGTCAGCGGTTGCGGCTTCGACGTCGCCCAACATCTGCACGTCAGTCGTGATCCGTTGCGCCTGGTCGGCCTGAGAGAACAGCGCCGCGCCACCAACAGCCAGGAGCACAAGGAATGCCAGCAAGAGGTTTTGGAGGGGTCTAGCCCGCCCGGAATGTCACCGAAATGACATCGGCTGCTGACTTCAATTTCCTTAGGTACCACCGTCAATTTTGACGATATTGAGGGAATGTCGACAGGCCACCAACGAACGCGCCAGCTTCTCAGCATTTTGTCCTTGACCCTGTTTGCGCTCGCCCTCCCGGCCCAGGGTTTGGGCAACCTTGTCGACGAGGTCGTCGACGGGCTCCCTGAGCTTCCAGTCACGACAACCATCTCGATCCCAACGACCATCCCGGTTCCAACTATTCCTGGCCCGACGACCATCCCGGTTACCACGTTGCCCGAGGTCACAATTCCCGATTTGCCTATCGACGAGGTCGTTCCGCCGCCGGTGACCACCACCGTGCCGATCGTGCTTGGCGATGCTCCTGTCGGAAGTGCTCCAATCGTGACTTCTCCGACCACGACCGATGCAGTGGCGCAAGTGACTTCGGTCACGTCCATACCGGCTTTGGACGTCCAAGCGGCCACGGGCAGCGGCACGCAGCCGTCGGCAACCGACCGGCCAATTGAGATCGAGCTCCTCGACGCCATCGACGCCTCGCCATCGGTGGCCTTGGTGACTCCATCGACCACTTGGCTCGCTTCAATCACCGACTGGCTATCAATCGAGAGCGTCGGCGAAGTGCTCGCCATTCCCTTCCGATTGCTCAACGTTCTCTTCCGAGCGCTGATGTCGGCCGGCTCGGGGCTCGTCGCCCCAGCTTCGCTTCTGCTGACGCTTGGGGTCGGGGCTCGCGGCCGGCTGCGACCGGCAGCCGCCTAGCCAGCGACAAGAAGCCCGGCCCCTAGTGTCGGGGCGGAATGGAAATCACCAGCGAGAGTTCCGCGCGCGCGACTCGCAAAGAGTGGATCGGCTTGGGAGTTCTTTCGCTGGCCTGTCTCGTCTATGTGATGGACCTGACCGTTCTCAATCTCGCCATCCCCCAGATCAGCGGACAATTACGACCGTCCAGCGCCGAGCTGCTCTGGATCATCGACATCTACGGCTTCGTAGTGGCTGGCTCGTTGATCACGATGGGTACCCTGGGCGACCGGATCGGTCGGCGCAAGCTGCTTCTGATCGGAGCCGCCGCATTCGCGGTGATCTCGATCCTGGCTGCCTTTGCTCCCAGTGCCCGAATGCTGATCCTGGCACGAGCTCTCTTGGGACTAGCGGGCGCCACCGTCGCCCCGTCGACCTTGTCGCTCATCTTCAACATGTTCGAGGATCCCCGAGAGCGATCGGTGGCGATCGGTTGGTGGGTGGCCGCATTCTCTGCCGGAGCCGCCGTCGGACCAATCGCTGGAGGTTTTCTGCTGGAGCAGTTCTGGTGGGGATCGGTCTTCCTCTTGGCCGTTCCGGTGATGGCGCTGCTCTTGATACTCGGGCCGAGGCTCCTTCCCGAATACCGAGATCCATCCGCCGGTCGTCTGGACCTGGCGAGCGCCGCCCTGGCGTTGCTAGCTGTCCTGGCGGTGATCTTCGGGCTCAAGGAGGTCGCCCAGGGAGGTGTCATCGCCCTCGCCCTCGCTTCGATCGTTGCCGGTCTAGTCCTTGGGTGGCTTTTTGTTCGACGTCAGCGACAGCTCACCGACCCGTTGTTCGACGTGGCTCTGTTCACCAGCAAAGCCTTCCAGGCTTCTCTCGTGACCTACCTGCTGGCCGTCTTCGTTATAGCCGGCTACTTCCTTTTCATCGCCCAGTTCATGCAACTGGTCCTGGCGCTGTCGCCGCTCGAGGCGGGACTTTGGGGTCTTCCGGCTGCCCTCTCGTTTGTGGTTGGTTCGCAGGTAGGACCGCGGGTCCTCAATCGTTACCGACCAGCGCTGGTGATGGGAATCGGTCTCGCCTCCGCCGCCTTCGGACTCTTCATCCTCCTCTTCGTGGGCGGACGCTATGACCTCGCCCTGATCACAGTGGCGTCGGTGATCGTTTCGCTGGGTTTGGCGCCGGTCATCACGATGGCCACCGAGCTCATCGTGAGCTCGGCCCCGCAGGAGAAAGCAGGGGCAGCGTCGGGGATCTCAGAAACGAGCGGCGAATTGGGCGGGGCCTTGGGCATCGCTCTGCTCGGCAGCCTCGGCACTGCCGTGTACCGGGGTCTCCTAGCGCCTCGTCTCGATCTTTCCGGAGCGGAGCGCGAACAGGCCCTCGACACCCTCGGCGGCGCCTTGGAAGTCGCGGCCAGGCTTCCGGCCGAAGCCGATTCTCTTCTCACACTGGCTCGCGATGCATTTACCGACAGCATGCGGCTGACGAGCACCACTGCAGCAGTGGTGGCCGTGGTCATAGCTGTGGTTGCTTGGCGAATGCTCGGATCGGTCAGGCCCATCGCCAGCCAGAACTAGCTCTCATTGGCGTGGATGAAATCGGCGCCGCTGCGTATACCCGCGAGGCCAACGTCGCTCCCCGCGCTGTTGCGGAGGTTTCGAAGCCTGGTTCGCGTCTTCGGTGCGCGCAGCTGGCCAATGGGCAAACGTGTGGTGATAACCGCAGAGCAAAATCAGGTTCCAGATCGCGGTAGGCCCGCCGTCGACCCAGTGAATTAGGTGATGGATATCACACCAGCGAGCGGGACGGCCGCAGCCGGGATGCTGGCAGTGACGGTCACGGGCAATCACCGCCCTGGCCAGAGAAGGCGGAATCACCCGGCTTGCTCGGCCAATGTCGAGCGGTTGGGAGTCGGGTCCGAAGACGACGCCGACTCCACCGAAGCCCTGATGCGAGACCGCTAGCCAAACCTAAGGTTT
>Ga0136613_10000407_pt1 | contig 19707 bp, 22 predicted proteins | sample AntDrymUQ2722106_2_FD_106649 | JGI IMG/M metagenome (GOLD analysis project Ga0136613, IMG submission 106649) | Polar desert sand microbial communities from Dry Valleys, Antarctica - metaG UQ272 (21.06) | ecosystem: Environmental > Terrestrial > Soil > Desert | place: Antarctica: Dry Valley... | reverse complement strand
CTCGGCCCCGTGGAACCGATGTACATGCCAGGCCTCCGCTTTACGGCTTCGAGACCCTCCAAAACCTGGATGGAACTCGCATCATAATCACTCTTGGAATTCTTGGAAACAGGGTTAGCCGCCAAAGAACCGGACCCTCCTCATGAATAGACCAGCAGCTTCACTGGTAATGTTATCTCTCTCGTAACTTTTCACTCGGAGATTGTAACACATCCCGCGACTCTTCCAACCCCCGGTTTCGCTGCTTTGACGCTTATATAAGCCTTTTTCGAGCCTCAAATACCCTTTGTAGCACCATCTGTTGCGGTATCGCTCACGGAACCACTAGATATGTGTATGACATGTGCTCGTCGCAGTATGTCGTCGTCGAAATATTCGAGATTGGTCGTCGATATGACTGCCTGCGTGCTCTCCAAGAAGTACTCGGCCAGATGCTCGCGCCGCCGCTCGTCCAGCTCGCTCATCACGTCGTCGAAAAGTAGTATTGGATCCTCTCCAACTACTCCCCGGACGTGATCTCGAGCCGCGAACTTCAACGCCAGCGTCGCCAGCCGTTGCTGACCCTGCGAACCAAAGGTGGTTAGGTTGATGCCGCCGAGCAAAACCTCGAAGTCGTCCCGATGCGGTCCAAGGGATGTCGTGCCGCGTTCGATGTCCGCGCTGTGCGCCTCCCTGAGAGCCTCCGAATACTCCTCTGGTGTCGCACTATACCGATACCGCAATCCGGCTTTCTCGGAGCCGTACAGCAGCCTTAGAGAGTCTTTGAAGTGTTTTTCGAGGGGCTGTATCGCGGCGGCGCGTCCGTCCAGAACGGTTTTTCCGAGTTCCGAGACTTTCCGGTCCCAGGTCGCGAGAGTCTTCTCCGACGAGTAGCCGTCCCGGATGCGCCGAAGCAGTTGATTGCGTTGTCCGACGGCTTTAGCGTACTCGTTGACGGTACGGGCGTAGGACGGTCGGAGCGACGAGAGAAGCGCGTCAAGAAACTCGCGTCGGTCGGCGGGAGCACCCTTGACGATCCGTATGTCGTCCGGGAAGAAAGTTATGACGCGGGCTCCAGCACGTCCGGCGGCATATTCCGTTAGTGAAGTCGCAGGTGCGCCATCGACGGTTATGCGCTTCTTCTCGCCGGGAGCGTATCCGATCGACAGCTTCCGCTCGTCGTCCGCACCGTTCAGGGAGACGCGGGCTTCGGAGCGTGCGAAATCCGAGCCCCAGCGGACGACTTCGTTCTCTTTAGCGGTGCGGGTTGTGGAGCCGGTGATCGTGAAGGCTATGGCTTCGAGGAGGTTGGTCTTGCCCTGGGCGTTGCCTCCAGCCACGATGTTGAGGCCCGGAGCCAGTAGCGCAGTCGCGTTGGCGTAGTTGCGAAAGTTGACGACGCGGAGAGCACGCAAGTAGGCGGTCAAGTTACTTCCAGACGCTCTATTCCGCCGCCCTCGTCCCCCACTTCGACCACATCGCCCGCCTGGAGCTTGCGGCCCCGGCGGGTTTCGGTTTCGCCGTTCACGCGGACTTCTCCGTACTGGATGAGTACTTTCGCTTCCCCGCCGGTCCCAGCGACGCCCGAGACTTTGAGGGCTTGGCCGAGCGTCGTTCCGGCGGTCAGGTCTACTGACGGCTCGATGCGGCTACTCCTGCGAAGGGTCGCGCATCGGCATGATCAAGTACAAGAAATCCGTGTCGGCCTCTCCGCCGTTGCCATCTTTCGGACCCGGCACGATGAGCCCCGGCTTGAGCGCCTCGTTGAACTTGAACATCACGTTGTCCGTATCGACTGACGAAACTCCATCCAACAAGTATCCGGGATTGAACGAGATGCTGAAGTCGTTCTCGCTGGATGCCGTGAGTTTCTCGTGGGCCTCCCCGATCTCCGGGCTCCGCACAATAACTTCGACAGCTCCCTCAGAGAACGCCAGGCTCACCGGGACCGGTGGGGTTTGGCGTTGGGCGAATAGGTTCACGCGGCGCAAGGTGCCGATCAACTCTTCCCGGGGAACGGAGATCTCCCGCTCGAACGTCGTCGGCAAGAGCCTCTTGTACTCCGGGAAGTTTCCGTCGATGAGCCGGGTGCCGAGTAATACATCGCCTATTCGGAACAACGCCTGGTTCTCCGACAGTGATACTTCGATCCTCTCCTCGTCGGAGCCAGAGAAGATCCTACCAACCTCCTGCATGGCCCTTGCCGGGATGATCGCCTCTCGCGAACCATCGAACGTGGTCGCAAGCTCGGTCTCCTTGATGCTCAGCCGATACGAATCGGTCGTCACCATCTTGACCTTCGAGTCCTCGAAGCTGATGAGGATTCCCGTCAGCACCGGTCGCGTCTCGTCCCGCGAATACGACCGCGAGACTTTCTCGACCGTGTCGACGAGTATCTCGCCGGACATGGTGAACGAGCCTTCGTCCTCGAAAGTCGGGAGCTGCGGATAGTCCTCCGCCGCGTAGGCCCGGATGCTGTACTCGTTCTCCCCTGCCGCAAGTCTCACGGTCCCGCCAGCGCTGTCGTGCTCCAACGAGAGCTGGCCTCCCGGCAACGACCGAACCACGTCGTTGAAGATGCGAGCTGGGATCACAACCCGTCCATCCTCCGAGACCTCCGCCGGTGTCGAAGTCTGGACCGACAACTCCATGTCCGTCCCAGACAATCGGATCGCTCCATCGCCCGCCTCGACCAGCACCCCACCGAGCAATTGAATCGTCGACCGCGACGAAACCCCACGAGTAACCAGAGCTAGTTTTTTACTAAAGACATCCGTGTTGCAAACTACCTTCATGTGCGCTCCCTTCGACCCTTATTATTACTAACTAACCTTTAATTTATTAGAATAATAATAATAATAAGGCCTGTGGATATGTGGATAACTACAAAAAAACCGCATACCTAAACCCCAAACCCGACATCATACCTGTGGATAAAAATGTGGATAAGTGCCATTTTCCTGTGGACAAAATGTGGATAACTCTCGACTTATCCACAGATCAAAGTTATCCACAAAGTTATCCACATTTTTATCCACAGATTTTACCCCTGTTATCCACAAAGTTATCCCCAGAATTATAACCACAATGTACATACATTCCTACATGACACACTAATTTCTTGGACTTTATCCACAGATTGGGGTGGTTATCCACAGAGTCTGTGGATAACTCGGTAAAACTGTGGATAAAAAACGATGAGTTATCCACAGTTTTAGGATTGCCTGTGGATGGGCTGTGTATAACTTCGGACTTGTATGCTTCACGTTTGTTACAATGTTGCTCCCCTAGTGGGTAGGGGTTTTGGGCTGTTTCGGGTATTTTAGGTATTTGGTTTGGTTCGATCATCGCTTGCTTTTTACGTGGTAGGTGATCTCGTGTATTTGGTTGAAGGCATCACGGTCGCTGTTGATGAGGTTGGCTATTTTGCTTGTGGCGTGCATTACGGTGGAGTGATCCCGACCGCCAAAAGCTCGGCCTATTTTGGGGAGAGACTCGTCCGTGATCTCACGGCACAGGTACATCGCCACTTGCCTCGGATACGAGAACGGTTTTGACCGGCTCGCGCCTATCAGGTCCGCTTTCGAGATGCCGAAATAGCGGCAGACTTCGTGCTGGATCAGCTCGACGGGAATCTCCCGATACGCTTGATCCGGCAGAATATCCTTCAAGACTTCCTCTGCTAAAGCCACACTAAGTTGACGTCCATATAGAGAAGCGTAGGCCAGGATACGGACCAGAGCACCCTCCAACTCCCGGATGTTCGTCGAGACCTTCGAGGCTATAAAGGTCAGGACTTCGTCGTCGACCTCCAGGCTGTCCATAAGGGATTTCTTGCGCAGGATCGCGATTCGGGTTTCGAGGTCCGGCGGTTGGATATCCGTCACCAGCCCCCACTCGAAACGACTTACCAATCTGTTCTCAAGCGTCTGAATGTACTTCGGATGCCGGTCGGAAGCGATGGCGATCTGCTTGTTCTCCTCATACAGCGTGTTGAAGGTATGGAAGAACGCCTCTTGGGTCTCGACTTTGTTCTCCAGGAACTGAATGTCGTCTATCAGAAGGACGTCGTTCTCCCGGTAGCGTTTCTGGAATCCGAGCGGTGAGTTGTCGCGCATCGAGTTGATGAAATCGTTTGTGAATTGTTCGCAGGTGACGTAGCGAACCCTCATGCTGGGGTCCTGATCTTCGACGTATGCTCCCACTGCCCGTAGAAGGTGTGTCTTGCCGAGGCCCACACCACCGTATACGAACAACGGGTTGTAGACGATGCCTGGGGTCTCGGCTACTGCTAGAGCCGCAGCGTGGGCGAATCGGTTGCCAGCCCCGATCACGAACGAATCAAAGGTATATTTCGCTTTCATTGGCGACGGCGAGCGAACAGCCGGCACCGATTCCGCATCGGTGCCGGTATCCTCGAAGCCATTGACACTCGGCACGCCGCGGCCGTCGGGCTCGTGGATACTAACCACGAGGTGTGAGCCATGACGGCCGAGCACGGAGTCCATCGCTTCTTCTAGAAGTGGCCGGAAGCGGCTCTCTATATATTCCTTCGCAAAAGTGTTTGGGACAGAGATCTCTAGCCGCTCTTCATTCAGATCGACCGGTCGAGTTCCTTCAAACCACACTCTCAGCGACGAGACATTTATGTGCTCGGAGACGCGGTCCAGAACCTGCGCCCATACCTCTTCAACGGTATCCGCCACGCGCTACTTCACCCAGGTCGAGATGATCGAGGCGACGAGATCCCGCCCCAAAGGCGAGATGCGCCTCTTGCCCGATTCTTCACACATCAGCAACCCGTGCTCTTCTAGCACCGAGAGATCCCGGTACGCGGTACTCACGCTGATCTCCAACCCCCCGGCTACGGTCGAAGGCCCGACTTCTCCACTTTCCAATACCGTCACCAAAACTTTCTGTTGCCTCTCGGAGATGTTCATTCGGGGTACTCCATCAGGATAACGCCGCGCAGGCTCGACATCTTCCGGAGCACTCTCCTTGCGCCTCGCCAAGCCTCCAACCGGAACCGCGACGGTCACGACCGTCCCACCACCGATGTTATCTTCTACAACTACCGTTCCCCCCACCTTTTCAGCGGCGGCCCGTGCCATACCCAGCCCGGCACCAACGCCCCGAATGATTCGGCTTGCATCTCCCGAAGCTCCAGAGAACCCGAACTCCATCGCCCTATCTTTGTGCGGTATTCCTGGCCCTCGATCTGAGACCCGCAGAGTATTGCCACCGTCTAGAACGGAGATCACAACTCCCTGGTAGTCGGCGTGAACCAAATTCTGAACCACCTCACGGATCGCCTCTGCCGGAACACTACCCCCGACATCCTTCACAGCATCCGCAACCAAACGCGAGAACTTCGGCCCAGCCTTGGCGGGACTAGAAGCCGAAACCTCCGTGATCTCGGGGTCGCTGTCTACTCCGTATACGGCCACGCGAATGCCAACGGTGGCACTCCCAAAGTCCGTGGCTGTTGCGTCTGTCTGCATCATCCCCTCAAGAAATTTAACTCAACACCGGTCCCAAAGCTATGCCTAGGATAAAGAAAATCCCCTTTTGCAGGACATTCAAATTTTTATCCACAATTTTATCCACAGCCTGTGGATAAGTACCGCTGAAAAGTGCAATACGGTAGGAAGTATGACCCATGTAACGTACTTGGGATATCGTGTTTACGAGATAAAAAATTCCTTTTTGCGGGTATTTTCTAGTGTTTCGTCCAGGTGGTTTCGCTACAGGCATTGGGATAGTGACGAGAGGGAGACGTTGTTTTGTGTTGGATGGAAGTAGTGGCATCGGATATACTCTCTGACTGGTTACCAAGGTTCTGAAATTTCGGAGGATTATCCATGAAGCGGACTTATCAACCAAATAGACGTAAGCGAGCGAAGACGCACGGGTTCAGAAAGCGCATGAGCACAGTGGGTGGAAGGCGTGTGATCTCGGCTCGTCGTCGTCGTGGGCGCAAGAAGCTGGCTGTCTGAGCCAGGATCCCCCGAACTACGTGCCACGGGACAAGCGAGCGCGCCTGACAAACTCTCCAGAGTTCGAAAGGGTCTACAAGCGCGGCAAGGCGTACCGGGGTAAGTTTCTCGCGGTCCACGCTTTCCCAAATGATGCTGGAGTCGCACGGTTAGGGTTGTCTGTTTCACGCAAAGTCGGCACCGCAGTAGTCAGAAACGCTATTCAACGCAGGCTACGCGAGATATTCCATGCCGAGCTGCGTGGATTGAATCTCGATTTGGATATAGTTGTATCTGCCCGTCCTGCAGCGGCCCAAGCTAGCTACTGGGAACTTCACTCGGAGTTCACCAAAGCATTGGAAAAAATACAAAAGTTACAAAACCGTCGTGAAGGAGACTCGGCCAAGTGAAGAGGGTGGTGTTGGGAGCTATAGTAGTTTACAAAAAGTTTGTGTCTCCCCTATTTCCTCCTTCTTGCAGGTTTACGCCGTCCTGCTCGCGGTATACGCTTGACGCAGTTGAAAAGTACGGTGTTGTGAGAGGTTTGTGCAAGGGCGCGTGGCGTGTGGCGCGGTGTCACCCCTTCTCTCAAGGCGGTTATGACCCCGTAAGATGAAGGGATTTTTGTGTTCAACGCTATAGCCGACTTCTTTCAGCGGCTTTTCGGTCCGGTTGTAAACATACTGGGCGAAATTCTTCTGTTCTTTCACTCTACAGTGGGTGCGCCCTGGTGGTTGAGCATTGCGATGCTGACCATTGTTGTTCGAAGCGTTCTCTTTCCTCTTACCGTGAAGCAAGTCAAAAGCATGAGGGCGATGCAAGACTTGAAGCCGGAGATGGATCGCATTCGGGCGCAATTCAAGGACAATCGCCAACGCCAGCAGGAAGAGATCATGAATCTCTACAAAGAGCGCAGCGTTAACCCCCTCGGGGGTTGTCTGCCAATCTTGGTCCAGATGCCCATATTCATAGGTATTTTCTACGTCATTCGTAAGTTTGGTGGAGTTCCGGGGCTTCAGGACCCCACGCAGCCCACTTTCCACCAGGGTGGCATTCTGTGGTTCCAAGACCTCTCTGTCGCCGATCCCACGCTGATACTTCCGATTCTCTCGGCGGTCACTATGTTGGCTGCTACGGAGATAACGTCCAAGAACGTGGAGCCTCAGCAACGCTGGATCATGCGCATTTTGCCTATTGGCATCACCTTTTTTCTTTACACTTTCCCGGCGGGATTGTTTGTCTATTGGATAACGTCGAATATCGTTACCTTCTGCCAGAACTACTTCATATACAACTTCGGTCCTGGCAAAAAGTCCCCCGAAGAATCAGCTTCCAATAACGGTAAAACTGCTAAATCCCCCACTTCGACCGCACCTTCCAAAAATGGTTCGGAAGACCACAATTCCACCGAGTCTTCGGCGGATCGCGCACTGAAAACCGCCAAGCGCAAACGCAGAAAGAAGAAGAGATGAGTGATAGCAGAGAGTTCCATGGTGCCACCCTTGAAGAAGCTTTGACGCGCGCCGCCGCAGTTCTGAACATTAACGAGAGCCAACTGGACTATGAAGTGATCGACGAGGGCAGCACAGGATTCCTCGGTATCGGGGGGCGGGATGCTCGAATATTGGTAAGCAATGCAGGCTCATCTGATAACTGGGTTGACAGCGAGAAGGTCGTCCAAGAAGCGTTCGCGCAGGATACAGCGGACCCCAGCCCCGAAACCGACGAATCGGTCCCGGATACGGCCACAAGCGAAGAATTACCTGAATCGGATGCTGCCGTGTCCGAGCCGGAGCAACTCGATGACGCAGCCGTCCCTTCCGAAGATGAGGAGCCCGGGTCCACAGAAGAAGTCTCGGAAGAGACGCTGGCCGGGATCAAGGACTACATCGAAGAATTACTCGCCGCTGTTGGCTTCGAGAGCCGCGTAGATGTCTATGACGCGGGCGAATTCGTAGCTGTGGATGTCGCTACTGAGGAAGCCGGACTGTTTATCGGACAGAAAGGCGAGACCATTGATGCCTTCCAGCACCTCTTCAATGTAGTCGCCTACAAAGGCCGTCCTTTCGGAAAACGCCTGGTTTTGGACTCCGAGGGCTATCGACAGCGGAGGATCGAAGCGATACAAGGAATGGCACACCGCAGCGCACGACGCGCCTCCCGCGAGCTCCAAACAGTGGAACTACCGCCTATGAACGCTTCGGAACGCCGAATCGTCCACGTCTACCTCAAAGACAACAACCAAGTCACCACCGGGAGTGAAGGCAGCGGCAACGAACGCCGCGTTACAATCTCCCCCGCTTCCTAGCCGGTTTGGTTTCACGTGAAACGCAGAGCTTGACAAAAATTTGCATTTACCAACTTTTGTCAACAAATCGTCCTCCTGTGTTCGCCAACAGCTTATCTAGTTGAGTGTTTCACGTGAAACCCTGAAAGTTGAGTTGCAAAAGCGGTTGTCTCTGTGGCTGGATCATTGGAATGTTTACGTCAGCGAGGCTAGCGTCGAACGCTTAATCCAATACATTTTTATGCTTTCAGCGTATGAGGCGGCGAATGTTGTCGGGACGAGGGATCCTGGAGCGTTGCTTGAATTGCATATAGCAGACTCGCTGAGTTGTCTGTTGCATCCGGGGTTATCGGAGGCATACGAGATCGTTGATGTAGGCTCAGGGGCAGGACTTCCGGGACTAGCGCTGGGAATATCACTTCCTGGCGCTAAAGTGACTTTGGTCGAGTCGACCGGGAAGAAAACCGTCTTCATGCGCGGTGCCGCAGAGTCGCTAGGCATTTCCGAAGCGAACATATTGTCGGCGCGGGCCGAGGAAGTGGGGTGGGATCCCGATTTTAGAGAGCGTTTCGATGTAGCTACTGCACGGGCTTTGGCGTCCATGCCCGTGCTGGTGGAGTACTGCCTGCCACTGGTAAAGGTTGGGGGACTAGTAGTTGCTATGAAGGGGAAGCCTTCGCGAGAAGAGCTGGATCTCGGTTCTCGGGCAGCGGAGATGCTAGGCGGGAGGCTCGAAAACGTGATCGAGGTTCCTCCGTTACCGGATACGGAGGCTCGGGATCGCTGCCTTGTGGTGATCCGTAAGGAAGCCGAGACATCGAAGAAATACCCTAGAAGAGTTGGTTTGCCTCGTCAACAGCCGCTTGGGGGCTAGGGTTGGGATCTTGGTCATGCTAAGATGCGTCCGGTGAAGACTGTAGTCGCGATAGTCAATCAGAAGGGCGGGGTGGGGAAGAGTACCACTGCCATCAACCTTGCCGCATACCTTGCGGAAAAAGGCGAGACCGTTCTCGTGGTTGATATGGACCCACAGGGCAACGCCACCAGCGGGCTAGGCGTGGAGCCAACGGGGAAAGGCTGCGTCTACGACGTGATCCTCGAAGGAAAGCTTCTCCAGGATGTAGCGCACGCCACCGCTTTGCCCAACCTTCATGTCGTACCTTCGACGATCAATCTTGTGGGAGCCGAAGTGGAGCTAGTCTCTACGCTTGCTCGGGAGTTCAAACTAAAGAGGGCGTTAGAGAAACTCCCGGAGGACACCTACCGTTGGGTGTTGCTGGATTGCCCGCCATCACTGGACCTTCTTACGCTGAATGCGCTGACGGCGGCGGATGAGGTGCTTATCCCGATCCAGTGCGAATACTACGCTCTCGAAGGTTTGACGCAGCTCATGCGCAGTATCCGTATGGTCAGAGAAGAACTAAATCCAACGCTAGAGATCGGTGGGGTGTTGCTGACGATGTACGACACCCGGACAAACCTGGCGAAGCAGGTCGCCGATGAAGTCAGGACATTCTTCGGAGATCGAGTATTTCATACGATCATCCCACGAAACGTGCGGCTCAGCGAAGCTCCGAGTTACGGACAGCCTATTGCGCTGTACGCGCCTCAGAGCACCGGGGCCGAAGCCTACGCCGCAGTCGCCGATGAGGTGCTGAGCCGTGGGTAGGCGCGGTCTTGGCAGGGGCCTTTCGGCTCTCATAGCCACGGGGGAGAGTGTTGGGGGTCTGAAGTTCGAAGAGTTGCCCACGACCGCCATTCGTCCCAACACACATCAGCCACGGAAGCACTTCTCCGAAGCCGGCATCAAGGAGTTGGCCGCTTCCATACGAGAGGTCGGAATCCTGCAGCCGTTGGTCATTCGGTCGACTGACTTCGGGTTCGAGCTCATAGCTGGCGAGCGGCGGTTGCGGGCAGCTAAAGAGGCCGGTTTGGAGCGGGTTCCGGTCTTGATCCGCGAGGCAGCTGAGAACGAGTCGATGGAGTTGGCCCTCGTAGAGAACCTGCAGCGCGAAGACCTGAACCCCCTGGAGACGGCTTCCGCGTATCAGGCGCTAATGGATGGATTCGGGCTGACAAAAGAGCAACTGGCCCATCGTCTCGGCAAGAGCCGAGCCACCGTTACAAACACTCTGAGGCTTGCGCAACTGCCTCCTGCGGTGCAAAGCCTTCTTCAGGAGGGTAAACTCAGTGAGGGACATGCTCGGGCACTGCTCGGACTGAAGACAGTAGATCAGATGATGTCAGTCGCAAAGAGGATACAGACCGATAAGCTATCCGTGCGAAGAACCGAGGAGATCGTGCGGGAATACGGCTCATCGCCTGTGGAACCGGAGCCGGATGCCGCACCGGAACCTAGCGACGGCCAGGAAGAGCTGCAGCACGCCTCGCGGATCATAGAAGGTGCTCTTGGCCTGCCCGTGAGAGTCCGACCTTTCCGCCGCGGCGGCAAGTTGGAGATAAGATTTCGAGAGGTTGAAGAACTCGAAGCGCTCGTGCGTTTGCTAGCTTTGCCAGATGAGGGCAATACCTCGCAATAAATGTGGTAAACGGGCTGGGGTCCTCTCTCGGCCAATCACTGCGCTCGGATCCAGTAGATACAACATGTTGGTGTCATATCTAGATTGAGGCTCACATAGTGCGGTTTTACGGAGTTCGGATAGTCGGAACAGCGATATTGCTAGGTGTGATGGTCTCGGGCGGCACCTGGAACTCCGCATCCGCCAATACGATCACCGGTGATTCAGAAGTCGCAAAGCTCAAGCAGCGCGCTCAGTCGGGCGCGACCAGAATTCAAGACGGCAATCAGGATGTCTCGAACGTGACAGCAGAGATCGAGGAGACCCGTTCGCGTATTGGCGAGATGAAAATACGGATGAGAGGTATCGACGGGCAGATCGGCGACGTAGAGTCTCAGTTGGAAGACCGTTCGGCTGACCTCGTGGAGGCTCGTGAAGATTATGAAGACCTTGCGCGAGATGTCTACAAGGATGGACTGCAGGACGAAGACACCGACGCAGAGTCTTCTTCGCAAAGTGGTTTGCTTGAGGCTCTCGGAGGGATCGAACAGTTAGAGGATGATCGTCAGAGCCTTGAGAATAGTATTAGGCAACTGGAACAGAAGAAAGAGGATTACGAGGCTTTGATCCAGAACGAGCGAAGCGTTGTCTCCTCTTTAGTGGATCAGAGAGGCGAAATAGAAGACGATACATTCAACATAAAGCGCGACCAGAACGGCATAATAAACCGCATAGAACAACGACTCAAAGAACTCGAAGCAATGGAAAGAGCCAAAGAACACAAGAAAGCCAAAATTCTCAGGAGGGCTGGCCGTAAAAACGATGAGCCCGCCGGGCTCCGAGGGCCGGTCTCAGGTGTCGAGAAGGCTAGCAACAGAGAGCGTGAGATGGAGATCGCCAAGAAGCTAGTCGTAACCGAGGAAGCGCGAGTTCCAGAACCCGTCGAGCCCATATCTCGGGAAGAGTATGACCGGTTGTACAAGCAGGCCGCAGCGGATTACGGATTCGGGGAAGACTGGTACGTGCTCTCGGCAGTCGGGCAGGTGGAATCCAACCATGGAGAAAACCTCGGACCCTCGAGCGCTGGAGCTCTCGGCCCGATGCAATTTCTACCCTCCACCTGGCTCACAGCCGGTGTCGACGGCGACGGCGACGGCGAAAAGAACATCATGGACCCGGAGGACGCTATCCCGGCTGCTGCGGGATACTTGAGGTCCGGCGGCGCTCCGGGCGACTGGACCGCCGCTCTCTACACCTACAATCATTCCAGTTCGTACGTTCTGGAAGTGTTGACGATAGCTGAGTCACTCCGTAAACAAGCAGGGGACCCGAACCCAAGACCATACATCGACAACAGTCGCCAAAGTAACCCGTCCACCGACAACGAACGGGAGAATGCCGGAAACAGTCCGTCCGTCGATGAAAAACCGGAGACTACGGGACTATGAGGATCCGATGACATTGTGAAGTCGGAAATACGGGCACGTTAGCACCAAAATCCGTTGCTCGGCGACAAATGAGAAGCGTCCGTGCTAAAAAGACACTATGAATCCTTTACGTTCAGAAATGTTCCGAAAATTGCTGGAGCGGGATCCCTCCAACCCGATGGTACTCTGCTCGCTGGGGACCGAGCTCTTCAAAGAAGGCAACCATGAAGAAGCCCGCGACCACCTTAAGAGAGCCGTAGAGAATAAGCCAGACTATTCTGTAGCCTATCGTATGCTAGGACGTGCTCACTACGAGCTTGGCGAAGACGCCGAGGCAAAACAGGTTTTCGAGCGAGGCCACGAAGTGGCTCAAAGCAATGGCGACCTACAAACGGTCAAGGAGATAGAAGTCTTCCAGCGCCGATTGGAGAAGCGCGGGAACGAAGAACACGCTTGAATCCCGCTGGCATACATCAGAGGACTGCGGTAACAGTGGGAATGTTCGTGGATTATGAGAGTTCTCTGGCCCGACAGGTGGCCAAGGATGTGTGGGCCGAGCTGTCCCGAGCGGCACTGGACGTCGGTTTCACGAAGAGTACGGCTCTTTGGAAAAGCATTCGTGAAGAGCGAGGCCAAGAGCGACCGGATGCACCTCTCCTGAACGTCTTCATCGTCGGGCAGGATCGCCCGGAGGAGGTGGATGCTATGGGAGCGGTCGGGAATTCAAACATCTATGGCTTGGTGGTCGCCGTGCCGGATCAGACGAGTCCCCTCGCTGGTTCGTTGTTGTATCAGGGGGTAGAACGCCTAACGGCGACGGGTGTGAGAGTCGGCCGGATCGAGCCCGCCCTACTAAACGCCTCCGGAGTCGAGTGCGGAGCCTACGCCCGGCACCTGCTGCAGAGATCCCTGGAGAATTTCCGCAAGTAATACGTAGGTATTGGTTAGTTGATCCCCCAGGGCAATCTACTCTTTCAGTTGATTGATAACACACTCAGCGATGCTCAAACCGGCGGATAAATTTACCTACATCTCTAAATGTCCATCCCCATCCTACTAGCGGCTATCGGCGTGACGGCGGCCTTTGCGGTGCTGGCATACGTACTGGGCATGGTGAGTATGGGGGGTGCTGCAGGCGGATTCGTAGTTGGGGCTGTGATCTACGCTTCTCTTGGGCCTCAAGGGTTCGCGATCCTCGCGTTATTCGTCGTCGGTGGCTCTGCATTGACCCGCTTCGGATACATGACCAAGTCCCGCGCCGGTACCGCCCAGGAACGGGGTGGGCGTCGAGGAGCTAAAAACGCCGCAGCAAATTGCACTGTAGCCGTGGTCTGCGCATTGCTAGTCGCCTTTACGGGATTAGAGTCGTTCGCCGCCGCATTTGTCGCCTCTCTCGGTGCTGCTTTCGCGGATACCGCGGAGTCCGAAGTCGGCCAACTATTCGGACGACACCCAAGGCTCATCACCACTTTCAGGAGGATTTCACCCGGTGTTGATGGGGGTATCTCTCTCTCAGGCACATCGGCAGGAATCGTGGCGGCCCTGCTGACAGCCGCCTTCGGTTACGCACTAGGGGTCTTCGATGGAACCTTTACGCTGACTGTCGTGGCTTTCGCGGCCTTTATCGGAACGGTGGTTGACAGCTTGATCGGGGCTCTAGCCCCCAGAATCGGCAACGAGCTGACCAACCTAGCCTGCACCCTCGCCGCAGCCGCAATAACACTTTCTCTAACCTAAGCGTCTCCTCGAAAAAACAGCCCTTGACAGAAACTCAACGGTGGACAATAATAAAACGGTACTGTTTAGTTTACTTACGAGGAGATTGGTATTGGCTACCAGATCTGAGGAGCGGAAGCCGAGGGCTCGGGCGAAGCGGGAGCAGATCCTATCCGGCGCGAAGACGGTGTTTTTGCGAGAAGGCTTCGCAGCCACGAGCACGGATGTCATAGCTCGGGAGGCTGGGGTCTCCAAGAGGACTCTTTACGCCTACTACCCGAGTAAAGAAGAGCTTTTTTCGGATGTGCTGCGGGGGCTAACCATTGAGAATCCGCAGACGCGGGTGCTTGAGGCGGTGCGTCAGGTGGACCCGAAGAGTTGCGAGGAGTTGCGTGAGATGCTCGTTGGGTTGGGCGAGAAGATCATCTCTACCATGATGGAACCGGCCTATCTCGCGCTGCTGCGCACGATCATCGCCGACTCCCATCGCTTTCCAAAGCTCAGTGAGATATTCCGCTCCACGGTTCCCGAGCGGAGTATCAAGGAAGGCAGCGCCATGATGAAGCGGGCTCAGGAGAACGGGATAGCCGCAGAGGGGGACCCGGAGGTCATGATCCGCATGTTCATGGGACCGTTGCTCAGCTACGCAGTAGTCGACGGTTTGTTCCGTCCCGACGGAGATCCTCAACCGCCGACGACAGAGAAGATCGAGCAGATAGTCGACCTGTACCTAAAGGCGATCAGCTAGCGAAAACCCGCGAGAAAGGGGTACGTGAAATGATGAAGGCCGATAAAGAGAGAATCCCTGAACAGGAGCCAAAAGCTGAGAACGAAACCTACAACTACGAAAGGTTCCGCATCGGACTGTACGAGATAGATCCGCTAACAGGCCCTCGAACAGGCGAAAAAGCACCGGACTTCGCCGCCGAGACGGTCGATGGACACAAGGTACACCTCTCGAATTACTTGGGGCATCCCGTGGTACTCATTATCGGCAGCTACACCTCTCCACAATACATCGACAAGATAGAGACGATGAACCGAATCTTGTATCGACACCCCGAGGCGATGTTCCTAACCCTTTACGTCCGCGAGGCACACCCCGGCAACAAGGTGCCTCCGCACCGCAACTCGAAGGACAAGCGCGCCCTGGCTCAAAGAGCCATAACCGAGGACGGTGAGAAAGCCGAGGTTCTCCTCGACGATCTCGAAGGTTCCGCGCACCAAAAGTACGGAGGTCTACCGAACATGTCCTACGTCATAGACGAGCAAGGTACGGTCGTGGTGCGAGAAGCCTGGAACAACCCCCAACTCGTGGAGAAAGCGCTCGACCGACTCAGGCGCGGAGAGTCACCGGGAAACATCCGGGCTGGCTTCGTGCCCGTGTCGCCCCTAACTGTACTTCGGGTGCTAGATCGGGCCGGTCGGGATGCGTTGGGGGATGTCCTGATCTCACTGCCGACGCTCTTGGCGAAACATTTCTCCGCCTCCGTAAAGGAGATCCGGAGGCCAATTGCACAAAGGCGATCCCGGACCTGAGAGAGCCAGAGAGGAGCGAAAGATGGCTAATACGGACGTGCTGATCATTGGAGCGGGACCCACGGGACTAACGGCGGCCAACGTGCTGGCACGGAATGAAGTGGACTTCAGGATCATCGACAAGATCGATGGACCTGCAGAAGAATCCCGGGCGTTGGTGATACACGCCAAGATTCTGGAGCTTTTCGACAAGTTAGGGCTGGCCGACCGGGCGGTCGAAGACGGGCAAAGGATGGGTGCCGCCGAGCTTCTCAGAGAGGGCAAAAGCGTTGGCAAACTCTCTTTCTTCGAAGATGGTCGAGAGCAGGAACAGCGCACGCCTTATCCGATGGCCTTGATCTACGAGCAGCATAAGACCGAGAGACTCCTGATCCAGGGTCTCGAAGAAGCGGTCAAACGGGTCGAATGGAACACGGAATTACTACAGTTGTCTCAAACTTCCGGCGGTGTACGGGCGACTGTCCGGCACTCCGATGGTGATGGGGAGACCATCGAAGCTGGATGGGTAGTCGGGGCGGATGGGGCGAGCAGCCCGGTGCGCCATTCGCTGAGATTGGACTTCGAGGGCGACACCTACGAGCAGACCTTGTTCCTGGCGGATATGGAGATGGACTGGGAGGGTGGAAACCAGCGGGTGTACATAGACTTCACGCGCACCAGTTTCTACGGGTTATTCCCTATGCCCGGTGACCGGCGGTTCCGACTTATAGGGAACGTGACAGAAGATCTGGAGGGTAAAGAGGAGATCACGGCTGAAGATGTCCAGCGTACTCTCGACGAGCATAGTGGTCTGCGGACGAAGATCACAGCTTTGAACTGGAGCAGCATCTACCGTACCCACCGCCGTATGACCGAGCGGTTCCGGGTCGAGCGCGTGTTCCTCGCTGGGGACGCCGCCCACATCCACTCGCCAGCCGGTGGTCAGGGCATGAATACCGGCATCGGGGACGCCTACAATCTGGGATGGAAGCTGGCGCTCGTCGTAAAGGGCCACGCCCACGATTCGCTACTCGACTCCTACGAGGCCGAGCGCATGCCGTTTGCCCGCGCCATCCTAAACGGCTCCGACCGGGGCTTCTCCCTGGTGGGGGATGCGACTAACTCGATAACCCAACGGCTCAAGGTATTCATTGCTCCACCGCTCTTCTGGATTGTGTCCCAGGTGCCGACTCTTAGAAGGCGGGCGTTCTGGTTTATCTCACAACTCTGGACGAACTACGAGGAGAGTCCGGCTGTCGAGCACTCCGAGCCTTCAAAGAGAGGACCAAAGGCCGGAGAGCGGGCGCCCTACGGCTTCTTCGAGGTCGGCCCGGACCCTGGCAAGAGCATTTTCGAGTTGCTCCGTGGCCCGGACCATCATCTGCTTCTTTTCGAGGGTGAGAAACCGGATCCCGTCAAGCTGGATGTGACGCGTGAAGAAATACAAAGCCTGCTGTACCGCTACGCGGCGTCTGTGAGCATCGAACCGGTGTCGAGCGGGAACCGAAAGCTTCATAAAAGCTACGGTGCGAAGGAATCGCGGCTGTTCCTGGTCCGTCCCGACGGACACATCGCCTACTCGGGGAAGACCTCGGATCTCGTCGGCTTGAGAATGTACCTCGACCGGGTGCTCGTAGAGAATCCCAACGAACCCACCAGAACGATGATCGCGGAAAGGAGCGCGCGATCATGAATGCGCTGAGAGTCCTTACGAGTCCGAAGGTTTGGGTCTCCATATTCGCGGTCGTGGTGGTACTGTCGCTGCTGTTCTACGCTTACTTGACGGCCATTGCGAGCCCGACCGAGAACCTGAAGGATCTTCCCGTCGCCCTGGTCAACGAAGACGAGGGTGGGGAGCTGGGTGGAGAAGAGGTTGCGCTAGGCGATCAGGTCGTGGAGCGCGTGACCGGTTCTGATTCTCCGGCTGATGGTGTCGTTGAATGGACGCAGCCCAATAGTCGGAAGGACGCGCTCGAAGGGCTCGGACGGAACGAATTCTATGGAGCTATCGTGATCCCGAAGGACTACACGGAGAGGATCTCGACCGCCGCGAGTCCGCCGGAGCTTCCTCTCGCCATCGTGAACGAGGATGCAGGCGCGGAGATGCAGGGAGAGCCGACCAGGCTCGGTGAAGAGGTGGTAAAAAGGATCACCGGCCCCGATTCTCCTGCCCCTAGCTTCGTCCAGTGGAAGCAACTCGACAGCCGCCAGGCCGCCCTGGATGGAATCTCGAAAGGCGAGGCCTACGCTGCCATCGTAATCCCCAAAGACTATTCGAAGACCCTGGCGAGCATGTCCGGTCCACCACCGGGTGCTACGAGCGGACCTCCGCCGGGAGCTCAGATGCCGGAGCCGGAGCCCGCAAACCTGGAGTTGCTCACGAGTCCTGCGGTTCGTCCCGCTACTGCGAGTGCTGTGGAGGATGCTTTCAACGGCATCGTTGGTGGGGTTTCGGGAGCTACGAGTGAACGCATTTTGGGTGGATTGGCGGAGGGAGGTGGGCCTGTGCCACCGCCTGCGGCGGCGGTGATCTCGGACCCTGTACGGGGCAAGGTCTCCGAGGCGGATGTCTCCACGGAAGTCGGGCCGCTGCCAAAGGCTCCGAAACCGGCGGAGATCGAGATACTCTCCAACCCATCCGCGGGACCTAGCGCCTCGGCCCCGGTACAGAATATCTCGACCGGGATAGTCCAGGGGGTGTCTCAGGCGACTAGCGAACGTCTCTCGAAGGCCGCCGGGGAGCAGGGGGCGCGGCTCACACCGGAGGTCGCGGCGGTGATCGGCGACCCGGTGCGGGCCAACGTGACGGAGGCCGAACCTGTTGGGGATAATTCGGGCAACGGGCAGTCGCCGTTCTTCCTGGCTTTTCTGGCGAACCTTGCCGGGTTCGGTGGGGCGGCGGTGGTTTTCTTCAGGGTCGCCCGTGTGGCGGATAGTCTAGCGTCCCGGGGGATGCGTCCGTCGCGGGTGGGGCTTTGGACGGTGATGATCCTGCTCGGTGGCCTTTACACGGCTCTCGTGGCGGGGGCTGAGGTCGGGGTCGCGTTCGGGGTGGTGGGTGTAGATCACGAAGCGGATCTGCTGCCAGTGTTCTTGTTCGTCGTGCTCGCTATCGCGGCGATAATGGCGGTGGTGATGCTGCTTGTGGCGTTGTTTGGGGCTGCGGGTATCGGTATCGCCGCAATATTCGGCGTGTTGCTCGGGCTCGTCTCTGCCGGCGGCCTCGCGCCTATCGAGGCTCTGCCGGGTTTCTATCAGGCCTATGCAGATTGGCTGCCGCTGCGATACATAAACGACGGTTTGCGTTCGCTGATCTTCTTCGATGGGCGCTCCGCCGCGGGGCTCGGGGACGCTTTCCGGGGTTTCGGTGGCTATCTCGTTGGGTCTGTGGTCCTGGGTTATCTCGCAGCCTTCGTCAAGGATTTGTTTGCCCGGCGAAAGGGTCGCAAGGGCTCTGGAGAGGTTGCGGAGGGTTCCACCGGCTAGAAGGTCCTGGTTAGAATCTCCGGGTGTCGCTGTCTGGCGGAACATTGTCGGGTGGCGACACCTTCATAAAACCGGGTGGCGATGCTATATTAGCCGCATGTATGCCGGAGTCTATAGAGTTTGCTCTACCGCTTCACGACTATAGAGTCCCGCGCTTCATTACCGATCCCGTAGCACTCAACATCACACCCGAGAAGGAGTCTCACGTGAGCGAGACGCGGCCCAGGAAGACTTATGATCCCACAGCTTTGGAGCATCGCTGGCAGGGGCGATGGACCGAGAGCGGACTGTACGAAAACGACGACGACACGGATAAGCCAAAGCACTACGCGCTGACGATGCTGCCGTATCCGAGTGGGGACCTTCACGTTGGGCACTGGTATGCGATGACGCCTTCGGATACTCATGCGCGGTTCATGCGGATGAGCGGTTACCGGGTTTTCTTTCCGATAGGGTTCGACGCTTTCGGGCTTCCGGCTGAGAACGCGGCCATCAACCGGGGGATACATCCTTATAAGTGGACGATCTCCAACATAGAGAACATGCGCGGGCAACTGGAGCAGATGGGGGCGATGTTCGACCGCTCCTCGGAGGTTGTGACCTGCACGCCGGAGTACTATCGCTGGAACCAGTGGTTCTTCCTCAAGTTCCTCGAAAAGGGGCTCGCTTACCGGAAAGAAGCGCCGGTGGATTGGTGTCCCAAAGACAATACGACGCTGGCTCGGGAGCAAGTGGTTGGGCCGGATCGGGTCTGTGAGCGATGCGGAACGCCGGTCATAAAGAAGAACCTGGCGCAATGG
>Ga0136613_10000405_pt1 | contig 19714 bp, 15 predicted proteins | sample AntDrymUQ2722106_2_FD_106649 | JGI IMG/M metagenome (GOLD analysis project Ga0136613, IMG submission 106649) | Polar desert sand microbial communities from Dry Valleys, Antarctica - metaG UQ272 (21.06) | ecosystem: Environmental > Terrestrial > Soil > Desert | place: Antarctica: Dry Valley... | reverse complement strand
CTGCTCCTTGCCGTGCTTGCGGGCGGCGTAGGTCGGGATGTAGCCCATCGGCCCCGGCCGGTAGAGCGCGACGAGCGCGATCAAGTCCTCGAACTCCGTCGGCTTGACGAGACGCAGAGCCTCACGCATGCCGGAGGACTCGAACTGGAAGACCCCGGTCGACTCGCCGCGGGCGAGCATCGCGTAGGTCGGGCCGTCTTCGAGCGGGAGCGTGCCGATGTCGACCCCGCCGACGAGCTCCACGGCTTTGTCGATCACGTCCAGGTTGCGCAGGCCGAGGAAATCCATCTTCAGGAGGCCGAGCTCGACGACGTCGTGCATCCCGAGCTGGGTCACGACCTCCTGGTCAGCCCCTTTTTGCTGGAGCGGCACCACGTCAATCAGCGGCCCTGCGCCGATGACCACCCCGGCCGCGTGGATCGAATCGGCTCGGGTGAGCCCCTCGAGCGGTTGCGCGAGATCGACGATCTCCTTCGCCACCGGGTCGGAGTCCACCGCCTGCCGGAGCTCCGCGCCCGGGCGAAGCGACTCGGTGAGCGTCTGTCCCGGACCTTCCGGGACGAGCTTCGCGATTCGGTCGACGACGCCGTAGGGGATGTCGAGCACGCGGCCCGCATCCCGGATCGCGGCTCGGGCAGCCATGGTCGAGAAGGTGATGATCTGGGCAACCCGGTCGCGTCCGTATTTCTCCGCAACGTAGTTGATGACGTGGTCGCGCCCGGCGACCGAGAAGTCGATGTCCATGTCCGGCAGGTCCTTGCGCGCCGGGTTCAGGAAGCGCTCGAACAGGAGGCCGTAGCGCATCGGGTCGACATCGGTGATCTCGAGGCAGTACGCGGCCAGCGAGCCCGCCGACGAGCCGCGCCCAGGACCCACGCTCACCCCATTCTGCTTCGCGAAGTGGATGAAGTCCCAAACGATGAGGAAGTAGTCCGCGAAGCCCATCTCGCGCACCGTCTTCAGCTCGAAGCGGAGCCGCTCGTGAAGCTCCGGCGTCGCTTTCCCGTAACGCTTGAGCAGTCCCTTCTCGCACAGCTCGACGAGATAGTCGAACGCGTCACGCGCCTCCGGCACCGGGTATTTCGGCAGGAGGATCCGACCGAGCTCGATCTCGACCGAGCAGCGCTCCGCCACCTCGAGCGTCCGCGCCAGCGCATGCTCGTACCCGATGAAGTCGCCTGCCATCTCCTCGGGCGTCTTGAAGAAGAACTCGTTCGTGTCGAAGCGCCAGTGCGCGGGGTTCTTGAGCGTGTCGCCGGACTGGATGCAGAGGAGCGCCTCGTGCGCATACGCGTCCTCGGAGTCGAGGTAGTGGACGTCGCCTGTCGCGACGAGCGGCAGGCCTGTCTCCTCCGCGAGCGCGACGAGCTTCGGATTGATTGCCTGTTGCTCCGCGAGCCCGGCGTTCTGGAGCTCGACATACGTCGAGTCGCGCCCGAAGATCTGTTGGAGCCGGTCGAGATCGTCGCGCGCATCCTTGGGCCGTTCCTCGGCGAGCGCCCGGGAGACCCGACCGGAGAGGCATCCCGACAGCGCCACAAGGCCTTTCGCGTGACCTTCGAGGAGTTCCCAATCGACCCGCGGCTTGTAGTAGTACCCCTCGAGAAAGCCAAGCGAGCAGAGCTTGATCAGGTTCGCATAGCCCTCGTTCGTCTCGGCCAGGAGGGTTAGGTGAGCGTACCCCTTGGTTTGCGTCCGTCGGTCGTCCGCGACGTACACCTCGCAGCCGACGATCGGCTTCACGCCCTCCCTGCGGGCCTCCCGGTACAGCTCCACGGCACCGGCCAGCGAGCCGTGGTCGGTGAGCGCGACTGCCGGCATCTCAAGCCGTTTCGCCTTCTCCACGAGCGCCGGGATCCGGCACGCTCCGTCGAGGATCGAATACTCGGAGTGGACGTGAAGATGGACGAAGGGCGGCGCAGGGTGACTCACGGGAGGGCAAGCTTAGTACGGCACTCGGCTGACCCCCTCGACGCGATTTTCGTCGATAAGAGCTCCTAACGCACTGAACGGCCGTCGCGACGGGCGATCGTCACGCTAGAAGCTCAGGCGGCGTCGCCTTGCCAGAACGCGTCGGCCAGGCGACGCCACTCGTTCCGCAGATCGGTGCGGCCGGTCACCCGCTGGAGCTCCCAGTACACGCGGATGAGCGCCCCGTGGTCTGGCTCTACGCTTTCCGCACGATCCGCCTCGAGTACCCGCAGATACCAGGATGTCGGATCGATTCCGAGCTCGGCCGAGAGCACGAGCGCGCGATCGCGCAGGGCTTCGGTCGGCGTGCCGAGACGGTCCATGCCCGACCTATCGGCACTCGAGACGAGCCGATTGAGACGGTCCCCTCGGACGGGGGAACGATCACCGGCAAACTGGGCGGCGCCACCATGCGCCGTCCGACCGTCATCGTGCAAGACCGGCTCATCGCAGGCCGTCACCCTTGCGCCTGGGGACCGGAGAATGCGCCCGAAGAGGTCTCGCGGCTGCTCGACGACCGCGTCACGCTCTTCGTCGACCTGACGCAGGAAGGTGAGCTCGAGCCGTACGCACACTTGGTCTCTCCTGCTCGACACGTCCGGATGCCGATCCGCGACTTCTCGGTGCCCACCCCCGACGATCTGGTCGCGACGCTCGATGCGATCGACGCGGAGCTCGATGCGGGCGGGATCGTGTACGTGCATTGCTGGGCTGGATGCGGCCGGACGGGAGTCGTCGTGGGCTGCTGGCTCGTCCGCCGTGGCCTCGATCCCAGGGCCGCGCTCGCCAAGATCGCGGAGGCCCGTGGCCTCGGCTGCCCGCAGACACTCGAGCAGCGACTCCTTGTTCTCGGCTGGGAGGCTGGTCGCTGACGCCTGGGGGTCAGGTGCAGCCTGACCCCGGTTTCGATCTGGACTCCCTGGAACGAGTGAGCGAGCTGGGCGCAGCTCGCTCCGATACGCACTCTGAGCATGTGCGCCGGCTTCGTGGTTTCCGCGCTCGCTGCGTCGAGGGGACGTGTGGCACCCGCGCGGCCGGCGCACGACTGCTCCTGCGGCATTCGGTTCTCGAGCACGTTCCGGGGGACTCGTGCCCCAGGCGCCTGAGAACGGAGACCGACGACTCGATGAGCGCGTCGAAGCGCTCGCGACTTGGGTCGACGAGATCGCAGGCCGCGTCCGCGCAACGGAGCTCTCGAACGGCGATGAGAAGACCGCGAAGGAGCTCCGGCGCGCCATCGAAGCGGTCGCGAAGCACGATCCGAAGCTCGAGAGCCGCCTGACGAACCGAATCGACGTCCTGGCTGACCGCCTCGGCACGCTCGCATCCGCGGTCTCGACCACGTCGGCGGAGCTCGCCCGTAGGGACGGCGAGCTAGCGGCGCTCCACCGCGAGCTCGCGCAGGGGAACGCACGCATCGAGACGCTCGGTGGTGAGCTCGGTCGGGCGGCCTCCGCCGCCGACCTCGACAGGCTCTCGACGACGATCGCAACGCTCGCGAGCGCCGATCGCCCGGCGCGGGAGGCCGACGAGCAGACCGATCGTCTCGGCGGGAAGGTCGACTATCTCACCGAACGTGTCGACACTCTCGCGAAGACCGTGGCCGCGACCGCCGCAGGGCTCGCCGGTCGCGAAGGCGAGCTCGCCACCCTCCGACAGAGGCTCGACGAGCGCGCGAAGCACTTCGAACAGGCCGTCGCGGAGTTGGGACAACGGAGCGGCGACGCAGCGCTCGGCGCACGTCTCGACACCCCGGAAGGCACGCTCGAGCCGGTCGCGGAAAGCGTCGCTCAGCTCGAGAGCGAGATACGCGCCGTGCGCGCACGTATCGATGAGGCATACCGACAAGTCGGCGCCACCGTCACCGAGCTCCAGAAGTCCGCCGCCGGGCTTGCGGCTCAGGTCGGCTCTGCAGAGGAGCGAGGGCAGGCGATGGAGAACGCCCTCGAGGAGCTCGCAGCGTCCTTGAGCGGCAAGGCCGGCAACCTGGCAGCCCGGCTCGACTCCGTCACAGCGGGTGTCGAATCCAGTCTCGCGAGCTTCGCCGCCGAGCTCGTCGTTCGACACGACACCGCAGAGCGCGAGCGCGACGACATCGTCACGCGAGTCGCCTCGCTCGAGAGCGCCACCTCCGACGACGTCGAGCGAGCTCGGGCGGGGATCGCCGAGGTGCTGGCTGAGGTCGAACGCGATCGGAGCGCAGTTACCGGGCGACTCGACGTCATCGAGAGAGATCACCAGGACTTGGCGACCGAATGGGCCTCGAAGCTCGCGACGATGACGGCGACGCTCGCCGAGATCGGCGCACGGGACTCCGCGGGAGAGCTCGAGCTTCAGATCGCTGAGCGTCTGCAAAGCGTCGAACAACAGGGTGGCGTGGTCGCATCGGAGATCGCCCGAGTTTCCGCGTACTGGGCTTCCGAATTCGATGCGCTCACGACCAGGCTCGACGCGGTAACGGTGATCGCAAAGGACGGGACGGAAAACGACTTTGCCGCCGGGCAGCTCTTGTCGGATCTGAGCACGCGGCTCGATTCCGTGGTGCACGAGCGCCAGGTCGTCGCCGCTCAGATCGCACAGGCCTCGGAGAACGAGGTCGCCGAGCTTTCGCACGCTCATCGACGGCCTCCGCGCGCGCTTTGCGCCGAGCGAGCAAGACCACGCCGGCTCGCCGCACGCCGGAGATCGCCTCCACGACCTGGCCAGCGACTTCGCCAAGAGCCTCGATCTCCAGCCTGGGATCGAGTCCGGGCCTACAGACGGCCGCTTGCGGCTCGAGCTGCGAGCTCTCGAGCTCCGCTCGGAGCGTGCGGAGAAGGCGGCGCAGCAGAATCGCGACGCGGTGCTCGCGCAGCTCGAACGGATGACGGAGCAGCTCGAATCGCGCTTCCAGAAGCTCGAGTCCGATCCGGCAGGCCCCTCTCAGTCCGAGGCAGCCGACCAGGCCGAGGTCGTGCAACTGCGCGGCGCCGAGGTGTAACGACCGCCCCGATGGTCATAACGAGATGATGCGGCTTCTCGATCTCATGCTCTTCCTCGGCGCGCGCAGCTCCTGGGCGCGCAGCCGGCTCGCGTATCGCCTCCTCTGGAGCATTTTCGTCGCGGACCGCACGGGACGCTTGTAGGGGCGAGGCTTGCCTCATCCTCTGTGCGCCATAGGCGACCGAGGCGAGGCAAGCCTCGCCCTACGACGGCTCGTGTTTCGAACGAGAGTTAGCTGGTGATCTCGTACGCCATCAGGATCGCGTCGACGAGCTCGTCGCCACGGGCGTAGTGCTGCTTCCGGTACCCCTCGCGCTCGAAGCCGAACGACTCGTACAGGCTGAGCGCGGGCTCGTTCCAGGGGAAGACGTGCAGCTCGATCTTCCGCACCCCCACCGACCGCGCCCACGTGATCGCCTCCTCGAGCAGCTGCTTGCCGATCCCCTGCCGGCGACGGCTTTCGGCGACCATGAGGCCGAGATCCGCGACGTGGTGACTCGCGGGGTGAGGGTCGCGAGAGAGGGAGAGCCGCCCGACGACGACGTCGCCGTCCACGGCGACGACGACGGTCGCGTCCGGATGGCGGAGAACGTTTTTCAGATATCTCCGTTCGTTCGAGACCGAGCGCCAGCTCTCGGTGGCGAGAATCCAGCGTCCCTCCTCGCCGCCGATCGCGTGCGCCAGCGCGACGAGCGAGGCGGCGTCACTCGGCTCGGCGCGGCGAATGCGAATCATGTGACGACGACTCCCACGCCACCTCGTCGCGGGTCCCCGGCCGCCGCAAGAGCTCCGGTCGGATCGAGCTCGACGGCCTGCACGCCGCCGAAGTAGAGGTTGCGACCCGCCCAGCGGACGACGTCCCAGCTCTCCTCGAGACGCGCGATCATCTCCTCCGGCCGTCCGCCCTCGACATGCAACGTGTCTCCCTCGACATGCAGACGTGGCGCGTCGATGGCCTCCCCCACCGACGACGACCTGCCTACGACCTGCCACACAACTTGGGCGATCGCGCCGGCGAGCCGCACAGAGCCGGCGCTGCCGAGAACGAGCCGCGCCCGGCCGTCTCGGAGGACCAGCGTCGGCGTGAGCATGCTCGGCAGGCGGGTCCCTGCGACGCGAGGCTCGTGTCCGATCACGTCGAGCTCGCCGAGCATGTTGTTCATCTGCGTGCCGCCGCGGAAGACGCCCGAGCCAGAACCGAGCGTCGACGAGAGCGCGGCCGCCGTTCCCGATTCATCGATGATGGAGATATGCGTCGTGCCGGTGAGCTTGCCGCTCCCCGACGCGCGATACGCCTCGCCGATCGCGTTGGCCACGTCGTCCGCCGACGGCGCCGTGATCGCGCCGAGACGCTCGAGGATCGCGCCGACAATCGCCCCACCGCGCGAAGGCGACGGCGTGGCGAAGACCGAGTGTCCGAGCACGGTGGTCTCGAGTGGCACACGGTCGACGACCTGGTACTCAGCGAGATCGCCCGCGTATCCCGGCAAGAGCTCGGCGACGGCGGCAGCCCCGGTATCGCGAACCCGTTCGAGAGTCGCGCAGAGCTCGCCGGTCGCCACGCGCCTTGGATCTCCGTAAACGCGACGGCCGCCTTCGTCGCGAAGCAAGATCGGGGAAAGGATCCCGTGCAGGAATGCCCGTGGCTCGTCGCAGGCGACCCCCTGGTCGGCGAGTTCGCGCGCTGGTTCCACGAGATCGGCCCAGTCGAAGGTCGCGAAGCGACGATGCGCCTCCTCGAGACCTGCGACGAGCCCGGGCACGGCAACCGCTCCTTCGCCGACGTGGAACACCTGGGTGCCCGCGTCCGCGAAGTCGATCACCACCTCATCCATGACCCCCAACCGCGTTTTCGGGACGACGAAGAAGCAGTCGAGCAATGCGGTGCGGCCGCCCGGCTCGTGGACTAGCAGGAAGCCGCCGCCGGCCGGCCCCGTCAGTGGGCCTTCCGTGACGAATGCGGTGAAGGCGGCGGCAAGCAGCGCGTCCACCGCATTCCCGCCGTCCCGTAGCACACGGGCGCCGGCCTCAGCGGTCAGCGGGTGGCCGGCTGCGATCGCGCCTCGCATCGTCGGACGGTACCGAGGCCAGAGGATTGGCGAAACAGGAATGCTGCGGCCGCGGCCCGGCGGTCTTCACACGCCAACAAATGAGGGCGCGGCGCGAATCGCGGTGTAGCCGCCGCGTAGCGGCGGCGCCAGCTACGAGTTCAGGAACGCGGGCAGCTCCGAGTCGGCATCCCGACGGGTGGTCGCCTCCGTGTCGAACTTCGGTCTCTCCATCCGGCGGCGGCTGCCGCCGAGACCCGTGGCGACGACGGTGACCCACACTTGCCCGGTGAGGCGCGGGTCGACGTTGGCGCCGAAGATGATGTTCGTGTCGTCGTTCGCGGTGGCGCGCACGACCTCCGCCGCCTCGTTGACCTCGACGAGCGAGAGATCGTCGCCTCCTGCGATCGAGAGCAAGATCCCTCGCGCGCTCACGATCTCGGCGTCGATCAAAGGCGACCCGAGCGCGCGCTCCGCCGCCTCGCGACCCCGGTTCGGCCCGGTCGCGTAGCCGATGCCCATCAGCGCGGAGCCGGCGTCCTGCATCACGGTGCGCACATCCGCGAAGTCGAGGTTGATCAGGCCCGGCGTCGTGATCAGGTCGCAGATGCCCTGAACGCCCTGGCGCAACACGTCGTCCGCGATCTGGAACGCGTCGATCATCGAGGTGGAGCGGTCGAGCACATCGAGGAGCCGATCGTTGGGGATGACGATCAGCGTGTCACACGCGGCCCGCAGCTCTTCGACGCCGCGATCCGCTGCGGTCCGGCGGCGCGTTCCCTCGAAGCGGAAGGGCGTGGTCACGATTCCGACGGTGAGCGCGCCGATCTCGCGGGCGACACGAGCGACGACCGGGGCCGCCCCCGTGCCGGTTCCGCCGCCCTCGCCTGCGGTCACGAAGACCATGTCGGAGCCGCGCAGCGTCGCTCGCAGCTGGTCGGCCGCGTCCTCGGCCGCGGCACGGCCCACGGTCGGGTCGGCGCCTGAGCCGAGGCCGTGGGTCACGCCCTCTCCGATGTGGATCTTCGTGGGGGCGTCGGAGACCGCCAGGGCCTGCATGTCGGTGTTCACGGCGATGAAGTCGACCTGGGCAATCCCCGCGTCCATCATTCGGTGGAGCGCATTCAGCCCCGCGCCGCCGACACCGACGACGCGGATCGCGGCGAGATACGCGGTTCCCTTGGGTGGGGGCACGCGATGAAGTCGCGGCGCGGGCTCGAGGATCGTCTGGAAATAGCGTGCAGCGGCGCGGGAGGCGGCAGCCTCGGTCGGGGCCACCTCGGTGGCTGGGGGCGAGACGGGCGGCGAGATGGGCGGCGATGCGCTTTGAGGTTCTTTCGTCTCTTCCTCGGTCTCCTCGAAATCGTGGACATGCTCGACCGTCGCCTCCAGGGCCGCCCGTGCGCGCGGACTGAGCTCGTCCGTATCCGCGGGCTGCTGCTTCGGCTCACTTTCGGCGGGCGCGTCCTGGGCGCGCTGGGCGGCCTCGGTCTTGCGGAAGAGCTCCGCCAGCGGGCCCTCACGCATGCTCGCGCGCTTGCGCGCCATCGAGCACCTCCTTCGCGAGATCGCGGTATGCCTGGGCCGCGGGACCCGTAGGGTCGTAGCGGAGCACCGAGCTCCCCTTCACGGGCGCCTCGGCATAGCGCACCGTCTTCTTTATCCGCGTCTCGAACAGGAGATCGCCGAAGTTCTCCTGCAAGATCTCGATCGCCTCGCGCGCGTGCAACGTCCGCCCGTCGTACATCGTGGGAACAATGCCCTGAACGCGAACTGCCGGGTTCAGGTTCTCACGCACCATCGCAAGCGTGTTCTCGAGCTGTACGAGTCCGCGCAGCGAGAGGTACTCGCACTGAACCGGGACGATCACGCCGTCGGCCGCGACGAAAGCGTTGATCGTCAGCAGGCCGAGCGACGGCGGCGTGTCGAGCAATATGTAGTCGTACTTGTCGCGAACCTCGATGAGCGCCTTCTCGAGCGCCCGCTCGCGGCCGATCAGCGCGGAAAGCGCGAGCTCTGCGCCCGCCAAGTCGATCGAGGCAACGGCAATGTCGACCTCGACGGTGTGGATCACATCGGAGATCGGAACGCGATGAACGAGGACGTCGAACATCGAGCGCTCGATCACATCGGGGTTCATCCCCTGGCTCATCGTCAGGTTGCCCTGGGGGTCGAGATCGATGATGAGGACGCGTTTGCCTGCCTCCTTCAGCGCGACGCCGAGGTTCAGCGTCGTCGTGGTCTTGGCGACCCCGCCCTTCTGGTTCGCGAACGCGATTACCTTCGCCAGCGCGTGCTCCTCGGGATCGCCTGCGACAGGGGAAGACGGAACCGCGTGGAGGCGCGGCGCGAGCGCCGACGGGACTGCAACTTCAGGCTCGTCGGCGGTCTCGGCAGGGAGAGGCTCAGGCAGCGGCTGGGACCGCGGCAGAATTCGTGAGAGTCCCATGACCGCCTCACCTTCCCGTCTCCGGCCGAAACTCCTTCAATGCCGTCCACGGTAGCCCAGGGGCGGCGCCGTCAGTCTTCGCCGTCCCAATAGTCGAGCGGCTCTCCGAGTCGCGCGATCACGCCAAGTCCTGTGAAGAAGACCTTCCCCGAGCGCGGGTAGTAGCAGATGTCGTTCGGGTCTCGCGTGCCGTACATGAGCACGGTCAATCCCGGCTCGCCCGCGCGGAAGGCGTGCGCGACTCCCGTGCCCGCGAGCCGTGCGACGACGGATCCGGCGCGAACCGGCTGCTCGGCGATCCCGTCCTCCTCCCACAGGAGCAGGTCGCCATTCCCCTCGACAACGACGAAGATCTCCTCCTCGGCCGAATGGCAGTGCGGAGGCGCGTTCAACTTACCCGGCAGCACTTCCGCGATCCGGAGCCCGGTCCTGACCGAGCCCGCCGCCCGGCCGAGGTTTCGGACTCTACGGCCGACGGTGGCGCCGTCGCGCTCGACCGACTCCACGTCTTCGACGTTGACGATGGTCTCGGGACGCGCCGACGTCTCCGCGATCTCCGCCGGCCCCGCCGCCGCTTCCCGCGCCCACGGGTGGTCGTCCTCGGCGCCCACCGGCGCCCAGGTCTCCCCGAGCCACGCGACACCCGCCCGTGGCAGCCATGTAACGCCAGCGGCGTACGTCCGCTGACCGAACGCCAACACGTCGATGCCGTCGTCGCCCGCGCGCAGCGTATGGGCGTTCTCGAGCGCGAGATGGACGAGGCAATCGCCCGCGTCGACTTCGTAGGCGACCGGGTCTTCGCCTTCCGACTGAACCGAAAGCCCGGATCCCGCTAGGACGTAGAAGATCTCCTCCTCGGCGCCCTCGAGATGGAGCGGAGTCGACCACATGCCCGGGTCGACGCGGATCCGCTTGACCCCGATCGTCTGCGACGCTCGACCGGTGAGGCTCTGCCACGTGCCCGCGATGTGACCTCGCTCGCCCCGCGAGCTGCGCACGTCGTCCCAGTGCGAGATCACACGGCGATCATGTCATGCGACGGCAACTTCGGAGTCGCCCGTGCCAGCGCTGTCCGTAGGTTGTCGACGGCAGCCTCCCCCGCATCACCTCCTTCCGCGCTCGACCACCACTCCGCCTCCTCGAGGAGCGCTCGCAGCTCTGGCAGGAGCTCCGCGCGCTCCGCGCCCGCGCGGTCGAGCGCCTCGATCCTCTCGAGCCGCTCCAGCACCGCTCGTGCTTCGTCCATGGAGACCACGCTACCTCGCTATGCGTCACGGGTGGGAAACGGCACTGTGCCGAATTCGTGCCGAAAACAGCCCTCAGACCGAAGCTGCCCTCAGACAGCAACTGCCCACGCGGCAGACCGCCCCGGCAAGCCCAGAAGCTCGCGGTCGAGCTCGTGGACGAGCTCGGCTCGATCAGGCGCGCGCAGCACCGCCACCAACGCCCGCCTGGCGGTATCCAGGGACGCCGTGCTCGCGCCATCCCCTCCAGCAAGCCCCACGAGGTGGCCGTGTAGCTCCTCACGCGCCGCGGCGTCCGCCTCGAGGAGAACAGCCGCGCGCAGCGGCCAGGTCTCGCCGAGAAGCGCGGTCAGCGAGGCCCGTAGCTGCTCGGCCCGGAACGGCTCGTTCTGGAAGAGCGACAGCTCCCACCGGTCGAGCGCCTCCGCGAGCTCGGGGTCGCCGTCGGCCTTGCCGAGCGCGGCGAGCACATCGACGGCGATCGGGCTACGAAACGCGTCGAGGCGCGAGGGCTCCCCCGGTGGCTGCGTCGCCGCAATCGGGAGCACCGGGCGGATCCCGAACGGCCGGCCGTCGAGGGTCTCGAACAGAACCGGGCCCGCGGCAAGCGCCGCGGACGTCGTCAGCCGGATCGCGCTGACAGCATCGGCAATCTCTGCCGGAGAATCGGGTGGATCCGCACCTGGGTCGACGTCTACGTGAAGCTCGAGGACGCAGCAGCGGTCGGGCTCGCGACCGAATCCCGGCGGCAGAATCCCGCGCGACTCGGGCCAGTGCGTCGACAGCTCCCCTGTCTCGAAGTGGCGAACCGAAAGGCCGGGCGCGAGGACGACCGGCCGGGCAACCGACAGTCCGACCAGCGGCACGAGCGCCTGGAACTGCCGCCGCTCCCCGAAGAGCGTCGTCTCGAAAGTCCCGTATGCATGCTCGAACGCCTCGTCGTCCCAGTCGAAACCACCGCACGATTCCGCGGTCGACGTCAAGAGCCCGAGCAGCACCGTGCGAAAGAGCGCGTCGTCCTCGGAAGCATGCAACCCCGCATGCGCGCGAGCGAAGATCGCAGCCGCGGGCTCGCGGCCGAGCTCGTCGAGGGCGAGACGCGCGTCATCTCGCGCCCGCAGGAGCGGCTCGCGATCTTCGATGAACGTCCGAACGAGCGGCCGAAGCTCATACAGAGCAGGACCTTTCCGCTGAACATGCTCTTCGAATGCAAACGGCAGCTCGGCGCCCTCCTCGAGCTCGCGGCCGAGGACGACGAAAGCTCCCAGGACGAACCCGCGCAACAGCGGATAGAGATGAGGCGCACGCACGGGCACACGTCCCGTTACGCGACTGAACGCTCCTCTCCTCTCTCCTACTGCGCGAGGTTCAGCCCTCGAGAGTCTCGACTCGAAGTTGCGGAACACGACGGAAGTGCTGCTCATCGTCGCCGCCGACGAGGACGCCGAACTCGAGATGAAGGGCGGTGGCGGCGACCGCGAGGTCGTTCGCCGGGATCAGCTCTCCCCGGCGGCTCAGATGAGCGAACAGATCGGCCCAGCGCTCGGCGATCTCTTGCCCGAACTCCACGAGCGCAACACGGCCGACGAGCGCGGCGATCTTTGCGCGGCGAGCCGTTCCTCTACTCGCGCTGCGAGCTAGCCGAGCGCCGACGAGCAATTCGGCGTACACAATCGCGGGTAGGACGACTGATTCGTCGAGCTCCGCGAGCAGACCGCCCCAGCCCGAACCCGCTCTCTCGCGGTAGACCAGCGCGCTCGTGTCTATTACGAGTCCCAAGGATCCAACGGCGGACGATCCGCTGCTCCGACCTTCGCGAGGTCATCGGCAAACGCAGCTTCCGGCTCGCCTGCCGAGCTCCAAGCCTCGAACGCCTCTCTCAAAGTCGTCGGCGAGCCCTCGGGAACAGGTGCTACACGAGCCACCGCATCGCCATTTCGCTCGACGATGAACGTGTCTCCTCGATAGCGGACTCTGGCAAGGATGTCGCCGAGCCTACGGGCCAGCTCCGTGGCAGTGATGCGATGTTCCACCAAGTCGCATTCTTACAGAACTACGTAAAATACTCAATTGGCCAGAAGGGACGAGTCCGTTTAGACTAGGGACGCAGAACCGCGCGCCGCGGGCCGGCCAGGAAACCGGACTCCACGAGGAGGATCATGGCGTCCGACTCGACCACCGGCACCCCATCGAAGCGCTCGACCGCGAGGCGCTTCGCCCCTCCCGATCTGACGTGCGCGACGAGGGCAGCCAGCGCAGGTCGTAGCCACTCGGGTTCCGGCTCGCGAAGCGGGACGAGCGAGCGGCCACCCCGCTCCACGAAGAGCACCGCCTCTCCGTCGAGCAAAACGACCCACGCGCCGGCAACCCGCGCGGCTCGTGCTCCTGCTCGACGCGGCCAGGGCACGGCGGCTCCATACGGCTGTGCGGGATCCGCTGCGGCGAGTACGAGCACGTCGCGCTCGGCGACTACACGCGCCTCCGCCCGCAGCTCGCGCAAGCGCTCGACGGCGCCGGGGAGCGCGAACTGCGCGCCGCCGAGGCCCTCGACGAAGTACCCGCGCCGGCAGACCCCGAGCGTCTCGAGCGCACGCAACTCCGCATACACGGCACCGTAGCCGCCCTTGATGCCCTCCCCGCGCACGCAGTCCCGGGTGACGATTCCCTGCCGCTCGAGCAGGAGCTCGGCCAACGCTCGGCGGTCGAGGCTCTCCGGGAAGAGCGACCCTGCGCGCGACCACCTGCCCTGCGTCGGAGACGGCGCGCTGGCGCGCGAGCGCATGAAGCGGCGCCGGTTCCGCTCGGGGCGTGGAGCGTCGTAGCGGCGCGACGCGCGCAGCGGCGCCCACGAGTCGTTGGTCACCTCGCCAGCCCAGACCAGATCCCAGAGAGCGGCGAGCGCTTCGGCCGGGTCGAGCTCGGTCTTGGAGAGAAGATCGGCCCAGAAGAGCGCGCCCTGGCCGAGCGCCGTCCGCACCGCGACATGGGCGACGCCCTCGGGTGGCGCCTCGGCTGCCGGGCGCCCGAGCAGCCCAGCGTCATCGCGGAAATAGACAGCGACGCGATCGAGCCCAGCGCCGATCCAGACCAGGTCGCCCGACGCGCACAGCGCATCGAGATCGGCGGGGCGATACGCGGGCACCCGGCGAGGCAGCACATCGCTCTCCCAGAGAGAGACCGGCAGCGCCAGGCCCTGCAAAGGGACGAGAGCCTCGCGCAACGTCTGGCGGCGCCCGATCCCGTGCCACGCGGGAAGGAAGCGCCCCAGCGCCGCCTGATCGGCCGGCTCAACCTCGCGGCGCAGCACCGCGAGCGTCGCCCGGCGAATGCGCCGGAGAACGTCCGGATCGCACCACTCCCGCTCGGAGCCGCCCGGCCGGAGCTCGCCCCGAACGAGCTTCTCGTCACGTTCCAGTCCCTCGAGCTCGGTCTCGACCACGGCAGACTCGAGGCCGAATCGATCCGCGACCTCACCCGTGGTGAACGGCCCGTGTGTGCGCGCATATCGGCGCAAGACACCGGCCAGCGCGTCAGACACCGGCTCGAGGAAGACGTTGGGAACGCCACCGGGCGGCACCGCGCCGAACGCATCGCGAACGAGACCCGCATCCTCGACAGCGGCCAACGGCTCGACGTCATCCAGCCGAAACCGGATCGCACGCCGCTCGCGCAGCAGCGTCTCCGCGAAGCCACGGTCGTACTCCCCTTCCACGAGCGGTCCAGCCCGTCGCAGCAGGTCATGCAGCTCGTCGGCGTTTCGCGGCGTGAGCCGAAGCGACGACTCGACCTGCTCGATGGCGCCGAGATCGAGCAGCTCGCGCAGCTCCTCGACCCCCATCAGCTCGCGGAGAAGCCCGCGATCGAGGGACAGCGCCTGCGCGCGCCGCTCCTCGGGCGGGGTGTCGTCCTCGTACATGTACGTCGCCACGTAGTCGAAGAGGAGCGAGGACGCGAATGGCGAGGCCGAGACCGTCTCCACCTCGACGAGATCGAGCTCTCGCGTCTGGATCCCCTTCAGGATCTTGCGCAACGCAGGCAAGTCGAAGACGTCCTGCAGGCATTCCCGATAGGTCTCGAGCACGATCGGGAACTGCGGGTAGCGCCGCGCGACCTGGAGCAGGCTCTGCGCCTTCAGCCGCTGCTGCCAGAGAGGCGTCCGCTGGCCGGGCCGGCGGCGCGGGATGAGTAACGCGCGCGAGGCGTTCTCCCGAAAGCGGGAGCCGAAGAGCGCCGACTGCCCGAGCTCCGCGATGACAAGCTCCTCGACGTCCCCTGGGTCGAGCAGGAGGTCCGAAAGCGGAGGCGGCACGTCCGCATCGGGAAAGTGGAGCGCGATGCCGTCATCCGACCAGATCGACTGCGCGTCGATGCCGAGCGAGTCCCTGAGCCGCGCCGCGAGCGCCATCGCCCAAGGCGCGTGCACACGCCCACCAAACGGCGTCAGCAGGCAGACGCGCCAGTCGCCGATCTCGTCTCGGAAGCGCTCGACAACGATGGAGCGATCCGAGGGGACAACTCCCGTCGCGCCCTCCTGCTCGCGCAGATACGTGACGAGATTTCTCGCCGCACGGGTGTCGAGGTGGTACTCGCCGCAGAGGACGGTCTCCGCCTTGTCGTCGGAGAGCCCGACGAGCTCACGTGAAGCCCGGCCGATCTTCTCGCCAAGCTCCGCGGGTCGCCCAACCCCCTCGCCCTTCCAGAACGGGGCGACCCCGGGGACTCCCGGGGCGGGAGAGACGAGGACTCGATCCCGCGTGATGTCCTCGATCCGCCACGTCGAGGCGCCGAGTAGGAACGTCTGCCCCTCGCGCGCCTCGTACACCATCTCCTCGTCGAGCTCGCCCACCCGTCCGCCGTCGCCGACGAGGTACACGCCGAAGAGCCCGCGATCCGGGATCGTGCCCGCGTTCGTGACCGCGAGTCGCCGCGCGCCGGTGCGCCCGCGCACGATCCCAGCAGTCCGGTCCCAGACGATCCGTGGCCGAAGCTCGGCGAACTCGTCCGAGGGGTAGCGGCCCGCGAGCATGTCGAGGACGTTCTCGAGCTGCGCCCGGGAGAGATCGGAGAACGGGTACGCGCGGCGGACGAGCGAATGCAGCTCGTCCACGGACACTTCCTCGTCGGCGCAGATGGCGACGATCTGCTGGGAAAGGACATCCAGCGTGTTGCGGGGAATGCGGGTCTCCTCGATCGCGCCCTCGCGCATCGCGCGCGCGACGACCGCGCACTCGAGCAGGTCGGCCCGGAACTTGGGAAAGATTCGACCTCGCGATACCGAATGCAGGTCGTGCCCCGCCCGCCCGACCCGCTGCAGCCCGCGTGCGACCGACTTCGGACTCTCGACCTGGATGACGAGGTCGACCGCGCCCATGTCGATGCCGAGCTCGAGCGAGGACGTCGCGACGAGACATGGGATCTGCCCGGCCTTCAAGAGCTCCTCCACCACGATCCGCTGCTCGCGCGCCAAGGAGCCGTGGTGGGCGCGCGCGATCTCCTCCTCTGCGAGCTCGTTCAGCCGCAGCGCGAGCCGCTCTGCGAGCCGGCGGTTGTTGACGAAGACGATCGTCGAGCGGTGCTGCCTGACCAGCTCGAGGATCGCGGGGTAGATCGAAGGCCAGATCGAGCGACTTGACTGCTCCACCCCAACGCCCATCATCACGCCATCCGCGAGGGGTGGCACGGACAGATCCGCGGTCGATCCGAGCTCGCGCATGTCCTCGAGGGGAATCACGACCTCGAGGTCGAGCTCCTTCCGAGTGCCCGCATCGACCAGCTCGATCTCCCGTTCCGAGCCGGCGACGAAGCGGCCGATCTCGGCGAGCGGACGCTGAGTAGCAGAGAGGCCGATGCGCTGGAAGGGACGCTGCACCAGCGCTTCGAGCCGCTCGAGCGAGAGCGCCAGGTGCGCACCGCGCTTGGTTCCGGCAACCGCGTGCACCTCGTCCAGGATCACCGTCTCGATGCCGCGGAGGGTCTCGCGCGCCTGAGAGGTCAGAAGCAGGAAGAGCGACTCCGGAGTCGTGATAAGGATGTCCGGCGGCGACTTCTGCATACGACGCCGCTCGTCCGCGGGAGTGTCTCCGGTGCGCACGCCGACCGAGAGCTCGGAGCCGAGGCCCGAGAGCGGGCTCCGCAGGTTGCGCTCGATGTCGTAGTTCAACGCCTTCAGCGGAGAGACGTACAGGAGTCGTAGCCCCGCGCCGGGGGACGCGTTCAGCCGATCGATCCCGATCAGGAACGCCGCGAGTGTCTTCCCCGAGCCGGTCGGCGCTTGGATGAGGACGTTCCCGCCCTTCGCGATCGCGGGCCAACCGAGCTCCTGTGCCGGGGTCGGCCCGGCGAACGCCCGCTCGAACCACCTTCGCGTTTTCGGCGAGAAGGCAGCGAGCGCGTCCATCCCTTCAGGGTAACGGCCGCTCATCGTCCTCCGTTAAGGGCTCAATCCCTCGGCCATCCTGACGGGCACTGAGATCAGACAAGATGAATCAGCAGATCGTCGCCATCCTCGGCAAGCTTCCGAGATGATGAGGGGTACTGTCGTTCTTGGAATCGTGATGTGCGGCATTGCCGTCGGATGCCGGACGGACGAGGCATCATCTGATTCGAACGAAGACCATCCGTCTTCGGACCCCGTGTGCGGAGGCCGCGGAAAGCCCGTAGCCCTTGAAGAGCTCGTCAGGATCTTTCGCGCGAACGGGATCACGCTTGACGTGAACCAGCGAAAGTGCGAAGAACATGAGCCGACGGAACCCGATGCGACGAACGCGGGACCTCGAGCCCTCGTTCGCAACGACGCCGTGTGGGAGAAGGAGGGCGACGTGCTCTGCGAAGTCGGTTCGTTGGGCGACCGTAGGCAGATCGTCGCGACGAAGCATTCAACCGACGATGAAACGAACCTTCGCGTCCTCAATATCCTCTGCACCGTTTATCCGTCAGACCAGGCAAGCGAAGCTGCACAGGTCGCCCAAGTGAAGAACGCCCTCGAAGCAGTCGTACGGAACACGCCGCCCACGGATTGAGCGCGTCTAGTATCAACCCGTGCCCGAGGCCCTCTACTTCACCGACTCGGACGAGGCGAACGAGCTCATCGCCAAAGAGCCACTTGCGCTTCTCATCGGCTTCGCGCTCGACCAGCAGATCACGGTGCAGACCGCGTTCGCGGGCCCGCTCAAGCTGAAACAGCGCGTGGGGCCACTCGATGCGGGCGCTATTGCCTCGATGGATCCGCAGGCGCTCGAGGACGCGTTCCGCCAGCGCCCTGGGATCCACCGCTTCCCCAGCTCGATGGCACGCCGCGTGCAGGACCTCTGCGCCTTCGTCGCCGAGGAGTACGACGGCAACGCGGAGCGTGTATGGACGGACGCGACGGACGCCGCCGATCTCCGCCGCAGGATTGGCGTGCTCCCCGGCTTCGGGAAGATGAAGGTGACCGGGCTCGGCTCGGTTCTCGCCCTCAGATTCGGCGTGGAGACCGCAGCAGAGCTCGTGCCGGGACATCCGACGCTCGGCGGAGTCGACTCCCCCGGGGCGCTCGCGGAGTACCAGGCGAAGAAGCGCGCGCACAAAGCGTCGCTCCGAGCCGCCCAGACCGCGTGAGCTCTGAGGCCCCTGCGGCCATCGAGCTGACCACCCTCACCGACGGCGGCCAGCGCGCGGCCGACATCGCGCGTCTGCTCTCCGGCTTTCTCGCGGAGGCGAAGACGAGCCTCGATGTCGCCGTGTACGACGTGCGCTTCGAGACCGACGCGGGTGGGCTCGTACTGGCCTCGCTCCTCTCCGCGGTACAGCGCGGCGTCGCCGTCCGCCTCCTCTACAACGTCGCCCACCCTGGGCCGATCCCGGTCCCGCCGCCGCCGGAGACCGGGCCGGACGCGATCGAGTCGCTGCCGATCGACACACGAGGGGTGGCGGGGATTCCCGACCTGATGCACCACAAGTACGTCGTGCGAGACGGCGACGCGATCTGGACGGGATCGACGAACTGGACGGACGATTCCTGGACCCGCCAGGAGAACGTCGTCGCGACAGTGCGCTCGCCGAAAATCGCATATGCGTACTCGCTCACCTTCGACCAGCTCTGGGAGAGCGGCCAGGTCGCGCACACGGGCAGCGACCCGCGCCCCGTGGACGTTGCAGGGACGCAGGTGCGCCCGTGGTTCTGTCCGGAGCACGGCGAGGCGCTCTCCCACCGTGTGGCCAAGCACATCGGGAAAGCGCGCGAGCGAGTGCGGATCGCGTCGCCGGTGCTGACCTCCGGGCCGATTCTCGCCACGCTCGTGGAGGTGGTGAACGAGCGGCGCTGCGACATCGGAGGAATCGTCGACGACACGCAGGTCGACCAGGTCTTCCACCAGTGGCACACGAACGGCGTGAGCGAGTGGAAGGTTCCGCTCCTCCAGCGCATCCTCGAAGGCGCGGAGTTCAGCGGCAAGGCTTCGATCCCGTGGACGCCCGAGTCCCTGCACGACTTCATGCATGCGAAGGTCGTCGTCGCCGACGACACGACCTTCGTCGGCAGCTTCAACTTCTCGCGCTCGGGCGAGCGAAACGCCGAGAACGTGCTCGAGATCCGGGACGCTCCCATTGCAGATCGGATCGCGGCCTACGTGGACGAGCTTCGGGCGCGTTACCCGCGAGCGACCATCCCCGGTGAGACTCCGGCACGTCTCCGGGAGTAGGGGTTGGGCCTTACCCGGCCCTACGGACACGAATCCCGCGATCGCTTCCGAACGGAATGCTTACCAACACGTCACATATCGCTCAAGGAAACCCAACGCGGCGGTGTCTGACTTCGCGCGACATGCGAAAAGCACCGTTCGTCTAGGGGAGGTCGACGTGAGAGCACTGTTCCTGATCGCCGCAGCCGGAGTCTTGACAGTCGTGGCCGCACTGCTCGGCCCCGCCGCTCTGGCCGGCGAAAAGCCCATGCGTGGCGACGTCTCTCGCGTAGACCTGCGTGGCGTCAACTTCATAGAGAACTGCCGCTTCAGCCACCGCGCCCCGGACGATCCCATCGTCTT
>Ga0136613_10000402_pt1 | contig 19732 bp, 17 predicted proteins | sample AntDrymUQ2722106_2_FD_106649 | JGI IMG/M metagenome (GOLD analysis project Ga0136613, IMG submission 106649) | Polar desert sand microbial communities from Dry Valleys, Antarctica - metaG UQ272 (21.06) | ecosystem: Environmental > Terrestrial > Soil > Desert | place: Antarctica: Dry Valley... | reverse complement strand
TGCGCTGGAGGTTCTCGCATTTGAGAAAGACCGGGCTGCCCGTGCGCTCCTCGAGTACCCGGCAGTGCTCCAGCGGGGTGTAGCGGACGATCCCCTCCAGTAGGGAGCGCGCCCGGCGCACCGCCTCGACATCGACCCGAGCGGTTGCGACCATGCCCGGCATCCTGCCATCGGTCGTCGCGAGTTCAGCCGTGCCAGTAGCGCTCGCCCGCCAGCACCAGCGCAGCGGCGCCGATCAGGCCGGCCCGCTGGCCGAGCGCGGCAGGGACGACCCGCGGGGTACGGGCGTAGTGCACCCCCGCGTGTTCGGTGTAGGCCTCGCCGAGTGGCCCGAAGAGCAGGTCGCCCGCCTGGGCGAGCCCGCCGCCGATACAGACGATCTCGAGGTCCAGCAGCGCCACCGTCGACGCAAGCGCGATCCCGACCGCCCGACCGGCTCGGGTGATGGCCGCCAGCGCGATCTCGTTTCCGGCCCGCGCGGACACCGTGACGGCGGCGGCGGTGTGCTCGCCGTCGTCCCAACCCTGCCGCACCGCCCACTCGGCGACTGCTGGTCCCCGGGCGATCGCCTCGAGACAGCCGTGTCCACCGCACCGGCACGGCGGGCCGGCCGGATCCACGACGACGTGTCCGACGTGTCCGCCGTTGCCGGTCGCGCCGTCGTGCAACTGCCCACCGAGGATGAGACCGCCGCCCACTCCCGTGGACACGACCATGCCGAGCATGTTGGCGCGCCCCTGGCCGGCCCCGCGCCAATGCTCGGCCGCCGCAACGCAGACCGCGTCGTTGTGCAGCCGCACCGGTACGCCGAACTGCTCCTGCAGCCGCGATCGCAGCGGGAAGTCCCGCCATCCATGCATCGTCAACGGGGAAACGACGCCAGACGGCCAGTGCATCGGACCGCCGCAGCCGGTCCCGATCGCCTCCAGCGGCGGCCTCCCGGCACCGTCGAGGGCCTGCTCCACGCCGGCCACCAGAGCCGACCAGATCGCCTCGGCGTCACCGTCCGGCGGTGTGGGCGTGCGGTGCTCGCTGATGAGTTCGCCCGCCGCGTTGACCACTCCGGTGGCCAGCTTCGTGCCGCCGATGTCGATCGCGAGCACCGTCACGAGACCGTCTCCGTCCGGGAGCACACAACAGGAGCGGACTGGACGGAGACGGGCGGGATAACCGTCTGCATCGCTGCATTCTGGCCGGGCAGCGGACCGGAGCGGGGTGCGGGGCCGCGCGGCGCGTCGTACCGTCGAGCAGTGACCTCCCCGCACGCCACGGCATCCTTGAAAACCCCGCCCGCCGATCTTCCGACCACGCTCGGAGCCTTGCGCGCGGGCGACCACGTCCACCGGACGGTCAAGGCCGAGATCCGCGCCAACCTGCTGACCCGGCTCGGCTCCGGGGAACCTTCGCTGCCGGGCATCGTCGGCTTCGACGACACCGTCGTACCGGAGATCGAACGCGCGCTGCTGGCCGGGCACGACATCGTGCTCCTCGGCGAACGTGGCCAGGGCAAGACCCGGCTGATCCGCACCCTGCTCGGGCTGCTGGACGAATGGACGCCGACGTTGTCCGGCAGCGAGCTGAACGAACATCCGTACGCGCCGATCTCGGTCTGGGGCCGGCGTCAGGTAGCCGAACACGGCGAGTCGACCCCGGTGATGTGGGTGCACCGCGAGGATCGGTACGGCGAGAAGCTCGCGACGCCGGACACGAGCGTGGGCGACCTGATCGGCGACGTGGACCCGATCAAGGTTGCAGAAGGGCGGACGCTCGGCGATCCGGAGACTGTCCACTATGGACTCGTGCCGCGGACGAACCGCGGAATCTTCAGCATCAACGAGCTTCCCGACCTCGCCGAACGGATCCAGGTGGCGTTGCTCAACGTCCTGGAGGAGCGGGACATCCAGATCCGCGGCTACCGCCTGCGGTTGCCGCTGGACCTGCTGCTCGTGGCCAGCGCCAACCCCGAGGACTACACGAACCGCGGGCGGATCGTGACGCCGCTCAAGGACCGCTTCGGCAGCGAGGTGCGCACGCACTACCCCCTGGACCTGCCCGACGAGATCGCGCTGCTCCGCCAGGAGTCGCGGACGACGTGGGCGGACGCCGGTGGGCACGAACGTCCCCTCACCCCGGAGCACCTGCTGGAGATCATTGCCCGGTACGCCCGGCTGGTCCGGGGCTCCCAGCACGTCGACCACCGCTCGGGCGTCAGTGCCCGGTTCGCGATCGCAGCACTGGAAACGGTTGCCGCCTCCGCCGTACGCCGGGCGGCCACTACCGGTGAGCAGCGGGCCGCGGCCCGAGTGTGCGATCTGCCGGCCGTTGTTCCCGCTAGTCGCGGCAAGGTCGAGTTCGCCGACGCCGGCTCGGAGGCGGACGACGAGCGCGAGACGGAGATCCTGAGCCACCTGCTCAGGCGCGCGATCAACGAGACTTTCCGCAGCCGGCTCGGCGGTTTGGACCTGTCCGGTCTGCAGGACCACTTCGAGTCAGGAGAGGTGGTCGAGTCCGGTGACATGGTCACCGCCGAGGCACTCCTCGCCCAGGTCGGCCGGGTTCCCCGGCTGGCGGAGATGCTCGGCCGGCTCGGCGTGCCGGAAGGAGAGGAGTCGCCGCAACAGGCCGCCGCGGCGGTGGAGCTCGTCCTGGAGGGCCTGCACCTGACCCGGCGGCTGGCCAAGGACAGCCAGGGCGGCCGCACCATCTACGGGGCCTGACGTGCCGTACCGCTCGTACCGCTACGGCCGCTGGCACGGTGGACCGGATCCACTCGCCGAGCCGTACGACGTGGCGGCCGCGGTGGACGAGCTCGGCGACGCGGTGCTGTCCGGCGACGGCCCGTCCGAGGCGCTCCGGGCGCTGCTGCGTCGGGGCACCCAAGGGATGCGCGGCCTGGACGAGCTGCGCCGCGAGGTGCGCAACCGGCTGCGGTCGACCCGCCGCCGCGGCCGCATGGACGGCACGCTGGAGCAGGTCCGGGAGCTGCTCGACCGCGCGCTGCGATCCGAACGGCGAGCCCTCTTTCCCGACCCGGACGACTCTGCCCGGCTGGCCGAGGCGCAACTGGACTCGCTGCCGGAGGACACCGCGGGTGCGGTGCGGTCATTGTCCGACTATCCCTGGCGCAGTCCCGAGGCGCGGTCGACGTACGACGAGATCCGCGACCTGCTCCGCCGGGAAGTCCTGGACAGTTCCTTCCGGAACATGAAGGAAGCACTGGGAAACGTCACGCCCGAGGACGTGGCGGCCATGCGCGAGATGGTCAGCGACCTCGGTGACCTCATCGACGCACACAACCGGGGCGAGGACACCGAACAGCAATTGGCCGACTTCCTCGACAAGCACGGCAAGTTCTTCCCCGACCGTCCGTCCACGGTGGAGGACCTGGTCGACTCGCTGGCCAGACGGGCGGCTGCCCAGCAACGGTTGATGAACAGTCTTTCCGACGACCAACGCCAAGAGCTGGCCGGGCTGATGAGTGGCGCGCTTTCCGACATGGGGCTCGCCGCCGAAATCTCGCGGTTGCAGCAACTGCTGCAACAGGCCCGTCCGGACCTGCCCTGGGACGCCCGTGGGGGGACGGACGGACGCCAGCCGCTGGGTCTCGGGGACGCGACGACCGCCCTGGAGGAACTGGCCGGACTCGAGTCGCTGTCGCAGCAGCTGGATCAGAACTACCCCGGCGCCGCACTGGACGACGTCGACCAGGACCTGCTCGCCGACGCCCTGGGACGCGACGCCGCCGAGGAGATCGAGGCGCTGCGTCAACTCGAACGCGAACTCGAACGGCAGGGTTGGCTCAACCGCGAGCGCGGAACGCTGGAACTGACGCCCAAGGCGGTGCGCCGACTCGGTGCCACCGCGTTGCGGCGGGTCTTTTCCCAGCTGCAGTCGACTGGGCGCGGCGGCCACGACGTCCAAGATGCGGGCGCAGCCGGCGAGCTGACCGGCGCAAACCGCGAGTGGCGGTACGGAGACGAGCAACCGCTGGACGTCGTCGGCACGGTGCGCAACGCAGTCTTGCGGGGCGGCGGTGGACATCCAGGGTCGACCGGTCCCGGGCGCAGCCCTCGGGTGCGGCTGCACGTCGACGACTTCTCGGTCGTTGAGACCGAACGGCGGACCAGCGCTGCGGTCGCGCTGCTCGTCGACCTGTCCTACTCGATGGCGCTGCGCGGCACGTGGGGGGCGGCCAAGTCCACCGCAATGGCGCTGCATTCCCTGGTGACAACCCGCTACCCGCAGGATGCCATCGAGATCATCGGTTTCTCCAGCAGCGCTCGGGTGCTGTCGCCGGGCGAGCTGGCCGAGCTGTCGTGGGACACCCTGCAGGGGACAAACCTCCAGCATGGGCTGATGCTGGCGCGCCGGCACCTGGCCCGTCACCCGGACGCCGAACCGGTAGTCCTCGTGGTGACCGACGGCGAGCCGACCGCTCACCTGGATGCGCGCGGGCGGGCTCAGTTCTGCTGGCCGCCGTTGCCGGAAACGATCGCCCGGACACTGGCCGAGGTTGACCGCTGCACGCGCAACGGCGCAACCATCAACGTCTTCCTGTTGGATGACGAGCCTGCGCTCGTGCAGTTCGTGCAGGAACTGGCCCGCCGTAACGGGGGGCGGGTGATGAGGCCGCGGCCGGACCGGCTCGGGGAGTACGTCGTCAGCGACTACCTGCGGGCCAGACGGGGCCGCCGTTCCCGGTCGGCGTAGGTTCGAGACATGCTCGGGGTGAAAGCGCGAGTGTGCCCAGTGCCCGCCGAGGCGACGTTCGCGTTGCGGCAGCGGGTGCTCCGGCCGCATCAGAGCATCGCCGAGATGGCCCTGCCCGGCGACGATGACCCGTCGACGCTGCATCTGGGCGCTGTCGATGAGGCCGGTGAGGTCGTGGGCGCCCTCCGGCTGCAGCCCGCAGTCTGCCCGTGGTACCCGTCGAGGCCTGACGCCTGGCAACTGCGTGGGATGGCTACGTCCGCGGACCTGCGCGGCCATGGGATCGGGGCGGAACTGATCGCTGCCGCCGTGCGTCATATCGCCGTGTCTGGTGGCGGACTGCTGTGGTGCAACGCCCGGGTCCCCGCCGAGGCGTTCTATGCCCGGGCCGGTTTCCTCGCCACGGACAACCGTTGGGACGATCCGCTGATCGGCCCGCACGTGGGAATGCTGCGGGAGGTGTCCGCGTCGTGAGTGGATACCGGATCTGGCCCGCGATGCTGCTCGCCGTGCTCGGCGGGATCGGCGCCGCGGCCATCACCCTCGCCGACAGCTCTGGCCCGGCGGAGGGCACCTGCGCGGATGGCCAGGAGTGGGCGGCGGTCACCGCTGTCCAGGAATCCTCGACCGGCGATGATGCGCTGCTCATGGAGTATCGCCAGCGGTTCCAGCCGATCTTCGTCGGCTGCCTCGACGTGGACGCCATCACACCGCTGGACCCGGCCGAGGTCCCCGACCCGCGCAGCTAGCCTCCGGCTGATCATGCGGAAATCGCATCATTGGAGGTGATTCGGGTCATGGGCCGACCGGTTTCGCCTCCAATGACGCCGCAGCCCTCGGCACCCTCGGGGCGGCGTTGGCGGGGGCCGTCGTGGCCCGCAGCCGATAGCAACGACCATCGGAGCTGGTCAGTCCAGCGCCTGCCGGAGGTCCTCCACCAGGTCATCGACCGTCTCGATGCCGACCGACAACCGGACCAGGTCGCCCGGCACTTCCAGCGGCGATCCGGCGGCCGAGGCATGCGTCATCCGGCCCGGATGCTCGATCAGCGACTCGACCCCCCCGAGGGACTCGCCGAGGGTGAACAGCGCAGTCCGCTCACACACCCGCAAGGCCGCGGGTTCGCCGCCGCGGACGGTGAAAGACACCATCCCGCCGTACCCGCTCATCTGCTTGGTCGCGACCTCGTAGCCGGGGCTGTCCGGCAGCCCCGGGTAGAGCACCAGGTCGACGCCCGGATGCCCCACCAGCAGGTCGACGATCCGCTCGGCGTTGGCGCAGTGCCGGTCCATGCGGACCCCCAACGTCTTCGCACCGCGCAGGACCAGCCACGAGTCGAATGGTCCAGGCACTCCACCCAGCGCGTTCTGGTGGAACGTCAGGACCTCGGCCAGCGCCTGATCCGACACGACCAGTGCGCCGCCGACAACGTCTGAGTGCCCACCGATGTACTTGGTGGTCGAGTGCACGACGACATCGGCCCCGAGCGCGAGCGGCTGCTGCAGGTACGGCGTAGCGAACGTGTTGTCCACCGCCAGCAGCGCGTCGTTCTCGTGGGCGAGTCCGGCAAGGGCGGCAATGTCGGCGATGCCCAGCAACGGGTTTGTCGGCGTCTCGCACCAGACCAAGCGGGTCTGCGGGCGGATCGCCGCGCGGACCTGGTCCAGGTCGCCGAGCCAGGCGGGGGTGAAGTTCAGCCCCCAGCGTTCCAGCACCCGGGCGAAGAGCCGGAACGTCCCGCCGTACGCGTCGTTCGGGATCACGACGTGGTCGCCGGGGCCGCAGACCGCCTGGATCAGCGCGGTCTCGGCGGCCAGCCCGGAGGCGAAGGCCAAACCGTGGCGGCCACCTTCCAATGCGGCCAGGCACTGCTCCAGCGCCGTCCGGGTGGGGTTCGCCGAGCGGCTGTACTCGTACCCGCCGCGCAGCCCGCCCACCCCGTCCTGCTTGTACGTCGACGTCTGATAGATCGGTACGACGACCGCTCCGGTCGCGGCATCCGGCTCTTGGCCGGCGTGGATCGCGCGGGTCTCGAAGCCGTGCCTGCTGCCCATTCAGCCGAGGTTAGTCGGCCGGGCTCGCCGACCCCGTGACCGGGAAATCATTTGCACCTCCAGTCGGCTGCGGCTTATGGTGGCGAAACGGTACCGTTCCGTTTCGCCCGGCGGTGAGGAGGCACTCATGGACACCCCCGCGGCGCCCGCCGTCCACGGCAGAGGCTTGGACGAGGCGCGTACGCCGGAGATCCTGCAGGCCGCCCTCGCCGTACTGGCCGAGGTCGGCTACGACCGGATGACCATGGAGGCGGTGGCAGCACGCGCCCACGCCGGCAAGGCCACGCTGTACCGCCGCTGGGCGTCCAAGGCCGAACTGGTCGTGGAGGCGGTCAAGGTGATGAAAACCGAGTGCCTGCCACCGCTGTCGGACACCGGTTCCCTGCACGAGGACTTGCGCACGGTGGCGAGGCTGATCACCACTCCGGCCTCGGATGACGAGTTGTGCGTTATGCGCGGTCTGACGTCGGCGCTTGCCCACGACCGAGACCTGGCAACGGTGTTCGAACGAGAGTTTCTCAGTCAGCGGCGCGCCGACATGGCCGACCTGCTCAGGTGCGCCCAGGAACGGGGCGAGATCCCGCCCGGCCGCGACATCGAAATCCTCGCCCACGTCCTTCCCTCGATGGTCTTCGTTCGCTCCCTGGTCACCTCGAAGAAGGTCGACCGCGATTTCCTTGAACGGCTGATCGACGAAGTCCTGATCCCCGCAGCCACAGCCCCTGTGACCCAAAGAGCCCAGAAGGAGAGTCATGTCAGCAGCAGCTGAGGCAGCCGAACCGCAGGCCGCCTCCCCCGCACCGAAGCGCCTCGGGGTGGCGCTCGTCGTGATCAGCATGGCGCAGCTCATGGTGGTGCTCGACGCCACGATCGTGAACATCGCCTTGCCCAGCATCCAGACCGACCTCGAGTTGTCCGACGCCAGCCTGCAGTGGGTCATCACGGCGTACACGCTGGCCTTTGGTGGCCTGCTGCTCCTGGGCGGCCGGGCCGGCGACATCCTCGGCAGGCGCCGGGTCTTCATCTTCGGCATCTGGCTGTTCTCGTTCGGCTCGCTGTTCGGCGGGCTGGCGTGGAATGCCCCCACCCTGCTCGCCGGGCGGGTCGTGCAGGGAATCGGTGCCGCCATCGCAGCACCGACCGCTCTTGCGCTGATCACCACCGAGTTCCCCGAGGGCAAGCCGCGCAACCAGGCCATGGGCGTGTACGCCGCCATGTCCGGCGCGGGCGCGGCGGTCGGGCTCATCCTCGGTGGCGTCCTGACCGACCTGCTCAACTGGCGGTGGGTGCTCTTCGTCAACGTGCCGATCGGCATCTTCGTGGCGCTGCTAGCCCCCCGAGTGCTGCACGAGACCGAGGGTCACCGCGGCAAGTTCGACCTGCCCGGCGCCCTGACCGCCACCATCGGCCTGTCGACGCTCGTCTACGGCCTGACCCATGCCGCGACCGACGGCTGGTCCGACCCGGTCACCCTGGCGGCGCTGGCCATCGCCGTACTGCTGCTCGTCACATTCCTGGCGATCGAGATGCGCAGCCCGCACGCGCTCATGCCGCTGCGGATCTTCGCCGATCCCAACCGGGCCGGCGCCTTTGGCATCATGATGATCATCGGCGCGGCGATGTTCGCGATGTTCTTCTTCCTCACCCTCTTCGTGCAGGGCGTCCTCGGCTACAGCGCGCTGAAGTCCGGTTTCGCGTTCGTGCCGGTCAGCCTGTTCATCGTGATCAGCGCCGGCACCGCCTCGGTCCTCATCACGAGGGTCGGCGCCCGACCACTGGCGCTGCTGGGAACCCTGACCACCGCCGCGGGCATGCTGTGGCTGTCCGCACTGGACGTCGATTCGACGTACGTGAGCGGACTGCTGTTGCCGATGATCGTGCTCGCCACCGGACTCGGCTTCACCTTCATGCCGCTCACGCTGGCCGCCGTGTCGAACGTCGCCGATCGCGAGGCGGGCCTTGCCTCCGGCGTCCTCAACACGACCCAGCAGATCGGCGGGTCGCTCGGTCTGGCGGTGCTGTCCACGATTGCGGTCACGATATCGACGAACCGCGCGACGGAACTGGCACAGGGCGGGCAGGTGTCGCCGGGGTCGATCGGGCCGCTGGCAGCGGTCGACGGTTACACGAGTGCGTTCCAAGTGGCGGCCGGGCTGGCATTCGCCGCCTTCGTCGTGACCTTCTTCACGATCAAGGTTCGGGCGGAGGAAGCGGCGGCGTCCCCGCTGACTCCGGCCGGCTGACGAACTAGGTGGAGCTGACGCCGGGGATCCGGCCGCCGCGGAACGCCTCGACGAAGCGCCGGTGATCCTCGCGCACGATCGCCGCATAACGGTGCCCGAACTCGACGATGTCGGCGACGAACTCGTCCTCGTCGTCGCCGATCACCGTGGCGATCGCCTCCTCGGTCTGGAAGTCGACGAGGGACTGGTCGCTGTCTGAGTCGGCCACGCAGTGCACTTTCGCGACTGCCTGGCCGAGCTGTTCGATGACCTCGGTGAGTTCGCCCGGCTCGGTCAGCTCACTCCAGTCGAGGTCGGATTCGTACGGCGAGATCTCGCTGACGACGAAGCCGACGCCGTCGATGTCGGTGTAGCCGAGCAGCGGGTCGGCGTGCGCCTGCAACGCGCGCTGGGAGACCGCCGTACGGTGCCCGTGGTGCTTGAAGTACCCGTGCACCGCCGCGTCGTCCAACACCCGGCTCGGCGCCGCGACGTTGCCCTGCTTGATTGACAGCACCGCGTCGTTGTCCAGTGCCTGGCTGAAGCCCTCGATCAAGACGGTGTACGACGGCACCCCGGCGCTGCCGATGCCGAACCCGGTCTTGCCGATCACGTCCTTGATGTCGTAGGCGATGCCGCGAAACCGCTTGGTCTCCGGGATCGTGTCCAGGTACCGCTCGAACGCCTTTTCCACCTTTGCCCGCTCGCGTTGCTTGAGCCGGCGCACGCCGGCCAGATCGCGGAAGACCCGATTGTTGTCGTCGACCCTGGTGACTCGATCCAACATCGCGGCGCGGGTGGACAGCCGGGCGACGTGCAACGCATCGAGGACGGCACCCTTGGCCGTGTCCAGGTTCAGTGAGTACTCGGCGTCGTCCTCGGTGTCGAGGAACCAGCGGACCTGGGCGACGTAGCCGCGGACGAACGCCTCGATCAACTGGCCGATCGCCTCGTCGGACAGCGCCTTTTGCCAGCACATCACCGCGACGCTCGCGGCGAACCGTTTGAGATCCCAGGTGAAGTGCCCGACGTACGCCTCGTCGAAGTCGTTGACGTCGAAGATCAGGACGCCGGACCCGTCCATGTAGGTGCCGAAGTTCTCCGCGTGCAGGTCACCCTGGATCCAGATCCGGCTGGTCCGCTCGTCGGCCCAGCGGTCCTCCTCTGCGGCTACGTCGGCGTAGAACAGGCAGGCGCTGCCCCGGTAGAACGCGAACGGGTCGGCGGCCATCTTGCGGAACTTCGTGCGGAACGCTTCCGGATCGGCCGCCATCAGGTCGGAGAACGCCTCCACCATCGCCTCGACGATGAATGTCTCCCGCGCTTGCGCTTTGACCTTCTTGGCCATCAGCGCTCGCCGCCGGCGAGGAAGCCCAACAGGTCTTGGCGGGTGAGCACGCCCACCGGCTTGCCGTCATCCAGTACGACGGCCGCCCCGGCGTGCAACAGCGCGTCCATGGCGACCGCTACCGTCTCGCCCCACCCGAGTTGCGGCAGTGGCGGTGACATGTGCTTGTCCAGTCGGTCGGCCAGACTCGCCCGACCCGCGAACAACGCGTCGAGCAGGTCACGTTCGACCACCGAGCCGACCACCTCTGCGGCCATCACCGGAGGCTCGGCCTGCACGACCGGCACCTGCGAGACGGCGTACTCGCGCAGGATGTCGATCGCCTCCCGGACGGTCTCGGTCGGGTGCACGTGAACGAGTTCGGGCAACGAATCGGTCTTGCGGGACAACACGTCGCCGACGGTGGTGTCCTCCGAGTCTCGGGCCAGAAAGCCGAAGTCGGCCAGCCACTCGTCGTTGAAGAGCTTTGACAGGTAGCCGCGGCCGGAATCCGGCAGCAGCACGACGACAACGTCATCGGGGCCGAGCGGGCCTGCCACCCGCAGCGCCGCGGCCACTGCCATTCCGCAGGAACCGCCGACGAGCAGGCCCTCCTCCCGGGCCAGCCGCCGGGTCATCAGAAAGGAGTTCCGGTCGGATACCGCGAGGATCTCGTCGGGAACCGCCGGGTCGTAGGCGGCTGGCCAGAAGTCCTCGCCCACCCCCTCGACCAGGTAAGGCCGGCCGCTGCCGCCGGAGAACACCGAACCCTCCGGGTCCGCGCCGATCACCCGGACCCGGCCGCCGGAGACCTCCTTGAGGTACCGCCCGGTCCCACTGATCGTGCCCCCGGTCCCTACCCCGGCGACGAAGTGGGTGATCCGGCCGTCGGTCTGCGCCCATATCTCGGGACCGGTGGCGGCGTAGTGACTTGCCGGGTTCTCCGGGTTGGAGTACTGGTCGGGCTTCCAGCCACCGGAGGTCTCGCGGGCAAGCCGGTCGGACACGCTGTAGTAGGAGTCAGGGTGCTCCGGGGCCACCGCCGTCGGGCACACGACCACCTCTGCGCCGTACGCTCGGAGCACGCTGATCTTGTCGTAGGACACCTTGTCCGGGCAGGTGAACAGGCAGCGATAACCCTTCTGCTGGGCCACGATCGCCAATCCGACACCGGTGTTGCCCGAGGTCGGCTCGACGATCGTTCCACCTGGCTTCAGCTCACCGCTGGCCTCGGCGGCCTCGATCATCCGAAGCGCGATCCGGTCCTTGACCGATCCGCCGGGGTTGAAGTACTCCACCTTCGCCAGCACCAGCGCGGACAACCCCTCGGTGACCGAGCCGAGCCGGACCAGCGGCGTGTTGCCGACCAGGTCGACCATGGATTCGGCGTACTGCACCTGTGAACACACCTCCTTCCGCGTTGGTTTAAGGGTAGCTATCTCCTCCGGTCCGTCGGCTAACCTCGGGATCAATGCGCCGAGAGCGAGCAAGCATCGCAGTGCAGCGAGGAGCGGAGCGAGCGGTGCGCGCAGCGCACGAGGCGGCAACGATGAGCGGGGCGCGGAGGATGCGGCGGACAGCTGTCACCTCGGCGTACGCCGGTGGCCTCGCCGGGCTGGTCGGCGGGGCACTGTTCGGGATACTGCGCGGCGAGGCGATGATGGCGCGTCGCCGGGTGCTGCGACACGAGGGCATCGAGGACCCGCCCAACGGGACCGGCGTGTGGGGCCAGGGCCAGGGTCGGCCGCTGACATTGGCCATGATCGGGGACTCCAGCGCGGTCGGCCGAGGCGTCGACCTCGTCACCGAGACCCCGGGTGTCTTGGTCGCACATTCACTGTCCGGGTTCGCCGGGCGACGGGTCCGCCTCGTGCAGGTCGCGGTCAGCGGCTCGGAGTCGAGCGATCTGGCGCTGCAACTCGGCCGGGTCCTTCCTGAGCGCCCTGACGTCGCGGTGATCATGATCGGCGCGAACGACGTCACCGCGCGGATCCCGACCGGCGTGGCGGTGGAACACCTTCGGCAGGCCGTTCTCGCATTGCGACAGGTCGGCTGTGAGGTCGTCGTCGGCACCTGCCCAGACCTGGGTACGCTGCGGCCGGTGCCGCAGCCGCTGCGGTTGTTCGGAAGGCGCTGGAGCCGCCAGTTGGCCGCCGCTCAGACGGTTGCGGTGGTTCAAGCCGGCGGCCGGACGGTGTCGCTCGGTTCACTGCTCGGACCGGAGTTCGAGATACGCCCGGAGTTGTTCAGCCTGGACCAGTTCCATCCTTCTGCCGAGGGCTACGCTGCGGCGGCCGCTGTCATGCTCCCGTCGGTCGCAGCCGCACTCGATATCCCTGCGCCGCAGGACATTCGCGAGCTGTCGATCCCCTCCGGCGGCGTGCGACCCATCGCGACGGCCGCGGCGCGCGCCGCAGAGCACCCGGGAACGGAGGTATCCGCGGCTGTCCCGCCACGAGGCGGCAGCATCCGAGGCGGCGCCTTGGCGTTGTCGTCGTTGCGGCGCCGGGCGTGGACCCGAGACGGGTCCTGGGCCTTGTCGTTGCGGCGGCGGCCCGCGAGGATGCCCACACCTGAGGAGGCGCGCGGCGACCGTGAACGCCCCGCCGCCCGAGCGAAGGGGCAAGCGGTATGACCGGCTCTCTGGTCCGGCGTGCAGGCCGGGCATTCACCGCGGGAACCGTTGCTTCGGCCGTGGCGGCGATCGCCGTGGTATCGGCCGAAGCGGTGCTGGCCGCGCGCCGCGAGTACGTCGACCCGGACAGCGCACCCGCGCTCGAAGGCGAGTTCGGTGACACCGCCGGGCGGGAGGTGCGGCTGGTCCTGCTGGGCGACTCGACCGGCGCCGGACTGGGAGTCGGTGCCGTCGGCGAGACCGTCGGTGGCCAGTTGGCCCAGCGGCTGGCTCGGCGCGGCTACCGGGTCCGGCTCGCTGGGGTGGCCGTCAGCGGTTCGCGTTGCCGGGACCTGGGCCCCCAGGTCTCCCGAGCACTACTGGGGCGGCCGGACATCGCGGTGATCTGCATCGGCGCCAACGATGCGCTGCGCGGGGTGCGGCTGCCCTCGATCCGCCGTGATCTGGCAGCGGCGGTCGGCCGGCTACAGCGGGCCGGCGTACACACCTTCGTCGGAACTTGTCCCGACCTCGGCGCGTCCCGGGCGCTGGCCCAGCCGTTACGGGCCATCGCCGGTCGGCGAGGGCGCCAGGTGGCCGCCGCAGAAGCTGCGGCTACCCGGGCCGCCAACGGCGAGCCGATCGACATCGGGCTGATCACCGGGCCGGTGTTCCGGGCTGACCCTGGCACGCTGTCCGAGGACTGCTTCCACCCGTCCGCGGACGGCTACCGGCTCTGGGCCGAGGCCCTGCACCCAGCCGTTGAGGCTGCCGCTCGCGACCGGGCCGCGGCCAAGCCCCGCCGCCGCGCCTGAGGCGACCTGCGCCCGCGGGGGTTAGATTCCTCAACATCGCCCAGACCGGAGGAACCGCCATGCCCGAGGCAGTCATCGTCGCCACCGCCCGCTCCCCGATCGGTCGGGCCTTCAAGGGTTCGCTCAAGGATGTCCGGCCGGACGACCTGACGGCGACGATCATCCGCGCCGCGCTGGACAAGGTTCCGGCGTTGGACCCCGCGGAAATCGAGGACCTGATGCTCGGCTGCGGCCTGCCCGGTGGCGAGCAGGGTTTCAACCTGGCGCGGATCGTCGCCGTACTGCTCGGCTTCGACCACCTGCCCGGCGTGACGCTCACCCGTTACTGCTCGTCATCGTTGCAGACCAGCCGGATGGCCCTGCACGCGATAAAGGCCGGCGAGGGTGACGTCTTCATTTCCGCCGGAGTCGAGATGGTCTCCCGCTATGTCAAGGGGAACAGCGACACGCTGCCGGACACGCAGAACCCGCTCTTCGCCGATGCGCGCGACCGCACCGCGGCAATCGCCGACACGGGGTCGGACTCGTGGACGGATCCGCGGGAGGGCGGCCGGCTGCCCGATGCCTACATCGCGATGGGGCAGACCGCGGAGAACCTGGCCCGACTGAAGGACATCACTCGGGAGGAGATGGACGCGTTCGCCGTGCGGTCGCAGAACCTTGCCGAGAAGGCCACCGCCAACGGGTTCTGGGAGCGCGAGATCACGCCGGTCACGCGTCCCGATGGCACGGTCGTGAGCAGCGACGACAGCCCCCGGCCCGGCGTAACGACAGAGGCGGTGCGCGAGCTCAAGCCGGTGTTCCGGCCGGACGGGCGGATTACCGCAGGAAACTGCTGCCCGCTCAATGACGGCGCGGCCGCGGTCATCATCATGAGCGACACCAAGGCTGCCGAACTCGGTCTGATGCCGCTGGCCCGGATCGTCTCGACCGGCGTGACCGGGCTGTCCCCGGAGATCATGGGGTTGGGGCCGGTCGCCGCGTCGGAGCAGGCGCTGAAGCGGGCCGGGATGAGCATCGGCGACATGGACCTGATCGAGATCAACGAGGCCTTCGCCGCGCAGGTGATTCCGAGCTACCGCGACCTCGGCCTGTCCGAGGAGGACGCAGACGCCAAGCTCAACGTGCACGGCGGTGCGATCGCGATCGGCCACCCCTTCGGGATGACCGGTGCTCGCATCACCGGCACGCTGCTCAACGGCCTGCAGACCCGCGACGCCACGTTCGGGCTGGAGACGATGTGCGTCGGCGGTGGCCAGGGCATGGCGATGGTGCTCGAGCGGCTCAGCTGAGCAGTCACTGCTGAGCGGCTCGTACCACGTCGGCGATCGCCCGCCGGAACCGCTGCAGGTCCTCAACCCGAGAATGCAGAATCTCGATGACCCGGTTGTCGTCGACAGCGACGTATTCGTGCACGAGCAGGTTCCGAAACCTCGACGTATCCTGCATCGTTGTCATGACGTCAGGCAGCAGAACGCCGTTCTCGCCGAGCACGGTGAAGACGTCGGCGTAGTCCCTGGGTGCGCGCCAGCCCTCAGAAGCCACCAAGTGACGACCAATGTCGATGCACGCTTCGATCGCTACGACGAAGCGGTACTTAACACCGGCCAACACGTCCTCGTCCGCGAGCAGGGCGTCGGTGTCACGCTCGGCGAGCCGGCGCAGGGCTGTGACTTCGCGGCCCAGCCGGTCGAGCAGGGTCTGCACACGGAGCAGATCGACCACGACGTCATCGCCTACCAGCCGCGATCGCGGCGATCAGGGCGCGGTCCATCGGTGCTGCCCAGATCTCCACATCGTCGGCCATTCGGCCGAGCAGCGACTCGTAGGCGACCCGGGCGGGCTCGTCCCGGCTGTAGATGACGATTCGTTGGCGCAGCACCCGGCCGACAAAGCGCAGCGGGGCATGGTTCAGAACCGTGACCTGGATGCCGCCCATCTCGGCGGCTGCGCTGAGCGCGCCGGCGCACCGTGAGGCGATGCGGCCAGCCTCGGGCTCGGCGATCCCATTCAGCAGAAGGACAGCAACATCCACGTCGCTGTCCTTGCGAGCCCGACCCTCGGCGCGAGACCCGAACAGGTAGGCGAACTGCACAGGGTACGGGCGCAGCGCCTCGGCGGCGTCACGACGGAGCCGCCCGGCGGGATCGGAGCCCATGGCGCCGCATGGTACCGCCGCGTACGGTCGCAAAGCGGCGGACGACAAAGGGGCCGCCGTCACGATGACGGCGACCCCAATGCCATGGGACGTGGCCTTTAGTCTCGGAAGTAGCTCAGCAGTCGCAGGATCTCCAGGTACAGCCAGACCAGGCCGACCACGAGGCCGAAGGCGGCGTACCACGCGAAGCGCTGCGGAGCGCCCCTGCGAATCGCCTGGTCGACCATGTCGAAGTCCAGGAGGAACGTCAGCGCGGCGATACCGATGACGACGAGGCTGAAGATGATCGCCAGCGGCCCGCCGTCGCGCAGGCCGAGCCCGCCGTCGACGAAGAAGCCGGCGACAAGGTTGACCACGATCAGTGCGACTACACCGATCAGGGCACCGAGCAGCCACTTCGTGAACTTCGGCGTGACCCTGATGGCGCCGGTCTTGTAGACCACCAGCATCCCGGCAAACACGCCGAACGTTCCGATCACCGCCTGCAGGACGATGCCTGAATACAGCGACTCGAAGAGCTTGCTGATCCCGCCAAGAAAGACACCCTCGACGGCGGCGTAGGCCAGGATCGCGGCCGGGTTGGTGATCTGCTTGATGCTGATGACGAGCCCCAGCACCAGACCGATCAGGGCGGCCGGCAGTGCCCAACCGATCGCGGTCTCGGTCGGAACCATCACCATGACGGCCGCAGCAGTGGCGATCACGGTGCCGACGGTCGCAGCGGTGCGTACGACGACGTCGTCGAGGGTCATGTACTGGGTGGGTGCGGTGGTGCCGTACTGCTGCGGTTGCCCGCCATACGGCGGCGGTGCGCCGTAGGGGCTCTGCGTGGGAGCGGTGTTCCACGTCGCGTAACCGCCCTGTGCGGGCGCGGTGGGGATGCCGCCACCCTTGCGGCTGAATACCGGGTTGCTCACGTCGACTCCTTCGCCGAGTTCGCCTTGCTGTGGACTTGCGTTAAGAGTAACGCCGGGTGCTGGCCCGGCGTTCCCGCGGGCGGTGAGAAACCAACGCGCACCAGCCGTGCGTGACACCAGGGTGCAGGACCTGACCGGCCGGCGTACCCCCGGTCGGACTCGAACCGACACTGGAGCCCTTTTAAGGGGCCTGCCTCTGCCGTTGGGCTACGGGGGCCTCGGACCGAGGGTAGCCGCGCGCCTCTGCGGATTCCTGTGCTCGCATTGCTACGTTCCGTGGCGAGATGCGCCGACCCAACCCTGTGCTCACCATCGCGCTGATCGTCGCGGTGGCCTTCACCCTGCTCGCGAAGTTGGACGCCGAGCGGGCCGCCGGGGCCGAGACTCGCACCGGGAACGCCCCCCGCGGACCGAACGTCGCGATCGAGCCGCTGCGGCCGGGCGAGAAACCGCCGCAGTTCATCCTGTTCTCCTTCGACGGCTCGGGCTCACACCAGAAGTGGCAGCGGTTCCTCGCCGCCGCCGATGAGGTCGGCGCGCAGTTCACCGGATTCCTCAGTGGCGTCTACCTGCTGACCGACGACTTCGAGGAGGCGTATTCCGGGCCTGGACACGAACCCGGCGACTCCTCGATCGGATTCGGCGGTACGCCGGAGGATCTCCGGCTGCTGATCGAGGACATGAACACCGCCTATCAACGCGGACACGAGATCGGCACCCACTTCAACGGTCATTTCTGCGACGGCAACGATCCCAGCGGCAATGACTGGACCACCGCGCAGTGGTCCGCCGAACTGGACCTGTTCCTCCGGTTCCTCGCCGACCACCGCGAGATCAACCACTTGCCGGACCTCCCGCGCCTCGCGTTTCCGCCCGCGGCTGTCCAGGGCGGCCGGACGCCGTGCCTCGAGGGCGACCCGGCGGTCGTGTTTCCGGCGCTGGCCGAGCGCGGGCTGAGCTACGACAGCAGCCGGCCGGTCACCGGGCTGATCTGGCCGCAGCAGCTGCACGGCCTGTGGGAGTTCGGGATGCCAGTGGTTCCGGTTGCGGCGACCGGCGGCAAGAACATCGCCATGGACTACAACTTCTGGTTCCAGTTCAACGGCGCCCGCAACGAGCCCGCCCGAGCCGCGGAGTTCACCGAGGCGGTGCTGTCGACGTACCGGCAGATGTACGACGACGCTCTCAACGGCAACCGGGCGCCCCTCGTGATCGGCAACCACTTCAACGACTGGAGCGGCAACGCGTTCAACCCGGCGGCAGAGCAGTTCATGCTGGAGGCCTGCGACCGCCCGGAGACGGTGTGCACGACGTACCAGAACGTGATCGCCTGGATGCAGGCGCAGGATCCCGCCGTCCTGGCCGAGCTGATGGCCCGCCCGCCGTCGGGCGGATAGGCGATGTTCGAAGGCTTCGCGACGGAGTTCGTGGACCTCTCACAGACGTGACGCTGCGGGTCAGGCACGGAGGGCAGGGCCCGGCGGTGCTCCTGCTGCACGGTCACCCGCGTACGTCGGCCACCTGGCACCGGGTCGCGCCACTGCTGCTCGAGGCGGGCTACGCCGTTGTCTGCCCGGACCTACGCGGCTACGGCCAGTCGTCCAAGCCGGCGACCGCCGTGGATCACGCGCCGTACAGCAAGCGGGCGATGGCCACCGACATGGCCGCGCTGATGCCACATCTCGGCCACGAGCGATTCACTGTCGCCGGACACGACCGTGGGAGCTACGTCGCATTCCGCCTGGCGTTGGATCATCCGCAGGCGGTCAGCCGGCTGGCCGCGCTCGACAGCGTCCCGATCTTCGAGGCGCTCCGGCGCTGCGACGCCCGGTTCGCCGCCGCGTGGGCGCGCGAGAAGACCACAGCGGCACCGTGTACGCCTACTGGCGCTAGCCGGCACGCCGCCGGACGTGCCCTGGCTGCGTCAGCGCTTGCGTCGGCGGCGTTGCGCGGTCGCGTTCTGTCCGTCGTGCGCGAAGTCCACATCGACCGACTCGAACCCCTTGTTCTGCTGGGCCGTGGCGTACTCGGTGTAGGCCCGCTGGTCGGCACGGGTCAGGTCGACGCGGTCGGTGAACGGAGTGAGCAGCGATCGCGGATACAGCCGCTTGGCCTGCACGGCATTGATCTCCACGCAGATGACCAGCGCAATCGCGCCCACGTAGATCCACGCCATCAACCCGAGCACCAAGGCGAACACGCCGTTGGTGTCACCCGCGTTGCGAACGACGTTGTCGACGTACGCCACCCCCGCGGTCTGCAGTAGCTGCCACAGCACAGCGGCCGTGACAGCTCCCGGCGCTACGTCCCGCACGCTCAGCCTGGTCGCGGTCAGCAGCCGGAAGGCGAAGACAAAGACGAGGGCGTTGATGGCGACGCCGATGAGAATGGCACCCCATTGCAGCGCGGCGCCCAGGACGCCGCCCAGCGAGGACAGGCTGCTCCCGACCACCGTGAGGATGGTCGTGGCCAGGATGGCGAAACCGGCGGTGAGGAGCAGCAGCCCACTGCGCAGTCGGGACGTGATGGGGTCCGGTCGACGGTTCCGGGGAACCGCCCACGCGATGTTCATGGCGTTCTGCGCCGCCTGGGCAACGCCTAGCGCGCCGTACAGCGCCCCGGCGATGCCGACCGCGATGGCCACGCCGCTGCCGCTCAGACCCCTCGAGCCACTTAGCTCCGCTCCGATCACCGGGAACTGCCGAAGCGCGGTGTCCAGCACCTGCTGCGTGCGCGCCGGGTCGCCCTGCAACACGAAGCCGAGGGTGGACGTCGCAAGCAGCACAAGTGGGACGATCGACAGGAACCCGTAGTAGGTGATCAGCGCCGCCAGGTAGGGGCCCTGGTCGTCGTAGAACTTGTAGATCACGGCGAGGGGGAAGCCGGCCCACGAGTGCCGTTGCTGAAAGCCGTCG
>Ga0136613_10000401_pt1 | contig 19742 bp, 18 predicted proteins | sample AntDrymUQ2722106_2_FD_106649 | JGI IMG/M metagenome (GOLD analysis project Ga0136613, IMG submission 106649) | Polar desert sand microbial communities from Dry Valleys, Antarctica - metaG UQ272 (21.06) | ecosystem: Environmental > Terrestrial > Soil > Desert | place: Antarctica: Dry Valley... | reverse complement strand
TGCTCGAGAAGACCGACTCCAAGTACAAGCTGGTGCTGTACTCCGCGAAGCGGGCACGCCAGATCAACGCCTACTACTCCCAGCTCGGCGAAGGGCTGCTCGAGTACGTCGGCCCCCTCGTCGACACCCATGTGCAGGAGAAGCCGCTGTCGATCGCGCTGCGCGAGATCAACGCCGACCTGCTCACCTGTGAGGACATCGAGCCAGCGGAGGCCTGAGCCTCCTCAGTCGCCCCGATGACAGGTGATGTGGATGTCGGGTAGCCACCCGGCGGCAGACTGTCGCCCGGTCGTCGTGCTCGGCGTGAGTGGCGGCATCGCTGCCTACAAGGCGTGCGAGCTGCTGCGCCGCTTCACCGAGTCGGGTCATGACGTCACCGTCATCCCCACTCAGGCCGCGCTGCGTTTCGTCGGCGCCGCCACCTGGGAGGCACTGTCCGGCAAAGCGGTGTCGGAGTCCGTGTTCGCCGACGTGGCAAGCGTTCGACACGTCACGGTCGGTCAGCGTGCCGAGATCGTTGTCGTCGCGCCCGCGACTGCTGACTTGCTCGCCAAGGCAGCGCACGGCCTCGCCGACGACATGCTCACGACGACCCTGCTCACCGCCCGCTGCCCTGTCGTGTTCGCCCCGGCCATGCACACGGAGATGTGGGAGCACCCCGCGACACAGGCGAACGTCGAGACCCTACGCGGCCGTGGCGTGCTCGTCATACCCCCAGCCGATGGGCGGCTCACCGGCGCGGACACCGGGCCGGGCCGGCTGCCTGAGCCGGCACACATCTTCGCGTACTGCCGAGAGGTGCTGCGCCGGGGTGCGACGCGCGCAGACGATCTTGCGGGTCGACGCGTCGTGGTCTCAGCAGGAGGCACACGAGAGCGCCTCGACCCGGTGCGGTTTCTCGGCAACAGCTCGTCCGGTAAGCAGGGCTATGCGCTTGCGGCCGCAGCCCGGGCACGAGGGGCCGAGGTCACCGTGGTCGCCGCCAACGTCGCCTTGCCTGAACCAGCCGGCGTCACGGTCGTCCCCGTGACGTCGACGGGTCAGCTGGCCGACGCCGTCTTCGACGCGGCACGGGACGCCGACGCTGTCGTGATGGCGGCGGCTCCGGCGGACTTCCGGCCGGCGTCCGCCAGCAGCTCCAAGATCAAGAAGCGCGCGGACCGTACCGCGCCCACCCTCGAGCTCGTCGAGACCCCCGACGTCCTCGCAGCCCTCGTGCAAAGGCGCGGGGAGGCCTCGGAGCCGATACTCGTCGGGTTCGCGGCCGAGACCGGAGACACCGAGGGCAGCGTCCTCGACCACGCCAGGGCAAAGCTGAGTCGCAAGGGGTGTGACCTCCTCGTCGTCAACGACGTCTCCGGTGGCGCGGTCTTCGGCGAGGACGACAACCAGGCGATCATCTTGGCGGTCGAGGGCACCGAGACCGCCGTGCCCCGAGGCTCCAAGACCGACCTCGCGCACGCCGTCTGGGACCAGGTGGTGGCACGCTGGCATCCCAGCGCCGCCAAGACGGCTGAGCCGCCGCGCACATCCGGATAGGCTTGCCCGCACCCCGCCGTCAGAGTCGAGGACACACATGCAAAGGAGAACCGCGTTGACAGGTCGCCTGTTCACATCGGAGTCCGTGACTGAGGGACATCCCGACAAGATCGCTGACCAGATCAGCGACGCCATCCTCGATGCGCTGATCACCGATGACCCTCACAGCCGAGTCGCGGTCGAGACCTTGTTGACGACCGGGCTCGTCGTCGTCGCGGGCGAGGTCACGACGAACACCTACGCGCCGATCGCCGACATCGTCAGGGCGTGCATCCTGAGGATCGGGTACGACTCGTCGAGGAAGGGTTTCGACGGGCTCTCCTGTGGTGTGCAGGTCGCGATCGGCAGCCAGTCGCAGGACATCGCGCAAGGTGTCGACGACGCCTACGAGGAGCGTCGCGACCACTCGTCGGACCCGCTCGACCGACAAGGTGCCGGCGACCAGGGCCTGATGTTCGGCTACGCCTGCGATGAGACCCCTGAGCTGATGCCGCTGCCGATCACGATCGCGCACCGGCTCGCCGAACGGCTCACCCAGGTCCGCAAGGACGGCACGATGCCGTATCTGCGTCCTGACGGGAAGACGCAGGTGACCATCGAGTACGTCGGCGACCGCCCCGTCCGCGTCGACACCGTCGTCGTCTCCAGCCAACACGCCAGCGACATCGACCTCGACGTGATGCTCACGCCGGACATCAAGAAGCACGTCGTCGACGAGGTGCTCGACGGCTTCGACATCGACACCAGCGACTACCGGTTGTTCGTCAACCCGACAGGTCGTTTCGAGGTCGGGGGGCCGATGGGTGACGCCGGGCTCACCGGCCGCAAGATCATCATCGACACGTACGGCGGCATGGCCCGCCACGGCGGCGGCGCGTTCAGCGGCAAGGACCCGTCGAAGGTCGACCGCTCCGCAACCTACGCCATGCGCTGGGTCGCCAAGAACGTCGTCGCGGCGGGGTTGGCCCGACGCTGTGAGGTCCAGGTCGCCTATGCGATCGGCAAGGCGCAGCCGGTGGGCTTCTACGTCGACTGCTTCGGCACCGAGACCGTCGATGTCGACGTGATCCGCATGGCCGTTCTCGAGGTCTTCGACCTGCGGCCTGCCGCTATCATCCGCGACCTCGACCTGCTCCGCCCCATCTACGCGCTCACTGCGGCATACGGCCATTTCGGACGCGAGCTGCCGGAGTTCACCTGGGAGCGGACCGACCGCGTCGACGCCCTCAAGGCTGCCGCCGGCGTCTAGTGTCGCACCCGCCGCCCACGACGGCCGTGGCGTCGGAGCCGGCTGGTAGACAGAGCGCGTGACGTCGGCGCCTGACCATGAGCAGCTGGCCTCGCTCAAGAGCGAGGTCCGCAAGCGGCGTCCGCAACCTGTCATCGGCCCGGCGTCCGAGTGCCCGGTCGCGCGGGTGCTGGTCGCGTTGCCACTCGCTCATCTGGACCGGCCCTTCGACTACACCGTCCCCGCCGGTCTCCACGCGCAGGCGCAGCCCGGCTGCAGGGTCAAGGTGCGGTTCGCCGGTCGCGACGTCGCAGGCTACCTCGTGGAGCGACGCGAGGAGTCAGACCATCCTGGACGGCTGGCACCGTTGCGCACGGTGGTGTCGACCGAGCCGGTGCTCGTCCCCGCCGTCCGGGAGCTCGCACGGCTCGTCGCGGACCGCTACGCCGGCACGGTGGCCGACGTGCTCCGGCTCGCGGTGCCGCCTCGGCATGCCCGAGTCGAGGCCGAGGTGCCGGCGAAGCCGCCGACATCGTCGCCACCTGCTTCCTCGCTGCTGACGGAGCAGTGGGCTGCGTACGACGGTGGAAGCGCGTTCGTGGCGCGGCTTGCGGCCGGCAGTGCCCCGCGGGCGGTGTGGACGACCCTGCCGGGCGATCCGTGGCCCGAACGGTTCGCCGCGGCGGCCGCGGCGACAGCGGCCGCCGGGCGCGGCAGTCTTCTCTGCGTTCCGGATGCCCGCGATGTTGCCCGCGTCGACACGGCGCTCACGGCGCTGCTCGGTCCGGGCCAACACGTCGTGCTCACCGCCGACCTCGGACCGGCGGTCCGCTACCGCAGCTTCCTCGCGATCTCGCGCGGCCACGCACGCATCGTCGTCGGCACTCGCGCCGCGGCTTTCGCGCCCGTGCACGACCTGGGGCTCGTCGCGATCTGGGATGACGGCGACGACCTCTATGCCGAGCCACGCGCGCCCTATCCCCATGCCCGGGAGGTCCTGCTGCTGCGCGCCCACCACGAGGGTGCCGCCTGTCTGCTCGGAGCGGTGGCGAGGTCGGTCGAGGCTCAGTCGCTCGTCGAGCTCGGCTGGGCCGCCGGAGTTGCCGCCTCACGTGTCCTCGTCAGGCGCCGGGCGCCGCAGGTGCATGTCGCCGGTGAGCACGACCACGAGCTCGAGCGGGACGCCGTGCACGCGACCCGGATGCCACGACGCGTCTTCGAGGTGGTCCGCGCGGCGCTCGCCGACGGACCCGTCCTGGTGCACTCACCCCGCTCCGGCTACCAACCGGCATTGGCGTGCTCACCCTGCCGGCGCGCGGCGCGCTGCGAGCAGTGCAGTGGGCCGCTCGGGCGGTCAGCCGCGAGGACTGCACCGCAGTGCCGCTGGTGTGCGGCCGTCGCCGACGCGTGGCGGTGCCCGTACTGCCGCGGCACGACCCTGCGCGCGCCCGTCGTCGGAGCCCTCCGCACGGCCGAGGAGTGGGGGCGGTCGTTCCCACAGACCGCTGTCGTGTCGTCCGGCGGCGACCACGTCATCGACGAGGTCGACTCCCGCCCGGCCCTGGTGATCGCGACTCCTGGAGCCGAGCCGCGGGTGGCCGGCGGTTATGCGGCTGCGGTTCTGCTCGACACCTGGCAGACGCTGGCACGACCGGGCTACCGCGCCGGTGAGGAGTCTTTGCGCCGGTGGTTCAACGTCGCGGGTCTGGTGCGCCCCGCCGACAAGGGGGGTCGGGTCGTGGTTGTCGGAGAGCCGGACGCACCGGCGCTCCAGGCACTCGTCCGATGGGACGCCGAGGGCTTCGTCAGTCGCGAGCTCGCCGATCGCACGGCCGCCAGGCTGACCCCCGCTGCCCGGCTTGCGACGGTCACCGCCGGCCCCGACACGCTCACCGACGTGCTCGTCGCGCTCGACCTGCCGCGCCACGTCGAGGTCCTCGGCCCGGTCGACGTCTCCGACGGGGACGAGCTCATGGCGCGGGTCGTCGTACGCACGACAAGGGAGCGTGGCCGTGCGTTGTCTCGAGCCCTGCAGCAGCTGCAGGCCGGTCGCAGCAGTCGCAAACTGACCTCGGTGCGGGTCCAGGTCGATCCCTCTGACCTGGGCTGACCCTGTCGCCCGTGGCCACTAAACTGGGCGGACCCGCCCCGCTCGCCCTTGGGAGCTGTCTGTGTCTGTGCGTGACATCCGGCTGTTCGGCGACCCGATCCTTCGCAGCGTCGCGAGCCCGGTCGTCGACTTCGACAAGCAGATACGCTCGCTGGTCCAGGACCTCACCGACACCCTGCTCGCCGCCCCCGGCGCGGGTCTCGCCGCGCCACAGATCGGGGTGGGACTGCGGGTGTTCGTCTACCACGTCGACGACATCATCGGGCACCTGGTCAACCCCGTGCTGTCGTTGAGCGAGCGGACGCAGGACGGCGACGAGGGGTGCCTGTCCATCCCAGGCCTGACGTTCGGCTGCACGCGGGCGTACGGCGTTGTGGCGCGCGGGTTCGACATGCACGGCGAACCGGTCGTCATCGAGGGGACCGAGACGCTCGCCCGCTGCCTCCAGCACGAGACGGACCACCTCGACGGCGTGCTGTTCGTAGACCGCCTCGACACCGACACGCACAAGCTGGCAATGAAGGCGATCCGCGCCGCCCAGTGGGTCGGCGGCGCGGAGCCTGTGGTCAAGCAGTCACCGCACCCGATGTTCGGTCGAGGGATGTGAGGCGTGCGCCTTGTCTTCGCAGGCACGCCAGCGGTCGCGCTGCCCTCCCTGACCGCGCTCCTCGGCAGCCGACACGAGGTCGTCGGGGTCGTGACACGGCCGGATTCCCGGACCGGTCGCGGTCGGACCTCGAGCCCGTCGCCGGTGGCCGAGCTCGCCGCCGCTCAGGGACTCGAGCTGCTCAAGCCCCGGCGACCTTCGGAGCCGCACTTCCTCTCCCGGTTGTCCGAGCTCGCGCCCGACTGCTGCCCGGTGGTCGCCTATGGCGGTCTGCTGCCGCGGTCGGCTCTCGACATCCCCTCGCGGGGCTGGGTCAACCTGCACTTCTCCGTCCTCCCGGCGTGGCGGGGGGCGGCACCTGTCCAGCGCGCCCTGATGGCGGGTGACGAGGTCACCGGAGCCACCACCTTCCGGCTCGTCGAGGAGCTCGATGCCGGCCCGACGTACGGGGTCGTCACCGACACGATCAAGCCAACCGACACCGCGGGAACCCTGCTCGACCGGCTCGCCGAACACGGCGCCGGACTCCTGGTGACGACCCTCGACGGCATCGAGGACGGTGTGGTGGAGGAGCGGGCCCAGCCGCCCGAGGGCGTCTCGCTCGCACCGAAGCTCACCGTGCCCGAGGCGCGGGTGGCCTGGACCGACCCTGCATACCGCATCGACCGGCACATCCGAGGCTGCACGCCCGCACCTGGCGCCTGGACGACGCTGGGCGATCGGCGGATCAAGATCGCACCGGTGGGGCTCCGGACGGACGTGACGCATCTCGCAGTCGGCGACGTCACCTTCGCCAGGGATGGCGCGCTGGTCGGGACCGGAACGCATGCGGTCGAGCTCGATATGGTCCAGGCTCCGGGCAAGCCGTGGACGCGCGCGATCGACTGGGGGCGCGGCCTGCACACCGACGTGGCGCGTCTCGGCGACCGATGAGCGCCGAGCCGCGGCGAGCGCGGACGCGGACCCCCGTCGACCTCGCCCGGCAGGTGGCGTTCGACGCCTTGCGTCGGGTCGCCGACGAGGACGCCTACCTCAACCTCGCGCTCGCCCGGTTGCGAGACGAGCGAGGGATCTCGGGGCGCGACGCCGCCTTCGCGACGGAGCTCGCGGCCGGCACAGCCCGGATGCAGGGCGCCTACGACGCGGTGCTCGACGCGTGCGTGCGGGATGGCATCGCAGCGCTCCAGCCGGAGGTGGCGGTCGCACTGCGGATGGGCGTGCATCAGCTGCTGTCGATGCGCGTGCCGCCGCACGCGGCAGTCGGTACGACGGTGGAGCTGGTGCGCGCGGCCGTCGGCGAGCGACCGGTGCGACTCACCAACGCAGTCCTGCGCGCGGTCGGTGGACGCAGTCTCGACGATTGGCTCGACATCTGCGCGCCGCCCCGTGGCAGTGACCTGCTGGGCCACCTGTCTGTGCGGTTCTCCCATCCCCGCTGGATCGTCGAGGAGTTCTCGCGGCTGGTCGGTGCCGACACTGAGCTCGAAGCGCTCCTGACCGCCGACAACGACGCGCCGGCGGTCACGCTCGCCCTTCGGCCCGGTCTGATCGACCTGGCTGACTTGCTCGAGCTTGGCGCGGACACTGTGAGCGCCGGGCGCTGGTCGCCGTACGCCGCGGTGGTCAGCGGGGGAGACCCCGGCGCGATCGCAGCGGTCCGGGACGGCCGCGCCGGTGTGCAGGACGAGGGGTCGCAGCTCGCCGCGCTGATGCTGGCTAGGGCTGGAATCCGGGGACGAGACACCCGGTGGCTCGACCTGTGCGCCGGTCCCGGCGGGAAATCGGCACTGCTGACCGGGATCGCCCGCCAGCGCGGCGCGACGTTGGTGGCCGCTGAGCGCCTGGAGCACCGGGCGCGGCTCGTGCGCTCGTCGCTGCGAGGCTTCGGGGCAGCCGGGACCGTGGTCTGCGTCGACGGGACCAGGCCGGCCTGGGCTACGGCGGCCTTCGACCGCGTCCTCGTGGACGCACCCTGCAGCGGGCTTGGCGCTCTGCGTCGCCGTCCGGAGGCGCGGTGGCGACGGACCCGTGCCGACGTCGAGACGCTGGTTCCGCTCCAGCGCTCGCTGTTGGGTGCCGCGCTCGACGCGGTGCGGCGCGGTGGAGTGGTGGCGTACGTGACGTGCTCACCGGCGGTGGATGAGACGCGCGGGGTGGTGGACGCGGTGTGTGAGGCGCGGACCGACGTACGCAAGGTGGACGCGCGGCCGCTCCTGCCGGACGTGCCACGCCTCGGCGACGGACCGCACGTCCAGCTCTGGCCACACGTGCACGGCACCGACGCCATGTTCGTGTCCCTGCTGCGCCGCCTCGACTGAAGGATCCGACTTTGGCGTGCCCGGGGGTGACGCCACGGTCGGATCCTGGCGCGATGGCTAGACTCCTGGACCCATGGGCATCCAGATCTCACCGAGCATCCTGTCGGCCGACTTCGCCAACCTACGCGCGGCTGCCGAGTCCGTCGCTGCCGCCGACTGGCTTCACGTGGACGTCATGGACAACCACTTCGTCCCCAACCTCACTGTGGGCGTCCCTGTCGTCGAGTCGCTCGCGAAGGTGGCGACGCAGCCACTCGACTGTCATTTGATGATCGAGGACCCCGACAGGTGGGCGCCCGCGTTCGTCGAGGCTGGAGCGAGCAGTGTCACGTTCCATGTGGAGGCCTGCGGTGCCCCCGTGCGGCTGGCTCGTGAGCTGCGGGCCATGGAGGCGAGGGCGGGGATGGCGCTCAAGCCGGCAACCCCCATCGAGCCCTACGAGGACCTCCTCGGCGAGCTCGACATGGTGCTGATCATGACGGTCGAGCCCGGCTTCGGAGGGCAGAAGTTCCTGGACGTGTGTCTGCCGAAGATCGCCAGGGCCCGGGCAATGCTGGACCGGCTCGACGCCGACATCTGGCTGCAGGTCGACGGAGGGGTGTCTGCTGAGACGATCGAACGTTGCGCCGAGGCAGGGGCCGACAACTTCGTCGCGGGTTCCGCCGTGTTCGGTGCTGCTGACCCCGACGCGATAGTGCGGCAGTTGCGCGCCCTCGCCACCCGCTGAGGCAGCGGTGACCATTCGCCGCGGCATCCGGGACCTCTCGGCGCGGCATAGGTGACTCCTCGGCGCGGCATCCGGGACCTCTCGGCATGAGGGGGTGGCGGCTGGTGCCATACTGGGCGGTGACGAGTGTTCAACGCTCGCGTGCTCCGGGGTCGGTGAAATTCCGAGCCGGCGGTGACAGTCCGCGACCCGGCCACCTGATGGTGGTCGGTTGAGCCGGTGGAATTCCGGGACCGACGGTGAGAGTCCGGATGGGAGGATGCACGCCGACGCATGGACGACGACGCCACGGGCGGCGCGGGTCTCGCAAGGTGTGTGAGCGCCTCGCGCGGTTCGACCCCCAGACGTCGCGGCCTTGCTCGGAGCCCCCGGAGTCGCGCGACACGGCGCGAACGGACGGGCCCGCAATGGCAGACGACGCGGAGGTACTGGCAATGCGCCAGACCTTCGCGCTTGCCTGCACACCCGGTGTCCCGCTTGGCCCCAACCCGCGCGTCGGCGCTGTCGTCATCGGTGTGGATGGCCACGTGCTGGGCGCTGGCTTCCATCGCGGGTCGGGGACCGCCCACGCAGAGATCGACGCACTGTCGATGGTGGGACCTGAGGCCAAGGGCAGCACTGTCGTGGTCAGCCTCGAGCCCTGCAACCATGCCGGTCGCACACCACCGTGTGCTCGGGCGCTGATCGATGCCGGCGTACGACGGGTCGTGTACGCCCAGACCGACCCCAACCCGGTGGCCTCAGGCGGCGCCACGACCCTGCGGGCCGCAGGCGTGGATATCGAGGGTGGGGTCCTCGCGGCCGAGGCCGCTCTCGTCAACGAGGCGTGGAGCTTCTCGATGCAGGCACGACGCCCCTTCGTCACGTGGAAGCTCGCCACGACGCTCGACGGACGAGCGGCGGCCGCCGACGGCACCAGCAGGTGGATCACCGGGCCCGCCGCCCGCACCGACGTCCACCGGCTCCGCGCACGGTGCGACGCGCTCCTCGTGGGTGCGGGCACCGTCGAGATCGACGACCCGCGGCTCACTGTGCGCGGAGAGGATGACGAGCCGCTGCCCAGGGAGCTGCAGCCGCTCCGGGTCGTCATGGGCACTCGGCGGCTCGACCCCGCTGCCGCGGTGTTCGACGGGACCGCCGACACACGGGTCCTGAAGACGCGCGACCCCGCCAATGCCCTGTCCGTCCTGTTCGCCGACGACCGGCAGCATGTCTGGCTCGAAGGTGGCCCGACCCTGGCTGCGTCCTTCGCCCGCGCGGGTCTCGTCGACGAGCTGATCGCGTACGTCGCTCCAGCCCTGCTCGGGGCCGGCCGGTCGACCGTGGGAGATCTCGGGGTCGCCACCATTGCCGACACTCACCGCTTCGACCTCCTCGAGGCAGTCCGGGTCGGTGACGACGTCCGGATGACCATGCGTCGGAAGGAGAGCTGATGTTCACCGGCATCGTGGAGGAGCTCGGGGAGGTCGTCACGCTGGACCTTCTCGGTGACTCCGCGCGGCTGACAGTGCGAGGTCCGAAGGTCGTGTCGGACGCGGCACCGGGTGACTCGATCGCGGTGAACGGGTGCTGCCTCACGGTGGTGGAGCGGAGCGACGAGACGTTCGGTGTGGACGTGATGGCGGAGAGCCTCGACAAGACGTCGCTCGGGGACCTGCACCCAGGCAGCCTGGTCAACCTCGAACGCGCCCTCACGGCGCACGGTCGTCTCGGTGGCCACATCGTGCAAGGACACGTGGACGGGACCGGAACGGTCACGAGCCGGAGGTCCAGCGAGCACTGGGACGTCGTCTGGATCAGCCTGCCTGTCGACCTGGCCCGCTACGTCGCCATGAAGGGCTCGATCACGGTCGACGGGGTCTCGCTGACCGTCAGCGGTCTGAGCGACGGCGACCGACCGGCCTTCAGCGTCAGCCTCATCCCGACAACCCTCGAGCTGACAACGCTCGGCCACAAGAGGGCCGGCGACCCCGTCAACCTCGAGGTCGATGTCCTCGCGAAGTACGTCGAGCGGCAGCTCGGCGGACCATCGGGTGCAGTCGTCGAGCGGCAGCTCGGCGGACCATCGGGCGCAGTCGTCGAGCGGCTGCTCGACCTGTCGCCCGTCCTGCGGAAGGAGAACCCCGCATGAACCCTCTGAGCTATTTGCTCGAGCACTCCTGGGTGATCGCCGGAACGCCGATCCTGGTCCGCGAGGTCGTCGGCAACGGCTTCGGCCTGGCGAGCGCCTTCTTCGGGATGCGCCGCCTGACGTGGGCCTGGCCGGTCGGCATGATCGGCAACGCGTTGCTGTTCACCGTCTTCGTCGGCGGCATCTTCGACAAGCCGCAGGAGAACGACCTGTGGGGTCAGGCCGCCCGGCAGGTGTTCTTCTTCGCGGTGAGCGCCTACGGGTGGTGGCGGTGGCGCAGGAGCCAGCGGGCCGGCGGGTCGACCGACGGACGGGCGATCGCGCCGCGCTGGGCGTCGGCGAACGAGCTACGGGCGATGATCGTGGCGGCCGGAGTCCTCATGGCGGTCTTCATCCCGATCTTGGCGCGTCTCGACTCGTACGGCCCTGTCCCCGACGCATGGATCCTCACCGGCAGCATCCTGGCGACGTACGGGATGGCGCGCGGCTACGTCGAGTTCTGGTGGATCTGGATCGGGGTCGACGCGGTGGGCGTGCCGCTGCTGATCCGGGCGGAGTACTACCCGAGCGCGGTGCTGTACCTGGTGTACGGCGTCTTCTGCCTGGTCGGCTTCGTCGCGTGGTCGTCGGCCGAGAAGCGAGTGACCGACAAGGCCGGTGACGCGGAGCAGCTCGAGCCGGTGGAGGGACACCATGTGTGACAGAGCCACCCTGCGACTCGACACCATCGAGCGCGCGATCTCCGACATCGCTGCCGGCAAGGCCGTCGTGGTGGTCGACGACGAGGATCGCGAGAACGAGGGCGACATCGTCTTCGCCGCGAGCGATGCGACGGCAACCCTGTTGGCGTTCACGATCCGCCACACCAGCGGCGTGATCTGCGTGCCGATGGAGGGTTCGGCGCTCGACCGGCTCGGCATCCCGCTGATGACTGCGCAGAACCGGGACCGGATGCGGACGGCGTACACCATCTCCGTCGACGCCACCGACGCCATCACGACGGGGATCTCCGCAGCCGACCGGGCGCGCACGATCCAGGTGCTGGCGAGCTCCTCCAGCACCGCAGCTGACCTGACGCGGCCCGGACACGTGTTCCCGCTGCGCTACCGCGAGGGTGGGGTGCTCGTCCGGCGCGGTCACACCGAGGCGGCGGTCGACCTGGCCCGGTTGGCAGGCCACACCCCTGCCGCTGTCATCGCGGAGATCGTCAACGACGACGGAACGATGAGGCGAGACTCTGACCTGCGTGAGTTCGCCGACGAGCACGGGCTCGCACTCATCTCGATCGCCGACCTCGCCCGGTACCGCAACCGGCACGAGCAGCAGATCGTCAGGGTGGTCGAGACGCCGCTGCCCACCGAGCACGGCACGTTCCAGGCGCACGGCTACCGGCACCTGATCGACGGCTCCGAGCAGATCGCCCTGGTCTACGGGGATATCAGCGACGGGAAAGACGTCCTGGTGCGGGTGCACTCGGAGTGCCTCACCGGTGATGTCTTCGGGTCCCGACGGTGCGACTGCGGGTCCCAGCTGCGGGCGGCGCTCGCAGCCGTCACGGCCGAGGGGCGTGGCGTTGTCGTCTACCTGCGCGGACACGAGGGCCGTGGCATCGGCCTGGTACGCAAGCTGCAGGCCTATGCGTTGCAGGACAGCGGCAGCGACACCGTTGACGCGAACCTCGCCCTTGGGATGCCGGCCGATGCCCGCGACTACGCCACCGGCGCGCAGATCCTGCGTGAGCTCGGCGTCACGTCGGTGTGGCTGCTCACGAACAACCCCGCCAAACGGCTCGCGCTCGAGACGTACGGCGTCGAGGTGACCAGGCGGATCGCGGTACCTGCCAGCCCACACGGCGACAACGAGCACTATCTCGCCACCAAACGTGACCGGATGGGTCACGAGCTCGACCATCTGACATTCGGGTCGGCGCCCGCCACCACCATCCCCGCCCGCATCGACAAGGGACGCCTGCCATGAGCCGATCTGGTCAACCCGCACTCGCACCACTCGACGGCAGCGGGCTGCGCGTCGGGGTGGTGGCGGCGCAGTGGCACACCGAGGTGATGGACGGGCTGCTCGCCGGTGCTGCCCGAGCCCTTGCCGATGCCGGCGTCGACAAGGTCGCCGTCGTGCGAGTCCCAGGCGGCTTCGAGCTGCCGGTCGTCGCGCAAGCGCTCGCACAGCAGGGGCATGACGCGGTGGTTGCGTTGGGAGTGGTGGTGCGCGGCGGCACCCCTCACTTCGACTATGTGTGCAGGGCGGTGACGGAGGGGCTTAGCCGGGCCGCGCTCGGCTGCGGTGTCCCGGTCGGTTTCGGCGTACTGACGTGTGACGACGTCGACCAGGCGCGGGACAGGGCGGGCCTCGAGGGCTCCTCCGAGGACAAGGGCTACGAGGCGACGCACGCCGCCCTGTCGACAGCGTTGACGCTGCGTGGTCTCGTCAGCGGCGATGCCGGGGGAGCCGCATCCCCTAGTCTTGGCGGTGATGAAGACCTTTGACGAGCTCTTTGCCGAGCTCAGCCACAAGGTGGTGTCGCGTGCGCCCGGGTCCGGCACTGTGGCTGCCGTCGCCGGCGGTGTCCACGAGATCGGCAAGAAGCTCGTCGAGGAAGCAGCTGAGTCGTGGATGGCCGCAGAGTACGAGAGCCCGGACCGGACGGCGGAGGAGCTGAGCCAGCTGCTGTACCACGCCCAGGTGTTGATGATCGCCCGCGGGCTCACCCTCGACGACGTCTACGCCCACCTGTGACGACCCCACATCCGATGCTCAAGATCGCCGTTCCCAACAAGGGTGCGCTGGCCGCCACCGCCAGCGACCTGCTGCGCGAAGCCGGCTACCGGCAGCGCCGCGACGCCCGCGACCTCGTCGTCGTCGACGCTGCCAACGACGTCGAGTTCTTCTATCTGCGTCCCCGCGACATCGCGGTGTACGTCGGCGGCGGCACCCTCGACATCGGGCTCACCGGGCGCGACCTCGTCCTCGACTCACGAGCAGCTGTCGAGGAGCGGCAGTCCCTCGGCTTCGGGGCGTCGCGGCTGCACTTCGCCGCCCCTATCGGCTCCGGCCACACCCTCGAGTCGCTGCAAGGAGCGCGGATCGCCACGTCGTACGCCGGGGTGCTCGAGGACTACCTGAAGGAGCGGGCTGTGTCCGCCCACGTGATCCGGCTCGACGGGGCGGTCGAGACCGCGGTGCGCCTCGACGTCGCCGATGTGATCGCCGACGTGGTCGAGACGGGGTCCACCATGCTGCAGGCGGGTCTCGAGACGTTCGGTGAGCCGATCCTGCTGTCCGAGGCGGTGCTCGTCACCCGAGCAGGCGCGGGCGACCCCGGCGGCTACGAGATCTTCTCCCGCCGGGTCCGCGGCGTCCTCGTGGCGCGCAGCTACGTGATGATGGACTACGACATCGAGTCGACGTCGGTGGAGTCGGCCTGTGCGATCACCCCCGGCATCGAGTCGCCGACCGTGTCCCCTCTTCAGCGCGCCGGTTGGTTCGCCGTCCGCGCGATGGTGCCGCGCGACGATGCTCACCGGGTCATGGACCAGCTGTACGACCTCGGCGCCCGCGGGATCCTGGTGACCGACATCCATGCCTGCCGACTCTGACGGTCGCGCCCCAGTGAGCCTGCCGCGCACCTACCGGCCGCGTGGAACTCGGGTCGTCGCCGTCGTGGCCGCTACGACCCTCGTCGGCGCCGTGACGTTCCTGTGGTCGATGCTGCCGGGCTCGGTGCGAGGCGAGTTCACGGTGTTCCAGCGGATGACGGTGCTGGCGCTCGTCGCGGGCATCTTGGTGGTTCTCTACGGGTTGTTCCGCACGTCGGCGCGTGCCGACGAGTCCGGTCTGCGGGTGGTCAACATCTACAAGGCACGGCAGCTCGAGTGGCCACAGGTCATCTCGCTGTCGCTCAACCCCAACCGGCCATGGGCGATGCTCGACCTCGCCGACGGTACGACGCTCGCGGTGATGGCGATCCAGAACGCCGACGGGGCGAGGGCGTCACAATCCGCCCGCGAGCTCGCCGGGCTCATAGCCGGCCGCTCGGGTACCGACTGAGACCGACTTGTCAGGACGCCGGCACCCTCGAGGTGTCCACTACGGGCTGACACGTCGGGCGAGCGCCTCCGCTGCGCGCTCGAAGCACCGCATCGGCGGCGACACCAGTCCGGCGCCCACCTGACCGACTCCGGCGACGCGCCCAGCCATGCCGGTGTTGATCTGGGGCAGCTGACCGGTACGCAGCACCGAGGTCACGTCGATGCCCGTCGGCGTACCCCGGAAGTCCATGATCGGCAGCGCCCAGCGCGGGTTCTCGCCCACACAGAGGTCGTACATCCGGCGAGTGGTGGCAAGCGCGTCAGACACCGAGCCACCCACGAACCGCACGATGGCCGGAGCCGTTGCCATCGCGAAGCCCCCGATCCCTGCCGTCTCCGTGATCGCGGAGTCGCCGATGTCGGGGTTGGCGTCGGCCGGTCCGTAGTTTCCGAGGTAGAGGCCGTCGGCCACCTGCGCCGGACCGGTGAACCACTCGTCCGCGAGACCGGACACCTGGATGCCGAAGTCGGTGCCGTTGCGGGCCATGGTGGTGACGACGGTGGACCCCGGGATGCCGCTCGCGGCCACCGTCATCAGCTTGCAGGCAGGCATCACGAGATTGAGAAAGAAGTGGTCGTTTCCCGACACGAACGCCACGACATCGGCTATGTCGCCGGTCGGAAGGCCGGACTGGATCAGCGCCGGCAGCCACTCCTTGAGCAGCATCAACGTGCCGGCGCGGTTGCGGTTGTGGCCCTCGTCGCCCATCTGGATCATCTGGGCGATGATCGCCACGATGTCGATCGGACCCGTCACGCGGGTCGCCGTCTGCAGGGCCGGGCCGAGGACGTCGCCCATCCACTTCAGACGTGTGATCACCTCGGGGGAGTAGGCGCCGTACCTCAGCACCTTGCCGAGCCCCTCGTTGAGTGAGCAACAGGCGGTGTGGTCGGTCGTCTCGTCGTGCAGCTCGAACATCCACATCGAGGACGACACGACCCCGGCCATCGGGCCCACCGCCCCACGGTGGTGAGCCGGCTCGAACGTGAACTTCCCAGCGTCGAGCCGTGCCTCCGCCTGCTCGGCCGTGTCGGCGAGCCCCTCGTAGACAACGGCGCCGATGAGCGCGCCGCGCAGCGGGCCGGGCATCCGGTCCCACGTGAGAGGTGGTCCGGCGTGCAGGAAGTGGCCCGGCTCCAGGTCAAGGGCCGCATGGGCAGGACGTACGTCGACGAGCGCCGCGCCGGCCGACGTCATGGCGGTGAGGGCCTTGGCGTTGGCGCCGACCCTGCGGCGGTCGAGCATGACAGCTGTGAGGGCGTCCTCGGTGCCGGCGACCGGCGGTGTCCAGGCGACGTCGACGGTTGCGACGCCCTGGCTGTTGAGGGCGTCGGCGAACATCTGTGCGCCGGCCGTCACGACGGTCAGGTCTGCTGCTGGTCCCGGGGTCACGCGCGGCTCCTCCTCACCAAGGCGATCGCTTCGCGGGTCGCGGCGGCGTTCGACGCGTGCACGAGAGCCCCTGCCTCGGCAAGCGCGGTGGCTTGCGCTTCCAGCCCCTGCGGATCGTCTCGGGTGCCGATCAGCGCCACCACCACCGGGGTGTCGTACTGCCTCACCAAGGCGGCGATGTCACTCGCCGGGTCGCGATGGGCGGCCACCCCCAGCACGATGTCGAGCAGCACGACAGCACACGTGGGGTCGGCAAGCTCCTGCTCGAGCCGCTCCAGCCTCAGGGACGGGTCGATCATCGGGTGCGGCCGTCCGACCGTCATCGCGTCGTCACCGAAGTCGAGGAACGTGTGGCCGGTGGCGGTGAGCGAGGCGTCGAGCCGTCTCCCACCGTCGAGGGGGATGTTGGAGGCGACGACCCCGAGCTCTGACGTCGCGATCAGCATGGCCTCGTCGCACAGGGTCCCGCCGACGAAGAGTCCCCGCAGAAATCCCTGGCGCGACGTCGGCACGGGACCACCCCACCGGCGCGGAGCCACCCAGGACAGTCCGACAGCAGCCGCCACTCGTTCGGCTGTCGCGGTGAGATCTGGCTGACCGGCACCGAGATAACCGAGGACCGTGCGAGTGGTGAGCCGCTCAGCGTGCGCGGTGACCAGCTCGGCCACCTCCGCGGCGGGAGGTTTGGAGACGACAACGATGGTGGAGACGGTGTCGTCTGCGTCCAGCCTGTCCAGCGCGGTGAGCGTCGACCGCGCGCGTACGGCGGAGGACATGTCGCGTCCGCCGACGCCGAGGCAGTGTGTGACGCCGATACCGACGCCGTCGAGCAGCGCCATCAGGTGCTGGGCGCCGGTGCCGGATGCTGCGACGATGCCGACAGGGCCGGGCCGTACAACATTGGCGAAGCCGAGCCCGACGCCCGCCACGACCGCGGTGCCGCAGTCGGGACCCATCAGCAGCAGGCCGGTGTCAGCAGCGATCTCCTTGAGGGCGACCTCGTGCTCGAGGCTGACGTTGTCGCTGAAGATCATCGTGTCCAGGCCCGCAGCCAGCGCGTCGGCGGCGTCGATCGCGGCCACCCGGCCCGGCGTGCTGATCAGGGCGAGCTGCGCTGGGGCCCGCCTGGCCGCTGCCAGGATCGTCGGTGGCGGCACCTCGCGCGAGCCGTCGCTGAGCCCAGCTCCGGAAGGACCCGCCGCGAGGGCGCTGTCGAGTGCCGTGTGGGCGCGGGCGATCGCATCTTCGTCGGCTGCCTCTATGCCGACGATCAGGTCGGACGGAGTGACCCCGTCCGGCTGCTCGAACCCCATCGAGACCAGCAGGTCGACGTTGAGCTCGGTCGCCATCGCCACCAGTGCCGAGCTGACCCCGTCGAGCGCGCGCAGGTCGCGACTCACCTGCATCAACCCGACCGAGTCGCGGTACATGCCGCTACGGACCTCGACCTGACGTGTCATGTCGTCGCCTTCCTCGTCGTGGCGCCCAGAACTCGGTCGATGCCCTCCGACAGGCCCCGACCGGAGCTGTGTCCGATCCGGTGCAGGGCCGCCGCTGCCTGGGGCAGCCCGACACCTGTGACCCGCGCGGCGAACACAGCGGCGACCTCGTCAAGACACCACCCTGCCGCGGTTTGTCGCAGCAGACCAGCGGACGCGGCTGTGGTGAGATCCTCGAGTGGGGCCGCCTCGATCTCGCGCGACACGGTGTCGGCGACGGGATGACGAGCTGCGTGCAGGGTCGCCAGGGTGCCGCAGAGGACGTCGTCGGCGTACGGCGTCAGACCCTCACCGTGCCCGAGTGACTGTCGCCACCGCCGGGCGAACCCGGCAGCCACGTCGTCACGCACGCTGCCGCCCAGGGATGGGTGGCGGGGACGCGCAGGCCGCCACCAGCGCATGACCGGGAGCCGTCGACCTTCCAAGCTCAGGGTCCCACCCCCGACGACGAGCGACGCCGTGCGAGGCGGCTGCGTGACGGAGATGGCATGAGGGAGCCGCAGTCCTGCCTGGAACGTGACGCAGGCGACCACGTGACCCCGAGGGTCGACCAACTGCCAGACGGAGCGTGTCGCGTGGGCGACCCCGAGCTCCTGTCGCGGACCGTCGACCAGCGGCGCCAACGCCACACTGACGATGGCGCCCGTGCGCTGATCCACGTTCACTCCTCCGCCCCCGACCAGCCCCGTCGCGTGTGGCGTCGACGCTAGCCGCCGAGACACCGTCGACGTGCCGCAGGGCCCTGATCTCCGATTCGTCCGCCGGGCCGCGCCGAGTTCCTGCACCGTCCAGCCGGACGAATCGGAAGGCGCGTCGTGCCGTCGACACGGCATACCGTTCCGGCATCCTGTTCACACGTGACAGAGCGGTCACGCCGCATCGACAGTGGGAGTCGCCATGGCTATCGGTTGGAAGGTCGTTCACGACGGCAAGACCCCACCTCCAGGGGAAGCCGTCGCTCCTGACGAGCGGCTGTCCTGGGGCCGAACAGTCGGCCTCGGGGCACAGCACGTCGTCGCGATGTTCGGTGCGACGTTCGTCTTCCCCATCATCATGGGTCTGAGCCCACAGCTGGCGATCATGATGAGCGGCATCGCAACGATCGCGTTCCTGCTCATCGTGCAGGGCAAGGTGCCGAGCTATCTGGGCACGAGCGCTGCCTTCGTCGGCGGAGCCAGCGCGATCTACGCCCAACAGGGCGGCCCCGCCGACGTCACCGGCGCGATCCTTGTCGCCGGCGTCGTGCTCGGCCTCGTCGGAGTTCTGATCCACTTCCTCGGGACCCGCGTGCTCCACGCCGTGCTGCCGCCGGTCGTCACCGGTGCTGTCGTCATGTTGATCGGGTTCAACCTTGCGCCCGTAGTCGCCAACATCTACTGGCCCCAGGACCAGTGGGTCGCCCTCATCACGATGACGTTCGTGATCGTGGTCGCCGTGGGCGTGCGGGGCTTCTTCGGTCGCGTCGCGATCTTCCTCGGCCTCGTCTTCGGCTACCTGCTCTCGTGGTCCTTCGACCTCATCTTCGGTCAGATCACCTCCCTGGACGCCGCGACCAACGAGATCACCACCCATGACCGGGTCAACTGGGACCAGGTCAAGTCAGCTGACTGGATCGGCTTCCCGACGCACACTGCCGATGGCCTGGTGGGCAACCAGACACTCGTCGGCAACCTCGACGCCGTCGGTTGGCACGCCCCCAGCTTCTCGATCACGTTCGTGCTCCTGGTCCTGCCTGCGGTGATCGCCCTGGTCGCCGAGAACACCGGCCACGTCAAGGCTGTTGCAGCGATGACAAGGCGAGACCTTGACCCGGTGATGGGACGCGCGATCGCCGCGGACGGTGTCGGCACGGTGTTGGCGAGCTCGGTCGGCGGCTCACCGACAACCACCTACGCCGAGAACATCGGCGTGATGGCGGCCACCAGGGTCTACTCGACGGCTGCCTACTATGTCGCGGCGGTAGTCGCCATCATCTTCGGCCTCTCACCGAAGTTCGGTGCACTTGTGTCCGCGACTCCCGGTGGCGTGCTGGGCGGGATCACGGTGATCCTCTACGGCATGATCGGGCTGCTGGGTGCGAAGATCTG
>Ga0136613_10000398_pt1 | contig 19780 bp, 20 predicted proteins | sample AntDrymUQ2722106_2_FD_106649 | JGI IMG/M metagenome (GOLD analysis project Ga0136613, IMG submission 106649) | Polar desert sand microbial communities from Dry Valleys, Antarctica - metaG UQ272 (21.06) | ecosystem: Environmental > Terrestrial > Soil > Desert | place: Antarctica: Dry Valley... | reverse complement strand
TCGCCGAGCCCCGAGGCGCCGCCGACGACGAGCGCGCATGTGCCATCGATCTGCATCGCCGGCGAACCCTAGCCCCCGCGCGGGCGGGCCGAAAGCCGCGAACACACGAGGCCGTGGTGTCCCGCGGGGATGCGCCGCTCGTAGATACACGCGAACATCTCCCCACGCAGACGATCAAGGAGCTTGTAGACATGGCCGGACTGACGGTGCAGTGCCGCGACGAGATGGGCGACGGCGAGTGGCTCATGGAGATGAAGTTGCAGGTCGACGCCGAGCGGATGACCGCGCGCGAGCTCATCACCACGCGCGTGCAGACGGAGACCGGTCAGCACAACGCCGAGCTCGACCGCGGCCGCGGGTTCCGCGGCCTCGTCACGGCCGCCCCGTCGGTGACCTCGGAGCTCAACGGCTGGCAGGGGCGCAAGCGCGAGGGCAAGGCGGTCGAGACCGACGTCATGCTCAACATCGCACTCGAGGCCTACGAGCGCGGCGACCTCGTGCTGATCGTCGACGACGAGCAGGCCGGGGAGATCGACGCCGAGGTCGCGCTCGCCGAGGGCAGCCTCGTGCTGTTTCGCAAGCAGGTGGCGCTGGTCGTCCCGCAGCTCAACAAGGGTCGCAAGCGCTCGAAGAACGAGGTCGCGCCGAAGCGGCGCTGACGACGGGCAGGCGCAGGTCGCGGTGACCGACGAGCAGGAGTGGTACGCGGAGCTGCTCGAGCTGCAGCTGCAGGCCAACCCCGGCATCTGGGCCGGCCTGCGCGAGCGGGGCGCCACCGACCAGACGCAGCTGCGCCTCGCGTTCGCCTACCTCTCGCCGGGCCAGACCGAGGCCGACCGGCTCGTCGCCTTCCTGCAGGCTGAGACCGACTACGAGGTCAAGTCCCATTCCCAGCGCGAGGGGCGGGTCGTTCGGCGTGAGTGGTTCGTCGTCGGGGTGACGCAGCCGGCGGTGCTGTCGCGCGACACGGTCGACGCGTGGGTCGAGTGGATGATCGCGGCGGGCGCCGCCCACGGGCCGTGCGCCTTCGACGGCTGGGCCGGGCAGTTCTGACCGGCTAGGCCCGGCGCGAAAGCGAGACGGCGAACAGCTTGTCGGGGTCGGTGTAGAGCTCCACGAGCTCGAGCCCGGCGGCGCTCAGATCGCCCTCCAGGCGCTCGGGCGTGAACTTCGCGCTGATCTCCGTGCGCAGCTCCTCGCGCGCGGCGAACTCGATGTCGAGGTCGAGCTTGCCGATGCGCACGTGCTGTGAGTCGGTCGCGCGCAGGCGCATCTCGATCCACTCGCGCTTGCGGTCGAAGAACGCGACGTGCTCGAAGGCGTCGACGTCGAAGTCCGCGTCGAGCTCGCGGTTGAGCACGTGCAGGACGTTGAGGTTGAACTGCGCCGTCACGCCCGCGCTGTCGTCGTAGGCGGCCTCGATGACGCGCGGGTCCTTGACGAGGTCGGTGCCCAACAGCAGGAAGCCGTCGGAGCCCAGCGCGTTGCGCAGGCCGCGCAGGAAGCGCCGCCGGCTGCCCGGGGGGAAGTTGCCCAGCGTGCCACCGAGAAACGCCACGAGCCTCGGGCCGGCGGGCTCGGGCAGGTGCGACAGGTGGCGCTCGAAGTCGCCGACCACGCCGTACACCGACATCCCGGGGTACTCCTGCACGAGCGTCTCGGCGGCGGCGTGCACGGTCGTGGCGCTGACGTCGACCGGCACGTAGCGCTCGAGCGTGCCGGCGGCCGCCATCGCGTCGAGCAGCACGCGCGTCTTCGACGCCGATCCCGAGCCGAGCTCGACGAGCTCGACCGCGCCGCTGCGCTCGACGATGTCCTCGGCGCTGGACTCGAGGATCAGGCGCTCCGTTCGCGTCTGGTAGTACTCGGGCAGCTCGCAGATGGCGTCGAAGAGCTCCGAGCCGCGGGCGTCGTAGAAGTGCTTCGGCGGCAGCTCCTTGAGCGGCCGCGTGAGCCCGTCGAGGACGTCGTCGGCGAGCGTTCGCTCGTCTCCCGGGCCGAGGTAGGAGCGCACCTCGACCGATCCCTGGAGTGTGGGCTCCATCACGTCACGTCCTTTGCGAGTCGGGCGCCGGCGAAGATCTGCCGGCGCAGGGGGAGATCCCAGTTGCGAAAGGTGTGTGAGCGCACGCGCGCGCAGGTCGCCCAGGAGGCGCCGCGCAGCACGCGATAGCGATCGCCGAAGAAGACCTCGGAGTACTCGCGATAGGGGTGCGCGACGAACCCCGGGTAGCCGCTGAAGCTGCTGGAGGTCCATTCCCAGACGACGCCGGCGTCCTGCAGCCGATCCTGGGTCCAGGTCGCCGCCTTCTCCCACTCCGCTTCGGTGGGGAGCCGCACACCATGCGAGCGAGCGAAGGCATCGGCCTCGAACCAGGAGACGTGCATGACGGGCCGCTGCGGAGCGTCCGGCGGCCCGTCCGCCGTCCAGCCCTCGGGGTGCGTGATGTCGTACTCCTCCTTCCACGACCAGCCCTCCGAGGACCACCACTCGCGCCGCTCGTAGCCGCCGCCCTCGACGAAGCGCATCCAGGTGGCGTTCGTGACCGGGTGGCGCGCGATGCAGAAGGCCGGCACGTCGACGTCGTGGCGCGGGCGCTCGTTGTCGAACGCGAAGCCCGCCGCGGGCGCGCCCATCGGCGACCGGCCCGCAGGGATCTCGATCCAGCCCTCGCGAGCCTCGGCGGGCGGCGCCGCGTCCGCATCCGGAGCGCCGCCCGGCATACCGCCGAGAAACAGCGTCTGGCGCATCGTCTCGTTGTGCTGAGCCTCGTGGCGGATGACCATCTCGAACAGCGTCCCGTCGCCGGGGCCGACACGATCGAGCACCTGCAGCGAGCGCTCTCGCACCGCCGCGATGTAGTCCAGGACGTCCTGGCCGCGCAGGAAGGGGATCTCGCCGCGCGCGGCGCGTGGGGTCTCGAACGCGTCGTAGAGGTCGGCGAGGTCGCCGCGCAACAGCTCCTCGCCCCCGTGGCGGTGCACGAGCCAGAGATCCTCGTAGGCCGCGATGTGGCCCAGATCCCAGTCCAGCGGGCTCATCAGGGGGTGCTGGACGCAGGCCATCTCCGCGGCGGAGAACGGCGCGACGAGGGCGAGCGTACGCTCGCGAGCCTCCTGCAGCGCCTCCTCGAAGGCGGTGGCTGCGGTCGTCGCCATCCCGTGCTCAACGTACCCCACGCGCGCCAGGCAAATCGCGGGCGACGCGGATTGGCCGGCCGCCGTTCGCAGCGAGTCGCTCAGGCCGACAGCGCGTCGAGGGTGGCGTCGACGTCGGCATCCGTGTTGTAGAGGTGCCACGAGACGCGCAGCCGCCCGCCGCGCTGGGAGGCCATGATGCCGCCGCGCTCGAGCTTGTCGGCCCCACCGGGGACGTCGGCGGATACGATCGCGCTGTTGCCCGGTTGCATGCCCAGTCCGGCCCGGAAGCGGTTGGCGAGTGCGACATCGTGGGCGTATACGGTGTCGATCCCGATTCGGTTGAGCAACTCCAGCGCGGGTTGCGTGCCGACCCACGAGAACCACGCCGGCGACGTGTCCAGGCGGCGCGCGTCGGTTGCCAGGCGCAGCGGCGCGCCGAAGTAGCTCGCGTGGACGTCCTTGCCGGCGTACCAGCCGGCGCTGTGGGGCACGATCCGCTGCAGCCAATCGTCGCCGACCGCCATGAACGCCGTCCCGCGCGGCGACAGCAGCCACTTGTACGCACCGCAGACGACGGCGCCGAAGCGCGTCGCGTCGATCGGCAACCAGCCGCAGGCCTGCGTCGCGTCGAGCAGCGTCAGCGCCCCGTGCTCGGCGGCCGCGGCGACGATCGCGTCGAGGTCGGCGACCTCGCCGGTGCTCATCTGCACCGCCGAGAAGGCGACGACGTCGGTGCTCGCGTCGATTGCCTCGGCGAGCTCAGACGGCGCGACGGTCCTGACGCTCACGCCGCGCTGCGCCTGCACGAGAAACGGAAACAGCGTCGAGGTGAACTCGACGTCGGGGACGACGACGTGCGCGCCGGCCGGCAGGCACGCTGCCGCGAGCCCGACGAACTGCGACACCGTGGCGCCGATCGCCACGCGCTCGGCCTGCGTGCCGACCATCTGCGCGAATGCGGCGCGGGAGCCCTCGGTGCTCTCGCCCCAGTGCTCCCAGCTCGTGCGCCCGCCGCGCCAGTCGGCGAGGGCGTCCTGCAGCGCCTCGAAGCCGGCGCGCGGTGGCAGGCCGTAGCTTGCGGTGTTGAGGTAGACGCCCGCGGGCGACCACTGGTCGCGAACCTCGGCGATGCTCGGCATCGCTGCATCGTGGCGCACCGGGCCCCGCTAGCGCTTCGGGATCTCGAGGTCCGTGGCCGACGCTCCACGCCGGTCTGACTTGACGGCCGCCGCCGCTCGCGGCGGTGGGCCGTCGTCGTTGGCGTCGCCTCCCTTGCCCGTCAGCCCACCGGTCAGCGTGTCCTGCGCCCAGCGCTCGCTGAAGCCGGCTGCGAAGGCGATGACGCTGAGAAAGTAGAAGCGCTTTACCCTGTCGTCGGCCGGGAGATCGAAGGCCTGGACGAACCCGCTCGTGAGCATGAAGTAGGACAACAGCCCGAAGACCGCTCCGAGGAACGGACGCAGTCCCCCGAGAAACAGGGTGTAGCCGCGCGCCACGTCGAAGTCGAGCGCGAACGTCCCGCTGTTGATGCGTGCGATGACGCTCACGATGGCGCCCAGGGCGCCGGCGACGATGCTGCCGATGATCGTCTGCTCGAAGTCGATCAGGGCCAGCTTGTGGGCCGCGAGGTACGGCAGGGCGAGCAGGGCGATGCCGACCGTCATGCCGAGGAAGTACACGAGTTGGGCGTCGCCGTTGGCGGCGTCGCGGTAGTAGGCCCGCAGCGCGGCGATCTCGCGCTGCTCGGCCATGACCACCTCCTTGTGCAGCGGGCCGCGATGCTCGTCGCTGCGCGCATCGACGACGCTCAGCAGGTGGCATGCGGAGGTCATCACGAGCTGGATGCTGATCCGCCGGTTGCGCCGGCGCAGCACCTCGCCGATGCGGATCGCGAGCTCGTCACAGTCGTGCAGCGCGCGGGCGATGTCGGGCTCGTCCTTGGTGGCCCAGTCGCTGACGCGGTGAAACCGGGGCGCGACGGAGAGCAGGCGGCGCAGCCAGCCCGTGGTCGGCTTGCCGGCCGTCAGCGCGACAGCGCTCTCGACATGCGAGCACCAGTACACGCTGAGCATCTCGCCGTGCTCGTCCTCGAAGCGGGCGAGCGCCTCGCGGTACGCCTCGTCGAGTCGCTTCTGCTCCGCCTCGCTCGCATCGGAGTCCTCGTTCACGGCCTTGCGCCAGCGGAAGTGAATCCGTACGAGGTCGGGAAAGGAGACGCGCCGCTGCGCGGTGGTGGTGTGGTCGTTCATTGGCTCGGCTCGGACCTGGCGATCCTCCCACGGTGCGGGCGGGCGCAGTGCAAGCGGCGCTGCATGATCCGTTCGCACCGAATTGTGGGCAGAGGTTGGCGCAACCCGCCGCGACGAGGATCGCCACGAGCAGCGCGCTCGCCCACAGCGGCACCAGTCAAGCCCCGCGAGCCTCGGTGACCGGCCGTCAGGAGGGCGCCGCCGCCTGATCGCAGGCGATCTCGTCGAGCCCCTCGCCCAGCAGGCCCAGCGGCACGGACTCGTCGCCCGCGAGCACGCGCGCGAGCGCGTCGCGCTTGTCGGCGCCGGTCACGAGCAGCAGCGTGAAGCGCGCGCGGCGCAGGACCCCGAGCGTCAGCGTCACGCGCTCGGGCGGCGGCTTGGGCGCCTCGCGCACGGCGACGCACGGCGCCTCGGTCGCAGCGAGCGCGGGATGGCCGGGAAACAGCGAGGCGGTGTGCCCGTCCGGACCCATTCCCAGCAGCACGATGTCGAAGATCGCCTCGGGCACCTGCTCGCGAACCTCGAGGCCGTACAGCCAGGCCGCGTCCTCGGGCTGCTCGGGACAGGGCAGCGCGTGGAGCTTCGGCGGCTCGACGCGCGCGCCGGCATACAGCGACTCGCGCACCATCTGCGCGTTGGACTGCGGATCGCCGTCGGGCACGCAGCGCTCGTCGCCGAGCCACAGGTGCACGTGCTTCCACGAGCCCTCGATCTGCGCCAGCAGCTCGTATGCGCGGCGCGGCGTCGTTCCGCCGGCAAGCGCGATGTGCACCTCCTTGCCCAGCTTGCGCGCGTCGCCGATCCGCCACGTGAGGGTGTCCGCGGCATGGCGCGCGACGGCCTCGGCGTCGGGAAGCACCTGTACGCGGGTCACGGCGGCGGGGCCTCCCGGCGCGTCGCGTCGAGCGGTTGCGCCTGCAGCGACAGGCGGTGGTCGGCGCGGATGACGTGCAGCGTGGCGTTGATCAGCGCGAGGTGGGTGAAGGCCTGCGGGAAGTTGCCCAGGTGGCGACCCGACAGCGGGTCGATCTCCTCTGCGTAGAGCAGCAGCGGGCTCGCGTAGGACAACAGCTTCTCGCACAGCGCGCGCGCGCGGCGATCCTCGCCGATCTCCGAGAGGGCGCTGACCAGCCAGAACGAGCAGATCGTGAACGAGCCCTCCTCCTGCGCGCCGAGCCCGTCGTCGGTCTCGTCCACGCGGTAGCGCAGCACGAGCCCGTGCACGGTGAGCTCGTCGGCGATCGCGTTGACGGTCTTCACGATGCGCTCGTCGTCGGGCGCCAGGAAGCGCACGAGCGGCGCCAGCAGCAGCGAGGCATCCAGCGCCTTGGAGCCGTAGTACTGCGTCAGGACGCCGCGCTCGTCGACGCCGTGCGCGAGCACGTCGGCCTTGATCTCGTCGGCGGCCGCCTGCCAGCGCTCGAAGCGCTCGGTCTCCTCGCGCAGCAGCGCCAGGCGCGCGCCGCGGTCGACGGCGACCCAGCACATGATCTTCGACGACGTGAAGTGCTTGGGCTCCCCGCGCACCTCCCAGATGCCGCGGTCGGGCTCGCGCCAGTGCATCAGCGCCTGCTCCACCTGCGTGCAGAGCAGGGGCCAGTAGCGCTCGCGCAGCCCGTCGCGCGACTTCATGTGCAGGTAGAACGAGTCCAGGAAGCTGCCCCACACGTCGTGCTGGCGGTGCAGGTAGGCGTCGTTTCCGATCCGCACCGGCCGTGCGCCCTCGTAGCCGGAGAGATGCCCGAGCACCTCCTCGTCGAGCTCGAGCTCGCCGCCGATCTTGTACATGATCTGCAGGTCGTGCTCCTCGCAGACCTCCGCGAGGAAGTTGAAGAAGTCGTCGGCCTCCCAGTCGAAGCCGAGCGTGTAGAGGCTCCACAGCATGAACGTCGAGTCGCGCACCCAGCTGTAGCGGTAGTCCCAGTTGCGGTTGCCGCGCGGCGTCTCGGGCAGCGACGTCGTCGCCGCCGCGACGAGCGCGCCGGTCGGCGCATAGGACAGCCCCTTCAGCGTCAGCGCGCTGCGCTGCAGGTGCTCGCGCCAGGGATGGTCGGGGAACTCGCCCTGCGCCAGCCACTCGTGCCAGAAGTCGGCGGTGCGCACGAGCCGTCCGTAGGCGTCCTCGAAGCTCTCGGGACCCGGGTTCGCGCTCCAGCTCAGCGCGACGTACGCGACGTCGCCGTCGTGCAGCGTCGTGCGCGCCCGCACGCGCGCGCCCTCGATGCCCAGCCGCAGGTCGGAGTGCAGGCGCAGCTTCAGGTCGTGGCCCGCGAAGCTCGCCACGCACTCCTCGTAGGCCTTGCCGCTGAACTCCCACTTGGCCTGGCTGCGGCCGTAGTCGTAGATCGGGTCGCACTCCATGTGCATCTGCACCGTCCCGTTGACGCAGCGCAGCGTGCGCAGCAGGATGTGCTCGGCGTCGTAGTCCGTCGGCGAGCGGTGGTGGGTGTGCGAGCGCTCGCGGTCATGGCGCCACGGCCCGACGAGCAGCACGTCGCGGACGATCAGCCAGCCGGTCTTCGTGCCCCAGGTCGTCTCGAGGATGTTCGTGCCGGGCAGGTAGCGCCGGCCGGCCGGCACCACCGCGTCGACGGGCGACAGCGTGAACATGCCGGCGTCGCGGTCGAGCATCGCGCCGAACACGCTCGGGCTGTCCATCCGCGGCAGGCACATCCACTCGATGTTGCCGCTGGGCGCGACGAGCGCCGTCACCTCGCAGTCCGACAGGAAGCCGTAGTCGGCGATCGGAGGAAACGGGCTGCCCGCCAGCGGGACGTCCGTGACGACGGGCCTCATGCGAGCATCCTTCGGGCGGCCGCCAGCGCGGGCGCGTACGTGGCGTCGGGAAGCAGCGCGTGGCGGATGCCCTCGCCGAGGATGCCGGGCTCGCCGCGCGAGGCGCCGAGCACGGTCCACTCGCGCTCCTCGCCGCGGCGCTCGCGACGCCGCGCGGTCAGCCCGCCCGCCCCGCGCTCGAGTGCGAGCGCCGCGCCGAGGTCCGAGCGGATCTCCACGCCGGCGAGTCCCGGCACGCCCATGCGCCCGTACGGCTCCAGGCGCAGCTCGACCTCGCCTCGGTGCCCGCGCGCGCGACCGCGCAGCAGGTCGCCGTGGCGCGTGAGCTGCTCGGGATGCCAGCCGAGGCGGTCGCAGAGCCAGCCGACCAGCAGCAGGCCCGACAGCAGCGAGTCCGGGCCATGGCGCACGGAGATCTTCGCGAGCGTGTGCAGCTCGGGCCGGCGGTCGGGTGGGTCGTAGTGCGCCGCGACGCGCTCGCGCCACGGCGTCACGCGCAGCCAGGCGAGGTCGACGATCTCGACGTTCTTGGCGAGCGTGCAGATGCGGTCCAGCGCCGCGTGAGCCTCGGGCTCGCCGGCGGAGTCCAGCAGCACGCACTGCGCCACCGGCGACGAGCCGCCCACGCGCCGGACGAGCGAGTCGACGGCCTCGTGATGTCCGTGCGGCGACCAGACGACGGTCGTCAGGTCGGTCACGACGAGCGGATCGACGATCCGCGCGAGGTGGGGCAGGTGGCGCTCGCCGACGGACACGATGACCGTCTCGCGCATGAGCGAGAACTCGCCGGGGCGCGGGTCGGCCTCAGAGGCGACGCTTGCCCGCGCGTCGATCGTGCTGCGGCCCGGCTCGACCGAGCAGACGACGGTGCGCGAGGCGTGATAGCGCCCGACACGGCGCAGGCGGTTGGCGATCTCGCCGCTGAACTGCGCGTCGACGATGCAGACGAGGTTCAGCGCCCGCGCGGGGACGTAGCCCTCGTTCTCGCGATGGCGCTGGGAGACCAGGTCGCGCAGCGCCGCCTCGATCGCCGAAGGCGTCGTGTCCTGGGCGCTCCACACCGCGTCGATGACGCCGGCGGCGCTCAGATCATCCTCCACGACCGCTCGTCGTCGAGCAGCGCGTCGGCCTCTTTGGGACCCTGCGAGCCGGCCTCGTATTGCGCCGGCGGCGCCGGGTCCTGCTTCCACGCGGCGATGATCGGGTCGATGATGCGCCACTGCGCCTCGACCTCGTCGTTGCGGGTGAAGAGCGTCGCGTCGCCGCGCATCGCGTCGAGGATCAGCCGCTCGTAGGCCTCCGGCGACTGCGACAAAAACGACGAGCCGTAGAGGAACTCCATCTGGACCTGGCGGATCGCCATCCGCGTGCCGGGGATCTTCGCGCCGATCGACAGCGACACCCCCTCGTTGGGCTGCACCGTCAGCACGAGGACGTTCGGCCGCACGCCCGGCGAGCCGTCCTCGCGAAAGGCGAGATGCGGGATCGGCTTGAGCGTCACGGCGATCTCGGTGACCTTGCGCGACAGGCGCTTGGCGGTGCGCAGGTACATCGGCACGCCGGCCCAGCGCCAGTTGTCGACCTCCAGGCGCAGCGCGGCGTAGGTCTCGGTGTGAGAGTCCTCCGGCACGCCCGGCTCCTGGAGGTAGCCGGGGACGTCGACGCCGGCGACGTTGCCGCCCGTGTACTGCGCGCGCACCGCCATCCGCGGGATGTCCGCCTCGGTGGGGGCGTGGATCGCGCGCAGGACCTTGACCTTCTCGTCGCGCACCTCGTCGGCCGAGAAGTCGACGGGCGGCTCCATGCACAGCAGCGTCAGCAGTTGCAGCATGTGGTTCTGGACGAGGTCGCGCAGCGCGCCCGCATTGTCGTAGTAGCCCGCGCGCGAGCCGATGCCGATGTCCTCGGAGGCCGTGATCTGCACGTGGTCGATGTAGTTGCGGTTCCACAGCGGCTCGAACATGCCGTTGGCGAAGCGCAGCGCCAGGACGTTCTGGACGGTCTCCTTGCCGAGGTAGTGGTCGATCCGGAAGACCTGGCGCTCCTGAAAGACCGACAGCACGATCTCGTTGAGCTCGCGCGCCTCGTCCAGGCGCGTGCCGAAGGGCTTCTCGATGATCACGCGGACCTCGGCGTCGTCGCGTGCGGCGAGGTCGTGGTCGCCGAGCTGCCCGACGATGACGGGAAAGAACCCCGGCGCCGTCGACAGGTAGAAGCAGCGGTTCAGCGGGCGTCCCGCCTCCTCGTCGAGCTCGCCGAGGACCGTCCCGAGGCGCTCGTAGACCGTGTCGTCGCCGAAGGCACCGTTGACGTAGCGCGCGCGCTCGAACAGCTTCGCGAGCACCTTCTCGTCGGGCTCGCGGCGCGAGAACTCGCGCACCGCGCCGATCGCGAGCTCGCGGAACTCCTCGTCGGCGAGCTCCGAGCGGGCATTGCCGACGAGCGCGAAGTGCTCGGGCAGCGCGCCCTCGTGCGCGAGGTTGTAGAGCGCGGGCAGCAGCTTGCGCCGCGCGAGGTCGCCCGTCGCGCCGAAGATGACCAGCGAGGTGGGGTGGACGGGCTGGCGCTCGAGCGCCTCGGTGAGCGGGTTGCGCTGCGGGTCCTCGGCGCCGGAGGCGGCGGCGGACGCGGCGGAACTCACCCGTCGGCCGACTTCTTCGTGGCGTGGCCGCCGAACTGCGCCCGCAGCGCCGCGAGCATGCGGTGCGTGAAGTCGCCGTTGTCGCGGCTGTAGAAGCGCGCGTACAGGGAGGCGGTGATGACCGGCGTCGGGACGTCCTTGTCGATCGCGTCCTCGATCGTCCAGCGGCCCTCGCCGGAGTCCTCGGTGTAGCCGCTGAGCTCATCGAGCTCATCGCCCTCGAGCTCGAAGGCCCGCGCGGCGAGCTCGCACATCCACGAGCGCACGACCGAGCCCTGGTTCCACAGGTGCGCGATCTTCGCCTGGTCGAGGTCGTACTCGGACTTGTCGAACAGGTCGAAGCCCTCGGCGTAGGCCTGCATCAGGCCGTACTCGACGCCGTTGTGGACCATCTTGACGTAGTGTCCGGCGCCCGCCGGCCCGAAGTGCCCCCAGCCGCGCGGGCCGATCGCCTCGCGGCTGAGGTCGTTGGTCGTGGGGGCGAGCACGTCGAGGATCGGAGCGAGGCGCCCGACGGCGTCGTCGGGCCCGCCGACCATCATGCAGTAGCCGACCTCCAGGCCCCAGACGCCGCCGCTCGTGCCGACGTCGACGTAGCCGAGGTCCTGCTGGCGCAGGGTCGCGGCGCGGGCCTTGTCGTCGGTCCACTTCGAGTTGCCGCCGTCGACGATCAGGTCGCCCGGCTCCAGCAGGGCGGCGAGCTCGTCGACCGTGCCCTGCGTCGGCGCGCCCGCCGGCACCATGATCCAGACCATCCGCGGCGCGTCCAGCTGCTCGACGACGCCGGCGAGCGAGTCGGCGCCGCGCGCGCCGGTCTGCTCGGTGATCCGCTGCACCACGGCCGGGTCACGGTCGTACGCCACGACGTCGTGGTCGGAGTCGCGCTTGATGCGAGCGACCATGTTGCCGCCCATGCGGCCGAGGCCGACGAAGCCGATCTGCGTCACAGCGTCTCCGCGTGTCGTGGTGTGCCCAAAGCGTTCTGCGGAGCATATGCAGATGGCCCGGCCGCGAGGGTTTTTCCCGCGTGACCTACGCGACGCCCGCTCGCCGAAGTCGATCGAGGCAGACTCGGACTGCGGTGACGTCACGCTACGCGGACGGTGATCAGCCTCAGAAGTCGCGGTCGGCGGCGCCGGACTCCGTCGCGACCGCTGTCGAGCTGGTGGTGCCCACGATGGTGGTGCCCGACGTGACCTGGGGTGCTGCGGACGCCGGTCAGGCGCCCGCCAGCAGCTCGCGCACCCGCGCCGTCAGCTCGCCGATCGCCGCCGCCGCGTCGTCGCCCCGCAGGCGCAGCTTCTCGGCCGCCAGCCCGTGCCCTCGCAGCGTCTGCAGATCGCCGATGGCCTGCGCGTTCTTCAGGACCTCGAAGGTGAACGGCCGGCTCGGGATCTCGACGTCGTCGGGACCGTCGTGGACGAGCACGAGGAAGCGGCCGCCCTGCGGTCCGCCCTTGTGCAGCTGCCCCGTCGAGTGCAGGTAGCGCGGGCCGTAGCCGAAGGTCGTCGTCGCCTTCGTCGCCTCGCGGATCGCCGATCGCAGCTCGGCCGCGGCCTCCTCGACGCCGTCGCCGGGCGCCACGTAGGCGAGGATCGAGACGTACGACGGCGGCCCCGCGCCGAGCAGCGTGCGCAGCGCGTCGTCGTCGGCGTCGTCGGGCTCGAGCAGCGTGCCGCCCTCGCCGATGGCATCCAGGACAGCGGCCGTCGCGTCCTTGGCCTCCTGGACGTTGGGCTGGTCGAACGGGTTGATGCCCAGCGCCCAGCCGGCGACCGCCGTCGCGAACTCGGCGAGAAAGAAGATCCGCGCGAGATCCTCGGGCCCCGAGGCCGACAGCGTGATCATCGGCTGGTCGGCGTCGGCGAGCGCCTTGATCTTGGCGTCGAGCTCCTCGCTGGGGTTCTCGGTGTCGCGCAGGTAGGCGAAGACGCGGTCCTGCCCGTAGTCCTCCGGGGCGCCGACCGGCTCGCCGGCGACCGGCAGGATGCCCTTGCCCAGCTTGCCCGTGGACTCCGCGACGAGCTGCTCGGCCCACGTGCCGAACGACGCGATCGGCTCGCCGACGACCCACGTCAGCTTGTCGCGGCCGGCCAGCGCGAGCGCGCCGAGCGCGGCGCCGAGCCACAGGCCGCTGTTGTCGTCGGTCGTGTGGTAGCAGGCGCAGGCCTCGGCGGCGACGCCCGCGCCGTCGAGCAGGCGCTGCAGGTCGACGCCCATCAGCGCCGCGGGCACGAGCCCGAAGAACGTCAGCGCGCTGTAGCGCCCGCCGACGTCGGGGTCGTTGAGGAACGTCCGCCGGAAGCCGCGATCGGCCGCCAGCATCGCCAGCGACGAGCCGGGGTCGGTGATCGCGACGTACTGCTCGGGGTTCGGGCACGCCTCCCAGAAGTGCTCGTAGAGCGACATCGTCTCGATCGTCCCGCCGGACTTCGTCGAGACGATGAAGATCGTGTGCTCGAGCGCGATCGAGGACTGTGCCGCGAGCACGGCGCCGGGATCGGTCGAGTCGAGCACCTGCAGGCGCAGGCGCCCGTGCAGGCGGTCGCCGAAGCTCAGGCGCAGCACCTCGGGCGCGAGGCTCGAGCCGCCCATTCCGAGCAGCAGGGCGTCCGTGTAGCCCTCGGCGGCGAGCTCGGCGGCGAACCCCTCGAGGTCGTCGATGTGCTCGCCGTAGTGCTCGGGAGCGTTCATCCAGCCGAGCCGGTCGGAGACCTCGGGCTGGTCGCGCGGGCCCCACAACGTCGGGTCCTTCTTCCAGATGCGCCGCGCGACCTGCTCGACCTCGGCGCGGCGCATGATCTCGGCGACGGGCGCCTCGAGCTCGAACGGCAGCGAGGCGTCGATCGTCTGCGGGCGCCCCGTGAAGATCGCCTCGCGCTTGGCCTCGATGCCGGCCAGCAGCTTCTCCATCGGCGTGACGAACGCGTCGATGCCGTCGCGCAGCAGCTTGAGCGTGACCTCGTCCATGTCGATGCCGGCCTCGTGCAACTGCTCGAGCACCGCCGCGGGGTCCTCGCGGACGGTCTCGCCGTGGACGTCGAGGCGCTCGGCGCAGGCCAAGAGCGTCGGCATCGGCATCGTGTTGACGGTCTCGGGCCCGATCAGCTCGACGACGTACAGCGTCTCAGGGTAGGCGGGGTTCTTGACGCCCGTCGACGCCCACAGCGGCCGCTGCACGGGGGCGCCGGCGGCAAGCAGGTCGGCAAAGCGCTCGCCGTGGAAGATCTCCGCGAAGCGCTGGTAGGCGGCGCGCGCGTTGGCGAGCGCGGCCTTGCCCTGCAGGTCGGTGCGCTCGAGCTGCTCCAGGCGCTTGTCGACCTCGCTGTCGACGCGCGAGACGAAGAACGACGCGACCGAGTGCACGTCGAGTGACAGCTGCTCCGCGTGACGGCGCTCCAGGCCGCGGACGTACGCCTCAGCGACCCGCGCGTAGGCGTCGACGGCGAACAGCAGCGTGACGTTGACGTTGATGCCCTCGTAGATCGCCTGCTCGATCGCCGGCAGGCACTCGGGCGTGCCGGGGATCTTGATCATCACGTTGGGGCGGTCGACGCGCGACCAGTACTCACGCGCCTGCGCGATCGTGCGATCCGTGTCGAAGGCCAGGTCCGGGTCGACCTCGAGCGAGACGAAGCCGTCGCTGCCGGCGAGCTCGTCGTAGACCGAGCGCATGACGTCGGCAGCCTCCTGGACGTCCTGGATGACGATGTCCTGGTAGACCGAGCGCGTGTTCATGCCCTCGCGGGCGAGACGCTCGATCTGCTCGTCGTAGTCCGGCGAGCCGAGGATCGCCTTCTCGAAGATCGCCGGATTGGAGGTGACCCCGCGCAGCGAGTCCTCCTCGACGAGCCGGTGCAGCTCGCCTCCCTGCGTCAGCGACCGGCGAATCTGATCCAGCCACACGGATGTTCCGGCGTCCGTCATGGCCGCCAGGCGGGCGTTCACGTTCATGACGCTGCTCACAGCTTCGCCTCCAGTCCGTCGCGTTCCAAGATCGAGACCTTCGCGAGGCGGCGCGCGTGACGCGCCTCGCCGTTGAACCGTGCCCCTGCGAAGGCCCGCGCGAGCTCTGCCGCGACCGCGGGGCCGATGACGCGCGCGCCCAGGCACAGGACGTTGCAATCATCGTGGCTGACGCATTGCGCAGCGGTGTAATGGTCGTGACTGGTGGCCGCGCGGATGCCCGGCAGCTTGCACGCCGCGACCGCGACGCCGGCGCCCGATCCGCAGACCAGCACCCCGCGCTCGGCCGCGCCGACGGCGATCGCGCGCCCGACGGCGAGCGCGACGTCGGGATAGTCGTCGCGGCAGCCGAGATCCTCGATCGCATGGCCGTCCTCGCGCAGCGCGTCGTGGACGGTGTCGTGCAGCGGCACCCCGGCGTGGTCGACGGCGAGCGCGATCTTCATCGCCGGCCCACATCGAGCGCCGCCTCGTGGGCCGCGAGCAGGGCAGCACCGCGTACGCCGGCCTTCGGGCCGTAGCGGGCCCGGCAGATCCTCGTCTTCGTGCCGACGCCGGTGAGCACCCAGCGCGCTGCCTCCTCGCGGGCGGGCGCGAGCAGCAGCTCGCCGGCCGACGAGACGCCGCCGCCGATCACGACGAGGTCCGGGTCGAACGTGTTGATCGCGTTGGCGATCCCGACGCCCAGGCGCCGGCCGAGCAGATCGAGCGCGGCCAGCGCACCCGGATGGCCCTCGAGCGCGGCCTCGACGGCCGAATGGTCCGGCAGGGCGTGCTCGTGGCCGAGCGCGTCGAGCTGGCGCCCGGATGCCAGCGACTCCAGCGAGCCGGGCAACGGGAAGTCGTCGTCGGGGTGAAACGGCGCGCGGCGCAGGTCGGCGCCGATGATCGTGTGGCCGAGCTCGGCGGCGGCGCCCGTCGCGCCGCGGTAGATGCGCCCGTCGATCACGATCCCACCGCCGACGCCGGTGCCGATCGTGAGCATCACGAGGTGGCGCGCGACGAGCTCGCCGTCGTCGTCGTAGGCCTCGGCGAGCGCCGCGCAGGTGGCGTCGTTGTCGACGAAGACGGGGATTCCGAGGCTCTCGCCGAGCACGTCTCGCAGGGCGATGTCGGCCAGCGGCACGTTGACCGACGCGCGTATGCGGCCTGTCTCGAAGTCCACGACGGAGGGCACGGCGACACCCACGGCCCGCGCCTCGCCGGCCTCGCCGATCGCCGCGACGAGCTGCGCCACGAGGTGCTCGCCGTCGCTCGTGTCGGTCGGGCGGATGCGCGGCTCGCCCAGCGTCGAGCCCTCGAGCACGGCCACGGAGATCTTCGTACCGCCGACGTCGACGCCGATCACCTTGTCGCTCATGAGGACCCTTGGCCGCGCACGGAGTCCGAGCATCTCACAACGGGTATTGCGCGATGGTGAACGTTGTGACGAAGATCTTCGAGAAGCTGACGCTCAGGCTCGATTATCCGGTGTTCGTCGTCACGACGGCGGTGGGCGACCGGCGGGAGGGCTGCGTCATCGGCTTCGCGACGCAGACCAGCGTGGACCCGCCGCGCTTTCTCGCCTGCCTGTCGCGCCGCAATGCCACGCAGCGCCTCGCGCAGGAGGCCGATGCGCTCGCCGTGCACCTCGTTCCTCGCGATGCCCGCGCGCTCGCCGAGCTGTTCGGCGGCGAGACGGGTGACGAGATCGACAAGTTCGCGCGCTGCGACTGGCATGCGGGCCCGCGGGGCCTGCCGATCCTGGCGGGGTGCCCGAGCTGGTTCGCGGGCGCGATCGTCGCGCGCCATGACGTCGGCGATCACGAGGGCCTCCTGCTGAAGCCGCTTCACGCCTGCAGCGAGCCCGGCGAGCTCATGTCCTTCCAAGCCGTCAAGGACATCGAGCCGGGCCACGACCCGTGACCGCGGCTCGCAACGAGCCGGCGGTCACGCTGCGCAGGCTGCTGCCCGAGCCCGGGTCGCTGACCGCCGACGAGGCCGCCCGCGAGCTGCGCTTCGCCGATCTCGCCTCGAACGAGCGGCCGTACGTCGCGGTCAACATGGTCGCGACCGTGGACGGCCGCGCGAGCGTCGCCGGGCGCACCGCGCCGATCTCGAGCGTCGCCGATCGTCAGCTCTTCCACGCGTTGCGCACAGCCGCCGACGCCGTGATGCTCGGAGCGGGCACGCTGCGCGCGGAACGCTACGGACGGCTCGTGCGCGACCCCCATCGCCGCGAGCAGCGGATCGCCGCCGGCCTCGCCGCCGATCCGCTTGCGATCGTCGTCAGCGCCAGCCTCGACCTGCCTGCCGACCTGCCCCTGCTGGCGGATCGCCATTCGCGCGTCGTCGTGATCACGTCGGCCGAGGGCTCGATCGCGGGCTGCGCGGCGCGCGTCGAGTACCTGCGCTCGGCGCCCGTCGACCTCGGCTCGGCGCTCGCCGCCCTGCGTCGCGAGCACGCCGTGCGCTCGATCCTCTGCGAGGGCGGGCCGAGCCTCAACGCCTCGCTGTTTGCGCAGGGGCTCGTCGACGAGCTGTTTCTGACGACGGTGCCCAAGCTCGCCGGGCGCAGCGGAGCGCTCGCGATCATCGGCGACGCGCCGCTGCGCGAGCCGCTGGACACACAGCTCGCGTGGCTGCTGGAGTGCGACGGCGAGCTGTTCGCGCGCTACACCGTCGGCTGATCGCGCCCGCTCGAGCCCGCGGTCGGATGCCCGCGGCGCGCGGGCTCGGCGGTCTCGCCCCCCGGGAGTACGATGTGCCATGGAGCAGCGCGATTCGCTCGACGGCATCGCTGCTGCGGACACGCACCTCGGCCGTGCGGTGCCGCTGCCGGCACTGGCGCTGCCGCTCGTGCGCTGGGTCGACGTCGTTGCGAGCGGACCCGGCGCGGTGCAGGTCGAGTGGAACCTCGATGCCACCCGTCTCGGTGCGCCGGGTCGGCTGACGCTGTACGCGGGCCTGTGCGAGGCGCCCGAGCGCGGGCTGCCGCGGGCCACGGCGCACGGGCGCTACGCGTACCGAAGCGCCCCGCTGAGCGAGGCCGAGGCCGAGCTTCGGCCGGTCATCGAGCTCGCGTGGATGCACGCGGGTCTGCACCTGCGCCTCACGGGGCAGGGGCCGTGGACGCTCGAACAGCTCGTCGCGCTGGCCGATTCGACCGACTGAGGCCTCGCCGCGCCGCGCCGCGCCACTTGACCACAATGGCGTGCATGCGCCCCCACGGAGCCTTCGAGGACGTCCTTGCCGGGGCTCGCGCCGGGGGCGAATGGGCGTGGACGCGCATCTACGAGGAGCTGGCGCCGAAGCTCACCGGCTACCTGCGGGCGCACGGCGCCGCCGACCCCGAGGACGTGGCCGGGGAGGTCTTCCTGCAGATCGTGCGCGACCTGCCCGGCTTCAGCGGGGGCGAGCGCGACTTCGCCGCATGGGCGTTCACGATCGCCCACCGGCGCCTGGTCGACGACCTGCGCCGACGTGGCCGGCGACCGGCCGAGGCGGCGCCGCCGGGCGCGATCGAGCGCGCCGCGGGCGCCGGGGGCGACGTGCATGAGGACGCCGTCGCGCGGATGGCGGACGCGTCGGTGCGTGCGGCCATCGAGCAGCTTGCGCCCGACCAGCGCGCCGTCCTGCTGCTGCGGATCATCGGCGACCTGACGATCGAGGAGATCGCGCGGGCGCTGGGCAAGCGACCGGGAGCGGTCAAGGCGCTGCAGCGCCGGGGACTGCGCCGGCTGGAGGGGGCGTACCCCTTTGGGCGCGTGCAGCGATAGACGTGTCGAGAGGGCCGCTGGACGCGGCTTGGAACATCACCCACGAAAGGAACACCGCATGCGCCTGAGGACCACCTTCGTATCGATCACTGCAGCCACCGCCATCCTGGCGACACCGGCGCTGGCCGCTCATACGCCGACGCACAGCCCGGGCGGCCAGGCCACCTCGCCGGCCAAGATCTGCAAGGACATGTCGAAGAAGAAGACCATGAGGGGCAAGGGCAAGAGCCCGTTCGCCGCCTGCGTCGTCGGCGTCAACCGCGCCAAGGCCGCACGCGCCGAGGACCCCTCGACCACGACGTCGCCGGGCCGGCTGTGCAGGGACCAGTCGCGCAAGCGCAGCGCAGCCGACAAGGCCGCCGGCCGCAAGAGCCCGCACGCGGCGTGCGTCACCGGCGCCGCCAAGGCCCAGCAGGCCTCCTGACCCGCTGAAGGCGCTCGCGTGTCGCCCGACGATCAGCCCGACCTCGATCCGGCCCTCGCGGACGCGGTTCGCCGCGCCTACGTGCGGCCGGTCGACGAGGTCACGGCGACGCGGCACGTGAGTGCCATGGTCGCGGCGTCGGGCGCGAGCGAGAAGCCCGCCACTGCGCCGGCGCGTCTGCGCCGGCGCGCGTGGCGGCCGGCGCTCGCGGTCACCGCCGCGACGCTGCTGCTGCCCGTCGGCCTTGCCGCGGCCGGCGTGACGCTGCCCGAGGCCGTCGAGAAGCCCTACGAGGTCGTCGGGATCTCGCTGCCCAACCAGCCGCGCGATGTCCGGCCGGCGCCCGCTGTCACCCCGCTGACGCCGGCGACGACGCCTTCCACCCCGGCCCCGTCGCGATCGTCCGATGCCCGGGCGCGCCGCGCGCGTGCCGAGCGCGTGGCCCGGCGCCGCGCGCAGCAGGCCGCCGACCGCCGCGATCGCTCGCGCGTCGGGCCGAAGCCGCGTTCGGGTGCCGGTTCCGGCAAGCTCGACGACGGCCTGCGCAAGCCCGCCGACCGGCCGAACAGGACGGTTCCGAAGGCGAAGCCCAACCCGAAGCCGAAGCACAAGCCCAAGGCCAAGGTCGAGTCCAAGCGCCGCACGCCCAGCAAGCCGCCGGCCGCGCGCCCGGACTCCGATGCACGGGGCCGCAGCGGCGGCGCACATGAATCCTCGCGGCCAGCCGAGACCGGATCCCGGCCGGGCGGGTCTGAACGGGGCCGAGCGGATACCGCCGAGACGCCTTGAGGAGCAGCACTGA
>Ga0136613_10000397_pt1 | contig 19791 bp, 18 predicted proteins | sample AntDrymUQ2722106_2_FD_106649 | JGI IMG/M metagenome (GOLD analysis project Ga0136613, IMG submission 106649) | Polar desert sand microbial communities from Dry Valleys, Antarctica - metaG UQ272 (21.06) | ecosystem: Environmental > Terrestrial > Soil > Desert | place: Antarctica: Dry Valley... | reverse complement strand
GTCGACGCGGCCGAGGTCCTCGACGTGGGCGACGTTCGCCTCGACGCCGGGCGCCACGAGGTGTTCGTCCGCGACGCGCTGGTGGCGCTGCCGTTGAAGGAGTTCGAGCTGCTCGAGCTGCTGCTCGCGAACGCGGGGCGGGTTCTCACCCGCGACGTGCTCATCGACCGGATCTGGGGTCCTAACTACTTCGGCGACACCAAGACGCTCGACGTGCACATCAAGCGGCTGCGGGCCAAGGTCGAGGAGGACCCCTCGCGCCCCGCCCACATCGTCACCGTCCGCGGCGTCGGCTACCGCTACGAGAAGCCCAAGGTCGTCGCCGGCTAGCCGAGCGCGGTGGCGATGGCGCCGGCGGCCCCGGCGAGGGGGGCGCGCTCCATTCCGAGGAGCGGGCTCACCGCCGCGTACCCGGCGCGCACGAGGGCGAGGTCGGTGTCGGGGTCGGGCTCGACGTCGTTGCCCTTGAACTCCAGCAGCAGGTCGCCACTGGTGGTGTCGGCAGTGGCGGTCCACACCGTTCCGTAGGGCGCGAGCCGCGCCTCGCGCACGCCCCGCACCTCGGCGAGCGGAAGGTTGGGCACGTTGAGGTTGAGCACCCGTGGCCCCGAGATCGGATCGGTGACCCAGCCCACGGCGGCGGCACCGAACGCGGCGGCCGTCTCCCAGAGGTAGACGCCGTCCTCGTCCCACTGGATGCTGACCGCGAGGCCGGGGACGCCGAGGCCGGCGGCGGTGAGCGCGGCGCCGACCGTGCCCGAGTGGAGCACCAGGTGGCCGGTGTTGGCGCCCGGGTTGATGCCGGACGCCACCAGGTCGGGCGGATCGCCGAACCCGCCGAGGCAGGCGGCGTACACCGCGGTCGCGGGCGGCGCGTCGATCGACAGCACGGGGGCGTCGGGAAAGTCGGTCCACTCGTGTTCGGTGAACGGGATCGGCCCGCTGCGATGTACCGCGCCGATGGCAGCACTGCTGCCGCTGCGATCACTGCTGGGCGCGACCACGATGATCTCGTGCCCGGCGCGGTGCAGTGCCCGGGCCAGCGCGACCAGCCCGGGGGACTCCACGCCGTCGTCGTTGGTCACGAGGATGCGCATCGACCCCGACCGTAACCGGGTGCCGCGGGCTCACCGCCGGGTGACGGCCACCTCGTCGAGCGGGCCGCGCCAGGTGTCGAGTCCCGGCACTGACTTGCCCGGCACCTTGGCGTCGTCGTCGGCGCGCCGCAGCATGAGCACCGCGGCGAAGTCGGGTGCGGCGCCAAGCGCGGCCTGCTCGTCCGGGTCGAGGAGCCCGCCCTGCGCCTCGAGCGTGATCACGCTGGCCTCACTCAAGCGGGCGCGGTACTCGGGATCGGTCGTCACGAGGTAGCGCTTGGCCTGGTCGTGCTGGCCGACGAGCCAGGCCACCCGTCCGCCCAGCAGCGGCTCGATCAGGGCGGCACCGGCGCGGGCGTGGGTGGCGGGCCGCCCCGGCCAGACCGTGGACGCGACGTCGTGCACGAGCCCGGCCACCTGGAGCTCGAGGTCGTCGGGAGCACGCTCCGCCAGCAACGCCGCGCACTGGAGGTGATGGGCGAGGGCATCGAGCCGCTCCCCGTCGTCTTCGGCGGCGCCCGACGCGAGCACGCCCACGAGCGCGTCGATATCGGGAACGGCCGACGTCACTGCCGTGCGTTACGCGGGCGGGGGCAGGTACCGCGCCGCGACGATCTCGCCGCCCTCGACCTCGAGCATCCAGGTCGAGCCCTTCTGGAGCTTGACCACGTCGCCCAGCGGGACGCCCTTGCGGTCGAGGTGGTGCAGGAGGTCGCCGACAACGTCGCCGTGGGTGCAGAGCACCGTGTTCTCGTGCGCGACCTTCTCGATCAGGCGCAGCGCGTCGGCGAGGGGGGCACCCTCGGCGAGCTCGTCGGCGAGGTCGACGGGCAGGCGCCGTTGTTCGGCGACCGGCTCGACGCTCTGCCGGCAGCGGACGTACGGGCTGGTGACGATGCGGTCGATGCTTGCGTCGACGAGCTGCTCGGCCAGCTTCTCCGCCTGCTTCCGACCGGCCTTGGAGAGCGGCCGCAGGTCGTCGGGCCCCTCCCACTGGCTGCGGTCACCGGCCTTCCCGTGCCGCACCAGGTAGATGGTCACTGGCCGGGCACGTTAGCGATCCTTGACCTTCCCGACCAGGGCCCGGTCGTGCTCGTATGTCAGCAACTCGTCAGCCTCGGCGGGGGAGACCCACCGCAGCTTGTCGACCTCGCGGTTGGGGACGAAGCCCTTGCCGTCCTCACCGTCGGCCAGGTCCATGAGCCAGTAGCGAACGAGCTTGTCCCGGCCCTTGCCATCTCGGTAGCGGGTACGACCGAGCCGGCGGCCGGGCCGGACGCGGAATCCGGTCTCTTCCTCGACTTCGCGCACAGCGGCGTCACGCCACGACTCACCGGGGTCGAGCTTGCCCTTCGGCAGCGACCAGTCGCGGTGACGGGGCCGGTGCACGATCGCGATCTGGGGCTCGCCCCGTTTACCCACCCGTCGCAGCACTCCGCCGGCGGCGCGAACCTCCGGGCGTCGCCAGGGCCAACCCACTTGCCCTAAATCCAGGAGCGGAGGCGCTTGCGGGACGCCGCCTTCCACGCGTCGCTCCAGGCGGCCCGACGCGCGTTGGCTTCCGCCCGCTCGAGCGCGGCCAGCTGCCCGATGACGAAGGTCTGCCGGGGTGACGCCGCCACCAACGCATCGCGCAGCCACTGCTCGGCCACGACCGCGTCCTGGTGTTCGCCCAAGACGTCCTGCACGTCCTCCATCGCCGAGGCCAACCGGCGGGCCGGCTTCCCGATGACAGGAGCGGCGGCCTCGGCGGCGTAGCGGACCCGCTTGGCCCGCTTGCGGATGTGGTGCAGCGCCTCGTCGGGGGGATCGTCGTCGAGCTCGGCGACGGCCTGGTCGATCCGGTCGAGGGGCTTGCGGACGAGACCGGGAAGGACGTCGGCGGCGGGCTGGCCCGCCTCCGGGGTCAGGACGGGGGCGCGGGCGGCGTCGACGAGTCGGTCGAGCAGCTCGAGGTAGCGGGAGCTGCGCATGTCTTCGAGGAGGGCGGCGCGGGCGTGCTCGCGCTCATCCCCCAACCGAGCGACGAGAGCGCCGGCGGCGTCCCGGTCGGACTCGAGCAGCTGGTTGACCCGCTCGCGCAGCCGGGCGAGGAGGACGTCGGCGTCGCGCACCGCCCCGAGCCCGGTGGCGATCCACTTCAGCTCGTCCCGGAGGCTCTCGTTCCACTCCTCGTCGAGGAGGGCGTGGAACGTGCGGAGGTCGGACCGGAGCCGACGGGTGGCGACCCGGGCCTGGTGGACGGCTTCGGGATCCTCGCCCAGCCGCACGCCCGCGTCGTGCGCGATCAGCCGGGAGACCGAGGGGGCGAGCGCGGCGCGCAGGACGTCTCCGGTGTTGGCGGCGTCACCGAGGTCGGGTGTCGGCAGCACGTCGGGGGCGTCGAGGGCGCGCGGCCCCAGCGCCCGTACGACTTTCGGCGTCGGGTCGGGCTCACCCGCGCCGGCTTCGCGCAGCCGGTCGACGACGGCGCGGGCGAGGTCGGGGTCGGTGTCCTCGCGGAGCTCGACCTCGAGCTCCCGGAAGCGGGCGGCGACGTGGCCCCGGTCGAGGATCGAGACCTCGTCGTCGACGACCTCGGCGACGGGCTTGTCGTCGGGGCCGCGCAGTTCGAGCCGCTGGCGCCGCGTCCGCATCCGGGTGACCGGCGCGACCGGGGCGGTGCGGATCAGGCCGAGCACGAGGTCGAGCGCGTCGGCGGGGGGCGCGCCGGGCGCGCCGTCGAAGTGGTGCTCGTTTCGGGAGAGCAGGCCGTCGTCGGCACCGTCCGATTTCGGCAGCTTCACCACCCACCCTTCGTCGTTGCGGTAGCGCAGGCTGGCGCCCGACCGGGCGAGGCGAAGGTCGGCAGTGTCGAAGTAGGTGGCCAGGAGATCGAGGGTGTCGGCGGGCGCGGTCGAAACGCCCTCGGCGACGCCGGTCAGGTCGGGGAGTCGAAATCCCGGAGCCGGTGCGAGCTTCGTCTCACGCTCGCGCATCGGCGGCCCGTGCAGTCGGTTGGGCGCGGGCGATGGCGAGCTCCTGCAGCCGGCGGTGGGTGTTGACGCCCTCGGCGGTCGGGACCTTGTGCCAGGCGCCGTCGCGGGTCAGCTCCCACGCCAGCGTGTCGTCGGCGAGGTTGATGGCGAGGATCTCGTCGAGGCGGGCCCGCAGCCGGGGCTCGGTCACGGGCACGAGTGCTTCGACCCGGCCGTCGAGGTTGCGGGGCATGAGGTCGGCCGAGCCGATGAGGTACTCGGCGGTCGTGGGATCGGCGCCGAAGCGGTACACGCGCGAGTGCTCGAGGAAGCGACCCACGATCGAACGGACGTGGATGTTCTCGGACATGCCGGGGACGCCGGGGCGGAGGCAGCAGATGCCCCGCACGACGAGTTCGATGGGCGTGCCGCGCCCGCTGGCCTGGTAGAGCGCGTCGATGAGCTCGGGGTCGACCAGGCTGTTCATCTTCATCGTCAACCGGCCGCGCTCGCCCTGGTCGGCCTCGCGCTGGATGCGCTCGATGATCGCCGGCCGCAGCGTCTTCGGACCGACCAGGATCTTCCGGTACTCGGGCTGGCGGCTGTACCCGGTGAGGAAGTTGAACAGCTCCGAGAGGTCGGCGCCGAGGTCGGGATCGGCCGACAGGATGCCGATGTCCTCGTAGAGCGCGGCGGTCTTGTAGTTGTAGTTGCCGGTGCCGACGTGGCAGTAGCGCCGGATGCTGTCGGCCTCCTGCCGCACGACCAGGAGGATCTTGGCGTGCGTCTTGAGGCCGACGAGCCCGTACACGACGTGGATGCCGGCGTCCTCGAACAGCTGCGCGCGTTCGATGTTGGCCTGCTCGTCGCCGCGGGCTTTGAGCTCGACCAGCGCGACGACCTGCTTGTCCTGCTCGGCCGCGTGGAGCAGTGAGCGCACGAGCGCACTGTCGGGCCCTGCGGTGCGGTACAGCGTCTGCTTGATCGCGAGCACGTCGGGGTCGCGGGCGGCCTGGGCCACGAAGGCCTCCACCGACGCCTCGAACGAGTCGTAGGGATGGTGCACGAACACGTCCCCGGACTCGAGCACACGGAACACGTCGGGCGGCGCCTTGGCATCGCCCGGGGCGACCGCCGGTGGGACCTGCGGGGCCCAGGGCTTGTCCTTGAGATCGGGCCGGTCGAGGTCGTACAGCGCCCAGAGGCCGCCGAGATCGAGGGGGGCGTCGATGACCAGCACCTCGGCGTCGCTGAGCTCGATCTCCCGACACAGGGTCTCGAGCACGTCGGCCGGCATGGTGGTGTCGACCTCGAGGCGGACCACGCGACCGAACTTCGTGCGCCGCCGCAGCACCGTTTCCATCGCCTCGAGCAGGTCCTCGGCTTCGTCCGACAGCTCGAAGTCGGCGTCGCGGGTGACCCGGAACGGGTGCCGGGCCAGGATCTCCATGCCCGGGAAGAGGGCGTCGAGCCGCGCCGCGATCACCTGCTCCAGCGGTACGAACCGCTCCTTGTCGGGCATGACGACGAAGCGGGGGAGCAACGGCGGCACCTTGACCCGGGCGAAGCGGACCTCGCCGGTGGCGGGGTCGCGCACCTGCACCGCCAGGTTCAGTGAGAGGTGCGAGATGTAGGGGAAGGGATGGGCGGGGTCGACCGCCAGGGGAGTCAACACCGGGAAGACTCGCTCCTCGAACACCGACTCGAGATGGGCGCGGTCGACCTCGGAGAGGTCGTCCCAGTCGGCGAAGCGGATCCCCGCGTCCTCCAGCGCCGGCGCCACGTCTTTCGTGAACACCGTCGCCATCCGGTTGACCAGCTCCTCGACCTGGGCCCGGATCGCGCGGAGCTGCTCCTGGGGATCGCGCCCATCGGGCGAGACGGCGCGCAGGCCGGCGTCGACCTGGCGCGACAGCGCAGCGACTCGTACCTGGAAGAACTCGTCCAGGTTCTGACTGAAGATGGCGATGAACTTGACCCGCTCGAGGAGCGGCAGCGACGGGTCCTCGGCGAGCGCGAGCACGCGCGCGTTGAAGTCGAGCCACGAGAGCTCGCGGTTCAGGTAGCGGAGCTCAGGTTCGGTGACTGGCTCCGGCGCGCTCTCGTCCAACGCTTCCAGGCCGGCCATGTCGCCCATCGTACCGCCCGCCTTCCGGCGTCGTTCCGGGCGCCAACGCAACGGCGGCCCGGCGCGAGGCCGGGCCGCCGGGGGGCCGTCGGGCCGGTGGGGGTCGCCGGTCCCGGGCACTGACGACGGTACCCAGCCCCGGTTGCGGCCGGGTTTCGACGGCGCGACCGGCGGATGAACACCTCGGTCCACTGTCGGATGGGTCGGCGGACCGCGGCGGTAACGTGACTCCGGGATGTCCACCGATCCCCGATTCACCGGGCCCTCCCCCTTCGCTCGTCTCGCCGCTGTCCACGCCGCGGTGATGTGCGGCGACGCCTGCGTCACCGTCTCGCTGGCGGGGTCGTTGTTCTTCACCGCGCCGACCGAGGCCGCTCGCGGCAGCGTGCTCCTCTACCTCGCGCTGGCCCTGGCGCCGTTCGCGGTGATCGCCCCGATCGTGGGCCCCCTGCTCGACCGCGCCGGCGGAGGCGGCCGGCGGATGATCATCTTCGGCTCGTGCGTGGGCCGGGTCGTGCTGGCGTTCCTGCTCGCCCGCCACCTCAACAGCCTGTTGCTGTACCCGGAGGCGTTCGGGATCCTGGTGCTCGGCAAGGCGCACTCGATTGCCAAGAGCTCGCTGGTACCGGGAATGGTCGCGGGGGAGAGCGAGCTCGTCGCCGCGAACTCGCGCCTCGCGCTCATCAGCGTCCTCGCCGCCATCGTGGGCGGGTTGCCCGCGGCCGGCGTCTCGAAGCTCTTCGGCGACTCCCAGTACGCCTTGTTCATGGCCGCGACCATCTTCCTCGTCGGTGCCGGGCTGGCGCTCAAGATCCCCCGACCGGCGGCCGAGCCCAGGGGCGACGCCGAGCTCGAGCGGGAGGAGCTGCACGCCCCGAGCATCATCCTCGCTGCCAGCGCGATGGGCCTCCTGCGGGGAGCGGTCGGGTTCTACACCTTCTTCCTCGCGTTCCAGCTGAAGAACTCGGTGTTCGCGCTGGGGATGGCGCTGACGGCCAGCGCCATCGGCGGGTTCGCCGGCGTCGTTGCCGCACCGCAGCTGAGAAAGTTGGTCAAGGAGGAGGTCATCCTGGTCGGCGCCCTCCTCACTCCCGCGCTGATCGGCCTGTTCTCGGCCCGCTCGGGGACGAGGCTCGCGTTCGCCGCCACCGCGCTGGCGGTGGCGGTCGGCGCAGCCGCGGGCCGGCTCGGGTTCGACAGCATCCTGCAGCGCGATGCACCCGACGCGGTGCGGGGCCGGTCCTTCGCCCGCTTCGAGGCCCGGTTCCAGCTGACCTGGGTCGTCGGTGGCCTCCTGGGCCTGATCCCGATCTCAGCCCGCGTCGGTCTGTTCGCGCTCGCGGTCACGCTCGGCTTCGCTGGTGTCTCCTACCTGCTCGGGATGCGCGCCGGACAGGCACGGGTCGACCGCAGCCGCCGCCGGTCCGAGCGAACGCGGGCCGCCGTTCGCACGGGCGTGCGGGGCGCACTCGCGCGTTTCCGGCGCCGGCGGCCCGGCGAGCCGCCCACACGCCCACGCTCCGAAGCCCGCCGCTAATTCCGGTCGCGCCCGTCCGGGCGACCGGGTAGAAACACACCATGCCGCCCGACTTCGAGATCCGTCCGGTCACGCCCGACGAGGTCGAGGCGTTCACCCGAGCCCCGCTCGCCGCCTTCGGCGAGACGTTCGACCCGGAACGCTTCAAGCTCGAGTGGACCCATCACGAGCTCGACCGCACCCTCGCCGCGTTCGACGACGGCGAGATCGTCGGGACCGGCCGCCTCTACTCCTTGGAGCTCACGCTGCCCGGCGCTGTGCTCGAGCCGGTCGCGGCCGTGAGCTGGATCTCGGTGCTGCCCACCCACCGGCGGCGGGGGATCCTCACCGCGATCATGGGGCGCGAGCTCGACGACGCAGTCGAGCGCGGCGAGTCGATGGCGGTGCTGCACGCTTCCGAAGGCCTCATCTACCGCCGGTTTGGCTATGGGATCGCCGCCGGCTCCATCGCCTTCACCGTCCCGCGCCGGCACAGCGCGTTCCTCCGCCCGCCTCCCGAGGGCGGGCGGGTCCGTCTCGTCGACGACGAGACGGCGCGCAAGGTCTTTCCCGACATCTTCGAACGCGCCCGCCGCCACCAGCCCGGCGCCGTCTCGCGCGTCGACGAGTGGTGGGGCAACGAGCTCTTCTACGTCGAGAAGAAGGAGGAAGGCACCAGATTCTTCGCCACCTACGAGTCGGCCGATCGCACCCTTGACGGGTACGTCGTCTACAAGATCGTGGCCCGCTGGACGGACGACGGCCTGGGCCGCAGCCGCCTCGACGTGTTGGACCTCGTGACCGTCACGCCTGAGGCGCGCGCCGTCCTGTGGCGCTATCTCTGTGATGTCGACCTGGTCGAGACGATCGCGGCCGGCTCGTGCCCGGTCGACGAGCCCCTGCGGTGGATGCTGGCTGAGTCGCGGCGATTCACCGTGAACCGGCTGTCCGACGGGCTCTGGGTACGAGTCCTCGACGCGCCTGCTGCGCTCTCGGCCCGTCGCTACGCCACCGCCGGCCAGATCGTGTTCGGCGTGGACGACGAGTTCCGACCCGACGGAGACGCGGCCGGCCGCTTCGCGCTCGAGGGTGGTCCCGACGGCGCGCAGTGCGAGCGGACCAACGTCGATCCCGACCTCGCGCTCGGCGTCGCCGATCTCGGTGCTGCCTACCTGGGTGGCGTTACGTTCTCGACGCTCGCGCGGGCCGGGCTGGTCGAGGAGCGCACCTCGGGCGCGCTCGCGCGCGCCGACGCGATGTTCCGAGCGGACCCGGCGCCGTTCGTGATGACCGAGTTCTAGCTCTCTTGGTCGCGCTCGCTTCGCTCGCCGCTCCCGCACGCCTTTAATCGCCGAGGGGGCCGGGGGACCCAGCCCCCTCGTGGGCCGATGGCAGCTTCTAACTCTCCTTCCAGCCCTCGGTGGCGCCCTTCACCATGCCGAAGGGGCCAGTGGGCCAGCGGAAGCAGTCCATCATCAGCTGGTCGACGTCGTCGGGGGTAGCGATGCCCTCGGCGACCACCTTCTGAGCCTCGGCGATCATGGCGAAGTAGACCCGGTTGGTCACGAATCCCCACGCCATCGCGGTGTCCTTGACCACCACCGGGTTCTTGTCGCAGCGGGCGGCGACGTCGCGGACGGTGCCGACGGTGTCGTCGCTGGTGTCGCGGGTCACGATGATCTCGGCCAGTCGCATGACGACCGGCGGCGACGCCCAGTGCCACCCGACGACACGGTCGGGCCGGTCGGTCGAGGCCGCGAGCGCGATGATCGGGAAGCCCGACGTGTTCGACGCCAGGATCGTCTCCGCCGGTGCCGCCTGGTCGAGATCGCGGAAGACCCGGACCTTGAGCTCGAGCCGCTCGGGCACCGCCTCGATGACGAGGTCGGTGGCGGCGGCCTCGTCGAACGAGCCGGTGAAGGTGAGGTGAGCGAGCGCGGCATCGGCGTCCGCGCGGCTGAGCTTGCCCCGCTCGACGCCCCGCTCGAGGCCGTAGCGCCCGGTGGTGACGTGCTCGCGTCCCTGCGCGAGTGCGTTGTCGTCGACGTCGTAGCAGACGGTCTCGTAGCCGGCCGTCGCCGTGACCTGGGCGATCCCGCTGCCCATCACTCCCGCACCAAGGACCCCGATCTTCATGCGCCCGTGTTACTCGGGGAGCTCGATGCGGGCCAGCCAGAGGCCGGGGGCGTCGAGCTCGGCCGGGGTCGGGAGCATGTTCTCGCCCTCCCACAGTCGGTTGAGCCCCTCGACGCCGGCACGCTCCTCGACCCCGGCGCAGAACGCCTCGCCCCGCTCGTAGTGCTCGCGCTCGAGCTCGAGCCCGAGCAGCCGTTGCACGAATCGCTCCGCCTCCCCCCGCTCCAGTCGATGGCGTTTCATCGCCTCGTGGATCTGGCCGAACGAGGGGATGAGGCGGGTGCCGATCCGCTCGAGGACCGCATCGGCGTAGCCCTCGAGCACCGCGGTGAGCGACTGGATCTGAGCCAGCACCTCCGCCTGGCGGGGCGACTGCATCGCGCCGAGCAGCGCGTCGGGGTCCTCGGCGATCCCGCCGAGCGACGTCGGGTCGTTGGGGTCGATCGCGCCGAACTTCGACTCGAACGCGGCGGTGTCGAGCTCGTACGCCGACACGTACTCCGTCGTGAGCCGCACCAGGCGCTCCTGGACCCACGGCACCGACCGCTCGGCCGCGTGCACCACCTCGTGGAGTGCGATGTAGAAGCGGAGGTCGGCTCGGGGCAGCGACCACGCCTCCTCGAACGCCACCACGTTCGGGACGACGAAGCACAGGCTGGGCTCGTCGCCGGTCGGCAAGGGGAGGTCGTAGCGACCGAGCGCGTGCTGGGCGAGGTACCCGATCATCGAGCCGGCCTGGAGCCCGAGCAGCAGGGGCGCCAGCATTCCCAGCAGTCCGCCGAACGGGTCGGTCCCGAACGGGCCCGCGCCCTCGCTGGTTTCCGGCTCGCCCTCGGTCGGCCCGCCGCTCTGCATCACCTCGCCGAGGTTGGCGGCCAACGCCTCGAGCACCGGCCGCAGCGCCTCGAGATGGAGATCGGCCCACTCCTTGGGCCCCAGCGCTCGGAGCGGAGCGCGGAACGTTGCGGTCAGTCCGGTCTCGCCGACCACGTGGGTCTGGGCGGCCCGGGCAAGCTCGTCGAACTGCGCATGGTCGGCCGGGTCGACCGGCGGCTCGGCGCCGCCCTCGAGCGCCACCCAGCCCGCGACCTGCCCCGCCACCTCCCAGTTGACCGGGCCCTCCGACTGGAGCATGCGCATCAACTGACCGAGGTCGAAGCTCGCGGCCGCGCCCGGTCCGAACGGGACGCCCGGTAGCCCCGGCTCACCTTCGTCGGGCTTGTCCGGCTCGTCAGGTTGTGGGCGGTCGGTCACGCGGCAAGTCTATGGACGTGGTCACTGTTGCGGTCACGGGCGCGTCCGGCCTGGTCGGCCAGCGCCTGCTGCCCCGACTCGCCAGTGACGACGCGGTCGAGCGCCTGGTCGGTCTCGACGTGCGCGACCCGCACCGGCGCGTCCGCGGCCTCGAGTTCCACCGCGTCGACATCGCCGGCGCCGAGCTCAAGCCGTTGCTCGAGGGCGTCGACGTGCTCGTGCACCTCGCGACCGTCGTCGACCCGATCTCCGACGAGACGCTGATGGCCCGGGTCAATGTCGATGGCACCCGGCGGGTCCTCGACGCCGCCGCCGGTGTGGGCGTGCACAAGGTCATCCGGGTCTCGCCGTCGTCGGTGTACGGAGCGTGGCCCAACAACCCCGTCCCGCTCACCGAGGACGAGCCGCTGCGCCCCAACCCCGGGTTCTCACCCGCGGTGCAGGCCGCCGAGGTCGAGCGCCTGCTCGCCGAGTGGGGCGACGAGCACCCCGCGGTCACCGTCACCACCCTGCGAGCCGCGCCGGTCCTCGGGGCGGGGGCGGAGCGGCTCCCGTCGCGCCTCCTGCTCGGACGGCCGCCCCTCCGGGTGCGGGGAGCGACGCCTCCGGTGCAGGCGGTGCACGTCGACGACCTCGTGTCCGCCCTCGCGCTCGCCGTCTCGAAGGACGTGCCCGGTGTGTACAACGTCGCCGCCGAAGGTTGGCTGAGCCAGGACGAGCTGCGCGCGCTGCTGCCGCGGTCGTTCGTGCCCCCGCTGCCGGCCGAGCTGCTCGAGCGCATCCTGGCGCGCCTGTGGTCGACCGGCCTGGGCGACGTGCCGCCCACGGTCGTGCCCTATCTCGTGCACCCGTGGGTTATCGCCAACGATCGATTGGAAGCGAAAGGATGGCGCCCGCAGCGCAGCAACGAGGAGGCGATCCTCGAGGGAGTCGACTCGCTCCCGGCGCCGACATCCCCCACATCGCGCTACGTCGTGCTGGGAGCGGTGGCGGTCGTGTTCGGAACCCTGGCCGGTGTGCTCCTGCGCCGCCGCCACCGCCGCCGCTGACCATTTTGGCGTCGCAAACACACGTCCCACGTGGTTTTGCGACGCAAGAACAGGCTCAGGCGACGTCCTCGGCCAGGTGCTCGGCTCGCCAGGCGTCCCACTCGTCGGTGAAGTAGCGCACGCGCACCTTCTTGTACTCCTTTACCGACCAGAGCAGCGCGTAGTCGTCGACGCCGGTCTCGGCCCGGATGGCGGCGATGGTGTCCTCGCAGTCGCGGGCGTTGTGGCCGTGCACCATCGTGAAGACGGAGTAGGGCCAGTCGTCGTACGTGGGTCGCCGGTAGCAGTGGCTGACGTGGGCGAATCCGGCCATCGCCGGACCGAGCTCGTCGAGGCGGTCCTCGGGGACGGCCCACACACCCATGGCGTTGGCCTTGTAGCCCGCGCTGCGGTGATTCATCACCGCCGCGAACCGGCGCATGAGCTTGCGCTCCTTGAAGGTCTGCAAGAGGTCGAGCACTCCGGCCTCGTCGCAGCCGATGAGCTCACCCTCGGCCGCGAACGGTCGCTCGACCAGCGGCAGGTCCTCCTGGGTCACGCGGATGGCCGCGACCTCGAGGTCGGACAGATCGGGCGCGGGCATGTCGGCGCGCCGCTCGGGGCGCTCGTGCTCGAGCACCTCGACCTTGGCGTCGGCGGCGGTCTTGCCGGTCATGTCGAGCTTCACGCCGATCTTGAACAACTTCAGCGTGGGCAGCTTGCGGGTGACGAGCGCCCCGGACTGGCGGTGCAGGGCGTCGACGTGGTCGTCGAGGTCCTCGCCCGGCGGCACCGCCACCGTGTACCAGAGGTTGTAGGCGTGGTTGCGCTTGTAGTTGTGGCTCACGCCCGGGTGGCGGCTGATGACGTCGGCGGCGTCGTCGACGCGATCAGGCTCGACCTTGGCCGCGACGAGGGCCGAGCTGTACCCGAGGGCGCGGGTGTCGAAGATGGCCGACAGCTGACGGAGCACTCCGAGCTGCTTGACCCGCGCCACCCGGTCGCGCACGTTGGGTTCCGACACGTCGAGGCGGTCCGCCAGCACCGCGTACGGGCGGGGATCGAGCGGAAAGTCCCACTGCACCGCGTTCAGCAGCTCGCGATCGGCGTCCTCGAGCTCCTCGAGTCGCGGCGTCATCTCAACATCGTCGCGGGGACCGGGAACCGCCACAAATCACGACTGCGCGGCCGCGACGGTCGTGGTGGTCGTGAGCAGGTCGGTGTCGTCGGGGCTCGTCTTGTGGCTCAGGGAGACCGGCATGTGGCGCTTTGCGCCTTCGCGCAGGACGGTGAGCTCGAGCGAGTGGCCGGGGCGGCGGTCACGGACCTCGGCCATGAGGTCGGCCATGCTCGACACCGCCGTCGTGGACTCGCCGTCGCCGACCGCGACGATCACGTCCCCGGGGGCCAGGCCTGCCTTCTCCGCCGGGCTCGCCGGCAACACCCGCTCGACCCGCGCGCCGCCGCCCGCCCGTTCGGTGTCGTCGGTGCCCGTGACACCGAGCCAGGCATGGGCCGCGCTCCCGGTGGCCTCGAGCTGCTCGACGACGTCGCGTGCCGTGTCGATCGGCATCGCCAAGCCTGAGGACGACGCACCGCCGGGAATGGTGAGGATGGCGACGAGTCGGCCCCGCTCGTCGAACACCGCCCCGCCCGAGTGTCGCCGACCGGCGTTCGTCCCGGTGTCGATGAGCCCGACGATGACCGTTCCGGAGGTGGTGACCACGAACTCGTCGAGCCCGGCAACCGTCCCGACGCTGACCCACTGGGGCTTGGATCGGGTGCCGGTCGCCACCGCGAGCACGGCGTGTCCCTCGCGGAGGTCGCGCGACGATCCCTGACGAGCGGCGGGCACCGTGAGCGCGTCGACCCGGAGCAGCGCGAGGTCGGTCTCGGGGTCCGCGCCCGCCGCGACCGCGGGCAGCGCGGTCTCACCGGGCGCGACGACGGTCACGGCAGTCGCGCCTTCTAACGTGTGCGCGCTGGTGAGCACGACCTCGTCGTCGATGCACACTCCGGACGCTGTGGTCGTGCCGTCGACTCGCGTGACCTGCACCGTCACGATGCTCGCCCCCGTGATGGCGGCTACCCGGGCGGCCGCGTAACCCCCCGGGGCGTCGATTCCACCGGTGAGCGTGGTGTCGTCACCGGAGTCGAGTACTCCCGACACCACGACCAGGCCCACTGCGGCCACGAGCGCGCCGGCCGCGGCCAGCCCGACGAACGCGCTGCGACGGTGCTCACGCCCGCGCGTCGACCGCGTCGAGGGACCGACGAACGAGCGCAGCTCGCTGGGATGGAACCAGAGCCGGTCCAGCGGGTCGGGCGGCGGCCCGCTGGCGCCGTCGTCCTCGTCGTCGTGGTCGGGCACGTTCGTACTGTACCGACGGTGTTGTGGCGGATTGCCTCGCCCTCGCGCCGCCATGGGCCGTGGGAGCCGTCGTTCACTACGATGACCATCATGCCGCCCGCCGGAGACGACTGGGTAGGGCTCACGCCACTCCCGCTCCCCATCGACGATGCCACTGCATGGGCAACGACGCCCCCGTGCGGCGCGGTCGTGTGCTTCACCGGGATCGTGCGCGACCACTCGGAGGGACGCGCCGGTGTCACCGGGCTGACGTACGAGGCGTACGAGGCGCAGGCCACCCGGCGCCTCGGTGACGTGGCGGCCGAAGCGCGCCGGCGTTGGCCCGACGTCGCCCGGCTGGCGCTGCTCCACCGGGTCGGCGATCTCGAGCTGTCGCAAGCGTCGGTCGTCGTTGTGGCCTCGGCTCCCCACCGAGCCGAGGCGTTCGAGGCCGCCCGGTTCTGCATCGACACGCTGAAGGAGACGGTCCCGATCTGGAAGCGCGAGCACTGGGCCGGCGGCTCCGACTGGGCCACCTGCTCGCACGAGGTCCGCCCGGTCCGCGAGCCCAGTGGTGCGTCCGCGCCCGGCCGCGGTGTGGCGTAGGCCGGCGGCGTGGCGTACCTGTTGATCGTCGTGGGCGTCAGTGCGGTGGGGATCGCAGTCGTGCTCCTGCGCCAGCGCAGTCAGCGTGGGCCGCGGACGATGGACGCCAGCATCGACCACTTCTCGCGCACCCGCACCGCGATCTCACCCGACTCCGGTACCCGGGTCGCGCCCCCGCCCCACGACGCGGTTCGGAGCGACCAGCAGCGGCGCCACCCGACCGGCGACACCGGCGCCGGGAACGACGAGCCCGGGAACGACGAGCCCGGGAACGACGAGCCCGGGAACGACGAGCCCGGGAACGACGAGCCCGGGAACGACGAGCCCGGGAACGACGAGTAGGCAGGCAGGGCATTGGCCAAGGACCTCGCCATCGACCTCGGCACCGCGAACACGCTTGTGTACGCGCGTGGGCAGGGCATCATCGTCAACGAACCGACGGTGATCGCGCTCAACACGCGCACACAGGACGTGCTTGCCATCGGCCAGGAAGCGTGGGGCATGATCGGCCGCACGCCCGGCTACATCGTGGCCGTGCGTCCACTCCGCGGTGGCGCGATCACCGACTTCGAGATCACCCAGCGGCTGATCCGGCTGTTGTTCCAGCAGGCGGGCGTGTCGCGCCTGTACCGCGCCCGGGTGCTCATCTGCGTGCCGTCCGCGATCACGCACGTCGAGCAGCGGGCCGTGCTCGAGGCCGCCCGGCGCGCCGGCGCCGCCCAGACATTCCTCATCGAGCAGCCGATGGCCGCCGCCATCGGGGCGTCGCTCCCGATCCACGAGCCCCTCGGGAACATGGTGATCGACATCGGCGGCGGAACGTCGGAGGTCGCGGTCATCTCCATGGGCGGGGTCGTCGCCCTCGAGGCGGTGCGGGTCGGCGGGTTCGACATGGACGCCGCGATCCAGGCGCACGTGCGCCGGGAGTACGGCCTCGCCATCGGCGAGCGCACCGCCGAGGAGATCAAGCTCGCGATCGGGTCGGCCTTCACCACGCCCGACGAATTCAAGGTCGAGGTCCGAGGCCGCGACCTCTCGACCGGCGCGGGCAAGGTGATCGTGCTGACGCCCGAGGAGGTGCGCGAGGCCCTCGAAGAGCCGGTCAAGGCGATCATCGCGACGATCGTCAACGCGCTCGCGCAGACGCCGCCCGAGCTCGCCCAGGACCTGCTCCTCGAGGGCGCCCACCTCGTCGGCGGCGGCGCCATGCTGCGGGGCTTCGACACTCGCGTCAACAACGAGTGCGGCATCCCGGTCCACCTCGACAAGACCCCGCTCGAGTGCGTCGTGCTCGGCGCCGGCCGGTGCCTCGAGTCGTTCGACCGGCTCAAGGAGATGTTCATGGGCAAGGTCGGGGGCGGCCGCTAACCAGTCTGTGGGCGGCAGCACCGAGGGACGCTCGCCGCCGGGGACCCCGCCCTCCTCCTTGTCTCGCTCGCTGCGGGCCGGGATACCCGGCCCGCGGGCCGTTCGCTCGCTGGCGAGCGACCTGCGCTCCCTCCGGTCGCCGCACGGCAGTGAGTCAGCCGCGCAGGTCTTCGGCTGCCTGTCTTGTTTGCCAGTCGCGGTCTTGGAGCGCCTTGTCTAAGGCCGCGTCTACTTCGGGGCCTTCGAAGGGGGCGAGCGCGAGCACGGCGCGGCGGCGTACTGGGGGTTTGTCGGTGCACGCGGCGAGGATGGCGGAGAGGCCGGCGGGGTCGCCGAGGGCGCCGAGCGCCGCGACCGCGGCCTCGCGTGCGATCGGGTCGTCGTGATCGGCTGCCACGAGTCCGAGGGCGGGGACCGCGCCCGCGGTTCGGGCCGGCTCGCCTAACTCGCCGAGGGCCCATGCCGCCGCTTCTACGACGGTGATGTCGGGGTCGTCCAGGAGTGCGAGGAGTGGGCGGGGCGGCGGGGTGTCCGTGAGGGTGGGCGTGAGCTCGGCGGCGCGGCGGCGAACTTCGGGGGCGGAGTCGGCGGTTGCCCGTCGCCAGGCGGCGGTGGCGCGGCGGCTTCCGGCGGAGCGGACCAGCGCCGCGACCGCGGCGGCTCGGACCCGGGGATCGTCGTCGGCGGTGGCGTGCTCGAGCTCGGCGACCGCCCCCCGTGGCAGCTGGTCCCGCAGGCCCAACGCAGCGACCCGGGCGGCACGGTCGATGGGGGCGGCGGCTCGAGGGATGAGGCGACCCTACAGTCACTCTCCGCGCGCGCCGATCTCAGCGCAGCCCTCCTGGTCTTCGTGCGGTGCTGTTCCGCGAGGCGCCCGGTAGCGCGTCCGACGATCTCCCGATCTTGCGGGGCGGCCCCCGCCCGCACCTCCGTGTCGGTTACGACCGCGCCCCCGGCGCCGTCGTCGACGTCGGACACTTCGCCGCCGACCACGGACGCGCCGAATCACGCACCGCCGCCCCCGCCCCTCCCGCAGCCCGAGCCGGCACCAGCGACGTCGTCGACGACAGCGCCCGGTACATCGTCGACCAGACGCCCGCTCGCACGATCGCCGAGCGAGCCCGACCAGGCAAAGGTGGCAGGCTGACCATCTTCTATGGACCCGGCTACGGTCGAATCGCCGCCTCCCGACGCGCCCCCGCGCTCGAAACGGCGCGTCTGGAGAGTCATCGGCTCGGTCGTCGCGCTCGTGGTCGGTGTCGTCGCGGTGGGCGGGGCGTTCGTGCGTCTCCCCTACGTGCTCATCGGGCCCGGGGGTGCGACGCGGGTCGAGCGGGTCGTCGACATCGAGGGCGCTCGCACCTACAACGACGACGGCTCGGTGCTGTTCCTGACCGTCTCGGTGTTGGACTCCCCGAACGCGTACACCGTGCTCGACGGATGGCTCGACGACAACACCGAGGTCCTCACCGAAGACGAGTTCTTCGGGGATCGCACTCCCGAGGAAGCAGACGAGATCAGCCAGATCGCGATGAGCGACTCGCAGGTGATCGCCACCAAAGTGAGCCTGGAGCGCCTCGGCTACACCGTCCCGATCAAGGAGTACGTGGTGGGGGCGGTGGAGAAGGGAAGCCCGGCCGACGACGAGCTCGAAGTCGGGGACGCGATCACCGCGATCGACGGCGTCTCGGTGGCCACGATCCCGGACCTCGGGACGGTCATCCGCCTGCGCGCTCCCGGTGACCCGGCCACGCTCACGTTCACCCGGAAGGGGACGGAGATGACCGCCACGCTCGCCACCCGGGCGACGCCGGACGGCCCCAACGAGGGGCAGGCCCAGGTCGGGATCTTCTCCGCGCCGGTGTTCGACTTCCCGGTCGAGGTCAAGATCGACACCGGCGACGTCGGTGGCCCGTCGGCCGGGCTCGCGTTCACGCTGACGATCCTCGACGAGCTCTCGCCCGGCGACCTCACCGGGGGAAAGCAGGTGGCGGTCACCGGCACGATCGAGCTCGACAGCGCGGTCGGCCCGATCGGCGGCGTGGCCCAGAAGGCGGTGGCGGCGCGGCGGGCGGGGGCACGGCTGTTCCTGGTCCCCGAAGCCGAGGCGGCGGAGGCGCGCCGCCACGCCGGCGGGATGAAGGTCGCCGGTGTCGATGACCTCGACGATGCGCTCATGACCCTGCAACGAGCGGGGGGCGACCCGCTGCCGGCGTCACCGTCGGTGACCAGCGCCTGAGGCCGCGTCATACAGTGGGCGCTCGTGGCTGACGACGAGGTCGAGTCGGACGACTGGCCGGACGAGGCGGATGAGCCGAGACCCGAGGACGACTCGGGCGGGCTGTCACCCGAGGACGTCGCCTACCGGTCGTTCAAGGGGGCCAAGCGCGGCATCTCGGAGAGCGAGGTCCGCGAGTTCCTCCAGGAGGTCGCGGGCGAGCTGGCCGCCGCTGTCGGTCGGGAGCGCGACCTGCTGGCGCAGATCCACCAGCGCGAGGAGCACATCCACCGGCTCGAGGAGCGCATCGCCCATCCGCCGCCGCCGACCGAGGAGGAGGCCCTCGACTATCTGGGAGAGGAGACGGCCCGCGTACTTCGCTCGGCTCAGGAGGCGGCCGACGAGATCCGGAGCAAGGCCGGCGCCCGCGCCCGGGCCATCATCGGGCAGGGAGAGAACGACGCCGCCCGGATGCGCGAGGCGGCGCACACTGCCCTGTCGGAGCGGTCGCGGGAGGCCGAGGTGGCAGCGACCGTCACCTTGCACGAGGCGGAAGGGCGCGCCCAGGCGGTGCTGCGTCAGGCGGCGCGCGATGCCGAGACGGAGATCGAGGCGGCGCGCCAACGCGGTCGCGAGATGGTCGGTGAGGCCCGGGCCGTGCGCGAACGCATCCTGGCCGACCTCGGGAAGCGACGCAGCGCGCTGCAAGGCGAGCTCGCGCAGCTGGAGGCGGCGCGGGAGGAGTTGCTCGAGTCGGGCCGGGCGATGCGGCAGCAGCTCGCCGACGCGGTCCAGGCGCTGACGCCATTCGACGAGCAGAAGCTCGAGGAGCTGCACGAAGCGCTCGAGGAGCTCGCCCCTGATGAGACGGCCGAGTCCGGGCCCGAGGAATCGGAGGAGGAGGAGGACGAGAAGTCGGTCGCGGCCTGGCCCGCGCTCGAGCTAGTCGAGAAAGCCGAGGACGAGGCGCCGGCCGACGAGGCCGCCGAGGAAGAGGAGGAGGAAGAAGCGGAAGAAGAGGAAGAGGGAGAAGCACAACAAGGGCCCGAGCCCGACGTGCCCGACTTCGTCGCGCCGGCGGTGGGCGCGGAACCCGAACGCCCGAAGGTGGACGAGTTGTTCGCGCGCATCCG
>Ga0136613_10000395_pt1 | contig 19826 bp, 16 predicted proteins | sample AntDrymUQ2722106_2_FD_106649 | JGI IMG/M metagenome (GOLD analysis project Ga0136613, IMG submission 106649) | Polar desert sand microbial communities from Dry Valleys, Antarctica - metaG UQ272 (21.06) | ecosystem: Environmental > Terrestrial > Soil > Desert | place: Antarctica: Dry Valley... | reverse complement strand
CAGCCATCGAGGGCATGCCCAGTTCGGGCATCGCAGGGCACGAGGGCAGCCTCTACGCAGGGTCGGTTTCGGGTATCGATTCGCTCGTATTTGCCGGGCGGGTGCATCTCTACGAGGGCCACCCGCCGGCGGTGGTCACGACCCCGGTTCGCCTCGCCGTCGAAGCCGGGTGCGAGGTAATCGTTCTGACCAACGCCGCCGGAGGCATCAACCCGGCTCTGGAAGTCGGCGCCCCCTGCCTCATCTCGGACCACTTGAACCTCACCGGCCAGAACCCCCTGACGGGGCCGCACGACGGACGGGGCCCGCGCTTCTTGGATCTCACCGAGGTCTACAACAAGGACTTGCGCGCCGCCGCCTTCGAGGTGGACCCCGCCCTCCATGAGGGTGTCTACGCAGGCCTGTCCGGCCCCACCTACGAAACCCCGGCCGAGGTGCGCATGCTTGCGGGGATGGGAGCGGACCTGGTCGGCATGTCGACGGTCCACGAGGCGATCGTTGCCCGCTACCTGGGGGCCGGGGTGCTTGGGGTGTCGGTGGTCACCAACCCGGCGGCCGGGATCTCTTCTGAGCCTCTGGCCCACGAGGAGGTGGCCGAGGCCGGCCGCCGGGCCGCGGCCCGCCTCGAGCGGCTGCTGAGGGGTGTCTGCGCCCGCCTTGCCTGAGGTGCTCAAACGCGCGTGCGCGCTCTCAGATACGGAATCGGTATTCGCTCGCGCGCTGCGCGCGTTTCACTACTTTGGTTGTTGTGGAGACGCGGCTCAGGCCCCCTTCGGGTGCCACACCGTCTTCATCTCCATGAAAGCGGTGACCTCGTAGGGACCCAACCGGGGGCCGGGTCGCACGATCCGCTTGACGTTCGAGGCTGCGGCTGCTTCGACGTCGGCCGCGGTGTCGGGGGCAACTCCCGATACATCGAGCGCATCGACGTCGCCATGGGAGGCGAGTACGGGCACAAGCTCGTCCTTGAAGCCGGTGAGCAGGTTCACCACGCCGGCAGGCACGTCCGACGTGTGAAGGCACTCGGCAAGGGCGATCGCCGGATGCGGATGGGCCTGTGAGCAAGCCAACACGACCGCATTGCCCCCGCACAGCGCCGGGGCGAGCCGCTCGACCAGTCCCAGAAGGGAACCGGTCTCCGGCGCGACGATGCCGATGATGCCGATGGGCTCGGGGGCCGTCAGGTTGAAGTAAGGGCCGGCCACGGGGTTGAGCGCCCCGGTCACCTGCGAGATCTTGTCGGTCCAGCCGGCGTAGTAGACCCAACAGTCGACGGCCTCCTCGACCTGTTGGGAGGCGCCCTCCCCGCCCTCCGCCGCAGACACCTCATCGATGAGCTCGTCGCGCCGTGCCTCCATCATCTCTGCCACCCGGTAAAGCACTTGCCCCCGGTTGTAGGCGCTGAGACCCGCCCACGAGCCGGCCACCTTGCGGGCGGCGACGACCGCGTCGCGCAGGTCCTTGCGAGAAGCGCGCGCGGCGTTGGCCAAGAACCCTCCTGTGGGACCGGAAACCGCATAGCTGCGGCCGGACTCCGAACGCGAGAACCTGCCCCCGACATAGAGCTTGTAGGTCTTGTTGACTTCGAGTCGCGTATCCACCTCTAGCTCAGCCGCACATAGGGCTCGAGGCCGTGACGGCCTCCCTCCCGCCCGAAGCCCGACTCCTTGTAGCCGCCAAAGGGGCTGGCCGGGTCGAAGCGATTGAAGGTATTGGCCCAGACGACACCCGCCCGGAGCCGGTCGGCCATCCACAGGATGCGTGATCCCTTCTCCGTCCACACGCCGGCCGACAGGCCATAGGGAGTGTTGTTGGCCCTGGCCACGGCCTCCGACTCGGTGCGGAAGCTCATGACCGAGAGGACGGGGCCAAAGATCTCCTCGCGAGCGATGCGATGTGACTGCGACACCCCGGTGAACACGGTCGGAGGGAACCAGAAGCCGCGCGCGGGGAGCTCGCAGTCCACCTGATAGAGCTCGGCCCCCTCTTCCACGCCGATCCCGACCAAGTTCTGGATCCGTTCCAGCTGCGCTCTCGAGTTGATGGCGCCGATATCGGTGTTCTTGTCGAGGGGGTCCCCGAGTCGCAGCGTCTCCAGGCGCCGCTTGAGTTTGGAGAGGAGGCGCTCGGCGACGGGCTCTTGGACCAATAGGCGGGAGCCGGCACAGCAAACGTGACCCTGGTTGAAGAAGATGCCGTTGACCACGCCTTCGATCGCCTGATCGAGCGAGGCGTCCTCGAAAACGATGTTGGCGGCCTTACCGCCAAGCTCCAGGGTCAGGCGCGTCCCCGTGCCCGCCAGGGCCCTCTGTATGCCCTTGCCAACCTCGGTTGACCCCGTGAAGGCGACCTTGTCGACGCGAGGATGCGCGACTAGGGCAGTCCCTGTCTCAGGACCCCCGGTCACGATGTTCACGACTCCTGCCGGAAGGGCTGCCTGCTCGCAGATCTCGGCGAACAGCAGGGCGGTGAGCGGAGTCGTCTCGGCCGGCTTCAGCACCACCGTATTGCCGGCCGCCAGGGCCGGTGCGATCTTCCACGCCAGCATCAGCAGTGGGAAGTTCCACGGGATGATTTGCGCGCACACCCCGACGGGCTCCACCCGGCGCGCCGCGAATGCGTACTCGAGCTTGTCGGCCCAGCCGGCGTAATAGAAGAAGTGGGCCGCAGCCAGAGGGATGTCGACGTCGCGGCTTTCCCTGATGGGTTTTCCGCCGTTCATGGTCTCGAGCACGGCGAGCTCTCTTGAGCGCTCCTGCATGATGCGGGCGATGCGGAACAGGTACTTCCCCCGGGCGGGCGCGCCGGCCGATGTCCACCTCTCGAGGCCCTCCTGAGCCGCGACCACACCCGCATCCACGTCTTCGGTGGAGGCCTCGGGCACTGCCGCCAGAACCTCCTCGGTGGCCGGGTTGATGGTCTTGAAATAGGAGCCGGAGGCGGGCTCGACGAAGCGGCCGCCGATATAAAGCCCGTACGTGTCCCTGAGAGACACGACATCGGAGGACTCGGGCGCCGGAGCGTAGTCCCAGACAGGAGAGGTCATGCCACCGTGTAGCGGTCGGAGTCGGAATAGGTCTTCGAGCGCTGCTTGTCCATCTGCATCAGGAGGTCGTTGAGCAGCGACGAGGCGCCGATACGAAAACGCTCCGGCGTGAGCCACTCCGTGCCCAGTGTCTCGTGCACCAGAACGAGGTAGCGCAGGGCGTCTTTGGCGCTGCGGATACCACCTGCGACCTTGAGCCCGACCCGACGGCCGGAGAAATCGGCGAAGTCACGTATCGCCTCCGCCATGACCAGGGCAACCGGCAACGTCGCGGCCGGCGCGATCTTGCCGGTGGAGGTCTTGATGAAGTCGGCGCCCGCCGCCATGGCGATGAGTGAGGCGCGCCGCACGCGGTCGTAGGAGCCGAGCTCGCCCGTCTCCAGGATGACCTTGAGATGAGCGTCTCCGCAGGCCTTCTTGGCGGCGACCACCTCCTCGTAGACGCCGGTATCGTCGCCGGCCAGCAACGCCCCCCGGCTGATCACCGAGTCGATCTCTGAGGCCCCCTCTGCGTGCGCGCGTTCGATCTCCGCCACGCGCAGCTCGAGGGCGGACTGGCCGGAGGGGAAGGCGGTTGCTACCGACGCGACCGCAACTGCCGACCCTTTGAGCGCCTCCACCGCTGCGGGGACGAGCCGGGGATAGATACAAAGCGCAGCCACGTGAGGGATGGAGTGATCCAAGGGGGCCGGACGCATCGCCTTGGAGGCGAGCTGCCGAACGCTCGCCGGGGAGTCGGCGCCCTCCAAGGTGGTGAGGTCGCAACAGCGAACGGCGAGGTCTAGGCCCCACAGCTTTGCCTCCGCTTTGAGCGATCTGCTCGCCAGCATCGCTGCCCTCGCCTCGGCCCCCACCTCATCGACCGAACCTCCGATCCTGTGGACGACCTCGACATCGTTCGTGGATGCCGTCATTCAGCCCGGGCCCACAGGCAACGAGATGCGAGGGACCGGCCGAGGCCGGGCTGGAAGCAGGTTGACCAGCTCCTTGGCAGCCCCCTCCAAAGCCTGGGCGGACTCGGAGCCGGGCTCCGACACGACCATTGCCGATCCTTGGTCGGCGAGCTCTCGGAGCCTCGGCTCGAGTGGGATCTCCGCCAGCAAGGGCACCCCGAGGCGATCTGCGAGGCTTCGGCCCCCGCCGGCCCCGAAGATCGGATAGCGCTTGCCGTCGTCGCCTCTGAAGTAGGACATGTTCTCGATCACTCCCGAGACGCGCAGGCCGCTCTTCTCGGCCATGAATCCGGCCCTCTGCGCCACCAGTTCGGCCGCCGCCTGGGGCGTGGTCACGACGATCATCGAGGCACCGGGCAGGAACTGGGCAATCGAGATCGAGACGTCACCGGTGCCCGGCGGCAGATCGACGAGCAGATAGTCGGGGTCGTCCCAGGCGACGTCCTCGAGGAACTGTTGAAGGGCCTTGTGGAGCATGGGGCCGCGCCACACGACCGGGTTGTCCTCGTTCGTGAACAGTCCGATCGAGATGACCTTGACTCCGAAGACCTCGGGGGGCTGGATCAGGCCGTCGGCCGCCTTGGGCTGCCCGCTCAGCCCCAGCATGCGGGGGATCGAGAAGCCCCACACGTCGGCGTCGAGGAGACCCACCGAATAACCCTGCCGAGCGAGGGCGGCGGCAATGTTGACCGTCGTGGTCGACTTGCCGACTCCGCCTTTGCCGGAACCGATCGCTATGACCTGCGTGCGCCACTCCGGATTGACCGGGGAGATCGGGGGTTTGGGGGGCATGGCTCCAGGTTAAGCGACGCCACCGAGGGGCCTCGTATCCTGGAGGACGGATGCCTTCCGCCCTCCGCTCTGTCTCCGTCGAGGTACTCGAACGAGGGCAACGCGCGGCCCAATACCGGATCCGTACCCAAACGCGCGCTGCGCGCTCCTCACTCCCCGGCCCGGAACCCGCGTGCTGACCCTGCTGGTCGCCGGAGCGGCCGCCGCCCTGGCCGGAAAGGCACGCGGCGGCTCGCTCGAGTCTCTGGCCGCAACCCGGCTTGCGTGGCTCGCCCTGTTGTGGGCTGCGCTCGTTCTCCAGATCGCCCCCGCGCTGTGGCTCGAGCTATCGGATGCCGCCTCCGTGGGGGTGGTGTTGGCCTCGAATCTCCTTCTCGTCGGCTTCTTCGTCGTCAACAGGAAACTGCCGGGCATCGGATTGATGGCTGCTGGTCTGCTGCTCAACGTCGTCGTCATCGGAGCCAACCGGGCCATGCCTGTCTCGGGAACCGCCGCCGATCTGGCCGGAGTAGCACACACACCCAGCCAAGCCAGCTTCGAGCACGAGCTGATGACTCCCTCGACGGTGCTCCCGTGGCTGGGCGACGTGATTCCGCTGCCTCGCCTGGGTGAGGTCTTGAGTCTCGGGGACCTGCTGCTCGTAGGGGGCATATTCCTGCTCGTCTACCGCCGCATGCTCGCCGGTTTGCGGAGAGCATGAGCCGACCCCGCCCAGCAGCCAAACCCCCGACTTAGGAGACCAGGTACCGGTTAGGAGACCAGGTACCGGTTCGGTACCGACAGGCCCAACTTGGGCGATCGAATTCCCGAGAAGGGCCGGTCCTTTTCCCGGCGGTGAGATCGTGCACAGTTCCCGAAAACCACCGAATCAGGTAGTCGATTGGAAACAGCTCCCTTCGATACCCCACGGCCTGCGCCGCCCCCAGCGGCCGGGCCCGAAGCCCGCTAGGTCCCGTGCAGCCTGCGGTTGAAGGCGTGCAGCAGCGCGCGCACTGCGGCCCCGGCGGCGTCGTCATGGACCAGCGCAATGCCCACCAGCGGCGCCGAGGCTCCGGAATGGAAATAGGTCGCCCGCACCATCACGGTCTCGGCCGCACCTACCAACTGGCAGGAGACATGCTCGACATCGAGCCGAGCGCCCCTGGCGTCGAGCGCCGGCCGCAGGGCGTGGAGGAGGGCGGCGGCCGCACCCCGGGCGCGCGCATTACGAGACATCCCCGACTCGCCTACGCCCTCGGTGACGGTTCCGTCGGGCCACTGGAGGGCTACCTTCACCCATCCTTGGTCACCCTTGTCGGCTTGGACCACCCGCTCCAGGATCGGGCGCCCCTCCGGTCGCCCCTCAGCCGTGGGGAGCGGCCTGGGCCTCTGCTCGGTGGGAGCCTCGGAGGTGACCTCACGCAACTGAACCACCGACACGATGCGGTGGTCGATCGGCATCTCGAAGCCGGCCGTGGCCAGCGACTGCACGTCGCGCACCAGTTGCTTGGCGGTGCGTTCGGGGGAAGCAATGATGTGAATCTCGGTGGGCAGCTCGTCTCCTACGACCCGGGCGCTGCGCACTCCCGGTATTCGTTGCAGCTCGACTTGGAGCTGCTCGAGACGGCGATCTGCCACGAATGCATTACCTCGGCCTCAGAGAAGGGAATCTTCCTGGGAAAGGGTGGCAGATCGAGGCAGGAACCGTCAACCCGCAAAGTGCGCACCGCCGGGGCCGGGAGGGTGGCGCAAGGGCCGCACGCCGGGGCCGCGCCCGCGGTCTCGGCCGTCTAGCCGTTGCCACCCAAGCCTACGCCGGGGGAACCCAAACATTCGAGGTTGAGAAATGAGTCGACCGCTTCTGGATCGAAGGCGCAGCCCGAGCCCGAGCGAATGATGTGGAGCGCATCGCCCGGGCTCATGGCGGAGCGATAGGGGCGATCCGAGGTCATCGCGTCGTAGGCGTCGGCGACGGAGAATACGCGGGCCGCGAGCGGGATCTCGTCACTACTGAGTCCTCGAGGGTATCCGAAGCCGTCCCAGCGCTCGTGGTGGTTGAGGATCACGTCAAGTGTCTCCTGCGAGAACCCTCCCGGTTCGGCGATCTGGAGGCCCAGCTTAGGATGAGCTCGCATCATCTCGAACTCCCAGTAATCGAGCGGCCCGGGCTTGAGCAGGATGTAATCGGGCACCCCGATCTTGCCGACGTCGTGAAGCATGAAGCCGTACACGACCTCGTCGGAAACTGCCCGCGGAGCATCAATCAGGCGCATGCAGGAAGTCGCTAGGCGGGTGACGCTATTCTGGTGTTGCCCGGTCGCGAAATCACGCGCTTCGAGGGCTGCGCACAGGGCTCGGCTGGTGACGCGGCGCTGTTGGTCGTGCCGGTTTCTGAGATCGATGTAGCGATCGGTCGGTACGGCGGCCGGGTCCAGGGGGCCGAGCGGACCCGAGGCCCGGGTGCCCAGAACCGGAAAGAGGTCGCTGGCGAGCGTCGTCCTTTCGACTACGGCGACGGCGCCCAGCGCCATCACGTCACTCAGACCGTCCGGAAAGCCCTCTGCAGAGTCGAACACCGCCACGATCTTGGTCTCGGGGCAGGCGGCGAGCAGGTCCGCTACCAGCGAACAGTCGTGACTCAACCCGAGGTCCACGAGGGCAAGCTCGGGCTGCAGGGAGCGGCCCACCGTCACCGCCTCCGCCGCTCCGTGGGCCGCCACTACCTCGGAACCGCCTCCAGGCAGCGCCCGCGACAGGGAGTCGTGCCAACCCCCCCGCGGCTCAGCTATCAATACACTGCTGTTCTTATCTCCCATTGCCATCCTTTGACGGTGTCCCCGGTCACGAACCAGTAAAGGCGAACCAAGGGACTCCTCGCCTCCCCCAAATGGGGCTAAAAATTCACTCGCTCGGGGGGTAGCGGGACCTCCAAGGGTGGTGGGGGCGTTGCGCCTGCGCCTGATGACGAGTAGAGTTCTCCACCCTGGGGGTCACCCCAGATCAGCGGATCGGACAGCGGAGAAGGAGCGAAGAGAGAACACAACACCGTAAGAGCGAAGCGGCGGCCTTCGGGCTGGAGTTCACCTCATACCTTCGACCCCACTGAAGGGAGGACCGCGTGAAAATTAGGCTTGTCGCTCTTGCGAGTGCCCTCACGGCGCTCTTTTACACCGCCGGCGCACAATGGCGCTGGTAGAGGTGTCGGCAACTGTGACTAAGTGATGGGGGACGGGCCTAAATAACCCCTCCTCCCATCGCGCAGAAGCCGATTTTCGGGAGATCAGACGATGCGTCAGAGCACACGGGTCTACTGCTGGGCAGTGGTTTGCTTGACGGCCGCCATCCTGGTAAGCCAGCTGGCTTCGGACCCGGCTCCCATCTCGCTCGGGGCCCTGTTGTTCTGGATCATCTTGCTGATGGCTGTGGATCTCTTGCCGGTGTCACTCGGCTACAACGCCGAGGTCATGCTCGGCATACCCATTCTTCTAGCCGTTGCCTTGCTCTTTCCGCCGTGGATCGCCATGACGATCGCCGGTCTCGGAGCAATCGACCTTCGGGAGTTTCGGCGCGAGATTCCTCTCTCGCGCGCGGCCTTCAACCGAGCTCAGCTCATGCTTGCCTCTGGTGCGACATCGGCTCTCCTATCCGTTTTTCGCGATCCCGCCGACGACATGCTGTTTCGGTCCGACGTCAGCGGGTTCTTCATAATCGCCGGCATTGCGGCGGCCGCCGCCACTCACGTACTCGTAAATCTCTCGCTCGTATCACTCGCCATTCACTTCGACGGCGAAGTGCGCTTCGGGCAGGCGCTACGGCGCATGCTGCCGGACCCCGTTGCCGGCTTCCTGATGTCTTATGTGCTGCTGTCGGCCCTTGGAGTGGTGACGGCGCTCGCCTACGAGGTGCTGCCGTTGGGAGCGGCCGCGGCCGCGGCCATCCTCATACCGACCATCTTCGCCCGCATCAGCCTCATTGGAGCTCGCACGCAGCAAGAGTTGTCGGAGCGCATTCGGAAACAGCAGCATGAGCTCTTGCAGGCGACCGAGAAAGTGTTTCAAGAGCGAGAGAACGAACGAAAGCGCATTGCGGGAGACATCCACGATTCCAGTCTGCAAATGCTGGCCGCAGCCTCATACAGCACGGGCAATGCGGCAGAGTTTCTCGCTACCAAGAGAACAGATTCTGCCGCTATCGCGATGCAGTCGGCGCAAGATGCCCTCAACGAAGCGATCAAGAGCTTGCGAGATTCCCTCGTCGACCTCCGCCGATCCTCAGTAGAAGAGGGAGGTCTGATGGCCACGATCGAGAAATTCGCCGATCAGATGACTACCCTGTGGGGCACCGAAATCCTCCTGGAGGGGAAAATTTCCAACGAGCCTCCGATCCCCGTGGCCCTAGCAGCCTTCCAGATCCTTCAAGAAGGTGTGGTGAACGCCATGAAGCATGGAGGCGGCGCCCCGGTTATCGTGAAAATGACCGATCACGAGGATGGCCTGGTTCATATCGTGGTGGAAGACGATGGTCCGGGCTTCAACCCGGAGGTAGATGCAGGGATTGATCACGTCGGGGTGCGCTTGATGAAGGAGCGCGCCGCACGCGTGGGAGGACACGTCTCCTTCCACAGCGGCATTGGCCGCGGAACGCGCGTGGAAGCAATTCTCCCCGGCGGAGTTGGCCGGTAACGCCGGGTCGAGAGAAGAGGAAATGGCCACGCGCATTCTGATAGCCGACGATCACTTGCTCGTTTCACAAGGGCTTCAGGCGATGCTGTCCCTCTCCGATGATCTCGAGCTTGTCGAGGCCGTTGCAGATGGCGCCACGGCCGTGGAAAAGGTGAAGCAAGAAGGGATCGACATCGTGTTGATGGATGTGTCCCTCGGCAACGGCATCAATGGGATCGAAGCAACCAGGCAGATCAAGGAACACTCGCCGGAGACGAGGGTCGTGATCATCACGATGTTCACCGACCCCGGCACCGTCGCGGAAGCGGTAAAGGCTGGAGCCGACGCCTACGTCTCCAAATCCTCGACGCGCGAATTCGTCTTGCAGACGCTGTACGAGGTGGTGAACGGACGTTCGGTGCTCGACCCCAATGTCACCGACGGCATCTTCGGGCGGATCAGCAACCGGGACCCAAATGTGCTCTCCGACCGAGAGTTGGAGGTTCTGCAAGAGCTCACCCACGGCCATTCCACCAAGGGAGTCGCAGAACGCATTCACGTATCGGAGGAGACCGTCAAGTCCTATCTGAAGCAGGTCTTCCGCAAGCTCGATGTAAAGGACCGGACCGAAGCGGTTGCGGAGGGGTTCCGGAGGGGCCTCGTCCATTAGGTGCGCCCGCGGCCGACCAGCTCCGTAACGTGGGCGTAACAAGGGCGAAACGGGCTTGCAACCACCACCCTCTAGGGTGAACCATTGTCTTCAGCGAGAGCGCCACACTGGAGGAGGGCCCAATGGCAACCAGCGCGTCGGATGTCCTGAGACTCGGAAAGAAAAACGAAGCTTCATTCCTTGATGTCCGCTTTTCCGATCTGCCCGGTCTGATGCAGCACTTCACGGTCCCCTTCGACGAGGTCGGAGAGGAGGTCTTCGAGGAGGGGTTCGGGTTCGACGGCTCCTCGATCCGCGGCTTCCAGGAGATACAGGAGTCGGACATGATCCTCGTGCCCGACCCCGAAACCGCGGTCATGGACCCGTTCGCCAAGTACCCGACCATGATCGTGCACTCGTTCGTCAAGGACCCTCTTACGGGAGAGTTCTATTCGCGCGACCCTCGCTACGTCGCCAAGAAGGCAGAGGAGTACCTGAAGGGAACGGGGGTGGCCGACACCGCCTACTTCGGGCCCGAAGCCGAGTTCTATATTTTTGACTCGATCCGCTTCGACCAAAATCAGCATCAGGGCTTCTACCACATCGACGCAGTCGAGGGCGTGTGGAACTCGGGGGCGAAAGAGGACGGCAAGAACCTCGGCTACAAGCCTCGCTACAAAGAAGGCTATTTCCCCGTGCCGCCGATGGATCACTATCAGGATCTCCGCTCGGAGATGGTCCTGACACTGCGCGAGCTCGGAATACCGGTCGAGGTCCATCACCACGAGGTCGGTACGGCGGGCCAGGCAGAGATCGATATGGGCTTTGCGCCTCTGTTAACCATGGCAGACAGGCTCATGCTCTACAAGTACGTGGTCAAGAACATCGCCAGGCGCAACGGCAAGACCGCTACCTTCATGCCCAAGCCCATCTTTCAGGACAACGGCTCGGGGATGCACGTGCACCAGTCGCTGTGGCGCGACGACGAGCCTCTCTTCTGGGACGAGCTCGGCTATGCACAACTTTCCGACACCGCCCGCCACTACATCGGAGGACTCTTGGCGCACGCGCCGGCCTTGCTGGCGTTGTGCGCACCGACGACGAACTCCTACAAGCGACTGGTCCCGGGTTACGAGGCGCCGGTCAATCTCGTCTACTCACAGCGGAACAGATCGGCCGCGGTTCGGATACCGCTCTACTCGAAGTCTCCCAAGTCAAAGCGCATCGAATTCCGCTGCCCCGACGCATCCTGCAACCCGTTCCTCGCCTTCTCCGCGCTGCTCATGGCGGGTCTAGACGGGGTTCGCAACAAAACCGAGCCGGTCGATCCCCTCGACAAGGATCTTTACGAGCTTCCTCCCGAGGAGCTGCTGGAGGTGCCTCAGGTACCGGGTTCCTTGGAGCAAGCGCTCGACGCTCTCGAGGACGATCACGACTTCCTTCTCGAAGGAGGAGTATTCACCGACGACGTCATCTCACACTGGATCGACTACAAGAGGGTGCACGAGGTCGACGAGCTGAGGCTGCGCCCCCATCCATGGGAGTTCTACCTCTACTACGATATTTAGAGAGAACCTCTTCGCCGAGTGGTCGTCAAATGTCGCTATACAGCATCTAACGACCACTCGGCAAGGCGCTAGCCGTAGATGAGAGGCTCGGCCACCTTGCGTGCCCGACGCGTGAGCCTCAGATAGTGCTCCTCGAGGCGTTGGCGAGGCTGATCCTTGAACCCCATGGCCACTCCCAAAGCCTCTAGCTCCTCAGGTTTTGTGGGCAGAGTGTCGCGACTGAGCCCACTCATCAGAAACATGCGGTTACGCAGACTATAGAGGAACTCGTACGTCTCTTGGAGCCGGCTCGCCGACTCCTCCGAAACCAGGCGGGCGCTGCGCGCGGCATGCAGCGACTCCCAAGTGGAGCTAACACGCAACTCGGAATGGTCATGGCCGTGGGCAATCTGGATAATCTGGCATGCAAACTCCACATCGGTCATTCCACCGGGCCCGAACTTCAGGTTGTACCGCGCGCTCGTTCCTCTCGGGATCAGCTCCCGTTCCATGCGTGCCTTGAGATGGCGAATCTCGTCGATGGATCTATTCTCTAGCCGCGAGGGGAAAGCGTAGGCGGGAATTGTCCGCAGCAGACTCTCTGCAAGCTCTCTATCGCCGGCTACATAGCGCGCCTTGACCAAAGCCAGGAACTCCCACGGCTTAGCCCAGCGCTCGAAGTACTTCTCGTAGGAAACCAAGGAACGAGTCAGCGGACCCGCTTTGCCCTCAGGCCGCAGCCTCGCATCGACGGCAAAGACGCGGCCCTCTGCGGTCACCTCTCCGAGTGTCCCGAGCAGCCTCTCGGCGAGACTCTCTGCCATTCGGAAGTCGCCGTCGTGAACGAACATCACGTCGATGTCAGATGAATAGCCGAGCTCACGGCCCCCGAGCTTGCCCATGGCGATGACGGCAAACGGCGGGTGCTCATCCCCCAGCGCGGCCGCGATGCAAGCCTCCGCCAGCTCTGTAAGGGCAGCGCCGGTGGTACGCGCATCCGCGTCTCCGATGATGTCGGCGATCATGATCTCCAGTAGCCGTCGGCGCTTGTAGCGCCTGAGTCCGTCCCAACGGCGTTCCGGCTCCCTCCAATTCAGCGACGCCGCCGCTTCCTTGATGAGCCGCTCCCTGCCTCCCTGAGGGAAGGTGATCCTCTGGTCGGCGATCAGCGCGAGCTGCTCCGGAACGTGACCGAGCATTTCCCCGGCCACGCGACCGCTCCCCAGAACATGCGCAAGCAGGTGCAGGCCGGGAGGGTTGTCGCGCAAGGCTCCCAAGACATCGAGACGCTCTCCCAGCGCATCTCCGAGGCTCAAGAAAGAAAGCAACCCCACGTCCGGCAACGGCGTCGATGCCAGCGAGCGCATGAACGGAGGAGCTAGAACCCGGAACAACTTGGCCTTGCGGGAAGTGCCCGATACCAGCCCATGCAAGGTTTGGGCCGCGCGCTTGGTATCGCGAAAGCCCAACAGTCGCAGCCGTTCGCTCAGAGCTGCGGGAGACAAGCGTCCGGCGCCGGGCTCTGACAGGGACTCGATCATCGGTCGGTAGAACAGCTTTTCGAAACGGCTCCTCACATCCAGCAGAACCCTGTGGTGAGCCGCTTCGAAACGCTCATAGGCCCACGAGGTGGGCGAATCCTCGTATCCCATAGCGTGCGCCAGGATCTCCTTTTCCCTCTCCTTTTGAGGCAGCCGCACGACTCTTCGTTCGTTCCTGAGTTGAAGCCGGTGCTCGATCGCCCTGAGCCACCGATAGGCGACCGAGAGACCCGCTTCGTCCTCTTCGGCCAGGTACCCACCGGCCGCCAAAGCACGGGCAGCGTCAAGGGTTGCGGCACTACGGACCGACTCGTCGAGCCCACCGTGCACGAGTTGCAGAAGCTGCACACAGAACTCGATATCCCGGATTCCTCCCCAATCGAGCTTTACATCGGAAGGACGGGAACTCGTTCCCCGAGCGCGGGCACGCCGCGCCTGACTCTCTACCCGCTCCTTTATGGAGCGAACCGCCGCGATCCTTTCCACCGGAATGCTGGACGGGTACACCAAGGCGCGGGATTCATCCACGAGCTGCTGGCCAACGGCATCCTTACTCCCCAAGGCGCGAGCCTTGATAAGGGCTTGGAACTCCCAAGGCTGCGCCCACCGACGGTAGTACTCGAGATAGCTTTCGAGCGTCCGTGTCAGCGCACCGCTGCGCCCTTCAGGACGCAGATTGACGTCCACCAAGTAGGCCCTACCTTGGGGGGTCACCGCGCTCAAAGCCTCGATTGTCCTCGTCGCCGCGCTCGCGGCCTCCCGTGGATCGTCCTCTGAAACGAACATCACGTCAATGTCCGATACGTAATTGAGCTCGCGCGCCCCGAGCTTGCCCATAGCGATTACACCCAACGAAGCGGGTGCCTGTGCTTGGAGCAGAGCCGCCCCGATACAAGCATCGGCGAGGTCTGCTAGAGCCGGTCCCACCTCCTCGAGCTGCAGCTCACCGGTCAGGTCTGCGCCTGCGATACCGAGCAAGAGGAGGCGGCGCTCTGCTCGCACAAGCTCCATCCCACCGTCTTCGCGGGCCGCCAGGATCTGAGTGTGCATGGCGTCGCGATCCGGGCTCCATCCGCCAGCCAAGAAATCCCGGGCTCGAGGCAGCGAATCGAGAAGAGTAGTCAAGCTGCGACTCACCGCTCTCACAGCACTCTCGCGCACACGGGCATTTTTCTCCAGAACCATCACCCAAGCCTAAGGGCGCCTTTGTCGTTGGGGCACAAGTGATTGGCCGAAACGTTCGGCACGGGAGCCCTTTCCTCCTACGGGGGGTGTACCGATAGGGTCGCGAGCCACGTCCGGAGCTCCGTCCCCCAAACGAAGGCTCCGGGGCAAGATCCACGACCGGCAACGGCCGCTCCGCCCGCGAAGCGCAGCTGCCGAAGAGCACTCAGGCGTAGACGCTGCCGCGCGACGTTGGCAGCCTGAGTTCTCACAAGCATGGAGGTAACAATGAGCAACTTTGTGCCGTATGGGGTGGTTCGACGGCGCCTTACAGTGATCGCATCCGCCGCATTGGTGACGGCGCTGGTGTTCTCAGCAACACCGGCGAGCGCGCACTCCCCTTCCAACAGTCGCAAAGAGCGGAAACATCTGAGAAAGCGTGCCCGTTCCCAAGTGGGAACTCCCTACGTCTACGGAGGCAGCTCCCCCTCTGGGTTCGATTGCTCCGGCTTCACACGTTGGGTCTTCGGCCGCCATGGAGGCAGCCTTCCACATAGCGCGCTAGGACAGTTTCTGCTCGGCAAAAACGCACGCTTCAAGCGTATCTGGAAGCGGCAGAACCTCAGAGTCGGCGACCTCGTGTTCCACAAGACAACCAGCGCGCTTGTCGGACACGCAGGCATCTACGTCGGTCATGGCCGTTTCATCACCGCAACTTCCTCTAGGGGAGTCAGGCCTCAGCCATTGCGCGACTCTTATTGGGGGCCGCGGTGGGTGGGGGGCACCCGCATGCCGGTGGTGATCCGCTCCTAAGCGCTCAAATGCAGTTCGCAGTTCGGAGCGGATTCGTCGCAAGTTAGAGCACCGGCAGGTAGCGTTTGCGTTCGTAGGGCGAGACGTAGGTCTTGTACTGATCCCACTCCTCGCGCTTGTTCCGCAGCAAATACTCGAACACCTGCTCACCGAGCGCCTCAGCAACGAGCTCGGATCCCTCCATAACAAGCAGCGCCTGGTTGAGGTCGGCAGGCAGCTGGCTGATGCGCGCCGCTCGCCGTTCGCTGTCCGACATCTCGTAAATGTTATCGGTGGCTTCCGGAGGCAGCTCGTACCCATCTGCGACACCGCGCAGGCCGGCGGCTAGAATGACAGAGAAAGCGAGATACGGATTGCATGCCGGATCAGGTGAACGGATCTCGATACGCGTCGATTGCTCTTTGCGCGGCTTGTACATCGGGACTCGTATGAGCGCCGAGCGGTTGTGCCTTCCCCAGCAAACGAAAGCGGGGGCTTCGGGCACAGGGTAGCCGCTCCCGGTGACAAGCCTCTTGTAGGAATTGACCCACTGGTTGGTCACTGCGGTGATCTCACCGGCGTGTGTCAAGAGTCCTGCAATGAACGCCTTGGCTGCCTTGGAGAGGTGGTACTCGTCCGAGGAATCGTGAAAAGCGTTCTGGTCGCCCTCGAACAGGGACAGATGCGTGTGCATGCCCGAGCCCGGCAGATCCGTGAGAGGTTTGGGCATGAACGTTGCGTACAGGCCCTTGCGTGCCGCCATCTCCTTAACGATTAGCCGGTAAGTCATGACCGAGTCGGCCATGGTCAAAGCATCCGCCATACGCAAATCGATCTCGTGCTGCGAGGGGGCAACCTCGTGATGGGCGAACTCGACGGGGATGCCCATGTGCTCCAGGACGCTCACCATCTCCCGCCGCAAATCCTGGGTCACGTCGAGCGGGGTCAGGTCGAAGTAGCCACCGGCATCAAGAGGCGTTGGGTTCTCGAGGTCCTTGAAAAGAAAGAACTCCATCTCGGGATGGACATAGAAGGTGAACCCAAGCTCGCTCGCCTTCTCGAGATTCCTGCGTAGCACATAGCGAGGGTCGCCCCAGAAGGGTCTCCCGTCGGGAGTGTAGATGTCGCAGAAGACCCGAGCGACGCCGCCGTCAGATCGTCCCTCTTCGACGGGCATGATTTGAAAGGTCCCGGCGTCCGGGCGGGCCAGCATATCCGATTCTTGAACTCGGGCGAAGCCTTCGATGGCAGACCCGTCGAACCCGATGCCCTCGTCGAAAGCCTCTTCGAGCTCCTCCGAGGTTACTGAGAAGCTCTTCAGAAAGCCGAGCACGTCGGTGAACCACAGCCATACCAACCGGATGCTCCGCTCCTCGACGGTTCGAAGCACATACTCCTGCTGACGCTCCATAGGTAATCGAGCCTACGCCCGGCGTGTTTCGAGCAGGTTACGGAGGCCCGGCGGCGGTGGGAGGCGGAAGGGGCTACCGGACCGAAGCGACGGGACTAATGTTGGGAGATGGTTCGCTTTGCGCTGGCCCAGCTCAACCAGGTCGTCGGCGACATCGACGGCAACCTGTCGCGCTTGGTCGAAGCCGCCTCCCGGGCGGCCGAGTCGGGCGCACAGATACTTCTGGCACCCGAGCTTGCGATCACCGGATATCCGCCCGAGGACCTCCTGTTGAAGTCTTCCTTTCTAAGGGCGACGAGGCGCGCGCTCGAGAGCTTCGCCGCCGAGGCGCCGGACGTGACCGCCGTTATCGGATTTGCCGACTCCGACGCGGAAATCCTCTACAACGCCGCGGGGGTGTGCCATGGCGGCCGAGTCCGGGCCGTCTACCGTAAGCAGCTCCTGCCCAACTACGGTGTCTTCGACGAGCGCCGCTATTTCACCTCCGGGACCTCCGTGCTGTTGATCGATTCCCCTGCAGCAACGATTGGGGTCTGCGTTTGTGAGGACGCGTGGTCGACAACAGGCCCCGTTGCGGCCCTTGCTAACGCCGGTGCTCAAGTCATAGCCCACATCAATGCATCCGTGTTCCACAAAGGTAAGGTCGAGCTCAGGAACGAAATGCTCAAGGAGCACTCCCTGCGTCACGGGGTTCCGATCGTCTACGTGAATATGGTCGGGGGTCAAGACGAGCTTGTGTTCGACGGTGGATCCACGGTCGTTTCTCAGACTGGAGAGGTCCTCGCCCGGCTGCCGCAGTTCACCGAAGCGTTCGAGGTCGTCGACATCCCCCTCGGGCCGGTGCAAGCGACGAAAGGCGCTCCCGCGGATCGAATCTCGCTCGAGCTCCGAGGCAGCGGAGGGGAATCGGCGCGGGCCCCGATCGAGCCCGAGTTGACGCCCATTCAGGAGATATATGAGGCGCTGAAACTTGGGCTCGCCGACTACGTGCGAAAAAACGGCTTCAACAAGGTCGTCATCGGGCTCTCGGGCGGACTCGACTCGGCTCTCACCGCCACTATCGCAGCCGACGCACTGGGAGCTCAGAACGTGCTGACGATCGCGCTGCCCTCGGAGCATTCCACGACGCATTCTTTGGACGATGCGCGCGACTTGGCGCAGAGGCTCGGGGTCGAGCTCTTGGAGATACAGATCGCGGACATATACCGCAGCTTCACGAAAGAGGCGGACGCGATCCTCGAACATGCAGATGAGGGCCTCGCAGAAGAGAACCTCCAGGCGCGCATACGAGGCATGGTACTGATGTTCATATCCAACCGATACGGGCACCTGGTGCTGGCAACCGGGAACAAGTCGGAGATGGCGTGCGGCTACGCAACTCTGTACGGGGACATGGTGGGGGCCTTTGCCCTGCTGAAGGACGTGTACAAGACGGAAGTCTACGAGTTGGCTCGCCGGCGCAACGCCGTGTCGGAGGTCATCCCCGACAACATCCTCACTAAACCGCCTTCGGCTGAGCTGCGCCCAGATCAGAAGGACACGGACTCTCTTCCCGCCTACGAGATCCTTGATCCCATCCTGCAGGCCTACATCGAACGGGACGAAGGAGTCTCGGACCTCGTCGCCGCGGGCATAGACGCCGTCCTCGCCTCGGAGGTCATCACGCTGGTAGATCGCTCCGAGTTCAAGCGGCGCCAAGCGCCTCCCGGCCCCAAGGTCACGACCAAGGCGTTCGGGCGCGATCGGCGGCTTCCGATCACGAATCGCTGGCGAGAGCTCTCATGATGAGATGGACGGTGGTGCTGCTATCGGACCGTGTAAACGACGTCAGAGACCTGCTACCGTCGTTTCCACTGGCGCCTTTCGAGGTGCTAATGGCCTCACTCAAGAACTCGACTCCGCTGGAGTTGGGCGCTCTTTCTCCCGACATCCTGCTGCTGGACGCCCTCGAAGAGGTGGCTGCTGCAGAAGAGGCCGCCCGGCGCCTGACGCTCGGGTGGAGCACTTCGTTGCCCCCGCTGCTGGCCGTACTTAGCGAGGGTACGGTGTCAATCTTCCGATTCGAGTCGGGGGTCGACGACTTCCTTTTCGACCGCTCCTCTAGCTCCGAGATCTCGGCTCGCTTCGCCTTGGCCGCGCGCCGAGTCGGGGTGGGAGAGCAGGCTCCGCTGCTGAAGGTCGGCGACCTCGTCGTCAATCCCGACAACTATCAGGTTCATCTGAGAAACCGGCCGCTCGACCTCACCTATAAGGAGTTCGAGCTGCTGAAGTTCCTGGCGCAGAGGGCGGGCCGCGTCTGCGACCGTGGGCTGCTGCTGCAGGAGGTGTGGGGCTACGACTACTTCGGAGGAACCCGCACGGTCGACGTCCACGTGCGCAGGCTCCGGGCCAAGCTCGGCCCGGAGCACGAGACTCTGATCGAGACGATCCGTAACGTCGGCTACAGGCTGGTGGCGAGGCCGCGGGAGCGCTGAACGGGGGGGCCATCGGTCGAGTGTGGAGATGCTCTGTAGCGGCATCTCACCTCCACTAGTCTGGCCACGTGAGAACTCGAATGCAATATCCGATCAAGACGAGTATTCTTCCGCCATGACGACCAAACAGCCTTCGACAGCAGCCATGGTGGGTGCCGGTGTGCTCGCCGGATTGGCGGGAACTGCGGTAATGACCGCCTTCCAGAAATTTGTCGAGATGCCGCTCACCGGGCGCGACGACAGCTACGCTCCGGCGAGCTTCGCCGAGCGCGTGTTGCCCCTCCATCCAAGGACCGACAAGGGTCGAACGCGCCTGAACTACGCTACGCACTTCATGCTGGGCACGATGTGGGGCTCTGCCTACGGCCTCACTGCGGGAGCCGGCTTACGCGGGAAGCGAGCGGTCGCCGTCGTGTTCGGCACCGTATACACGGGCGATGTCATGCTGAATGCGGCTCTTGGTCTCTACCAGCCGACAACCTGGTCGAGCCGAGACTGGGTAATCGACATCGGAGAGAAGTTCATCCAGGCGGCAGCGACGGGAGCCGTGTTCGACCGCGTCCTGGATCCGGCCCGCCGAGCCTCCTAGTGCACGCTCGCATGTCCCGTTCATCCAGAACGGTCTGGATCGACGGTGGATCCGTCATCCGGAGGCTGGCCCGCCATCTTCCTCGGGTCCTGAGGCGACGCCCAACCGATCTCGAAGCGGCAGTGAGTGACTCTTAAGGGCTGAGGACGACTGGGATCGACACCAGATCCTGCTCCGAGCCATCTTTGGGAGAGTAGGTCAGCACCTCCACGCGACCCTGCTGGCGCT
>Ga0136613_10000393_pt1 | contig 19916 bp, 18 predicted proteins | sample AntDrymUQ2722106_2_FD_106649 | JGI IMG/M metagenome (GOLD analysis project Ga0136613, IMG submission 106649) | Polar desert sand microbial communities from Dry Valleys, Antarctica - metaG UQ272 (21.06) | ecosystem: Environmental > Terrestrial > Soil > Desert | place: Antarctica: Dry Valley... | reverse complement strand
GAACCCTAGCGGCTGGATTCGTCCGGGTGGGTCGGGCTGTGGGTCGGCGCGTTCGGCCGGACGAACCCTAGCGGCTGGATTCGTCCGGGTGGGTCGGGCTGTGGGTCGGCGCGTTCGGCCGGACGGATCGCAAGGGTCAGGGGCGGGCCTTGGGGCTACGGAGCCTGCCCGCTTTGAGCGCCCCGCATGGTTGCCTTCGGCGAGGAACGGATCGAGATCGGCGCAGGATCAGGGGAGTGCGCGGTCGAGAGCGAGGCCCAGAGCCGGGGTGCCGTACGTCTCCCAGCCCCCATCGGTCGGGTCGGCAAACGCGTTGAACGTGACCACGACGACCACGTTTGCCCGCCGGGCCATCGCCACCCCTGAGAAGGAGCCCTCACTACCCAGGTCGCTGGGGAGCGGGACGTTGGTGACGGTCCAGACCAGTGCTTCGTCAGCACCCTCGACCTCGACGGGTGTGGGCTGGTTGACCTTCTGTCGATGTGTCTCACTGACATAGCCGCATCGCTCCGGGAGGTTCCGCTGGCGGTCGACGAGATCGCGAGCCGTCGCGACACTGGGCATCTGCAGAACGCCCTCGTAGAACGAGGGCTGCTCCGCGGAGAACCAGGCGCCGAGCTGTTGCCTCGTGGCGTCGACCGTCGCTAGGCGCGGCAGGCACGCCCTGTCCTCGTACCCCTGAGCAAGGCTTTGGCTGCTGTTGAGCTCGAGTCCGCTGTAGGGGCCGACCGGGTTGACATCCGCATCGGTGAGCAGTGGACGGCTGCTAATCTCCAGCGTCTCGGAGGCCGCGCTTTGGCTGGGCTGTGGCTCTGCGCTGGACTGCTGGGTGGTTCCCGGCCCCTGGGTGGCCGGGCCGACGGGGGTGCTCGAACGCTGCGCGACCTCGGTGGCAATCGGTACGACGACTGCCGCCAACGCGAGGGTCGCGATCCCGGTCGCGACCCGCCGCCTCCTGCGGATCCGGCCTGCCTGCAGCAATGCCGCGTCGGCGAGGTCGGTGTGCGGGGCCTGTCCGGCCCGGCGCTCCAGGCTGGCCTTGAGCTGGGCGTAGAAGTCGTCGTGGTCGGTCATGCTTCACCCCCGAGCAGTCCAGGGTCGGTGGCCAGCTTCGATCGCAGGCCCGCGATCGCTCGTGAGGTCTGGCTCTTGACGGTGCCCACGGAGCAACCGAGGGTCGCCGCCGTGTCGGCCTCGCTCAAATCCTCGTAGTAGCGGAGCACGACCGCGGCGCGCTGCCGGGCCGGCAATGTCTGCACGACCCGCCACATGGCGTCCCGGCCCTCGGGGTCCCCGCCGTCGCGTGGCCCAGGCTCCGGCAGTTCCTCGGTCGGCCGCTCGTTGCGCTTCCATGCGCGGCGCCACAGGCTCGTGTTCTCGTTGACGATGATGCGACGGACGTAGTTGTCGAGCGCGCCGCGGTCACGCAGCCTGTCCCAGGACAGGTAGGTCTTGGCAAGTGCTGTCTGCACTAGGTCCTCTGCGGTGTGGTGGTCGGACGTCAGCAGGTAGGCGAAGCGCAACAGCGTCTGCTGCCGGGCGTGCACGAACTCGACGAACTCCTGCTGCGTCGTGTCCGCGGCCGATGTCGACGTCATGGTGAACAACCCTATGGGCGTCGAGGTCTCGGCAGTCTGCGCGCTCATCGGCGCCTCCTTCCACCCCAACACGCATCGAGAGTCTTGAAAGGTTGTGCCGGGCGCAGCCAGTTATGCGATTCGTCCGCGTGGACTCGGCTGCAACCCCACGCCCGGGGTCGGACGAATCTGAGAGGGGCCGCGGGGAGCCCGGTAGGTCAGGCCAACGGTTCGACGAGCAGGACCACCGCGGAGCCAGGCGTCCGGGTGACGATGACGGTCGCCGGGGTCGACCCGGTGAGGGCAAGCCTCGAGCGCAAGGTCTCCGGGGTGATCTGGATGCCGCGCTTCTTGATGGTGAGTGGCCCCACGTCGCGCGTGCGCAACGCCGCGCGCAGCGGCCTCTCCTTGAACGGCAGAGTCTCGATGACGGCATACCGCCGGGCGAACGGCGTCGCCACGTCTCGGTCCGACGAGACGTACGCCAGATGCGGGTCGAGGAGCCAGCCATCGACCATGCCGGCGACGGAGGTGACGAGGTGAGCTCTGATGACGGCGTCGTCGGGCTCATAGACGAAGCCTCCGACGGTCCTCACCTCAGCCGTGCCCGGGTCGGCGGCGTCGGCGTCGGCGCCGGTGAGAGAGTGACTCGACCCGTCGGATCGCAGCACCGTGGCGCGAGCACCACCACCGTCAGCGCCCGCCGACCACAGTGCCGCCTCCTTGAGCCGGCCGTCGAGGCTCACCCACTCTGCCTCCACTCCCGCCGGCACGAGTCTGTGCGCGATCCCAGCCGCGACCTTGACCACTGCCTCACCGCTGAGCACCTCCTCCACGAACGACCAAGGAGGCGAGTACGTCGCCGGGTCAAAGGTCCGTCCCGCACTGGTCCGTCGTGACGGGTCAAGGAAGACAACGTCGTACTCGTGGCGTGGCTGCTGCTCAGCAGACCCCACCTCGACCGAGCCCGTCAGTCCCAGGGCCGCGAGGTTGGCGGCAGCCACCGCGGCCGTGACCGGGTCCTTGTCGACGCCGGTCACGCTCAGACCGCTTCTGGCGAAGGCGATCAGGTCCGAGCCGATCCCGCACCCGAGGTCGAGCAGCGTTGAGCGACCGAGCCCGACGACGCGCCTGGCCCGGTGCTCGGCGACCAGACGCGGCGTTGCCTGCTCGAGACCCTGCGGCGTGAAGTACATCACGTGCGCATCGGCGCCCAGCTTGTCGATCGCTCTGCGCCGCAGCTCGATCTGGGTCAGCGCGGCCGCGACCTGCGGCGGGTCGTGGCCTCGTCGGAACCGGCGCGCCACCGCCAACGCATTGCCTCCGTCGTACGCCGTGTCGACCGCCGCGAGAAGCGCCGCTCCTGAGGCTGTCAGCAGGGCGTCGAAGCTCACGCCGTCCATCTGTGCATCGTCGCAGACACCCCATTGGCACTCCGCTCCTCTCACGTGTGCAGCGACCGGCTCGAGCCTCGTGCCACCCCGCGCCCGAGGGAGCCCTGGTCTTGCACTCGCCTCGTTTCACGGGGGTGCAGCGACCGGCTCGAGCCTCGTGCCACCCCGCGCCCGGAGGGGCGCGGTCTGGCACTCATCTCGACAGAGTGCTAGGTTCGTCGTTGGCACTCTCCTCCTGAGTGTGCCAACGCGAGAAGTTCACGGCGCCCGCGATGACGTGGACTGCTCGCCGTCATATCCGCCCATGAGCACGCCTCTCTGATCAAAGTGAAAGGTGAGGTCAGCAGTGTCTGTCAGCATCAAGCCGCTCGAAGACCGCATTCTCGTCCGCACGCTCGAAGCCGAGCAGACCACCGCCTCCGGGCTGGTCATCCCTGACACCGCCAAGGAGAAGCCCCAAGAGGGCGAAGTCCTTGCCGTGGGTCCGGGTCGTGTCGACGACAGCGGCAACCGTGTCCCGCTCGACATCTCCGTCGGCGACAAGGTCATCTACAGCAAGTACGGCGGCACCGAGGTCAAGTACGCCGGCGAGGAGCTTCTTATCCTCTCGGCCCGTGACGTCCTCGCCGTCATCGACAAGTAAGCGTCATCCAGTACTGAGGCGCATCCAGCGTCGCTAGAGGCACGCCCCGGTGGTCCGACATCGGGCTCCGGGGCGTTGCCGACTGGTGCGCGACCGCCCTCCCCCCGACGTGACCCGATAAGGAAACTCAATGCCCAAGATTTTGGAGTTCGACGAGCACGCCCGGCGCGCCTTGGAGCGCGGCGTCGACAAGCTCGCCAACACCGTCAAGGTGACGCTCGGCCCCAAGGGCCGCTACGTCGTCCTCGACAAGAAGTGGGGCGCCCCGACCATCACGAACGACGGTGTCACCGTCGCCCGTGAGGTCGAGCTGGACGACCCCTTCGAGAACCTCGGCGCGCAGCTCGCCAAGGAGGTCGCCACCAAGACGAACGACGTCGCGGGCGACGGCACGACGACCGCCACCGTCATCGCCCAAGCCCTCGTGCACGAGGGTCTGAGAGCCGTCGCCGCCGGGTCCAACCCGATGAGCCTGAAGCGTGGCATCGACCAGGCAGTCGAGGCGGTCAACGCCGAGCTCGGCAACATCGCGCGCGAGGTCGACTCGACCGAGGACATGGCGCACGTCGCCACCATCTCGGCGCGTGACAACCAGATCGGCGAGCTCATCGCGCAGGCCTTCGACAAGGTCGGCAAGGACGGCGTCATCACTGTCGAGGAGTCCAACACCCTCGGCACCGAGCTTGAGTTCACCGAGGGCATGCAGTTCGACAAGGGCTACATCTCGCCGTACTTCGTGACCGATGCCGAGCGGATGGAGACGGTCCTCGACGACCCCTACATCCTCATCAACCAGGGCAAGGTCAGCGCGATCGGTGACATGCTCCCGCTGCTGGAGAAGGTCATCCAGTCCAGCAAGCCACTCTTCATCATCGCCGAGGACATCGACGGCGAGGCGCTCTCCACCCTCGTCGTCAACAAGATCCGTGGCACGTTCAACGCCGCGGCCGTCAAGGCTCCGGCCTTCGGTGACCGGCGCAAGGCCATGTTGCAGGACATCGCGACGCTGACCGGCGCGCAGGTCGTCTCGCCCGACATCGGGCTCAAGCTGGACCAGGTCGGGCTCGAGGTGCTCGGCAGCGCCCGCCGAGTCGTCATCACCAAGGACAACACGACGATCGTCGACGGCAACGGGGACAGCGCCGATGTCGCGGCGCGGGTCTCCCAGGTGAAGGCGGAGATCGAGAACACCGACTCCGACTGGGACCGCGAGAAGCTTCAGGAGCGTCTCGCCAAGCTCGCCGGCGGCGTCTGCGTCGTCAAGGTCGGTGCAGCCACCGAAGTGGAGCTCAAGGAGAAGAAGCACCGCATCGAGGATGCCGTCTCCGCGACGCGCGCCGCGATCGAGGAAGGCATCGTCGCCGGTGGCGGCTCCGCCCTGGTGCACGCCGCCTCCGTCCTCAAAGACGGCCTCGGACTCAGCGGCGACGAGAAGGTCGGGGTCGCCATCGTCCGCCGCGCGGTCGACGAGCCGTTGCGTTGGATCGCGGAGAACGGCGGTGACGAGGGGTACGTCGTCGTCGCCAAGGTCCGCGAGGCCGGCTCCGGCAAGGGCTTCAACGCGGAAACGGGTGAGTACGGCGACCTGGTGGCTCAAGGTGTGCTCGACCCGGTCAAGGTGACCAAGGCCGCCCTGACGAACGCCGCCTCTATCGCCAGCATGCTGCTCACCACCGAGACGCTCGTGGTGGAGAAGCCGGCCGACGTCGAGGACGACGCGGCCGCCGGGCACGGCCACGGGCACGGCCACTGACAAAGTACACAGAGTGAATCGAGCTCGTCGACTTCGCTGGTCGAGGGCCGGGCGGTGAGCGGGAATGCTCACTGCCCGGCCCCTCGACGTTTGTCCTCGTCGATGAGAGATTTTCCGCGGATCATGCGACAGTTGATCTCGTGAGGACTTCGGGGGTCGAGCGCGCACGCAATGAGACCCGAGGTGTCGGGCCCGCTGGTGACCTGAGTGGACTGGCGCGAGCAGCGCAAGCCGGCAGCGACCAGGAGGTCGCAGTCCTGATGACGCGAGTTCGCGACATCGCGCACCGCTACTCACGCGCACGGCTGTGGTCATACCCGTCAGGTCAGCAGCTGGCTGACGATGTGACCCAGGACGTCTGCCTAGCCGTGCTTGCGGCGCTGCCCCGGTACCGCGACACGGGCCGACCCTTCGAGGCCTTCGTCCACCGCGTCGCGTCGCGCAAGGTCGCCGACGAGCAGCGTGCGATGGCGCGTCATCCGGTCCCCACCGCCGAGGTCGCCGACGGACCCGACGGAGACCCCACGCCCGAGGACCATGCGGTCAGGTCGAGCGAGCTCGAGTCGGCCATGCGGCTCCTGGAGCAGTTACCGGAACAACTGCGAGAGGTCATGCTGCTACGGGTGGCTGCCGGGCTCTCGGCGGAGGAGACAGGTGCGGCGCTGAAGATGAGCGCTGGAGCTGTCCGCGTGGCGCAGCACCGTGCACTCACGAAGATGCGCGCTGCGGTGAGGAGCCGGGAGGTGAGTCGTAACTGAGCAGGCTGCCGCCCTGGTGAAGTCCGACGCGCTGATCAGTGCGCTCAGTGAGCGCCGTGACCATGGCAGCTCTGACGCCGCCATCGACTCGCTGGCAGTGCTGGCGACGTACGCCGACGCCGCCGAGCGCCCGGCCGTTGAGCTCGCCCGCGTCACGACGGCTCGCCGCGGTCTGCGCGGCCGTCGCAGGCTCGGCGTCGCGATGGGCGTGGCGCTTGCGTGCTCATCCACCGGCATCGCCGCGGCCGTCACCGGTGACCCGTTGGCCCCGGTGACCTTCGTGGTCAAGCACCTGCACGAGCTCGCTGACCGGCACGCCGTCGACGACGGGTGGAACCTCGGGCGCACCACTCGGCACACGCAACCCGACATCTCGGTTGCACCGGCGACCCGTGCCGTCTCACACAGGGTGCAGCGGACCGAGAACCATCACGGCGATGCCCCGTCACCGCGTGCTGAGGTGATCCCCACCCCTGCTCGCTCCGCTCGGGTTCTCGCCGAGCCGCGGACGGTGCCTGCTCGTGAGGTCACGGAGCCGCGGACGGTGCCTGCTCGTGAGGTGGCCGAGCCGCGGGCGGTGCCTGCTCGTGAGGTCACGGAGCCGCGGACGGTGCCTGCTCGTGAGGTCACCCAGCCGCGGACGGCGCCCAGCCGGCCCCTCAGCGTCGGCTCAGCAGACGAGGCTCACCCCGAGACGGCAGCAACCGACACGAGCGCTGACAACGCCAGGGCGACTGATCCTCAGTCACCGGCCCCAAACGACGCCGGCGAGAACGAAGGACCAGCAGGCAAGCCGACCGAGCCGACCGAGCCGACCGAGCCTTCCGAGCCGACCGAGCCGACCGAGGCAGCGAAGCCAACGGAGCCAAGAAGGGCTGCGGAGCCAAGGAAGGCGGCGGAATCGACGTCAGAACGAGCTGTCGACCCGTCTACCGTGCCGACGGCACGACACGATCCTGCCCCCTCCTCGAGTCCGAAGCCGTCGAAGCCACCGAAGCCGGACCCGTCCCGACCCGAGCCGACCCGTCCCATCGGTCACGAGAATGGTCAAGCGCCCCCAGAGCCTTCGACTGAGACGAGTGCAGCCGCCGTACGATAGGTGCATGGATCTCACGGCGGCCGGCGTGCCTGACAAGTTCGCAGCGCTCGGGCTGACGTACGACGACGTCTTGTTGCTGCCGGGCGAGACCGACATGGCCCCTAGCGACGTCGACACCACGTCGCGCCTGACCCGCACCATCAGCGTCCGGACCCCGCTCGTGTCGAGCGCGATGGACACGGTCACCGAGGCCCGGATGGCCATCGCGATGGCCCGCGAGGGAGGACTCGGCGTCCTGCACCGCAACCTCTCCATCACCGACCAGGCAGGGCAAGTCGACCTCGTCAAGCGCTCCGAGTCCGGGATGATCACCGACCCGGTGACGGTCAACCCCGACGTCACGTTGGAGGTGCTCGACCGGCTCTGCGCCAAGTACCGCGTCTCCGGCCTTCCGGTGATCGATGACCGGCACGTGCTCGTCGGCATCATCACCAACCGTGACCTGCGCTTCGTCCCCGCCGGGGAGTGGAAGACGTGCCTCGTCCGCGAGGTGATGACGTCGTTGCCGCTGGTCACCGCGCCGGTCGGCATCGGCTCCGAGGACGCCGCCGCCTTGCTCGCCAAGCACAAGATCGAGAAGCTGCCCCTGGTCGACCACGAGGGAAGACTGACGGGCCTCATCACGGTCAAGGACTTCGTGAAGTCCGAGCAGTACCCTCAAGCGACGAAGGACACCGAGGGCCGACTGATGGTCGGGGCGGCTGTCGGCTACTTCGGGGACGCCTGGGAGCGCGCCACCGCGCTCATGGAGGCCGGCGTCGACGTCCTGGTTGCCGACGTGGCGCATGGCCACGTCCGGCTGATGCTCGACATGGTGCGTCGGCTCAAGTCCGATCCGGCGATGCGTGACGTCCAGGTCGTCGGCGGGAACGCCGCCACCCGCGCCGGCGCGCAGGCATTCGTCGATGCGGGCGTGGACGCCGTCAAGGTCGGTGTCGGGCCCGGCTCGATCTGCACGACTCGCGTGGTCGCAGGAGTCGGAGTCCCCCAGGTCACCGCGATCTACGAGGCAGCGCTCGCCTGTCGCCCGGCCGGCGTCCCGGTGGTCGGGGACGGTGGCCTTCAGTACTCCGGGGACATCGCGAAGGCACTCGTGGCCGGCGCCGACACCGTCATGGTGGGTTCGCTGCTGGCCGGCTGCGAGGAAAGCCCCGGCGAGCTCGTCTTCGTCAACGGCAAGCAGTTCAAGAGCTACCGTGGCATGGGTTCGCTCGCTGCGATGGCCTCGCGAGGCAAGACGTCGTTCTCGAAGGACCGCTACTTCCAGGCAGACGTCACGAGCGACGACATGCTGGTCCCGGAGGGGATCGAGGGCCAGGTGCCGTTCCGGGGCCCGCTGTCTGCTGTCGCCCACCAGCTGATCGGCGGTCTGCACCAGTCGATGTTCTACGTGGGAGCGCGGACAATCCCCGAGCTGCAGGAGAACGGTCGCTTCATCCGGATCACGTCCGCGGGTCTGAAGGAGTCTCATCCACACGACATCGCGATGACGGTCGAAGCCCCCAACTACTCCGCTCGCTGAGCAGTCTCCCGGAAGGGACTTCCGACCATGGACATCGAGATCGGCAAGGCCAAGCGCGGCCGTCGTGCGTACTCGTTCGACGACATCGCGATCGTGCCCAGTCGGCGTACCCGCGACCCGGAGGAGGTGTCGGTCAGCTGGCAGATCGATGCCTACCGGTTCGACATCCCGGTGCTCGCAGCGCCGATGGACTCCGTCATCTCACCCGCGACCGCGATCGCCGTCGGCAAGGCCGGTGGGCTAGGAGTGCTCGATCTCGAGGGCCTGTGGACCCGGTACGACGACCCGGAGCCGCTGCTCGACGAGGTGGCGACGATGCGCGGCCACGAGGCGACACGGCGGCTCCAACAGATCTATCGGGAGCCGATCAAGCCGGACCTGATGTCCGACCGGATCAAGCAGGTCCGAGACTCGGGTGTCACGGTGGCGGGTGCGCTGTCACCCCAGCTGACCAAGGAGCACGCCCAGGCGGTCATCTCGGCAGGGCTCGACCTCTTTGTCATCAGAGGGACGACCGTCTCCGCCGAGCACGTGTCGGGCCAAGCCGAGCCACTCAACCTCAAGCGGTTCATCTACGAGCTCGACGTGCCTGTCATCGTCGGCGGCTGCGCGACGTACCAGGCAGCCCTGCACCTCATGCGCACTGGTGCGGCAGGGGTGCTCGTCGGGTTCGGTGGTGGGGCGGCGCACACCACCCGCACGGTGCTCGGGGTGGCGGTGCCGATGGCGACCGCCATCGCCGACGTGTCCGAGGCGCGACGCGACTACCTCGACGAGTCCGGTGGACGCTACGTGCATGTCATCGCCGACGGCTCGATCGGACGGAGCGGTGATGTGGCCAAGGCGATCGCGTGCGGGGCTGATGCCGTGATGATCGGCTCGCCGCTCGCTCGAGCGCAGGAGGCCCCGGGGCGGGGTTTCCACTGGGGTGCCGAGGCTCGTCACGGGTCGCTCCCGCGCGGCGAGCGGGTCGAGATCGGCACCGTGGGCAGCCTCGACCAGATTCTGCACGGCCCGTCGCTCGTCTCCGACGGGACGATGAACATCGTCGGCGCCCTGAAGCGAGCCATGGCCACCACCGGATACACCGATCTGAAGGAGTTCCAGCGCGTCGAGGTTGTCGTCCAGTAATCACACCTGTCCGCGGATTGCGGGAGACTGCAGGTCCGATCCGGCGTGTCGGGGTGCAGTCTCCCGCAATCGGGAGACGAGGGAGGGCAGGGCATCGGGAGGAGGAGAAGGATGAACGACCCTGTCCCGGCCTTGAAGCCGATGCGGGTAGCGGCGGTCCAGGCGGAGTCGCGGGCCGGCGAGGTGGAGGCCAATGTCGCGACCGCAGCCAGCTGGGTCGCGACCGCTGCTGCCGAGGGCGTGGACCTCGTCGTCCTCCCCGAGCTGTTCATGCCCGGCTACGACCCCAGGACTCTGCGCGAGCAGCCCGACCGCTGCGACGTGACCGTCGACGACTCCTGTCTCACACCATTGGCGGAGGCAGCCCGTGTCGCCGCGGTCGTTGTCCTGGTCGGGGCTTCGGTGCGCCAACCGAGCGGCTCAAGAACCCTTGCTCTGTTGGCCTTCTCCCCCGGCGGAGACGTGTCCGAGGTGTACGCGAAGCAGCACCTCTGGGACGAGGAGCGCGACATCTTCACCCCCGGGCCGAACGGCGCGTCGCTCCTGCTGCACGACTGGCAGCTCGGCCTTGGCATCTGCTACGACGGATGCTTCCCCGAGCACGCTCGAGCAGCCACCGATGCCGGCGCACTCGCCTATGTGTGCCCCTCGGCATACGTCGTGGGCAGCGAGCATCGGCGCGACCTCTACTACGCCGCCCGGGCCATCGACAACGGCATCTACGTGGTCGTCGCCGGCCTGGTCGGTAGGTGCGGCGACCTCGAGTTCAGCGGCGGCACGGCGGTCTACGACCCCCAGGGCCGCCCGCTCGAGCGGCTCGCGTCGGGCGAGGGGATGCTGGTCGCTGACCTCGACCCGGCCCAGATCCAGGAGGCCCGACGCATCAACCCCTACGACCGCGACCGGCCCGCATCGTTGGGAGATCGGGTCGTCATCGCGCACTAGGAGCCCGTGATTGCGGGAACCTGCATGTCGACACGCCGAGCCGCGCCTGCACTCTCCCGCAATGGCGAGATCTTTCGAGTCTGTGACCTGACCGTCCCGGCACTAGCCGAAGCACCCCCCAAGCGGGAATCGTGGAGGTCATGACCGATCACGACTTCAGCAACCTGCGGGCGCTCTTCCTCAACTGCACTCTCAAGCGGTCGCCCGACAGGAGCCACACCCAGGGTCTCGTCGACATCAGCGCCCACATCATGCGTAAGCACGGTGTCGAGGTCGAGGTGATCCGCGCGCTGGACCATGACATCGCGACTGGCGTCTACCCGGACATGACGCAACACGGTTGGGAGACCGACGAGTGGCCCAAGATCCAAGCGAAGGTGATGGCGTCCAACATCCTCGTCATCGCCGGCCCGATCTGGCTCGGCGACAACTCCAGTGTCACCAAGCGGGTGATCGAGCGCCTCTACGCCAGCTCGGGCGACGTGAACGATGCAGGTCAGTGGGCCTACTACGGCCGGGTCGGCGGCGCGCTGGTCACGGGAAACGAGGACGGCATCAAGCACTGCGCCATGGACGTCCTCTACAGCCTGCAGCACATCGGCTACACGATCCCGCCGCAGGCCGACGCCGGCTGGATCGGGGAGGCCGGGCCTGGCCCGTCGTACCTCGACCCGGGATCTGGCGGCCCGGAGAACGAGTTCACCAACCGCAACACGACGTTCATGACCTGGAACCTGATGCACCTGGCGGACATGCTCGCCCAGGCAGGAGGCATCCCGGCATACGGCAACCAGCGCACCGGGTGGGATGCGGGGGCCCGGTTCGACTTCGAGAACCCCCAGTACCGCTGACGGAGTCGTTGGTCAGCTCAGTCAGGGCTGACGAGCAGGTAGCGCTCGTCATCGACGGGTCCGCCCCACAGCAGCGGCTCCCGCAGTTGCCGGACCGTCGCCGACGTCCGGTGGCGGAGCACGAGCGCCTCGCAGGCAGCCGCGGTCAGTCCCGCGCCTGTCGACCAGCTGCCCTCGACCAGGATCAGGTGGCCGCTGGGTCGCAGCAGGTCGACCCACCGGCCCATGGCGGCGTCCGGTTCGGGCAGCGCCCACACGACGTGCCTCGCGAGCACGACGTCGCACGAGCCCGCCTGGAACGGCGGATCAGCCGCGTCCGCCTGCTGGAGCTCGACAGCCACGCCCGCTGCTGCGGCCTTGGCGATCGCCGCCTCGACCATGCGAGCTGACAGGTCGACACCTCGGACGTCATACCCAGCCTCGGCCAGCAGGACCGACAGGCTCCCGGTGCCACAGCCGAGGTCGGCCACGGTCGCTGGCACCCTGGGTAACAAGGGCAGCAGCAGGTCCCGCCAAGCCTCGCGCACGTCGAGATCTCGCAGCCCATGATCGGCCTCGTCGTCGAACGTCGGAGCCTGGGTGTCCCAGTAGTCCCGCACCGAATCCGCCATGCCGGGCATTGTGCCGGACGAGCTCATTCACTCCAAACACCCTTGTCCCGCGAAATGGCCGCTCGCGCGACCGATTCGCGGGACAAGGGGTGTTTGGACGGGGGTGGCAGGGCAGAGACGAGGTACGTTCGCGGCATGGCCCTAGCTCGATCCGACGCCGAGGCGCTCGACCGTGTTGACCCGCTGGCGCACTATCGCGACGAGTTCGTGATCGAGGACGAGAGCCTCATCTACCTGGACGGGAACTCACTCGGGATGCTCCCCCGCGCGACCAGGGACCGGGTGCGCCAGGTGCTCGAGGACGACTGGGGCAGGCACCTGATCCGCTCGTGGGACGACCGCTGGGTCGACCTTCCCCGACAGCTCGGCGACCTGATCGGCACGTCACTGCTCGGCGCCCGGCCGGGGGAGACGATCGTCGGGGACTCGACCACGGTCGCGCTCTACAAGGCGATCTCGGCGGCTCTCGGCGCCCGGCCCGGCCGGAGGGTGATCGTGATCGAGCGCGACAACTTCCCCACTGATCGGTACGTCGTCGAGTCCCTCGCTCGGCAGCGGGATCTCGAGATCAGGTGGATCGCCGAGGCCGGACCCGACGGCATCGAGCTTGACGCGCTCGGCGCTGCTCTCGACGAGTCGGTGGCCGTGGTGGTGCTGTCGCAGGTCGACTACCGGTCGGCTGCCCTGCTCGACCTGGGGTCCTATACGGACGCCATCCACACCGTGGGGGCACTGACCGTCTGGGACCTGTGCCACTCGGCCGGATCGGTCCCGATCGACCTGACAGGTGACTGCGTGGACGTCGCGGTGGGATGCACCTACAAGTACCTCAACGGGGGACCAGGGGCGCCGGCATACACGTACGTCCGGGCCGAGCTGCAGGGCGAGCTGCGCCAGCCGATCTGGGGCTGGTGGGGCCGGGCCGACATGTTCGACATGGAGCAGGGGTACGAGGCCCAGCCGGACATGCGTGCCTGGCTGACCGGCACCCCGAGCGTGTTGTCGCTGTGTGCGGTCGAGCCGGGTGTCTCGATGATCGCCGAGGCGACTGTCACGGCCGTCCGGGCGAAGTCGGAGGCTCTGACCGCGCTCACTGTCCAGCTGTACGACGAGGTGCTCGCGCCGGCGGGGTACGTGCTCGCCACGTCCAGGGACCCGCAGCGCCGGGGGTCGCACGTGACTGTCATGCATCCTGACGCTCGACGGCTCACCAGGGAACTGCTCGGCGTCGGGGTGGTCGTCGACTATCGGGGGCCTGACGGAGTCCGCCTGGGTCTGGCCCCTCTGACGACGAGATTCGTCGACGTCCACGACGCGTGCCGGCGAATGGCTGTGCTCACCTGAATCCGCAACATCTGCGGGGGTGGTGTTCAGCCCAGCGTGAGCACATCGACGGTTCGGACGTCGCGCAGAGGGGTCTCGGTGCACCCCGCGATGCCGTAGATGGCGCCGTCGACGGCGACGTAGCCAAGACCGTGCCGCGACTGCGTGAGCGGATTGGCGGGCGACCACGTCCCGTCGGCGAGGTCCAGCACTGCTGAGAACTCGTGGAAGGACACCCAGAGGCGACCGTCAAGCACCGCAGCACCCGCTCGCGACACCGGCTCGGGCAGCGGCTCAGCCCTCGCCCACCGGTCGATGTCAGGGTCGTACGTCTGCACCAGGTCGGTCGGGCCAGAGTCGAGCCAACCGCCGAGCACGTAGATGTCGCCGCCGGCCGAGACCGCGTCGTGCGAGCCACGGGCGCTGGGCATCGGGGCGCCGGTCGACCACGATCCGGTGTCCGGATCGAAGATGTCGACTGCTTCGACCGGGCCTTGGCCGCCCTCGCCACCGATCACGTAGATCAGCCCGTCGTGAAGGGTCACCGTGTGCGAGTACCGTGGCACGGGCAGGGGCGGCAGCCGCCGCCACTTCCCGGTCGAGGTGTCGAGCACTGCCGAGAAGTCGCTCGCCTCGGTGCGCTGGTCGAGACCGCCGAACATGAACACGCGGTCACCGATCGCGGCCGCCTCGAAGGACGCCATGCCCTCGGGCATCGTCTTGTCGAAGAAGCGCCAGCCTTCCGTGCGGGTGTCGTAGATCTCCACCGTGTCGAGGCGGTCGCCCCGATCACCGGTCATGCCGCCAAAGGCCCAGATCTCGTCGCCGATCACGGCTGTGGCGAAGTCGTCCCGGGGGACGCTCAGTCCCGAGCGACCTTCCCACTCAGGCAGCTCGGGCGCGACCGCCTGATCGAGGGACGAGCCCGACGGGGGCGCTGGCTCCGGGTCGACGCCGGTCGGCTGACCCCCGGAGCAGGCGGCTGCGAAGAGCCCGATCAGGGCGCCGCAGACGCTCACCGCCATCCGCGTCGAGAAGGTCACGCGGTTGGTCCTGGTGCAACCGACCCGGGGCTCGGATCGCCAGAACCGTCGTCGTCGGCCGCCGAAGTCGGTATGTCGATCGCGTGTATCACGTCTCGCTCCTCGGCGAAGTGGCAGGCGGACAGGTGCCCTGACGGGCCGCGGACCACCAGCTGCGGCTCCTCTTTGGCGCACACGTCCTCCGCCTTCCAGCACCGGGTCCGGAAGCGGCATCCCGACGGCGGGTTGGCGGGGCTCGGCACATCGCCCTCGAGCACGATGTGGTCACGGTGTCCACGCAGCCGAGGGTCGGGCACGGGCACTGCCGACAACAGCGCCTGCGTGTACGGGTGCGTCGGGTGCTCGTAGATCTCCATCTCGTCGCCGATCTCGACCACCTTGCCGAGGTACATCACCGCGATCCGGTCGGAGATGTGGCGCACCACCGAGAGGTCGTGTGCGATGAAGACGTAGGAAAGGCCGAGCTCGTCCTGCAACCGCTCGAGCAGGTTGACCACCTGCGCCTGGACCGACACGTCGAGTGCCGACACCGGCTCGTCACAGACGAGGATCTTCGGCCGCAGTGCGAGCGCACGAGCGATGCCGATGCGCTGCCGTTGTCCGCCCGAGAACTGGTGCGGGTAGCGGTTGATGTGCTCGGGGTTGAGACCGACGACGTCGAGCAGGTCCTGGACCGCCTTGCGTCGATCCTGCTTCGGTACGACGTCGGTGTGGACGTCATACGGCTCGCCGACGATGTCTCCCACCGTCATCCGCGGGTCCAGCGAGGAGTACGGGTCCTGCAGGACGATCTGGATGTTGCGCCGCATCCGCCGCAGACCTCGTGCGTCGAGACCTGCCATCTCCTCGCCGAGCAGCTTGATGGAGCCAGCGGTGGGGCGCTCGAGCCCCATCAGGAGACGGCCGAACGTCGACTTGCCGCAGCCGGACTCGCCGACGACGCCGAGCGTCTCGCCGCGCTCGAGCTGGAGGGTGACCCCGTCGACGGCCTGCACATGACCGACAGTGCGTTTGAAGACGATGCCGCGGGTCAGGGGGAAGTGCTTCTTGACGTCTCGGACCTCGAGCACGACATCGTCGCCGGTGTCCTCGGTCACCTGCTCCGTCTCGGTCATGTCGGCACTCATGACTCGAGCACCTCCTCCCAGTAGTGGCAGGCGCTGAGGCGGTTGCCGGGGACCTCGTAGAGCGGTGGCTCGTCGGTCGTGCACCGGTCTCGGGCGAAGGCGCACCTGGGGTGGAAGGAGCAGCCCGGGGGCGGGTCGACCAGGGCGGGCGGCAGACCCTTGATGACCGTGAGGTCCTGACCCTTCTGGTCCACGCGGGGGATCGACTCGAGCAGCGCTTTGGTGTAGGGGTGTGCGGGGCGTTCGTAGATCTCGTAGACGTCCGCCCGCTCGACGGCGTGCCCGGCGTACATGACGCAGATCTTGTCGGCCACGTCGGCCACCACCCCCATGTCGTGCGTGATCAGGATGAGCCCCAACCGCATCTCCCGCTGCAGGTCCGACAGCAATGTCATCACCTGCGCCTGCACGGTCACGTCGAGTGCCGTGGTGGGCTCGTCGGCGATGATGATGTCGGGCTCGAGAGCCAGCGCCATCGCGATCATCACCCGCTGGCGCATCCCGCCGGAGAACTGGTGCGGGAAGCTGTTGATGCGTGCAGGTGCTCCCGGGATGCCCACAAGATCGAGCAGCTCGACCGCCTTGGACTTGGCTTGTGCCCGGCTGGCACCCGCATGCTTGCGATACAGCTCGCCTAGCTGCCAGCCGACGGTGAAGACCGGGTTGAGTGACGAGAGTGCGTCCTGGAAGATGATCGCGATCTTGTTGGCCCGGATGTGGCGACGAGTCTTCTCCTCGAGCTGGAGTAGGTCGACACCGCGGTAGCGCACCTGCCCACCGGTCACCTTCGCCGGCGGGGTGTCGAGAATGCCCATGATGGCCTGGGCGGTGACGGACTTGCCGCATCCGGACTCACCGAGGATGCCCAGCGTCTCGCCCTCTCTCAGCGTAAAGCTCACGTTGTTGACGGCATGAGCGATCCCGTCGCGGGTGTGGAACTCCACCTCCAGGTCCTCGACCTCGAGCAGCGGGGCGGAGCCGTCGAAGCTGACCCCACTCAGCGGCGACTTGTTGGACCGTCTCTCGGTCTCGGTCAGGATCTCGCTCATATCATGAACTCCTCATCGAGCGCGGGGATCGAGGGCGTCGCGCAGCGCATCGCCGAGCAGGATGAAGCTCAACACTGTCACGACGATGAAGGCGCACGGGAGGACCAGGAGGTGCCAGAAGCCCGCGAGGGCAAGGTTCTGGCCCTCGGCAACCAACAACCCCCAGGACACGGTGGGCCGCTGGTAGCCGACCCCGAGGAAGGTCAGCGTCGCCTCGGCGCTGATGTAGGCGCCCAGGCCGATGGTGGCCAGCACGATCACCGGCGCGATGCTGTTGGCGAGGATGTGCTTGCGGATGATGAAGAAGTTGGTGGCACCGAGCGCTCGAGCCGCGTCGACGTAGTCCTTCTGCTTGGTCGAGATCACGCTTCCGCGCATGACGCGGGTCAGCGACGTCCAGCCGAACATGGTCAGCACGGCCGTGAGCGTCCAGACGTTGCGGTCGGGGAAGATGGCCAGGAAGACGAGTGCCCCGAGGATGAACGGCAGACCGAAGAAGATGTCGGTGACCCGGCTGATGACGGTGTCGGCGAAGCCACCGACGTAGCCGGCGACCGTCCCCAGCGTCACCCCGACGATCACCGTGCCGATGGTGACAAGGATCGCGACGATGACCGACTTGCCGGTGCCGTAGACCAACGACGACCACATGTCGCAGCCAGCGTTCGTGTAGCCGAACGGATGAGCTGCGCTCGGCTCCACCCGGGCATTCTCTAACCGACAGGCGCCCCTGGCGGTGGGTGAGGTCTCCGCCCACAGCTGAGGCGCGAACGCCATGGACAAGATGACCAGCACCAGGACCGACGAGACCCAGAACACCGGGTTGCGCATGAGCTCGTAGCGGACATCGCCCCACAGGCTGCGGTTCTGGTCACTCCTTGGTTGGGCGTGTTCGTGACCCGCCGAGTCTTGGGCTGCCAGGAAGTCACTCATAGCGGATCCTCGGGTCGAGTGCGGCATACAGGATGTCGACGAGCAGGTTGGCCACCAAGAAGACGACCGTCAGGATCGTGACCACCCCGAGAATGACCGGGGTGTCGTTGGCCTGGATCGCCAAGAACACGAGCTGCCCGACGCCGGGGATGTTGAAGATCCCCTCGGTGACCAGCGCGCCGCCGAGCAGCAACCCGATGTCGATGCCGATGTAGGTCACCACCGGGATCAGCGAGTTGCGCAGTGTGTGCACGCCCACGGTCCGCGAGGAAGTCAAGCCCTTGGCCCGCGCGGTGCGGACGTAGTCGGAGCGGAGGTTCTCGATCAGGCTGGTGCGGGTCAGCCGGGCGATCGCGGCGAGCGAGAAGGCCCCCAGCACAAGGCCGGGCAACATCAGGCTGAGCCAGGGGAACTCGGGGTTGTAGGTGACCGTGAGCATCTGGCCGAGCCACTCGGGCGCCCGCTCGCTGTCGCGCAGGGGCAGCCCGAGCTCGAGACCGATGAAGAGCTGCGCCAGGGTGCCGAACACGAAGACGGGAAAGGCGATCAGCAGCACGGTGGAGAAGCGGACGAAGTTGTCGACGAGCTTGTCCTTGCGCAGGCCTGCCATCACACCGAGGAAGATGCCGACGACAGTCTCGAACACCAGCGCGATCACGGTGAGGCGCACGGTCACCGGGAAGCGCTCGACGAAGAGCTCGGCCACCGAACGTCCGCGGAAGTTGATGCCGAAGTCGCCGGAGGCGTACTGAGCGAGGCGGTCGACGAACAGGCGGACGCACGGGTTCCCGGTCTGCTCCAGACAGTCGTCGTCCAGGTTGTAGTTCGCGCGCAGCTGCTCGAGGATCGCCTCCGGCGGTGCGTTCTCGCCGAAGAGCGCGCGGACGGGGTCACCGACGATCTGGATCGTCAGCACGCTGAGGACGTGCAGCAGGAAGAGGGTGCCCAAGATGACGGGGATGAACTGGACCAGCCGTCTGGCTACATAGCGCCCCATGCACGCGATCCTCTCCGATTACACCTTTGCTGGCAACGGTGCGGGGGCCGGACCAAGATGGCCCGACCCCCGGCACCGGAACGGTCGGTGCGCCCTACCGTCAGCGGGCTGTCACTGGCTGACGGTGATCTCGCCGAAGGCGATCTCGCCATCGCCGACGTCGTAGCGAACGTCGCCAACGCTGTCCGAGGCCGCGATCGCCGTCGTACCACTCCACATCGGGATGATCGGCATCTCTTCGAGCGCGATGTCACCGGCCTGCGCGTAGAGCTCGAAGCTCTCCTCGAGGGTGGCTGCTTCGTCACCCTGGACGACCAGGTCGTCGAACTCCGGGTTGGAGTAGCCGGTGTAGTTGGAGTCACCGCCGGTACCCACGAGGGGACGCAGGTAGTTCTCCGGCGACGGGTAGTCCAGCGACCAGCCGAGTCGGAACGGGCCGGTGAACTCCTCCCCGTCGAGCAGCTCGAGATACTGCGCCCACTCGGTCGACTTGAGCTCGTAGTCGATACCCAGGTTCTCCTGGATCTGGCGGGCAGCGGCTTCGGTCCACAGCTCATGTCCGGAGTCCGCGTTGAAGTACAGCTCCAGCGTGAAGCTGCTCGGGTCGACCCCCGACTCCTCCAACAGATCCTTGGCACGCTGGGGATCGTAGGTGCAGAACTCACACGCATCGTCACGAGAGCCGGGAATCGGCGGCGTCACGATGTCGGTAGACGCGTCGGCGAGGCCGTTGAGGACCTTTTCGATGATCAGCTCACGGTCGATCGAGAGCGAGATCGCCTGCCGCAGCTGCTCGTTGTCGTACGGCGCCTCCTTGGTGGGGAACCCGAGGTAGGTCAGGGACGCGGTCGGCTCCTCGAGAATTGCGTCAGCCAGCTCACCTTTCGCTTCGAGATAGATCTCGGGAGCGACGTTGAGGACGTCGACACCACCGTTCTGGTAGTCGCGGTACGCGGCAGTCGGGGCGGTGAACATCTTGAACTCGATGGTGTCGGCGTTGGCCGGCTGCTCACCTTGGTAGTCGGCCCACTTGGTGACAGTGATGCCCTGGTCATGCATCCACTTGCCGTCCATCTGGTACGGACCGGTGCCGATCGGGCTCTCGTTGCAGGCCTTGATGTCGTCGATGCACTCCTGCGCGATCGGTGCGAATGCGGGTG
>Ga0136613_10000392_pt1 | contig 19932 bp, 15 predicted proteins | sample AntDrymUQ2722106_2_FD_106649 | JGI IMG/M metagenome (GOLD analysis project Ga0136613, IMG submission 106649) | Polar desert sand microbial communities from Dry Valleys, Antarctica - metaG UQ272 (21.06) | ecosystem: Environmental > Terrestrial > Soil > Desert | place: Antarctica: Dry Valley... | reverse complement strand
CTTGCGCAGGCTGGCGTTGGTCTCGCCGTCGGTGACGTACGGGCCGAACCGGCCATCCTTGACCACCATCGGTTTGCCGGTACTCGGGTCCTCACCCAGTTCTTTCAGGGGCGGCGCAGCGGCACCGCGGCGACCCCGCATCTTGGGCTGGGCGAACAGCGCTCGGGCCTCGTCCAAGGTGACGGTGAACAGCTTCTCCTCGGCATCCAGCGAGCGCGAGTCGGTGCCCTTGGCCAGGTACGGGCCGTACCGACCGTTGCGGGCTTCGACCTGCTCCCCGTCCAGCTCGCCGATCGGCCGCGGCAGGGTCAGCAGCTGACGGGCCTGATCCAGAGTCAGCGTCTCCGGTGCCATGGAGGCGAAAAGGCTTGCAGTTGGCGGCTTCTCGTCAGATCCTTCGGGCAGGATCACGGACACGTACGGGCCGTACCGACCAGCTTTGACCATGATCGTGTGCCCGGTCTCCGGGTCGGGTCCCAGACTCCGATCGCTGCTCGGCGCGGACAGCAGTTCGGCCACCCGATCCTGGCTCAGCTCGTCCGGGGCGATGTCGTCGGGAAGGCTGGCCCGCTCGCCTTCGTCCCCATCGGCCTGCAGGTACGGGCCGTAACGCCCGACCCGTACGACGACGGGCTTGCCCTCGTAGGTGGCGCTGATCGGGATCGAGTTCACCCCGCGGGCATCGATGTCACCGAGGCGCTCGGACACCAGCTTCTTGAGGCCACCGGACTTGGCGATGCCGCCTTCCTGACCGGTGTCGCTGCCGAAGTAGAACCGGGTCAGCCAGTCGACACCGCGCCGTTCACCGTTCGCGATGTCGTCCAGATCCCCTTCGACCGAGGCGGTGAACCCGTAGTCGACCAGCCGTGCGAAGTGTTGTTCCAGCAAGCCGACGACCGCGAATGCCACGAACGACGGCACCAACGCTGCCCCGTTCTTCCAGACATACCCGCGGTCCTGGATGGTCTGCATGATCGAGGCGTAGGTCGAGGGGCGCCCGATTCCCAGATCCTGCATCGCCCCGATGAGGCTCGGCTCGGTATAGCGGGCCGGCGGAGAGGTGCTGTGTCCCTTGGCTTCCAGTTCTCGCGCTGTCAGTTCCTGGCCGCGGGTAAGGGTTGGCAGCCGGCGCTCACTGTCCTCGCCTTCCGCCGTCTCGTCATCGGAACTCTCGACGTAGGCCCGCAGAAAACCCGGGAACGTGATCGTCTTACCACTCGCCGAGAACTCAGCCACTTCACCGGTGGTCGAGGATCCGGTCAGCCGGACCGACAGGCTGGTCCCCACGGCGTCGGCCATCTGTGAGGCGACCGTGCGCTTCCAGATCAGCTCGTAGAGCCGGAACTCATCCGAGGACAGCTGCCCGGCGAGCTGGCCGGGAGTGCGGAAGGAATCTCCGGACGGCCGGATCGCCTCGTGTGCCTCCTGCGCGTTCTTGACTTTGCGGGTGTATCGCCGCGGCTCGGCCGGGACGTAGGCGTCCCCGTACAACTCGCGGGCCTGCTTGCGCGCCGCGGACAGCGCGGTCTCGGACAGGGTCGTGGAGTCGGTCCGCATATAGGTGATGTGGCCGTTCTCGTACAGGCGTTGGGCCACTCGCATGACGGTGGCAGAGGACCAGCGCAGCTTGCGACCGGCCTCCATCTGCAGCGTCGAGGTCATGAACGGCGGGTACGGGCGGCGCCGGTAGGGCTTCTCCTCCGTTCGGGTGACCGTGAAGTCGGCGCCGTCCAGGCGAGCGACCAGGCCACGGGCCCCGGATTCGTCCAGGTGTACGACGTCGCTTTTGGCCCGCCCGGTGGTGGCCTCGAAGTCTCGTCCGGTGGCCACCCGGCTGTCGTCCAGTAGGGCGAGGGTTGCCCGCAAGGACCTCGGCTCGGCGTTGTCCGCATCGTCTGCGGCAGCCTCAGGAGTTGCCGACCTGAGCGCGAAGTCACCCTCGATGCCCCAGTAGTCGGCGACCACGAAACGCATCCGCTCGCGTTCGCGCTCGACCACGATCCTGGTCGCCACCGATTGCACCCGGCCCGCCGAGAGCTTCGGCATGACCTTCTTCCACAGGACCGGCGAGACCTCGTAGCCGTACAGGCGATCGAGGATCCGGCGGGTCTCCTGCGCGTCGACCAGTGCGGTGTCGACATCCCGCGGGTTGGCAATCGCGGTCAGGATGGCCTCGCGGGTGACTTCATGGAAGACCATCCGACGGATCGGGATGGTGGGTTTGAGGGTCTCGATCAGATGCCAGGCGATCGCCTCGCCCTCACGGTCCTCGTCGGTGGCGAGGTACAACTCGCTGGCGTCCTTGACCAGGGCCTTGAGTCGGCTGACCTGTTTCTTGCGGTCGGTGCTCACGACGTAGAGCGGTTCGAAGCCGTTGTCCACGTTCACACCGAGCCGAGCCCACGGCTGTCCCTTGTATGCAGGCGGAACGTCGGCGGCGTTACGGGGCAGGTCGCGGATGTGCCCGACGCTGGCCTCGACGATGTAGTCGCCGCCGAGATACCCCGCGATCGTCTTTGCCTTCGAGCCGGACTCGACGATGACGAGCGGCTTGCCCGACCTCTTGGTCGATGCAGTGGCGCTCTTGGACTTCGGCGGCACGAAACTCCTGACAACTGATCTGGGAACGTTCTGTAGCGGCACACGGTAAGGCAGACAGGCGCATCAGCGCGTCCGACCCCCGCAGACGTCCGGCTCTGGTCTTCCGGACGCCATGCCAACGACCTACGGGTGAATCGTCCCGATAGGGGACGTCGAGCGGATAACGTGCGGATGAGGGGACTGATTCCCGAGGCCGGATTCCCGCACTCGGGTAGGTCAGGGGCGGTGCTCCGAGGCCGGATTCCTGCACTCGTGCAGGTCAGGCGTAGGGGTTTCGTGGCCAGGCTGCTGGTGGCGCCTGCGCCGGAACTTGGCCCACCATCTCCAACAACCGCCGGCTGCGCCGCTGCCCGACGATGCGATAGGCCGGACCCCCGGCGCGCGGGCCCAACATCGTGCCGGCGAGACCGGCCGCGGCCAGCGCCTTGCCGGCGGCCGACCAGCAGGAACCTTCGTCGGTACGGCCGAGCCCCAACAGATAGCCAGCGGAATCGCCCCGGCCGGTGGCCAGAGCCCAGAGCCGTACGCGCGCCGCAGTGAGCCGCCAGTCGGCCGGCGGCAGTTTCGACGAGCCCCGCGACCACTGGTGTGCCATCGGCATCAGGCCGCGGTGAAACGGAGTCCGTACCGCGACCTGAGCGTCGAAGGTCTGGACTGTCTCACCGGGCAACCCACGCAGATCGAAGGCCCCGCCGATGGCAGCAGCCCGCCACTGCTCGCTCACCACGATGGACAACCGGGCCTCGGCGCCACGCTGGACCAGAGCGGCACCTGCGACGAGCAGTCCCTCCAGGTCGGCGATCTCGAGGCCGGCGCTCGGGTCGTCGAAAAGCGGCAGCTGCTCGTGCACAGCCTCAGCTCCCCCGCTCAGATGAGTGACGGCGTCCTTGTACCGAACCTATTGGTTCAAGGACGCCTTCACTCGATACGTCTCGAGCCAGTGATCCGGGACGTTCGGCTAGGCCCGGTATGGCGCGGGTGGCGGGACCTCTTCGTTGTGGTCAGCGACCGCCGGGTCGGCACCCATGACCACCGAACGGCGCTTGCTGATCACGACGGCGACCACGATGATCAGGACGGCGCTCAGGGCGATGATCGCGCGCAGCCCCTCGTCGGCGTCCACGCCGATCGTGAGACTGACGACCGCCGGAGCGATCAGCAGGGCCACCAGGTTCATGACCTTGATCAGCGGGTTGATGGCCGGTCCGGCGGTGTCCTTGAACGGGTCGCCGACGGTGTCGCCGATGACCGTGGCGGCGTGGGCCGGGCTGCCCTTGCCGCCGTACGCGCCGTCCTCGACCATCTTCTTGGCGTTGTCCCAGGCGCCGCCGGAGTTGGCCAGGAAGACGGCCATCAGCGTGCCGGCCGCGATCGCGCCGACCAGGTAGGCAGCCAGCGGGCCGAACCCGAGTCCGAAGCCGACCGCGACCGGGGCAAGGACTGCCAGCAGGCCCGGAGTGGCCAGCTCGCGCAACGAGTCCTTGGTGCAGATGTCCACCACGCGGCTGTAGTCGGGGCGCTCGGAGTAATCCATGATCCCGGGGTGCATGCGGAACTGCTCGCGCACCTCGAACACGACCCTTCCGGCCGCCCGAGACACCGCACTGATCGCCAGCCCGGAGAAGAAGAACACCACTGCCGCGCCGAGAATGGCTCCCACGATGTTGTTCGGGCTGACCAGTTGCAGCCCGTTGATCGCCTCGGCCGCATCGGCGCCGGCGATGTCCAGCGCGTCGAGAATGCTTTGGTAGTACGAGCCGAACAGGGCGGTCGCCGCCAGTACGGCCGTGGCGATCGCGATGCCCTTGGTGATCGCCTTGGTGGTGTTGCCGACAGCGTCGAGGTCGGTCAGCACGCGTGAGCCGTTCTCGTCGATGTCGCCGGACATCTCGGCGATGCCCTGGGCGTTGTCGCTGACCGGGCCGAAGGTGTCCATGGAGACGATGACGCCGGCAGTGGTGAGCAGGCCGCAGCCGGCCAGCGCCACGGCGTACAGGGCGATGCCGCCGCCGATCAGGAAGGCGCCGTACACAGCGGCGCCGATCAGGAGCGCTGAGTAGACCGCTGACTCGAGGCCGACCGAGATCCCGGACAGGATGACGGTGGCGGCACCGGTCTGGGAGGAGCGGCCGATGTCCTGCACCGGCTTTCGGCTTGTTTCGGTGAAGTAGCCGGTCAGCAACTGGATGGCGGCGGCCAGCACGATTCCGATGAGTACGGCGACGAAGCCGATCACGGCCGGGCTGCCGCCTTCGTCGATCCCGACTGCGGCGAAGTCGCCGGGCAGCAGCAGGAACGCCGCACCGGCGACCAGGACCAACGAGACCGCCGCGGAGATGAAGAAGCCCCGGTTGATCGTCGTCAAGCCGTTCTGGTCAGTGTCCCTGGGGTTGGAGGCCAGGATGCCCACGACCGAGGCGATCACGCCGATGGCCGCGACCACGAGCGGGAAGATCATTCCGTCGCCGCCCAGAAAGGCCTGACCCAGGATCAGCGCCGCGACCAGGGTGACGGCGTAGGACTCGAACAGGTCTGCGGCCATCCCGGCGCAGTCACCGACGTTGTCGCCGACGTTGTCGGCGATGGTGGCAGCGTTGCGGGGGTCGTCCTCGGGAATGCCAGCCTCGACCTTGCCGACCAGGTCGGCGCCGACATCGGCGGCCTTGGTGAAGATGCCGCCGCCGACCCGCATGAACATCGCAAGCAGCGCGCCGCCGAAGCCGAAGCCTTCCAGGACGATCGGGGCGGTCTCGTTGAAGATGAGCAGAGCCAGCGCCGCGCCCAGCAGACCCAGGCCGATGGTGATCATTCCGCAGACGCCGCCGGTGCGGAAGGCGATCCGGAAGGCCGGCTTGAAACCAGCCTCACGGGCAGCGGCCGCCATCCGGACGTTGCCCCGAGTGGCCAGGGTCATTCCGATGAACCCGACTGCCGCGGAGAAGCTCGCGCCGAGGAGGAAGAAGATCGCCCGCCCGATCCGGGTGGCCGTACCGCCGTCGGTGACCGGCAGGAGAACCAGGACGACGAAGACCACGACAGCGAAGATCGCCAAGGTCTTGAACTGCCGCTGCAGATAGGCAGCCGCGCCCTCCTGGATCGCCTTGGCGATCTCCTGCATCTTCGGTGTGCCCTGCCCAGATGCCATCACCTCGCGGACGAGGAACGCACCGAAGGCGAGCGCGCCCACCGCGACCAGCAGAATGATCGTGACAAGGGCGTAGTCGCCCCCGGAGATGGAACTCTGCACCGGCATTCTTATCCTCCTGACCCGACACCGGCGCATCCGAGGATGCGCGTGGGTGCGCCCAGGGATGGCTGCAGTGCCGACCCGGACGATCCGGGCCACACGTCGCCGGGAGTCTAGGGGAACGCTCGTTTACTCGTCGGTACGGGCTGGTCGTAGGTACCTGTCAGAGTGGAGAACGTGTCGGCGGAAAGACTGGACAGGCTCCTGCGGGGAGCCGGCTGTCCCCCGGGCGCTACACCGGATGGGGTTGCGCCGCTGCCCACTGCTAGCCCGCTGACCCACGTCACCGAGCTGCCCTCTCGACCCGCGCGGACAGGTCCGTGGCCGCACTGGGTCCCGGGCGCACTGCTGGAACGGCTCACCGAGCTGGGCGTCAGCGCGCCGTGGCTGCATCAGATCACTGCCGCCGAGCTCGCCCACTCGGGCCGCGACGTCGTGGTGTCAACGGGCACCGCGTCGGGCAAGTCACTGGTCTACCAGTTGCCCGGACTGGCCGCACTTGAGGAGAACCAGCGAAGTCGGGTGCTCTATCTGGCGCCCACCAAAGCGCTGGCTCACGACCAGCTCGCCGCTGTCGCCGCCCTGGCCGGTCCGACGGTACGTCCAGCCGCCTACGACGGCGATACTCCCGGTGACGAGCGGGACTGGGTACGCCAGCACAGCCGCTGGATCGTCACGAATCCGGACATGCTCAGTCGCGGGATCCTGCCGCGGCACCCGCGGTGGTCCTCGCTGCTACGTCATCTGTCGTTCGTGGTGGTTGACGAGTGCCACGCCTACCGGGGCATCTTCGGTGCGCATGTCGGCAATGTGCTGCGCCGGTTGCGGCGGATCTGTGCGCGGTATGGCGCGACGCCCACGTTCGTGCTCGCCTCGGCCACGGTCGCCGACCCGGAGGCCTCGGCGCTGCGCTTGACCGGACTGGAGGCCAGTGCGGTGACTGACGACGGGTCTCCACGCGCTGCCAGCACCTTCGCGTTGTGGGAACCACCGTGGGAGGACGTCAACGAGGGCCAGCCGGCGCGCCGGTCGGCCAGTGCCGAGACCGCTCGGATCCTGTCCGATCTGGTCTGCGACGGGGCACGTACGGTTGCCTTCGTACGGTCCCGCCGAGGCGCTGAAGGCGTTGCGGCGCAGGCGAGACGGCTGGTGGCCGACGTTGACCCGTTGCTCGCGAAGCGGGTCGCTGCGTATCGCGGCGGATACCTTCCCGAGGAACGGCGCGAACTCGAGCGGCAGCTGGACTCCGGTGAGTTGTTGGGCGTGGCCTCCACGAACGCACTCGAACTCGGCATCGACATCAGCGGCCTGGACGCCGTGGTGCTCTCGGGGTTTCCGGGCACACTGGCCTCGCTCTGGCAGCAGGCCGGGCGAGCGGGGCGAGCCGGTCAGGAGTCGCTGGCCGTCTTCGTCGCTGCGGACGACCCGCTGGACCATTACCTCGCCCACAATCCGGCGGCGATCTTCGGCCGGCCGGTCGAGGCCAGCGTCTTCGATCCGGCCAATCCCTACGTCCTGGCTCCGCACCTGCGCATGGCGGCCGCCGAGTACCCATTGACCGAGTCCGACCTCGACCTCTTCGGTGGCCAGGCCGCCCGGCGGTCGGTGGCGGCTCTGGTGGCTGCCGGCGATCTGCGGGCGAGGCCGGGCGGGTGGTACTGGACGCATCGGCACCGGCCGGACGTGGACCTGCGTTCTGGTGGTGACCCGCCGGTGATGATCGTGGAGACCGTGACCGGTCGGATGTTGGGCACGGTCGACGGTTCGGCATCCCACTCAACCGTGCACTCGGGTGCGCTGTACGTCCATCAGGGCGCCTCCTACGTCGTCGACGACTTCGACCTCGACGACGCGGTCGCGCTGGTGCATGCCGAGGAACCGGAGTGGACGACCCGCGCGCAGCTGGTCACCGACTTGCGGATCGTCTCGACCGAGCGGAGTTCGACGTACGGCGGCGTCGGCGTGCATCGAGGGATCGTCGATGTCACCGACCAGGTGGTGTCCTATCAGCGCCGTCGGGTATGGACCGGACGGGTGCTGGCCGAGTTCCCGCTGGACCTGCCGCCTCGGCTCCTGCAAACGGCTGCCGTCTGGATCACCTTGGATGCGCGCACCGTTCACCGGAGCGAAGTTGCGGAGGCCGATCTGCCCGGTGCTCTGCATGCCGCCGAGCACGCCGCGATCGGGTTGTTGCCGTTGTTCGCGACCTGCGACCGGTGGGACATCGGCGGTTTGTCCACAGCTGCGCACCCCGACACTGGCGCCGCCACGATCGTCGTCTATGACGGCCATCCCGGCGGTGCGGGCTTCGCCGAGCGTGGACATGACGCGATCCGGGACTGGCTGACCGCCACTCGCGCCACAATCTCGAGTTGTGTTTGTGAGTCCGGCTGCCCCTCGTGCGTTCAGTCGCCCAAATGCGGCAACGGCAACTCGCCACTGGACAAGGATGCGGCGGTCACAATTCTGGACGCCGTTCTCGACGCCTTGGCCGATGCGGCTGTACCTCGGGAAAGCAGCGACGCGCAGTCCGGTGTCGTCGACCCGGCCGGGGTCGCGCGGCGATGACATGGGCGAGAATCCGTCGTCCAGTGGTTGACCCGGACCAGTCAGGTCGGCAGTCCCAGCGGGGCCGGCGCGGGCATCGGCCCGAGCGACCCCCAGTCCCAGCGAACCGAACTGCACCGTCACCGTGACCGCCACATCCACGACACCGTCTGCGCTCAGGGTGCAAGACGCCAAGTCCGCGCCGTTGGCACCGGCTATCCCCCGCGCCGCCCCGCAGGCCTTCTCCGATCCGGACAACGCCTGGCTGGCAGCCGCGAGCGCAGCCAAGTCGGCCGCCGTTCCTGCTTCGTGTCGGCTGATGATCGCCACTCCGGCCAGGACAGAGGCGGTCCCGCTGAGGAGCACGACGCCGGACAACGCCAACACCCAGACACCTGCAGACCCACGATCACTGCCGATCGGGAAAGCCCGGCGATCGGCGTACCCGGCCGCTCTTCTGCTGCGGCTGGTCACGGCGGCCCCCGCGGCCCGCTGCCGCTGGGAAGCCCACCAAAGCCGCCCTGGGCCGCCGCCGCACCGTCGAGCCCGGGCTCGAGAGCGGCAGTGGCCGCGTCGGACACCGTCATCGAGGGGCCAAGACCGGCGAACAGAGCAACCGAGGCACTGACCTCGACGGTCACGGTGCCTCCATCCCGAGAGACCGACACTGCACTGCCTGCCGGCGCGGAGGACGCCGCGATCTGGCCTACCGCCGCATCGGACTCTCCTCTGGCCGCTGCCCGCGCTCCCTCCCGGGCAGCATCGGTGCACCGCATCTGCGCGGTGACCACCGAGACCGCAGCCAGCGCGGCGACCAGGATGAAGACCAGGACCGGCAGCACAACCGCGGTCTCTGCGGTGACCATTCCGGCATCATCGAATCTCCGCGAGGCCATCCGAATCGGGCGTCGAAGGAAACCGCCCTCGACCGACTCGATCGTGCAAGGTCCGGCAGAGCTGCTGTGCAGCAAGGCAACTCAGGACAAGGTCGTGAGTGCGGAGTCGATGAGATCCTGCAGCGCCGAGACGATCGAGTCCCCGGTGACGACTTGGTAGAGAACTGCGGCGAAAGCGCAGGCCGCGATCGTGCCCACCGCATACTCGGCGGTGCTCATTCCGGCGTCGCCGGAGATTCGGCGCAGTCGGATGCGCGCGGTCCGGCCGGCGGCTGCGCTCAGCACTAGGGAGCCAACCGAACTGATGGTGCACAGGTTGACCATGAACTGGGTGACGGTGGCGAACCGCTTGCGCATGTCCGCCCTCCCTTCCTCGACGTGGTGCGAGACGATCTGTCCGCACGCGCTCAGCCTCGACCCTGATGGCTCAGTGCGCCGGGGCTCGATGTCACCTGTGGACAGCATCCGGCTGCAATCTGCCGACCCTCGAAGCGCTGTGGACATCCAGTCACCGGCTCGGACGTAGCCGCGGGACTCCAGGGGAGTTCGCGGGTTCAGCCGAACACCCGGCCGGCAATGCCGACGACCACAGGAACGACACCGAGGCACACGAACGCCGGCAGGAAGCACAGCCCCAGGGGCGCCATCAGCAGCACGCCGGCTCGTTGGGCCCGAGCCATCGTCTGCTGTCCTTCGGCGGTGCGGAGCTGTTGCGCGACAGTCTCCAGGCGCCCTGCGACGGCACTGCCTGATTCACCGGTGACGACCAAGGCGCGGGCCAGCCGGCCGTACACCGGATGTCCGAGCCAGTCCTGCCATGCTGCGGCCGGCTCGCTGCCCAGTTCGCAGGCTGCAGCGACGCGGGCCAGCACGACAGACACTCCGGGTGTCCCCGACGTGGCCGTCGCCGCTCTCGGCCCGGGGTGTTGCGGGTCGAGAGCTGGCAGGATGCCGGACACCGATCTGAGCGCCGGCGAGCCAGGCATCCCCGCGCGTAGACATACGGCCAAAAGCTCGATGGCAAAAGGCAGCAGCGGGTCCCCTGCCGACGACCGACCGGTCCCAGCCCCGAGCCAACTGACTCCGCTCAGCCAGCTGCTCGCACGAGATTGCGCGCCGTCGAGCGGAGCAGGCCCCCGCACGAGAAGGTAGGTCCCAGCCGCAACCGTCGAAGCCGCGAGGCCGCCGACGGCCGAGGGAACCGTGACCAGGACTGATGCTGCGGCAAGTGCCGCGAAGAGCACGGCCCGTCGACGTCGAGCGCCGACTTCAGCAGACGGGTCGCCGCTTGCGATCGCCTTGTCCAAGGGCTCAACCGACGACGAGAGACGCCGCAGTCGATGGTCTGCGACGGTTACGGTTGTCGGAAGGATCGCCAGGCTGACGGCCAGCAGCATCATCACCGCAACCGCCGAGACGAGCGGGCGAGAGTCGGAGATCCAGCCCACGGCTCAGCCTTCGCGCAGCGCGGCGCGGGTCATCCTGCGGCTCCAGGCAAGACCGACCAGTTCCAGGGCGACGCCGGTAATCAGGAGGACATGGCCGATCGTCGTCGTGGTCAATATCCGCACCGGCTCCGCCCCGATTCCGCTGCCCATCGCGAGCCCCAGGACAGGCAGACCGGCCAGCAGCGCAACGGTTGCCCGATGACCGGCCGCCGTCGCTCGGATGTCGGCTCGCTGATGGCCACGCCTGGCCAGGTCGGACTCGACTGCCGCCACGACGTCGGCGAGGGCACAACCGGTCCGTTGGCTCAGGCGCAGGCCGGCGATCAGTCGGGACTGCCAGCGCGAGCCAGCCGGATCTTGCTTCGAGCCACGCAGCACTGAGCCATGCAGCGTCGAGTCACGCTGCGCCGAGTCACGCTGCGCCGAGTCACGCTGCGCCGAGGATCCAAGCGGCGAAGCGCCCAGCTGACCCGTCAGCTGCACTGACCCGCGCGCGTCAGCCAGCGGTGGCGCCCGCTCGTCGACGCGCATCCACCCCTCCAGGCGATCACCCAGTCGCAGTGAGCGGCCAAGCCGGGTCAGCACAGCGCCGACGTTCTGGTGACCGCAATGTCGCCCCGCCGCCTCGAGGGCCTGGTCGGCTGGTCGACCGGCCCGCAGTTCAGCCACGAGTACCCCGAGCCCTTCGACGGCCCCCTGCTCCTCGCCGACCACGGCTCGTTCCTGGCGCATTCGGACCAGCCCGGTGCCGGCCGTGACAGCGATGGCGATCAGGACTGCTGCCACGGGTAACGCCCAGACCTGCGCCAGCACAGCGACTCCACCGACGACTAGAAGGCCTCGGAGCCACCGCGCATTGGGCCATCGAGCCCTGCCCCAGCCACCGACCGCCCACGTCGACGACCCATCGCGGTTGTTCAGATCAAGAGCCCGGGCCAGCCGGATCACGGCGACCCTGCCGGGCCAGAGGCACAGGGCTGCGGCCAGGAGCGCCAGCGGGTACGCCTGGTTCACCGGGACCACACCGGGCGCACGTGCGGGACCGGCCCTCCACGCTCGAACTCGGCCAGCTCACTCACGACGCGGCCCTGACTGGTCCGGACCACGTGGACGATCACATCTAGACCTGCCGCCATCTGGCTGTGTACCGCAGCCCGGTTGAGGCCGCCCATGGCAGCCAGCGCTTCGAGTCGAGCGGTGACCTCGGCCGGCGAATTGGCATGTACGGTTCCGCAGCCGCCCTCGTGACCGGTGTTCAGCGCACACAACAGATCGGCGACCTCCGCGCCGCGTACCTCTCCGACGACGACCCGATCAGGGCGCATCCGCAGCGCTTGGCGCACCAGATCGCGAAGGCTCACCGCCCCCGCGCCTTCGACGTTTGCCGGACGCGCCAGCAGGCGCACCACGTGCGGGTGAGTCGGAGCCAACTCCGGTGCGTCCTCCACGAGGATCAGCCGTTCATCGGCAGGTACGAGGGAGAGCAGAGCTCCCAGCAACGTCGTCTTGCCCGACCCCGTCCCGCCGGTGACGAGGAAGGACCGGCGATCGGCGATCATGGCCTCGAGGCGCGCGGCGGCCGGGATCGGGATCGTGCCGCCGTCGACGAGTTCGGCGAAGGAGAACCGGCGCCGGCCCAACACCCGCAGACAGATGCATGGGCAACCGGCGGCGATCGGCGGCAGGACGGCGTGCAGCCGACTCCCGTCGGGCAATGTCGCATCGACCCATGGCGTTGCGTCATCGAGCCGTCGCCCGGCCATCGTGGCAAGCCGCTGGGCAAGCCGGCGTACTGCTGCGGCGTCTGCGAACCGAACCTCCGTACGCTCCAGGCCGGCCGGTGTATCCACCCACACCTGGTCCGGCGCGTTCACGAGAACATCGGTCACGCCCGGCCGGCGGAGCAGGGGTTCGAGCGGACCGGCACCGACGAGTTCGTCCTCTGCCGACCGGATCAGGGAAAGCAGATCCGCATCGTCGATGAGGGCTCCGGCCTCGACCCGGACCAGTTCGGCGACCCGAGCCCGGCCGGCCGGCTCGTCCAGTCCGGCCAGACGGGTTCGGACTCGATCGACGATCGCCTCGACCTTCACGCGGCTGGCTCCTGGCGGTCGGCAGCCAATTGCCACAACTGGGCGCACGACCTGGCAAGTTGGCTCCGGCGTCGAGGTGCTGGCGGCTCACCTCTCTGCCGCTGCCGGGTCAGTCGGGCGTCCTCGCGCAGCCGTACCAGGACCGGAAGGCCGATGGCCGTGCCGAGTGTACGATCGTCGATGTCGCGTCCGTGGCCGAGCCGGACGACGAGGCCGGAAGCTGGTGCTTGCCAACCCAACTCAGCGACCAACGCCCGGCTTGCCAGTGCACCGGACACCGTAGCCGAGCACACCACCAGGCCGAGATCGACCAGCCCGCCAAGCCAGCGCGGACCCTCGGCGGCCTCCCGCGGCAGATCAACGATGACTGGACCCCCCGTACGCCGTGCCGCGGAGACGACAGCAGCCAGCGCCGGCAGCGGGATACGCGAGGCGTGACTGCGAGCCGAACTCAGGAAGCGCACGCCATGCGCCTGTGGCAAGCCGTCCAGGATCGCCGTCGTCGAGAGCCGGCCGGAGACCGTGGCGAGATCGGGCCAGCGAGGTCCGGGTACGTCCTCAGCACCTAGGGCGACATCGAGCCCACCGTCCCAAGGGTCTGCGCCGATCAGTACCGGCTGACGGCCCGAGCGCGCAGCGCTGACAGCCAGCGCGGCTGCCAAGGTGCTCGCTCCTGCGCCGCCGCAGCCGCCGATCACCGCGACCAGGACTCCGAGTGGCCCCGTTCGGCCCGCGGCATCGGCCAGCCGGTCGACGAGCCAGGCCTGCCCGGCCGGGAGCTCGAGCACGTGTTCGACACCGATGGACACAGCTGCGGACCAGACGTCGGCGCTGGGCCGGCTCGTCGTCGCGATCACCAGTCCGGGACGGCGGGCCAGCGCAGCGACAGACACCTGATCCGCGCAGTCGGCATCGACGACGACCAGACTCGGACCCGACCAGACTGCGTTGGTCAGCTCGACGACCTCGATCGCCCTGGCGAGGATGCCCGCGGTCGCGGCAAGCCGGAGGACTTCCTCGCGCACGTCATTGGCCGGTCCGACGACCAGTAGCCCAGCATCGTCGGCCGCGCTCGCGGGCTGCTCTCGACGCATGGGCACCTGCCAAGCTGAGCACCGGCATCGCATCGACGATCGCGCTACGGACGGATTGTGGACAACCGGAAAGCCCTGTGGACGCGACCGATGCGACGAGTCTGAGCCCCTGCGGCGCGGCAGCGTCGTACCCGATCCTCGAGTCCTAAGCTCGTCGCGTGGGCCGGGCTGCCGCTTTCTTTGATCTCGACAAGACGATCATCGCCAAGTCGAGCACCCTCGCTTTCGGACGCCCGTTCTTCGACGGCGGTCTGATGAACCGCCGGTCGGTGCTGAAGTCGACGTACGCCCAACTCGTCTTCATGGTGTCCGGGGCCGATGCCGATCAGATGGAACGGATGCGCAAGCACGTCACCGAGATGTGTACCGGCTGGGATGTGGCCCAAGTGCACGACATCGTGAACGAGACCCTGCACGAGATCATGGAACCGCTGGTCTACGAGGAGGCGGCCGAACTCATCGAAGCCCATCGCAGTGAGGGCCGAGAGGTGGTCATCGTCTCCAGCAGCGGGCTGGAGGTCGTCGGCCCGATTGGGGAGATGGTCGGGGCCGATCACGTCATCGCGACTCGGATGGTGGTCGAGTCCGGCAAGTACACCGGCGAGATCGACTACTACGCCTACGGGCCGAACAAGGCTGCCGCGATTCTCGATCTGGCCGTCGAGCGTGGCTACGACCTGGCCGAGAGCTATGCCTACAGCGACTCGATCACCGATCTGCCGATGCTCGAGGTCATCGGACACCCGACCGCCGTGAATGCCGACCGTGCACTGCGCAAGATCGCCCTTGACCGCGGGTGGCCGGTGCTGATGTTCACCAAGCCGGTTGCCCTGCGCTCTCGGTTCGGCCCCAGTCGTAGCCCCGCGGTGACCAGCGCGGCCATCGGTATCGGGGCGGCCGTGGCCGGAATCGCTTGGTACGCAGCCAAACACAGGGATCGGCCAGCCTGATTCACCATGTCCGACACCTTTGTGACCGTGGCCGCGTGGCTGGCCGTCGCCGCGATCGCCGTGTCGGCCGTGGTGTTCGGTCAGGGGGCTCGGGCGCCGACCCGAGCACCCCGAGATGCCCGGGCGGCACGCAACCGTCGGATCGGGACGGCCCTGTCGATCAGCGGGCCAGTCGTCGTCGTTCTGCTGGCCTTCGCCGTGGCCATGATGACGGGGGCCTGGCTCGTCGGGGCTGTCGTGGCTTTCGCGGCCGTGGGCGTCGTAGCACTGGCCGGTCTTGCGCTCTCCCCGCATTGACCAGCTCCTCGCACGTTGTGCGCATAACCTCCCGTTCGTTCTGGATGGTTTCTGGACTCGCTCAAACTTGATGGGAGATCTTGTGCCACATCGGGACACGGCGTAGAAAGTAGGAGCGGACCGATTCACGGTTACGTGGACCGCTCCGCGCACGGCACACCAGGTACCCACGCGCGACCGGCCACGAGAGGCACGCCGGAGTTGTCCTGCCAGGCAGGCCGACTCCGCGAGAAGGTGCACGCTTGGTAGCCCGGCACACCGTGCCCTGACGGCGCCCCGCCTCGGCGGGGCGCCGTTCTTTTGGGCGCCCGAGTTCGGACTTTCTCCGGAGAAGGTGCGGTCAGGGGGCCGCCCGAGGTGACATTCTCCGGAGAAGGTGCGGTCAGGGGGTGCCGTCGCGGGCCAGCGCCTCGCAGATCGCAAGGCCCTCCCTGGCACCCAAGATCACCGCTGCTGACCACCAGCGCAACCAGGCACCGAGCCCCTCGGGCGTACCGCTGACGAATTCGGCCAGCAGCGTCGAGTAGTCAGCCGCGCTCTCAATGACACCGACCTCCGGTACGGACACCGCGTTGGTGTCCAGCCCGCGGGAGCGCATCGTTAGCCGAGCCGCAGCCAAGGCCATAACCCGGTCGGCCGACCCGAACGCAGCCAACCCCGCCAACTCGCCGTGGACGACTCCGGCGAGTATGACGCCCGGGGTGCTGGTCGCCTCGGAGACGAGCTGCCCCAGCCCGCTGAGCCGTTGGCCGACCGCAGCGCGCGGCTGCGGTCGGCCGAGCGCATCGGGAGCGGCCAGATCCGCCGCGGCCAGCGCGTGCAGCCGGGCCAGCACCTGTCCGGGAGCCCGCGGCCAGGTCGCAACCATCGGACCGAGTGCTGCGTACGCGCGTACGGCCCCGCGTACGACGGGGTCGGTCGCCTCGGACGAGCGGAGCTCGGCCAGCGGGATGTCTACGCCCGACAGCGCCGCCGCGGCCCGGGCACCACGCAGGGTGGATTCGGCGGCCACCGCAGGGATCTGGCGGCGCAGCACCGGGTGCACGAGCAGCCGGTCGATCGCCCGCCGAGCTTCGTCCGCCGCGTCGGCGACCCCGTCCAGCTCGAGCAGGCCGGCAAGCGGATCGCGGTCGCGCCGAGCAGCGGCACCGGACCGAACGACAGGCACGGCCGCCGACCCTAGCCCGGGCCGGCACGGCGCTGATGTCGTAGGTCTGCAGGGGACACGCCCGGCGAGTCACCTGCAAGGCTGCGACATCTGGCTGCGGCATCGCGAACATAGACAGCGCGGCAGAGCCGAGTCGCCCGGTTACTCCTCGGCGGCGGGCTTGCCGGACTTCAACCCTTCGCCGATCAGGTTCATCACCGTCGGATCGGCCAGCGTGGTCACGTCGCCAAGGTCGCGGTTCTCGGCAACGTCGCGCAGCAATCGGCGCATGATCTTTCCCGAGCGGGTCTTGGGTAACTCCGGCACGATCATGATCTGACGCGGTTTGGCGATCGCCCCGATCTCCTTGCCGACGTGATTGCGCAGTTCCTTGACCAGGTCCTCGCCTTCTGCGTCGTTGCCGCCGCGCAGAATCACGAAGGCCACGATGCCCTGGCCGGTGGTCGGATCGGTCGCACCGACGACGGCCGCCTCGGCGACCTTCGGATGTGACACCAGCGCGGATTCCACTTCGGTGGTGGAGATCCGGTGCCCGGAGATGTTCATGACGTCGTCCACCCGGCCGAGCAGCCACACATCACCGTCGTCATCCTTCTTGGCCCCGTCGCCGGCGAAGTAGTACCCCTGCTTGGCAAAGCGCGACCAGTAGGTCTCCTTGAACCGCTCGTCGTCACCCCAGATGGTGCGCAGCATCGCCGGCCACGGCTCGGTCAAGACGAGATACCCGCCACCACCGTCGGGCACCGACTCCCCGGATTCGTCCACGACGTCGGCCGATATCCCCGGCAGCGCTCGCTGGGCCGAGCCCGGTTTGGTCGACGTCACGCCGGGCAGCGGGCTGATCATGATTCCGCCGGTCTCGGTCTGCCACCAGGTATCCACGATCGGGCAGTTGTCGCCGCCGATGTGCTCGCGGTACCACATCCAGGCTTCCGGGTTGATCGGTTCACCGACGCTGCCCAGCAGCCGCAGTGAGGACAGGTCGAACTCGGCTGGGATCTCCGCGCCCCACTTCATGAAGGTCCGGATCGCCGTCGGCGCGGTATAGAGCAGCGTCACCCCGTAGTTCTGCACGATCTCCCAGAAGCGGCCCTTGTGCGGGGTGTCCGGCGTGCCCTCGTACATCACCTGGGTCGCGCCGTTGGACATCGGCCCGTACACGATGTAGCTGTGCCCGGTCACCCAGCCGATGTCGGCGGTGCACCAGAACACGTCGGTCTCGGCCTTGTGGTCGAAGACCGCGTGGTGGGTGTACGAGGTCTGCGTCAGATAACCGCCGGAGGTGTGCAGGATGCCCTTGGGCTTCGCGGTGGTTCCTGACGTGTAGAGGATGAACAGCGGGTGCTCGGCGTCAAAGGCTTCAGCCTCGTGCGTGTCCGGCTGCCGGTCCACGACGTCGTGCCACCACAGATCACGATCGTCGTTCCACTCGACGTCCTGGCCGGTACGGCGTACGACCACAACCCGCTCCACCGGTGATCCGTCGGCGTCAGCGGCAGCGTCCACATTGGACTTCAGCGCGCTCGCCGACCCGCGCCGGTAACCGCCGTCGGAGGTGATCACGAACTTCGAGCCGCAGTCGTCGATCCGGTTGCGCAGGCTGTCCGGGGAGAAGCCGCCGAAGACGACGGAGTGCGGTGCCCCGATCCGGGCACAGGCGAGCATCGCGATCGCCGCCTCGGGAATCATGGGCAGGTAGATCATCACCCGGTCGCCGGTGGCAACTCCCAGCTCGGTCAACGCGTTGGCGGCCTTGCATACCTCGGCGGTCAGCTCGGCGTACGTGATCGAGCGCTTGTCCCCCGGCTCACCCTCGAAGTGGATGGCGACCTTGTCGCCGCGCCCAGCCGCCACGTGGCGGTCGAGGCAGTTGACCGCAACGTTGAGCTTCCCGCCGAGGAACCACTTCGCGAACGGCGGATCCCAGTCCAGCGTGGCGTCCCACTTCTGCGCCCATTCGAGCCGCTCGGCCTGCTTCTCCCAGAACGCCAGCCAATCCGCTGCCGCCTCGTCATATGCGTCCTGATGGACATTGGCCTGTGCGCGAAAACCCCGGGGCGGGTCGAAGTGCCGGGTCTCGTGACTCAGGTTGGACAGGGCCGGATTCTCGGACAACGGATCTCCTCAGCTCTTAGTGCACTGGACTACCGAACCTACCGACGCCCCGCCCGCAGTCGCCATGAGTGCGCGGCCAGCGGTGTTCTGGTGGCGCCGAAAGCACGGCAAGGCGTCGTACGGTGGTGACGTGACCGCAGCAGGCGCGCCCAGTGAGGAGCTGCTGGACTCCGCCGAGCGTGAGGTCACGCCGGTGCCGCGGCCCTGGATCCTGCCCCTCGTGGTGATCCTCCTCGCGGCAGTCGGGGTGTTCGGCTTCCAGACGCTGCAACCAGACCCGATCACCGAGCCTCGACAGACCTCGCCGACCAGCCAGCCTGCCGCAGCCGATCCCTCCCTCGTCGATGCCTCGGCCCGTCGGCTTTACGGCGAGATCGAGCCGACCGGCGCGCAGAGCTTCTCCTCGGCGGTGCGGGCCGCCACAGAGGTGGTCCAAGCACTTTGCCGTACGGACATCCCGAGCTGGGCGGCAAGCCTGGTCAGCTCCGACGACAGCTACGACCGAGCCGTCTTCCTGATGTCACCGGCTAACCGCGCCTTCGGGACATTTGTCGTTCAGGTGGAACTCAGTTGGACCGTCGACCACTTCTCCTACGCAGCGGTGGCCGGACACGTCGAGCGCTGTGTGTGAGCGCGTGGTCCGGAACTGCGAGAGCTCTGGTACGAAAGGATCGAGCGCGCCCTAGACTGCTGGCGTGACTATGAGCTCGCCTGCATCAAGTTCGCCTACCTCGGGTTCGTCTGCTTCGTCGGTGCACCCGGGTCCACTCGATGGCCAGGCCAGACAGGGTGGCCGGCCGCAGCAGCCGATCGGCGCGCTGTTCGGCACCGCTAGTGAGCACATGTCGACGCTGATCCGCGGTGAGGTGGAGCTGGCCAAGGCCGAGATCACCACGTCTGCCAAGCGGGGTGGGATCGGCGCGGGAATGTTCGGCGCCGCCGGCGTGATTGCGCTGTTCTCGGTGGTTTTTCTGTTCATCGCCCTCGCCGAGGGCCTGGTCGCCCTCGGTTTGCCGCGGTGGGTGTCCTACCTCATCGTCTGGGCCTTCTTCGTCGCGATCGCCGGGCTACTCGCCCTCATCGGCATGCGCATGCTGAAGAAGGTCAAGGCTCCCGAGCGGACCATCGAGACCCTCAAGGACTCCAAGGAACTGCTCTCCCGCCAGGCTCCTGGCCAGCGCAGTCCCGGGATCGCCCGCACACCGTGACGTGACCCCGTACGACTGCTCAACTGCGTCACGGCGCGCTGCGTGATGATGCACCCGCGCCGGGCTGACCGACCCGACGCCAGTTCGGTCCTTCTGGCCGGCCCGTGGGTGCACAACGACTATTCGACCAACGGCGTCCGGCTCCATGTCGCTGAGGCTGGCAGCGGTCCGTTGATCCTTCTGCTGCACGGCTTTCCGCAGTTCTGGTGGGCTTGGCGACATCAGATAACCGCGCTCGCCGATGCCGGATACCGCGTTGTGGCGCCGG